>Ga0315287_10007694_pt1 | contig 10816 bp, 12 predicted proteins | sample YL17G11_0_MG_FD_205037 | JGI IMG/M metagenome (GOLD analysis project Ga0315287, IMG submission 205037) | Sediment microbial communities from Yellowstone Lake, YNP, Wyoming, USA - YL17G11_0 | ecosystem: Environmental > Aquatic > Freshwater > Lake > Sediment | place: USA: Wyoming | collected...
GCGCTCGCCTACTGCGAGCCCGGCTTGGTGCCGGGAGACGAGGTGGCGATCGACGCGCGGGGAAGCGAGCTGCCTGCCACGGTGGTCGCCCTGCCCTTCGTCGCCAAGAAGTAGCGAACGGTCAGCGGCACGACCGGGCGACGAGCTCGTCGAAGAGGCGCTGGTTGAACGGGTCCTCGGCCGCGGTCTCCTCCGGATGCCACTGAACGCCCACGAACCACGACCCGTCCGCGGTGGCATCGGCCAGCTCGATGCCCTCGACGACGCCATCGCCGGTGCGCGCCGTCACCGTGAGCCCGTCGCCGAGGCGTCCGATGGCCTGGTGGTGGTGGCACCGACCCGTTGGGGTGCCCGAGGCCAGGATCCCGCTCAGCAACGTGGCCGGCTCCACGGCGAACTTGTTGTCCGAACCTCCACCGCCGTTGGGGATGCCGTGGGCGAGCATCCCCTCCCGACCGGTGATGTGCTGGTCGAGGGAGCCCCCGAACGCGACGTTGACCAACTGCAGCCCCCGGCAGATCGCCAGGACCGGCTTGCCGGCGTCGACCATGGCGTCGAGCAGTGCCAGCTCGAAGGAGTCCTGGAGGGTGTCGATGCCGTAGACCTCCGGCTCGGGATCCTCTCCGTAGCGGGCCGGGTCCACATCGGGTCCACCCGACAGCACGAGCCCGGCGATCGATGCGGCGATCGATGCGGCACGGTGCTCGTCGAGCTCGGACGGGATCAGCGTCGCGGCGACGCCGCCTGCCCGCTCGACGGCGTCGCAGTAGTCGGCGGGGAGGGCCAGCGCCGCCTCGAGCTTGAACATGCGCCCGGGCTCGAAGCGTCGGCCGGTGATCCCGATCACCGGCCGGGTGCCGGCCCGATCCGCGGACCGGCCCGCGGCGCGATCGGCCGATCCGGGGTGGTCGGCGGCGCACACCTCAGAGCCGCTCGAAGCTGCGACGGAGCTCCCAATCGGTGACGGTCCGGTTGAACTCGGCCCACTCCTGTTCGGCCATGTGGAGCAGGTGGTAGTGGGCCTCCTCGCCGAAGGCCTCCTTCGCGACGTCGGAGTCCTTGAACGCAGCGATGGCGTCGACGAGCGTGTGGGGGATCCGGTCCAGATCGGACTCGTAGCCGTTGCCGACGTGGGCGTCACCCGGTTCGATCCTGTTGGCGATGCCGTGCAGACCGCCCGCGACGGTGGCGGCCAGCGCGATGTAGGGGTTGGCATCCGCGCCGGGGACGCGGCTCTCGACCCGCATGCCCTGGCCGTGACCCACCACCCGGAACCCGAGTGTCCGGTTGTCCATCCCCCAACCGATCGCCGTCGGCGCCCAGGACCCGGGCTGGTAGCGCTTGTAGGAGTTGATGTAGGGCGCCCAACAGATGGCGAAGTCCTTCGCCGTGGCCAGCAGGCCTCCGAGCCACCAGCGGAAGATGTCGCTGAGGTCGTTGCCGTCCTCGGACGCCATGAGCGAGCGGTCGGTGGCGGTGTCCCACACCGAGGAGTGGATGTGGCAGGACGATCCGGCCTCGGCGAAGTCGTACTTGGCCATGAAGGTCAACGCCGTGCTCGCCAGGGCGGCGATCTCCTTCGCCCCGTTCTTGTAGATCGAGTGGTTGTCGGCCATCTCCAGGACTTCGGCGTAGCGCAGGTTGAGCTCGTGCTGGCCGAGGCCCGCCTCGCCCTTGGAGAACTCCACCGGCAGCCCGGCGGCGGCCATGTCGTTGCGGATCCTGCGGATCAGCCACTCGTCCTTGGTGGTGTGGAGGATGTGGTAGTCGATGACGTAGTTGCTGGACGGCGTGAGGCCCTTGAACCCCTTGTCCCACGCCTCCTCCATGGAGTCCCGGAAGAGGAAGAACTCGAGCTCGGTCCCGGCCTTGATCGTGTAGCCGCGCTCGGCGGCGGCGGAGATCTGGCGCTTGAGGATCGTCCGCGGCGCCACGGTCGTGGGGGTGTCGTCCTGCTCGTAGAGGTCGCAGATCACCAGCGCCGTGCGCTCCAGCCACGGCGTGAGCCGCAGCGTCGAGAGATCCGGTCGGCACTGGAAGTCCCCGTAGCCCGACTCCCAGCTGGCCGACCTGAATCCCTCCAGGACGTTCATGTCGACGTCGACGGCGAGCAGGTAGTTGCACGCCTCCACCATCCCCCCGTTGTGGCCGAGCTCCGAGAGGAAGAACCCGCTCTGGACCCGCTTGCCCATGAACCGGCCCTGGTGGTCGGGAAAGACGACCAGGACCGTGTCGACCTCGCCGGCGTCGTGGAGGCGTTGCAGCTGTTCGACGTTCAACATGGGACCGATCCTGACACAGCGGTCAGCGCGTCGGCCCGCCTGCTCAGAGGACCACCACGTCTGCGAGGCCGACCACACGACCGTCATGGCCGGCGTCGATCACCTCCACCCTCACCCGCCTTCCCGACTCGCCGGCGCGCGATCCGGGCACGGCGGTTGCGATGATCGGCCCGACCCGACCGGGCGCCAGGTAGCGCAGGGTCAGCGAGACCGCCCGCTGGTCAGGCACCAGTGCCTCGACGGCGAGGTCGACCAGGGACGCGGTGACGCCGCCGTGGAGGATGCCCCAGGGGTTTCGCAGCCGCTCGACCAGCTCGATCGTGATCGACGACGCCGCGCCGCTGCGGCGCACGTGACCATCGATCTCCTCCAGCAGCGAGTGGTCGGGCGGATCGTCCCAGCCGTCGTGGGCCAGCAGTTCGCCCACCGGGAACTGGGTGATGTCGCGCTCGAACTCGAACGGGAACGGCCGGCTCGTCGAGGTGCCACCACCGACCACCGGCGAGCCGTCGACGATCGATTCGTCGACGATGTCGAAGCTGGCGACCACGGTCGTGGTCCCCACTCGAACGGCCCGGGCGTCGATCCGCATCGGTCCGACGGTGACGGCGCCGGACAACGTGACCGACAGGTCCGTCGTGACGACCCACTCGCCGCGCGACAGCACGGGAAGGCCGCTGGTGATCCCGGTGGCGACGTCGGTGAGGTAGGTGGTGATGCCGAGACGCACGCCACCGCCGGCGCCGGCCAGCGACGGCCTCGGCGTCACCCAGCTCGAAACCGAATCGTCAGGGTTGCGCATCGAGCGCATGCCGAGGAAGTGGCCGATGCCGTGTCCGGCGACCGGCGATTCGGGATCCGGCGTGCGGGTCATCCGATGGCGATCTCGCTCAGATCGGCGTGGTGTACGCGGACGTGATGCCGCCGTCGATGAGCAGCGACTGGCCGGTCATGAAGGAGCTCTCATCGGAGGCCAGGAACAGCGCTCCGTTGACGATCTCCTCCGCCTCGCCGAACCGGCCCATCGGGATGTGGACCAGCCGACGTTGGCGCCTGTCGTCGTCGGAGAGGTACTTCGCGAGCAGCGGTGTCAGCACCGGACCGGGGCACAGGGCATTGGCCCGGATGCCCTGCCGGGCGTGGACGGCCGCGATCTCACGGGTCATGGCCAACACGGCACCCTTCGACGACGTGTAGGCGAGCTGAGGCGTGGCCGCTCCCATGTGGGCCACGAAGCTGGCGACGTTCACGATCGAGCCCCCGCCCCCCACGAGCATCGCCGGGAGGGCGTGCTTGCAGCACAGGAACACGCCCTTGACGTTCACGTCGAAGGTTCGCTCCCAGGTCTCCTCAGTGGTGGTGATCGCATCGTCATCGTCGCCCAGGGACACCCCGGCGTTGTTGTAGATGACGTCGAGCCGGCCGAAGGTGTCCATCGTCACGCCGACCATCGCCGCCACCTGGGCGGAGTCGGACACGTCCACACCGGTGGAGATTGCGTCGTGCCCGGCGGCGCGGATCTCCGCCGCCACCGACGACGCCGCCTCCCGGTCGTGGTCGGCGACGACGACCCTGGCGCCCTCGGCGGCGAAGCGCAACGAGCCGACGCGGCCCATCCCGTTGCCTCCGCCGGTGATGATCGCAACCTTGCCCTCGAGTCGGGCGATGCCCGATCGCGCTGGTCCAGTCATGGGGCCGGACCCTACTTGCGGCGACCGTGGCGCCGAGCGGTCACAGGCCTCGGATCGCGTACGCTCCTCGGCCGATGGAACGCACCGGAGCCCTCGTGAACGCCTACCAACTCGTGATCGGCGGGGAGCGCGTCGGCGCCGTCGACGGCGCCACCTTCGATGTGTCGGACCCGTCCGTCGGCGAGCGGTTGGCCACCGTGGCCCGGGCCGGCACGACCGACGTGGATGCGGCGGTGGGGGTGGCCCACCGGGAGTTCGAGGAGGGGATCTGGCGGCGGACCAACGCCACACAGCGGGGCAAGGTCCTGCTGCGGGCCAGCCAGATCCTCCGCGAGCGGGCCGAGGACTTCGCGGTCGCGGAGAGCCGCAACGCGGGGCACCCGATCGGCAACTCCCGGTGGGAGGCAAACGCAGCCGCCGACGTGTTCGAGTACTTCGCCGGGGCCGCCAACAAGCACTACGGCGACTCGATCCCGGTGCAGGACGGCGGGCTCGACATCGCGCTCCGTGAACCGGTCGGGGTCTGCGCGCTGATCGTGCCGTGGAACTTCCCGCTGCTGATCACCACGTGGAAGGCGGCGCCGGCGCTGGCGTGCGGCAACCCGATCATCATCAAGCCCGCGTCGCTGACACCGATCACCGCGCTGATGCTGGCCGACGTGCTCCTCGAGGCGGGCGTGCCGGCAGGGGCGGTGTCGGTGATCCCCGGCCCCGGTGCCACGGTCGGCGATGCGCTGGTGGGTGATCCCCGAGTGGCCAAGATCAGCTTCACCGGCGAGACGACGACCGGCGCCCACATCCTGCGGCGCAGCTCGGACAACATCACCCGCGTCTCCCTCGAGCTCGGAGGCAAGTCGGCCTGCATCGTGTTCGCCGACGCCGATGTCGCCAAGGCGGCGGCCGCTGCACCCATGTCGGTGTTCGACAACACCGGCCAGGACTGCTGCGCCCGGAGCCGCATGGTGGTGCAGCGCTCGGTGTACGAGGAGTTCGTGGAGCGGTTCACCCTCGGCACCGAGGCGCTGGTGGTGGGCGAGCCCCTGGACGAGTCGACCGACCTCGGGCCGATGATCTCGGCCGGCCAGCGCCAGACCGCGCTCGAGTACCTCGACATCGGCGCCGCGGAGGGCGCCCGGCGCACCTGCGGAGGCGAGAGGAGTGACCGGGCGGGTCACTACCTCACGCCGGCGGTCCTCGCGGACGTCTCCAACGACATGCGCATCGCCCAGGAGGAGATCTTCGGTCCGGTCGCCTGCGTCATCCCCTTCGACGACGAGGCCGATGCCATCCGCATCGCCAACGAGAGCCCGTACGGGCTCTCCGGCTCGCTCTGGACGCGGGACGTCGGACAGGCCATCCGGGTCGCCAGGGCCGTCCGCACCGGCGTGCTGTCGGTCAACACGAGCCGGAGCGTTCGCACCGAGGCGCCGTTCGGCGGGTTCAAGCGATCCGGCCTCGGCCGTGAGCTCGGCATGGCCGCCATGGACCACTACACCGAGATCAAGAACGTCTTCTTCAGCGAGGAGTGACCGAGGAGCGACGAGGCGTTCGCCCCGTCCGAAGGCCCCCGGAGCGCGCCCGGCTCCCGGAGCGGATCCTCCGGGTACCGTGGCGGGGTGTCGCTGACCGACGGACCCACCGCTGCACCCGGCCCGGCGCTGCTGGACATCGACGCGATCGATTCGGTCGACGCGGTGAGCGCGGCGCTCACGGCCGAGGGCTACCTGCCCGACGAGGGCCTCTCGACCGTCATCTACCTGGCATTGCGCATGCGGCGGCCACTGCTGCTCGAAGGCGAGGCCGGGGTCGGCAAGACCGAGGTCGCCCGGACGTTGGCCCGGGCCTTCGGTGGACGGCTGATCCGCCTGCAGTGCCACGAGGGCATCGACGCCGCACAGGCCGTGTGCGAGTGGGACTACGCCCGGCAGCTGTTGCACCTCCGCGCCGCGGAGGCCACTGCCGGGCCCGCCGGCCGGGATGCGGGCGCGCTCGAAGCAGAGCTGTACCAGGAGAGGTTCCTCATCCGTCGGCCGCTGCTGGAGGCGCTGTCGATCACCGAGGGGCCGCCGCCGGTGTTGCTGATCGACGAGGTCGACCGGGCCGACGACGAGTTCGAGGCATTCCTGCTCGAGATCCTCGCCGACCACGCCGTCACCGTGCCGGAGCTCGGCACGTTCCGGGCGGTGGTGCCGCCGATCGTCGTGCTGACGTCGAACCGGACCCGGGACGTACACGACGCGCTCAAGCGCCGTTGCCTCTACCACTGGATCGAACACCCCGACCTGGAGCGCGAGGTCGCCATCGTCCGGATGCGGGCCCCGGAGGTCTCCGAGGCCACCGCCCGCACGGTGGCCTCCCTGGTCGGCGGGTTCCGCACCCTCGGCCTCTCCAAGCCCCCGGGGGTGGCCGAGACCATCGACTGGGCGACCGCCGTGTCGCTCGTCGCCGATGCCGTCGACGGCGGCGCGATCGACGAGGCCGCGCTGACGTCGAGCCTGGGAGCGGTGTTGAAGTACCGCGAGGACGAGGATCGGGTCCGCAGCGCCGGGCTGGAGGCACTGCTCGCCGCGTCGGCGGTTCCGGAGACCTGAGCGTGGTCGTCGCCACCGACGCGTCCGCCGGACCCCACGGTGTGACCCTCCATGCGGTGGCGTTCGCCGACGCTCTGCGCCACGACGGTGTCGCGGTGCCGCTCGCCGGCACGCTGAGCTACGCGTCGGCGCTGGGTGAGCTCGGCCGGGACAGCGGCATCGGCCGAATCGACGCGTACTGGGCCGGGCGGGCCACTCTGGTGCACCGACCCGACGACATCGCCGTGTACGACTCGGTCTTCGCCCGGTTCTTCGGTGACGGCGCGCCGAGGTCAGCGCTCCCGCCAGGCATGGTCATCCAGAGGGTGGTCGAGGTCGGATTCGACGACACGGGTGAGGCCGACGGCGACGCGAACGGCGACAACGGCGACAACGGTCCCGCCGACGGATCCGCCGACGACGGCGCGGGGTCGGTCGACGCGATCGCCGAGTCGGATCGGACCGTCGGCTCGAGCGCCCAGGAGGTGCTGCGCCATCGGGACTTCGCCGAGCTCAGCACCGCGGAGTTGGAGGAGCTGTGGTCGGTGATCGGCCGGCTCCGGGTGGTCGGCTCCCACCGCCGCTCAGCGCGCCACGTCCGGGCACGTCGCGGAGACCGGCTGGACCTCCGCCGGACGGTGCAAGTGGCGGCCCGCAACGGGGGGGAGGTCATCGAGCTGAGGCGCCGCGCCGCGGGCACCCGTCGGCGACCCCTCGTGCTCCTCCTCGACGTCAGCGGCTCGATGGAGCCGTACTCACGCGCACTGCTGCGGTTCGGTCACGCGTCGGTCATCGCAGGTGGTCGTGTGGAGGTGTTCGCGCTCGGCACCCGGCTGACCCGGCTGACCCGCCAGCTCTCGACGGGCGATCCCACGCACTCCCTGGTTCGCGCCGCCGCCGCCGTGCCGGACTGGTCGGGTGGGACGCGGCTCGGAGACGGTCTGGCGGCCTTCCTGGACGAGTGGGGTCAGCGGGGCACCGCCCGGGGCGCGACCGTCGTGATCCTCAGCGATGGCTGGGACCGGGGCACACCCGACCTGCTCGCCGGCCAGATGGCCCGGCTCCGGCGACTGGCGCACCGCATCATCTGGGTCAACCCCCTGAAGGCGACCGCGGGGTTCGCCCCGCTGGCGCGCGGGATGGCCGCCGCCCTGCCGTACTGTGACTCGTTCGTGGAAGGTCATTCGATGGCGTCGCTGGAGTCGCTCACCGCGCTGATCGCCGGCGAGGACGTCCCGGGACGCCCGGTGTCGCGGTGAAGGAGATCCTCGATGACCTGGATCGGTGGCGGGCCGCCGGCACGCCGGCAGCCATCGCCCGCGTCGTCGACATCGAAGGTTCCGGCCCACGGCTCCCCGGTGCGGCCATGGCCGTCAACGTCGATGGGGAGGTCGCGGGATCCGTGTCGGGAGGGTGCGTCGAGGGGGCGGTCGTCACCGAGGCCCTGCAGATCATCAGCACCGGCGAGCGGCGGCTGGTCTCCTTCGGCTACTCCGACGACGACGCGTTCGCCGTGGGGCTGACCTGCGGTGGGACGATCCACCTGTACATCGAACCGCTCGACTGGTGATGTCGCCGGAGGACGGGCCGAGCGGAGCGCTGCCGATGTACGAGCGGCTCGCGGACGCCATCCGATCAAGCCGGCCCGCGGCTCTCGCCACCGTCGTGCACGGTCCCCACACCGGCGCCAAGCTCCTCCTGACCGACGGCGAGATCGACGGGACGATGGGCGATCCGGACCTGGACCGGGTCGTGTCGCGCGACCTGGCCGGCGAACTGGCCGCCGCCACCTCCGGTGTCCGCCACTACGGCCCTCACGGTGAGGCAGGCGAGGACGACGTGTGGGTGTTCATCGAGACCTTCTGCCCGCCGCCGCGCATGCTGATCTTCGGAGCCGTGGACTTCTCCGGTGCGCTGGTCCGCGTCGCCAAGGTCCTCGGCTACCACGTGGTGTTGTGCGATGCCCGGGAGATGTTCGCCACCCGCCGCCGATTCCCATTGGCCGACGAGGTGATCGTCGACTGGCCCCATCGCCTCGTCGAGCGGATCGGCTCGACCCTCGGCCCGACCGACGCCATCTGCGTGCTCACCCACGACCACAAGTTCGACGTCCCCGCCATCGTCGCCGCGTTGGGTACCGGGGTCGGCTACCTCGGCGCCATGGGCTCGCGGAGAACCGCCGCGGAGCGTCGGCGCCTGCTGTTGGAGGCGGCCGTCGACGAGCGCGACCTCGAGCGCCTCATGGCGCCGATCGGACTCGACCTCGGCTCGCGGACGCCGGAGGAGACCGCGATCGCCATCTGTGCTGAGATCATCGCCCTGCGGACGGGGCGCACGGCCGCATCGCTGCGCAACTCCAACGGACCCCTCCACGCACAGACCGGAGCAACGCCATGACCGAGCAGGCCGAGACGGCGACCGACGACAGCGGTTGCGGGGCCGGCCTGATCGGCAGGGTGCCGTCCGATCTCATCGACACCGACCGGTACCCGATCGCCGCACCGGGCGATGCGCCGTTGGAGCACGAGCGTCGGGCCCGCGCTGATCTGGTGGATCGCGGCGTCGCCATCCTGCCCGGGTTCCTGTGCGCGGACGCCGTGAGCGAGATGACCGCCGAATGCGACGCGCTCGCCGGACTCGGCCACCACTCGGTGGTCCTGGGCACGCCCTACCTCGGGCTGCCCGACGAGTCGTTCCCCGCCGGACACCCGCGACGGGCCGAGGTGCGGTCCTCACTGGAGGCCGTCGCCTACGACCTTCTCCCGCCGACGAGCAGCCTTCGTGCACTCTACGAATGGGAGCCGATGCTGGAGCTCGTCTCCCGGCTCCTCGACCGTGCTCCGCTGCACCGCTACGCCGATCCGCTCGGGGCTCTCAACGTCGCCGTCATGCGCGACGGCGACGAGCTGGGGTGGCACTTCGACCAGACCGACTTCGTGGTGTCGATCGCCCTGCAGTCCTCCGAGGCGGGCGGGGACTTCGAGAGCGCGTGCCGGATCCGGTCCGGCGACGACGAGCGCTACGAGGCCGTCGACCCGGTGCTCGGTGGCGACCCCGCGGCGCTCGACGCCGCCGGGGTCGTGTCGGTGCCGATGACCCCGGGGACGCTGATGCTCTTCGAAGGGCGCCACTCCATGCACCGGGTCACGCCGATCGTCGGTGATCGTTCCAGGTACGTCGCGCTGCTGGCCTACGACACCGGGCCGGACACCGACTCGTCGGAGCTGCTGAAGCTGGTGCGCTACGGACGGTTGCCATGAACTGGTCGGAACGGAACAACGGAGCAGCCGTCCCGCTGATGCAGATCGGTGACGGGTTCGAGGGAAGCGGCCCGTCGGCCGCCCACGTGAACACGGTGCTGGGCGATCGCAACGGCCCGGCCGGCATCGCCTGGGCCACCGCGCTCGCCACTCCCACCGACAAGCACGCCCCGTTCGTCGTGGTGGCCAACCCCGGCATGCCGGTCCGTCCGAACACGCTGCTGGTGAACAAGGCGACCCTGGTGAGCGAGGAGCACGGTCTGTTGCACTGGGGACCCGCCCAGGCCGGCGTCGCCGCCGGTGTGATCGAGGCGGTCGCCGCCGGGATCCTGCCGGCCGACATCGCAGACCGGTGCGTCCTCATCGCCGCGGTCTGGGTCGACCCGACAGCGTCGGCGTCCCACGTCGACGTGATCTTCTCCAACAACCGGGTGGCCACCATCGCCGCGTTGAGCGCCGGCGCGGCGAACCGGCCCTCAGCCGTCGACGTCCTCGGCGATCCGGGTGGCGTGTGGAACCCGTTCTACTCGCCATGACCATTTCCGACGTCGTGTCGGGCCTCGCTGTCGGGGCGCCGCTTTGCGGCGGCGAGACGTCATTCGCGAGAGTGTCGGCGTCCCGTGAGATGTGGAGCTGTTGATGTCGCGCCCAACCAAGTTGTCCATCATGGTGATCCTGGCTGCCTCGGTGGCCCTCGGAGCCTGTTCCACCCCGGATCCGAGCCCGCCCGCCAAGTTCAGCGGCGACCCGAGCGCCGCCATCCCCACGGTGTCGACGACCACCACGACCGTGGCGCCCGCCGCGCCGCCGTCGACACGCTTCTACAGCCAGGGCGGGGCCTCGCCCACGACGACGTCGGTCGAGTCGTCGACCACCACGGCCGCCTGAGCGGGCTGGCGGCCCGCCCGGTCTTCGATCGGGTGCCGGTGCCGGCACACCAGCCGTACGAGAGCCTCCGGCCTCGATGTCCGCGGTCGGCCTCCGGCCTCGATGTCCGCGGTCGGCCTCCGGCC
>Ga0315287_10007696_pt1 | contig 10815 bp, 11 predicted proteins | sample YL17G11_0_MG_FD_205037 | JGI IMG/M metagenome (GOLD analysis project Ga0315287, IMG submission 205037) | Sediment microbial communities from Yellowstone Lake, YNP, Wyoming, USA - YL17G11_0 | ecosystem: Environmental > Aquatic > Freshwater > Lake > Sediment | place: USA: Wyoming | collected...
CGAGGAAGAACGCGGAAAGCTCGGCGCGACCCGCGAGGCCCGACTTGCGATAGACCGCCACGGCCTGCTGACGCACCGTACGCTCACTCTTGCCGAGGATCGTCGCGATCTCCTTGTGGCCGTGGCCCTTGAGCAGCATCAGCGCGGTCTCGCGCTCGACTCGGTTCACCTCCAACGCCTGACCGACCGTCGCGAGCGAACGCCGTGCCGTCGCCCAGCGGACCCATAGCCAGACGACCGTGCCGAGCGAGAGCGCGAGCAGCGACAGCTCGAAGGCGATGTGGAAGAAGCCCAGGTCGCTCGGCAGATCGAGCGCCAGGTCGGTCGCACCGCCCGCCGCGATCGCGACGAGCACGACCGAGAGCGCGACGCGTCGCCAGAGATCGCCTTCATATGTCGCGATCGTCATCTCATCTTTCCGCTGAGCCGTGCTCGCGGCCCGATTGCGTCATTTGCTGGATTCCGTTCGGAGGCATTGGAAGCGATCCTGATAGCGCGTCCCGCATCGGGACCAGGAGAATCGAGATGCTACCGATCCCGGATCCGCTTCATCCCGCCGTCGTTCACTTCCCGATCGCGCTTGCGGTTCTGGCGCCCGTCCTTGCGATCGCTGCGCTCGGGGCGATCCGCGCGGGGTGGATTCCCCCGCGCACGTGGATCGCCGTGGTCGTACTCCAGGCGGCGCTCGTCGGATCCGCCTTGGTTGCGATCGAGACGGGGGAAGACCAAGAGGAGAAAGTCGAAGACGTCGTCGCAGAGCGCCACATCGAGGCGCACGCAGACGCCGCGGAACGATTCCTGTACGTCGCGATCGGCGCTGCACTCGTCTCGGCGACAGGCCTGCTGCACGGTGGACTCGGCGGCACTGGGCGCGCAGCCACGGTAGCTGCCGGACTCGCCGTGCTGGCGGCGGGCGTCTCGGTCGGTCAACTGGGCGGTGAACTGGTCTACAAGTACGGCGCTGCGCGAGCGTATACGAGCGAAACCCAAGCTCCGCCTGCGGCGGAGCCCGATCTGCGTGGATCGCGGCCGCGAGACACAGACGATTGATGGCCGGCGAGAGCAGGTCGCAGATCGGCGGGATCCGGCCGCCGAGCGGGAATGAGACTCCAATCGGGAGCAGGGACGCGATGTACAGCGGCAAGCAGCGCGGGATCGCGCTCCTCTACGGCGTCTTCTGCCACGTCGCGTTCGCAATCGGAATCGCCGCGATGATGCTCGGTCTCTACACGGGTCTCGAAGTCGGACGCGGCACGATGAGCGGCGTCGCTGGTGGCCTGGTCGACGTGCTGCTGGTTCTCCAGTTCGTCGTGGTTCACTCGATCTTGTTGTCGAGGCGCGGCCGCGCGCTGCTCGCCCGCTTCGCGCCGTTCGGGATCGGACGCGAACTCAGCACCACGTCGTTCGCGGCGATCGCATCGCTGCAGCTGCTGCTCACCTTCGTCGCCTGGTCGCCGATCGGGCCCGTCTGGTGGGAGCCGCACGGTACGCTGCGCGTCGTGATGAGCGTGGCCTACGCAATCTCGTGGGGGCTGCTGCTCAAGGCGATGGCGGACGCGGGCCTCGCGCTGCAGACGGGCTTCCTCGGCTGGGGCGCGGTGGTCCGCGATCGTGCGCCGCACTACGACGACTTCCCGGCACGGGGCTTGTTCCGCTACGTGCGCCAGCCGATCTACCTGGCCTTTGCGCTCACGCTCTGGACCGGCCCGGTATGGACTCTGGACCATCTGCTGCTCGCGAGCGCATGGACGCTCTACTGCGTCGCCGGCCCGACGCTGAAGGAACGCCGCTACCGCGCCGCCTACGGCGATCGCTTCGAGCGCTACCGACAGCTCGTTCCGTACTGGTTCCCCGCGCTGCGCAAGCTCGACCCGCGGCTGCTCGAGTAGAGCCGAAGCCTCCCGGGCAGGCCTCCCGAATCGCTACGAGTCGACGGCGGCGAGCCGCGCCTCGGCTTCGAGGTGGCCGAGCATGCGCTCCTCGGCGGCCTCGTGCGCCTCGAAGATCCCGACGAAGTCGGTGAGTTCGCGCGCCGCCTCGGCGTGCGAGAGGTGGGCGAGGTCCGCGTCGATCTCGGCGAGGCGTGACCGGAATACCTTGTGTGCGTCGAGGAAGCCCTGGAGCACGTGGCGGTGGGGAAGCCGTGCGCTGCTCAGCGCCGGTTCGTAGAGACGATCCTCGTCCTGCAGGTGGCTTTCCAGCGATTCGCGCATCCGCCCGAACGCTTTGCGGATCAGCGCGAGGTCTTCGGTCTCGCTCACGGCGCCGATGATCTCTGCCACCATCGAATCGATCCGGCGATGCTGGGTCGAGATCAGGTCCTGGATGGAGTCCGTGGCCGTGGACATCGCGTTCGCCTGCCTGTTCCGGGTTCAGACCCCCCATCGGCCGCCGGACGGCGTTGTCTGAGACGTTGGGCTGTGTTCGGGGGCCGCAGAGGCTCGCTCCGATGGGTCTGCGACGCGTCGATGCCCGCTGATGCGATGCGCTCGGGCACACGGAGTGGACTCATGAGAGATGGGATCCGAGGGACGGCCGACCGGGCGGATCGCAGTTCATCGCTCTGGGGCGGGGTTGTTCCGGTCGTATGCGCAGCAGTGATCGGGAAGCCCGGCGATTCTTCCAGCCACCGAAACCTGGATCTGATTCACGTTGCGAACGCCTTCGCTCGCGCCGGCTCGCGCATCGACATCCCACCTCGTCGTTCTAACCTGCGCCGGTGGAAACTGTCCTCACGCCGCGGCTGCACGTGTAGATGACGACGAGCAGTCCGCGCCGCGATGCCGGCATCCCGTTCATTCTCGTCGCGGTGTTCATCGACATGCTCGGCATGGGACTCGTGTTCCCAGTACTGCCGGTGCTGGTCGGCAACTTCACCGCGAGTCGCGAGGCGCAGTCCTACTGGTTCGGCGCGCTCGCGGTGAGCTACGGGCTGATGCAGTTTTTCTGCGCACCGCTGCTGGGTGCGCTCTCCGACCGCTTCGGTCGCCGGCCGATCCTGATCACGTCGATCGTCGGACTCGGTCTGCACTATCTGCTCCTCGCGATCGCGCCTTCGCTGTGGGTGATGCTGCTGGCCCGGATGATTGGCGGGCTCACCGGCGCGAGCTTCTCAGTCGCGAACGCCTATGCCTCCGACGTGACACCGCCGGAACGTCGCGCGGCGGCGTTCGGTCAAATCGGAGCAGTGTTTGGTCTCGGCTTCATCTGCGGTCCTATGCTCGGTGGACTGCTCGGCGACATCAGTCTCCACCTGCCGTTCCAGGTGGCCGCCGGATTCTCGCTGCTCAATGCAGCGTATGGATTCTTCGTCGTGCCCGAGTCGCTGCCGCGCGACCGGCGCGCGCCGTTCTCAGTCGCGAAGGCGAATCCGTTCGCGGCGTTGGTTGGGCTCGCGCAGCACCGTGAGATCGGCAGTCTGGTCGCCGTCTACGCACTGTTCCAGCTCGCGCACATGATGCTGGTGCAGACGTGGGTGCTGTTCACGCAGTTCCGCCTTGGCTGGGGACCGCGCGAGAACGGCGTCTCGATGTTCTGTGTCGGCGTCGTCGCGACCGCGGTGGGCGGTTTCTTGCTGCCGCGGCTGCTCGCGTACTTCGGCGTCGAGCGGCTCGCGCTCTGGGGGCTCGCCAGCGGCATCGTGTCCTATCTGCTCTACGGGCTCGCGCAGGAAGGCTGGATGATGTTCGTCATCATCTTTGCGAGCTTCCTGACCTTTGCGACGGCGCCCGCCATCAAGGGAATCGTGTCGCGCGTCTCGGATCCGCGCGCGCAGGGTGTGACGATGGGCTCGCTCGACGCGATTGGCAGCCTCGCGGCGATCGCGGCGCCCGCAATCGGGATGGCCCTGCTCGCGCGCGTGGGAGACTTGCCGCGCAGCGACTGGCGCATCGGCTCGGTGTTCTTTCTGTGCGCCGGATTGCAGACGATCGCCTGGTGGCTCGCGCGACGCCGGATTGCACGCGGCGTAGTCATCGCCGAAGTCGCCGTACTCCCCGACTAAGATGCGTGTTCGCGCAGTCCCGCTTGGACGAATTGATCGAGCCGCGATGAGAACTTCGATCGATCCTTCTCCGACAGCGCCCGCGGTCCGCCGCCCAGCACGCCGCGCTCGCGCAGCTCTGCGTTGAGCGCGCGACTCCCGAGTGCTGCCCCGATCGACTCCTCGGTGAACGGACGCCCGTCGGTGCCGAGTACACGCGCGCCGCTCTCGAGGCAGCGCGCCGCGAGCGGGATGTCGCCGGTGACGACGACGTCCCCGCCGCGCGCGCGTTCGGCGATCCAGTCGTCGGCCGCGTCGAAGCCGCGGTCCACGACGACCAGCTCGACGCCGCAGGTCGTAGCGCGCGGCGACACTGTAGACCTCGTCCTTCACGGGACACGCGTCGGCGTCGATGAAGATCGCGATCACGGGGTGCCTCCGCGGCGGAGCGTAGCGGCGTGGGCGTCTTGCACTTCGCACGTTAGGCTCGGCGCCCGCTCGCCGAGGTGTAGCGATGTCGCGTCCGAATCTCGCACTTGCCGTGCTCAACGTGTTCGGCGGGATCGCCGTGCTCGGGAGCTACGTCTCCGCTTTCGCCGGGTCGAGCGACTTCCAGGACGGCCTCTGGGGCGGCGTGCCCGCGTCATTACGCGCGCTCTACACGGCGAACATGCTGCTTGCGGCGACCGGCTACTTCCCGTTCACGTGGCTCTTCGTCAGGAAGACGACGGCCACCGAGTTCCGCGCCATCACGGGCTTTCCCTATGTGCTGCTCCTCGCGCTTTATGCGCTGGTGCTGATTCCGTCGGCGCTGTGGCTTCCGATGACGGCCAAGATGCTGCTAGCGCCCGATCCGCAGCTCTGGTTCTGGATCCGGGTCGTACTCGCGCTGGTCGGGATCGGCTCGACCGGAATCTTGCTGGTTGCGTTCCGCTTTGCGCTCACCCGAGGTGGCGCTGCGAACTGGGCCGCCGCGATCGGCGCGATTCCGTTCTTCACGCAGACCGCAGTGCTCGACGCGCTTATCTGGCCGGCGTACTTCCCGCGCTAAGGAAGCGCCATCACGGCCGCCAGTGGTACTCGACGTCCGGTTCGCTCTCTGGCGGCGGGCTCACGCCGAAGCGCACGGCCGTGAGACCCTGCTTCTCGTAGAACGCACGGGCCTTCGGGTTCCTCTGGTGGGTGTGCAGCTCGATGCCGCCGGGCGAGACTTCGATGGCCTTTGCCAGCAGCGCCGCGCCCACGCCGCGTCGCTGGGCGTCGGGACGGACGTAGAGGCGGTCGACGTAGTGGACTGCGATCGCAAGAAAGCCGAGCACGTCGCCGTTTTCGACGGCGATCCAGATCGCGCAGCGGGGGAGGATATGCTCCCGAAAGAACGCGTCGTCGTCTGCGAAGCTGCGACCCCGCTCCTGTGGGATGAAATCGTAGGTATCGCGCTTGGTGGTGTTCCAGAGGCGCACCACGGCATCGACGTCGTCGGCTGCGAGCGGGCGGATTTCCATCGGCGGCATGATTGCTTCTTTTCATTTGGCGCGCTGATCGAGTGGCGCGAGTCGTGGCATCCTCCCGCCCGTGCCGTTCACCTTCGCGCATCCCGCCGCTGCGGTCCCGCTGCTGCGCCCGCTCGTGCGCTACGGCGTGCTGTCCGCGCTGGTGATCGGGAGCATGGCGCCGGACTTCTCGTACTTCCTGCCGTTCCCGATCTCCCGGTCGCAGAGTCACAGCATCGCCGGTCTGTTCTGGTTCTGCGTGCCGGTGGGGCTGGTCGCGTACGTCGTGTTCCACCGGCTGCTCGCGCGACCAGTCGTCGATCTGCTGGCGGCGCCGCTGCGGATGCGCTTGCTTCCGGTGATCGACGCACGAGTGGACGCGCCGTGGCGCGCGGTGATCGTCTCGCTCTTCATCGGCGCCGTGACGCACATCGCGTGGGATGCGTTCACGCACGCCGGGGCGCCCCTCGTGCGCGTCTCGCGTGGGCTGCGCTTCCATCTCGTCACGCTCTCAGGCTACCCGCTCTCGGTCTATACCGTGCTGCAGCACCTGAGCACGGCGCTCGGTTTCGCGCTGATCGCGCTTTGGATCTGGCGTTGGGTTCGCAGCGCGGAAGCGAGTGGCGACGCCGCGCGCGGCGCACTCTCGTCGGGTGGGCGCGCGGCCGCGATCCTCGCCGTCGTCGCGGTCATTGCCGTGCTGTGGTTGGAGTCGAAAGGACTCCGTCCGATGCGGGAGCACACGCTGCGCGGGCTCCAGTTCTTTCTGCGCCGCGCGGTCCCGACCGGCATCTCGTCGGCGAGCGCCGCGCTGCTGCTCTACGCAGTCGTCTGGCACCTCGCGGTGCGCGCCGCCGGCCGGTGGCGGCTTTCCGCGATCCTACTCGCGCTCTGCACGCTGATCGCGAACTCCGCTGCCGCGTGAGCGCTCGCTCTGCGCGCGGTCTCCGTTTCATGGTATGGTGACGGCCGCTCTCGCGGCTGCCGCGTCCGACTGGAGGACCGCGATGACCGAAGCTCGCGGACTGCGCAGCATCGCGCTGCGCTCGCTGCTCTTTACCTTCCTTTTGCCGGGCACGATCGGTGGCTATCTGCCCTTGTCGATCCTGCATACAACCGGCGCGCCGCTCGCCGCAGCGCCCGTGTGGCGCTGGCTCGGTCTGATCCCGCTGTTACTCGGCCTCGCAACCTATGTCTGGTGCGTCGCGGATTTCGCGCTGGCGGGCCGCGGCACGCCAGCACCCATCGACCCGCCGAAGGTACTGGTGGTGCGCGGGCTCTATCGCGTCACGCGCAATCCGATGTACGTCGGCGTCCTGTCGGTGATCGCCGGCGAGAGCTGGCTTTTCGGCTCGGCGCCGCTGGTGTTCTACACCTTCGTTGTGTTCGCCTGCTTCCACTGCTTCGTAATTGGATACGAGGAACCGACACTGCGCCGGAGCTTCGGAGGCGCCTACCAGCGCTACTGCGCCGCGGTTCCGCGCTGGCTTCCGCGCCTGCGCCGCCACGGCGCTTCTCTCGTGGTGATCGTTGCGGCCGGGTTCGTTCTTGCGTGCGGGGATCGTGCCGCGTCGCCGCCGCCCGCAGCACCTTCCAGCGCGCAGGGAACGAACGAGTCGGCGCCGCCCACGCCGCCGCCGCAGGCGGGGCCGAAGCTCGCGTATCTGCGCGAGCAGGTGGGCAAGTATCCGCGCGACATCCAGCTCTTCGACACCGAACCGCTGCATGCACGCCTCGTCGCGCTGCTCGCCGATCAATACCCGATCCTGGTCGAGAGCTTCGGCACGCAAGGGCCGCTCTCTGCCGACGGAGCCGTGCTCTACACGATCGGCAACAAGCCACACGCGGCTGGCGACGATCAGGCGATCCTGCTGATCGACGTCGATCGCAACGTCATCAACGTGAAGCTGATGAACGCGGAAGAGATGAGGGACTTCCGCGAGCGCAACGAGGCGGTCGAGGTGCCGGGCGACGTGCAGACCACGATCGCGAACTGGGAAGAGCTGGGAAACGACGACGAATAGCTCGTCGCGCGCAACGGGAGGAGGGGACGATGGATTTCCGGATCCGGATTCTCGCCGCGGGGATCGCTGTCGTGCTGGTGGCGGCTTGTCAGGGCGGCGAACCACCGGTAGACGCGGCGGTCTACAAACCGCGCCTCTTCAACGGGCTCGGCAAGATTCATCACCCGATCTCGACGAACTCGGCCGACGCACAGCGCTTCTTCGATCAGGGCCTGGCGCTCGCGTTCGGCTTCAACCACGCCGCCGCGATCGACGCGTTCCGCGAAGCGGCGCGACTGCAGCCCGATTGCGCGATCTGCTGGTGGGGCATCGCGTTCGCGTATGGACCCAACATCAACGCGCCGATGGGACCGGAGGGAGCCGCAGCCGCGTGGGCGGCTGCACAGCAAGCGAAGCGTCTCGCCTCGCACGCGAGTCCCGCCGAGCGCGACTTCATCGACGCGGTCCAGCTTCGCTACGTCGCCGACGCCGAACAGTCAGCGGCTGCGCAGCGCAAGGCGCTCGATCTGGCCTTCGCGAACGCGATGCGGACGGTCTACCAGAAGCAACCGGGCGACGCGGACGCGGCGGCGATCTTCGCCGAGTCCCTGATGGATCTGTCGCCGTGGAACTACTGGCACGATGACGGCTCACCGCGCGAATTCACGAATGAAGCCGAGGCCGCGCTGAAGGCGGCGCTCGCGCTGAATCCAGATCACACTGGCGCACTGCACTACACGATCCACATCTACGAGCGTTTTGAGCCCGAGAAGGCGGAGCTCGCCGCGGATCGCCTCGAAGTGCAGGCGCCCGACGCCGGGCACCTGGTGCACATGCCCGCGCACATCTACTACCGCGTCGGTCGCTACAAGGATTCTGCCGACGTGAATGAAGCGGCCGCGGCCGCCGACGTGGCGTGGTTCTCGTGGTGTCGCGCGCCGGCCGCGTACGCGGCGCTCTACTACCCCCACAATCTGCACTTCCTGTGGGCGTCCGCGGTGATCGAAGGTCGCAGCGATGCGTCGATGGTCGCCGCGCGCCGCATCGTCGCGCAGGTGCCGGCCGATCAGCTCGCCGCGTTCCCGTTCCTGGAAGAATTCCTGGTGACTCCCTACTACACCCATGCCCGCTTTGGACACTGGGATGCGATGCTCGGCGAACCTCAGCCGCCCGGGAGCCAACGCTTCACGACCGCGATCTGGCACTACGCGCGCGCGCTCGCATACACGCACCAGCGCAAGCACGCGGAGGCTGCGGCCGAGGCGCAGGCGTTCACGAACCTCGCGAGCGAACCGACGCTCGCGGCGATCGGCTACGACTCAGCGGGTGGCACGGCCGGGCAACGGCTCGCGGTCGCGCAGCATCATCTTGCCGGCGAGATGGCGTCCGCGCGCGGCGACGGCGATGCGGCGATCGCCGAGTTCGAGGCAGCCGTGACCGTGCAGGACTCAATGCCCTACAGCGAGCCGCCGCCGTTCTACTTCCCGGTACGCCAGGCTCTCGGCGCCGAATTGCTCGCGAAGGGTCGCGCGAAGGAAGCCGAGGTCGTCTACCTCGAGGATCTGCGCCGCTACCCGAAGAACGGCTGGTCGCTGTTCGGGCTCTCGAAAAGCCTCGCGGCGCAAGGCAAGGCGGGACAGGCGAAGGGCGTCGCGGACGGCTTCCGTCACGCCTGGGCGCGTGCCGACGTGACGCTGTCGGCATCGAGATTCTGAAGCAAGCGTCCCCTACAAACGCTTCGCTCCGCGCTGGCGACTACGGCCGTGCCGCCGCGGCGAACGCGGACGGATCGGCGTCGGCGCGCCGCACCAGCGTGTCGAGCAGCAGGGCGGCGTCTTCGATCGCTGGATTCGACAGGCGTTCGATCGCGTCGTGTTCCGAGTGCAAATCGGTCGGAAAGGCGCCGCCGAACGAAGGGCGAAGCGTGACGGCTGCGATGTGCTGCGCGAGATAGCTGCGCGCGTCCGTGAGCGTGCCGACCGGGAGCGGCATCGGCACGAGCGAAACGCCGGCGGCTTGCGCGGCGGCGCCCAGCCAATGCACGAACGCGAGCGGCGTCTCGTAGCGGCGCAGCATGAAACCGTCGCCGGACGCGTAGCCGAGCGGCCCGCCGGCGCCGATCGATTCGAGATTCACGACGCCCAGCGGTCCGTCGCGTGGCAGCGTCGCCGCGTGCGCCCATGAGCCCAGCGCGCGCTCCTCCTCGGCGGCCGTGAAGACCAGTTCCACGGTGGTCGCCGCGTCATCTGGTCGCGAGCCGAGACGATCGGCGAGTCGCAACAGCGCGACGACCGAGCCGCCGTTGTCGATCGCACCGGGACTCGGCGTGCGCAGCGACGGCCCCGCGGTGTGGAACCACGCCATCGCTGCGAACGGCGCGACCGTCAGTAGCGCCAGCGCGCGCAGGCCGGGTTCGAGCGCTCTTCCGCGCCGCGCGCGGAGCCATCCGGTGATCGCCAGCGCCGCGCCGAGCGCGACGGCGGGACCGAGCAGCAGGCCGGTCGGTCCCCACGTCGCGTGGTTGCCGAAGTGCGTGGTGGTGTCGTAATGCGCGACGAAGACGAGGCGCGGTCCTCCGGCGACGCCCGGGAAGGTGCCTACGACGTTGTACAGCGTCGCGGGCAGCAGGCCACTCACCGGCGACCACAACAGCTCGAACTCAGCGAGTAGCAGTGCGGCCGCGGCGAACAGCAAGCCCAGTGCAAGGCGGTAGCGGCCAACTGCGATCGCCAGCGCGTAGCCCGTCGCGAGCGCGAGCGCCGCCGCGAATGCCAGCTCGAAGCCGTGCGGTGTGGCGACGAACGGCTCGCGCGTCACCTGGGCGCCCTGTCCCTGCAGCGCGGCCGAAAGGAAGGCGCCGACGCGCTCGAGTTCCGCGCTGCCGTTCGGGCGCGGCATGACGATGCGTTGCAGCAGCTCGTCGATCGTCACGCGCAGATCATCGCAGCACGAAGTCGACGACACGCTCGACGAACGCACCGCCGAGCCACGAGCCGATCGGCAGTCCGAGATACAGCACGAAGCGGCGCAGCGTCGGCGCGTCGAGCGGCCACTCGGGCACTGCGGCGACGACGCCGCGCCACGCTACCAGATCGGCGAGTGGGCGCGCGGTGTTCGGCGCGGCGTCGCATTCGAGCGCGATGCGCGCGCGTCGCAGTTCGGCGTCGCACCAGTCGAGTTCGCTGCGTTTGGCGGTGACGATCGCCTGACGCGCGCCGCGTAGCGGAAGCAACAGCCCGGCCGCCGCGGCCGCAAGCGCGACGGCATTCGCGATCAACACCACGCTGAAGATGCCATGCTTCTGGTTGTCGACCAGGAGCAGCGTGACGATCGAGAT
>Ga0315287_10007697_pt1 | contig 10813 bp, 8 predicted proteins | sample YL17G11_0_MG_FD_205037 | JGI IMG/M metagenome (GOLD analysis project Ga0315287, IMG submission 205037) | Sediment microbial communities from Yellowstone Lake, YNP, Wyoming, USA - YL17G11_0 | ecosystem: Environmental > Aquatic > Freshwater > Lake > Sediment | place: USA: Wyoming | collected...
GTACTTCTATAAATTTTTTAATATCATTTACAAGCACCTTAAGTTCTTCTAATGCTGCTACTGACAAAACATCTTCAACTTTTTTTTCATCGTCATCTTTAGCAAAAATGTTATCCAAAGGATATAGCGCTGATTCATCAACTTCAGTAACTAGATTAGCTTGTTTAAACAAACATATTTTATAGCGACCTTTGCCAAGATATTGCTGTACTTGACACTTGTCTGTAGATTCGCCTAAGTCAACATTCATAATCTGACCACTTTTAAAAATTCCATAAAGTACGCTTTCAATCTTACGCTGTAGTTCGTCCATTTTTACCCCTCCTGATTACTCTATCGGATAAACATCATTTTTATTTACCGTGAACGTTTTTGATGTTTTTACATCTTCAACTATTATCTTAGTATCGTTATCTGGATTTACGCTTAAAATTCTTACTTCTATTGACTGGTCTTGTCCTATGTCGCAGAATATTCTTTTAGCAACTATTTTTATACCTTCGTAGCTTGATTTTCTTTTACTTAACACATCATTTATTTTGTCAAGCAATGGTTTGGTTTTAACAAAAGTCATAGAACCATCAGGCATATTTTCTAGTCTCCAACAGCCTTGACTTACGTCAAATTCAGAATCCATCATGCGTTTCGCTTGTCTTTGAGCTTTTTCTTGCTCATGCTGTTCTTGCATTAAATCATCAACAGATACGAAATCTATATTAGCTTTTTCAAACAATGAGTCTACTGATTCAGAAAAAATACCTAATGATTGGTTTTCTTCATCAGCCTGATACATTATTAAATTCTGATGCAAAGCTTTGCAAGCTTTATAGAAAGATTTATCATCAGCAAATTTATATACTTTTGTAAAAACAAAAGCAGCGCCTTTAGACTCTAAGCTTTCTATATCATTTTCAAACTTGTCTTTCTTATAAGATGCTTCACATTTTATTTCAACGTTAGTTTCTAATTGTTCATTAATCTCCATTAACTCTTCACCTAAAAACGTATCGCTTGATTCATATTTTAAATTACTTTGTGATAAGAACTCATCAACTTCGTCTGACTCTTCCTTATCTAGTAATTCAACTTCTACGCTGTTATTATTTTCATCAGATGAGAAATTATATCCTTTTTGCTGCAAAACTTTAGTCGCTAACAAAAATGCTGTACGATCGCCGAATTGATATATTTTGTATGCGACTAAGCTAGATTTCTTTTGTGTCGAATCCCAATCTTCTTTTAATTGTTTTACTGTTGTTGCTTCACCTGGTTTAGCACCTGGATGACTCTTAAACCATTCTTTTACAAATGTAGAATAATCTACAGATTTAACATTAAAAGATGTTTTCTTCATTGACTGTGCCTCCCTTATAATTTGTTTATAATCATCAATAAATGCATATGCTTCGTCTTCAGTTAAAAATGACTTCAAAATATCTTGTGTTAAGTGAACTTTAAACTTACCTTCAGTATCGTTTCTTATATCAAAATTACTAGACATTTTTACAGATGAAAATTTATCCCTTAATAACGATTTGTAATTATCTATAAAATTTCTAGCAGCATTTTCTGAATCAAATCTGTTTACTAACTGTCTTTTAATTCTAGCTATGTATTCACTATTATGCTTCACAACTTGATATTTTACAGATTTCATATCTGAAAAACTTTTTTGTGCTGGTGAATAGTCATAAGAAATTGTTGACGCGTCTATTTTTTGCTTTAAAGACGCGTTTAGATGTTTAACTATTTCGTTTTGAATTTGATATTCTGTTAGTTTTTTAGTTGTAGGTAAGCTAAATAATTTTACACCATTTTCGTCAAACACATCATAACGTACAATTTCAGTTTTGTCATGTAATATTTCCCATACGGGTTGAGCTTCATATTTTCTCTTATATACTTCTAGCGCAAAAGCGTCTTTTACTATTTCTTTTTTTTCTAATGACTTTTCGATCTTATCTTTTAAATCCATGTTATTCTCCCTGTATTTTAGAAAAAAGCAGTAAAGAACTATACTTATCAAACCACGGACGTAATACTAATAGTTCAGGATTTCGTTTTCTGATTTGTTTAATATGTGCTGGTAAATCATCTATATGAATATCTATTCCTATCTCTTCAATTCTTTGTCCTTTAAACTGTCCTATCAGTGAATCTAAAATTGAATCTTTTTCAAAATCTTGATATTCAATTGGGAATGTCTCAATAAAATCAAATTCTATACTATTGGCAACTAAATAATCTTCTATGATTTGCTTGTCCTGTAGCGGTCTTCCTGTTAGTATATAAATCTTGCCGCCGCCTTTCCTTATCTTATGAATCAGTCTAGCAAACAACTCGGGATAAGCTGTTAATGTATTGTCAAAATCTACTGATACTTTAATATTTCCACTCAGTGTAGGAGATACTACTCCATATGGATCAGATTCAGCTGGTGCATTAAGTGGTGCATTGGGAAACCAAACGCGAATTTCTTTTGATGAATCATAATCTTCATGCTCAAAAGGCCAATTCTTCTCTTCAAAAAATGTCGCTTTAGGCATTCACTAACCCCGTGCATGATTCGCTTATCTTTTTTTTTATATACGAAACCCATTTCATGCATACTTTTCTCATGCTTATAGAAAATTGTTCTACTATATATAGCTAACTTAGATTGCGTTTTAGCACGTCTATAGGATCTTGTGATCGAAACGAAGAATTGCCAATACCCACGTAATCTTCACTACCCGCACCACTTAAGTTTTCTGAAATTATCTCACCTTCATCTTCTGGCACATATTTTCTTCTATCTTGCGGTTGCATTGTTAAAACCTTATATCCTGTAATAACAGAGTCAGCCATATCTTTAAACTCTGTAGTTTTAACGCGTCCTCCCGGACCTGTTTCAAGTTTGTATATTTCATTGATTAACTGTGGGTTATTTATAAGACGAATATTATTAGAAAAAATAGCTGATCTAAAATTCTTATAATCTTGATCATATAAGCTAACTAATTCGCAATGGAAATGCCTGTCATTAAATTTTTGATATAATAACATACTGTTCCATCTATCAAAATATACGCCCCGCGCTCTCAATGTTTTTGCTATTTCTAATACAGTTTTATCAACATTATCTAAGTCAACTTCAATTCCCTTTTCTTTACTTGGCAGCCAGCGCGTAATAGCTACAACTTCAGGAATATCTATTTTACGCATAACAGCGACAGATGCAGCACAATTATGCGAACCTAAGTCAACAGTTATAATATAATCACTATCATATCTACCCGCGTAATTCCAACCTGTAATTTTTTTCTTAATGCGATTATTGTCAATATAATCTTCAAATGTTACTATCGGAACAATCTTGGGATCAACACAACCAGAAATTTTAGGTTTTGCTGGAATAAAAGGACTATCAGTTAACGGTGGGCGGCAACCATACGATCCCATTGCAGCCACGGGATCTTCATCAAAAGATCCTTTTAAATCCATAGGTATTTGAAATTTAATAACTGATTTAGTTTCTTCATCTTCCCATTCAAATTCGAAATCTTCTTTTGAATGAAATGTTGACCGAGGTTTTACGTCCCATGTGGCTGCTTTGTCACCATATACATGCAACTTATCTTTTGACCACTCATACATACGCAAAATTGGATCGTTATCATAGCGTGGATAAGAAATAACAAATCCTTTATATTGTGTACCAAAGCGTGAATCAGCAGATGAGCTTAGCATTCTAAAAATTTTACCAGCGTTACGTTTTTTAGATTTATCTTTAAATGCAGAAAATTCGTCCAAAATAAATGCTATTATGTTTTTTCCTTCCATTGTTTCTTGTTCGCTGTCTAAAGTTAAAATGTTGTTTACGATCATTGCTTGTGTCTTAGGTTCATAAAAATTATATACGGTTTCTATATTTCGTTTTTCAATCTTATATACTTCAGAAGCAACAATGTTATTATCTAATAAAAATTTTATTAAATTATTGTTTAGCAAATATTGACGTTTTTTTATAAACTCTATTGAAAAAAGTTTTTGCTTTAACCCTCTAAACAAATTTTTACTTTCAGTACTGTCTGAAAATTTTGTCTTTAATCCACGCTTTATACTATCTAATACTTTATAAAACTCATGCGCGATTACATTTTGTAAATCACCAAATCTTCTTAACATATCAAATCGTGTATTTTCTTTATGAATCATAATGTTGTTATTTCTTACTACAGGAAAAATAGTTAAAAACTTCTTGTGATATGATTTTGGTATACTCAAATGTACACAATTTTTATATTTTAAAAAATTACATGGTATTCCGTAATTATGAAGAATAAAACTAAGAAATCCTACAAAATCTGTATTATCTCGTTTGTTTTGACTTTGTTCAAATTTAATTGTTTTTCCTAATGTACCATCACCATCAAACAATCCTGCAACAAAATTTTTAACTATTTCATCATCCATTTGTAAAATTTTAGTAGGAAATTGTTTTTGTCCGTTACAATCAAAAAAATCTAATTCTTTCAAAAAATATAAAAATTCTATAAAGCCAAATTGAAAAATAGACGCTTTTTTAGTAGCTGTAATAAAACCACCGCGTGGTCCTTTTTTTAATATGCCTACATCATTTCGTTTATCTTCAGTGAACCTACCTTTTAAGTCAGTTTCTAATATTTTACGAATTTTGTCAATAAGTCTTATATCAGAATTAACACATCCGGCATATTTATGTCCTTTAATACTATCAAAGCGAACAGCGCCTTCTGTATATAAAATACCTAATAACCATGCTAAATTTGGCGTCATCTCCCATTCTAAACCATAACATTTTTTATAGCTTGGATTTTTAAAACTTTTACAATCACTCAATACTATTTTTCTATTATCATGTTTATTACTAAAACCCAAGCATGGTTTAAACCACAAAATATCGCCTTCTTTAATTTCAGACAATTTTTTATAAACAACCTTGTTATCAACAATAGTGAAAAACGGATGATCTAATGTAGTTTTAACCATTAATCCATTTTTAAGTATCACATTATATACTTGATCTTGTCTTTTACTAATTGTTTTTATAGTCTCATATTTGTTATCAAATGTAAGAATTTTGTTTCCTTTTTGCAAATCTTTAATTTGTATAATACCATTATTTGTATATATCAAACTATCTCCTGTTACACAATGACCTGAAATAGCTCTTATCTTTTTTGGGAAAATTATAGCATTTGATAATATCTTTACAGTATCGCTTGACATCGTTACATCTTTAGACAAAGGAACACCCGACTCTATTAGTTTATATCTACTTCGTAACCAATTCCATTGTTTCACACTGTTTGAAAATTTATAAAAATATACGTCTTTAGCTTGCTCTCCACTTGCAGCAACGTTAATTATATCCAAAGAATCTATGGGAGCAAGAGAAAAGAATAGTTGTGGATCGCTTATATTAAGAAGAAGATACACTACGTAATTAGTAATTAAATATGCCATCGTATCTTTTCCACTTCCCTTCCCCCATGCCAATATAGACAAATAATTACCAATATCAAAAGCGTTCTTAGGATCTGGACCTATCATAAAATCAGAAACAGCTTTTTGCCTATCACTTAGCGTAGGAAAATTCATATGATTAGGATCTTTAACAAACTCTTCAAACGTCAGTAATGTATCTTTTGTCCACAAAAAATTTCTATCTTCAGCAGATAATGAGTGAACAGGTTTGTCTTTATATAAAATAGACTTACCAAAGTGCTCAATCAATTCTACTATATCTTCTGATTTTATTGGCTCTTGCCGTTTCATGCTTTACCATCTAGAAAATCTTTAATTTTTGCAGAATACTGTTTGATAAAATCATTGACTTCTTGCTCTGTATAAGTTTTAGCCACTAACGGAATAAAGAAAGACATTGCAATTTCAGATATGCGCTGTGCAATACCTCCGCGCAATGATTTTTCAGTATTCTCAACTTCAAATCTAGCGATATATTCTTGCAATTGCGTAAGTGAATGCACGTAGTTATTTATGAGTTTTTCTGTAGCCATTCTACGTCCAAATGCGCCACTAATTATGCTTATGACATTTTTTTGTATTTGTGCGACTATGACTTGATCTTGCAAGTTAAATCCTTTGAAGTCAAATGTCACAGCTTTACTAATATCGTCTATTTCTTTGCGCAATACATAGACGCGCGACTTAATTAGATCCATGATCTTTAAAGTTTCTTTAACGCTAAGCGGTGTTTTAGCTTCTGGATCTAGTGCATTTGTTATCTCCAAATGATCTGCTACCATATCATCATTGACAGTCTTTTGAAATCCAGCTCTATCTTTCAAAAAATAGTTTCTTTTATAGTTGTTTACTGAGTCAGCGCCTACATCAAAGCCATATTTTTCTTTTATGTGCTTAGAAATAAATTTACAGTCTTTGTCTTGCATTAGTAAATCATCAACTATTGCTTTAATAGGCGATCTAGCTACAGAACCTCCGTGATCGCCTTTTCTCCTAAAGCTAATAAGTTGTTTGTTTATGCTATCTAGAATATTGTCTTTTGGCGTTTCTACGCTGCTAGATTGCTTTTTATTATCCTTTTTGGATTTATATTTCGCTATAACTTTCATACGTTAAAAACCTCATTTCCTTTTAAATGTTGGCGTAAAGATACCATCACTATCTTGCACCATATTTACCATGGGTGATAGCTGAATATCATATCTCCATGTAATTCCGCGAGAATTATTGAATCCATAAAGCAACTGTTTTGGTCTACTTTTTGTTTTCATTTTCAAGACGCTTAATTCAGTACCTTCTACGAATGTACCGTTTACTATTTGTTCACCATAAGGCATATCTATTTTTGCTGCAGAGTGATGGTGACCCATATGCCAATAATGAATGTTTGTATTAAATAACTGAACATATCTCCCCATATCCCGTTGTATTCCATAAAACGGTATACTCATCCATCTACCGACTTCGTCGCCGTGACTAATCAAATGAGTGTATTTCGGAGCTTCAGGTAATATATAAAGCATCAACGGACATTCAGCTATATAAAACTCTATGTTAGATTGATTTTTATATTGCTCGTTTAAAAAGCGATAAACAATATAGTCAAAATTTGTTCGTGGGTGAACTTGTCCCGGTCTACCCCAGCCGCGCCCATGATTTCCCCAAACAGCTCTTACTCTTACTTTTTTAAAATATGCGCACATAGGCGATAACAATAGTTCAGATAAAGCATGCGCACCTTCAAACGTTTGTTTTGTTAGCTCCATGTCTATGTTTCTATTTTGTCCCAGATAAATATCTTCTCCCGTTACTATATCACCTAACATATTAATATCAAGTGTATCGATAGGTATTTTTGAGCGCTGTATATCAATGCATTCAATTATCCCATCACGCAAAATTTCCATCCGTTTGATAAACTTGTCAAAGTCATATTCAGCAACGTTTGCCACGTCCTGCTTCAAAACTTTTTCACCAACGTGAATATCGCCTAATTCCAACATAGCTGTTTCTGGTTTGTGCATGCCTTTTTTAATTATAAATGTTGGTACTTTAATTGGCGGAAGATCTTTGACGACAGTACTTATAGCGTCGACTATAACACTTGTAGTAGCTTTTGCTCTAGTAAGTTGTCTTTCAAGATCTTGAATGTTATTAATTAATTCTTGCTTTGTTTTAACGTCAGCTATTTCATCTTTAGACAACTTTGAATCTATAAGTTTAACCTGGTTCATCATAGTACAGTTTTTCATATAATGTATGGCACTTTTTACAGTACCTAGTGGAATACTGCACAACTTAGATATTTCATCAAGCTTAACATTATTTTTGTAAAGTTGCCAAATTTTATTGTGTACGGGAGTAATACGTCCATAAGCGTATTTTGAATGTTCGCGTTTTTTCATACCACTCGTTCTTGCTTTGTGCTCTATAGCTCGCCATGTACGAACGTTTTCGCCTTTCCAATACTTTTCATTTAAATGGCGCGCAGTTTCCTCAGAAGACATATTTTTAACAATATAAAGTTTTCTCATATCCTTTATCTCATTATTTGCCCAGCGAATACCAGAAATAATATGCTTCGTATACGTCGTCCTACTATCAACCATACTGCCTCCTTTTTAAAAGGGCCTCCAATTTCGAGATTTTATTTCTCGTATTCTAGCCTCTTTCATGTTTTTCTTAGTTACATGCTCATCATCTACTAACGACTTTCGCAACTTTTCTAATGCACGATAATAATGTGTATAATATGTAGACCGCTTTATTTTATGTACTCTAGCCAAAGCAGGAATTTTATATCCATGCTTAAAGACAGCTACAAAAACATGAAATTGTGACGTTGACAAAATACTTTCAGCTTTATTATAAATACGCTTTAACAACGTTTTACGTATATCAGAGCGATCACTTAACAATTTTTTTAACTCCTCCTGACTACCTATATCTAAGTAAACAGGGTTACTGTTTTGATTTTTTATTTTGTCTATAATAAACGGATCTACAAATATTTCTTTTTTAGACATAATTAATCCTAGCTTAACACTTTCCAATTCTGTATTGCTGTGTCCTCTAACTTCGTATAGTAATGATAATTAAAATGACATTTATCACACAATACAAAAGCAACTTTTTTCTTACCCATAACCATAACGTGAATGTCAAGACCTAGTGGAACTTTAAATGATGTTTCCCAATCCGGAATTTTAAGAGGCCCTATTTCTAATAAAGGTGCTTTAAATCCACAAACTTGACACGTATAATCTTTTTTCTTAAAAATATAACACTTATCTTTTCTAAATAAATATGTTTTAAAGATCTTATAGTTTTTATCATTTTTATCACGAATGCCCTTATTACCTATTCCTAATTTCGGAATTATGTTTTTAACAAAATCGACTTTACTCTCTTCTGACTTGCAAACTTCAATTGTTAAACTAGTGTCATCAATATTGTGCTTAATTTTAAATTGAGAAAAAAGATCACATACATTAGCAAAATCACTTTTGCTAGCAAACTTATACAGCTTAAAAGGAACTGAATGAGAAAATTCGCAATCTAATCTGAACAACGCTTTTTCAACACTAAACTTTTTAGATGATAGATCCATGTTTGCTCCCTTCAAATAAAAAAAGCGGGTAATAAAAAGGTATTATAGTACCTTAGATATTACCCGCTTCCTATGTATTTAGGTCAGTAGATTATAATCTAGACAAACATTTGGACATTATGTCCAAATTAACTTATTCTTTTAAAGAACTACTATCATCAAACTTAACTCGTTTGATAACACCATTTTCTACTTTATATTTTCCCCATCGTGGTAAACCATTAGAGACAGATAAGCTATCTATTTCACCGTGAATCAATTCTTCTCGTAAAAATTTAATAAATACATATTCTATAGGATGCAATAAGACAATTTTATAATGACTGGGTAAATCAATGTTAATTTCATTTAATAATTTTATGACATTCTTTTCTAGCTCTTCGACCTTTACTTCACGGTCCTTTAGCTTTTTTAAATCTTCTGTCATTATCGTTGTTATCCATTACATTTAGTAAACCCGCAACTGTGACATGTAATACATCCTTCACTAACTTGCATTATCGTACCACACGTAGGACAGCGAACTTTGCCATCATCGACCTCGCAATATTTAGCCAATATACGACCAATGCCGTCAGGACATGAATTGCATTCTTTACTTCGCGCCATAGCTGATGGGCATTTTACATGCTTTAATTGTCCGACTATTTCATTAATATCTATGTTACACCTTAAAGCCAACGATATTAAACGACCAACTGCATCAGATTGAGCTGGACAACCGCCCGATGATTCACCTTTTGTAAACACTTCGAAAGGTAGCTTACCATCATCGACGTTAGTAGTTATATAAAACTTACCACAACCACTATGCATTTCGTCAGATGTGCCACTTAAACGTTTTGGGCGAGGTCGCGGTTTAACAACTATTCTTTCAGCAGCACTTGGTCCTCGTGATAACATTTCATACTTTCTACTACCTTCACGATAAACTGTTATGCCTTTACAACCTAAATCATGAGCTAATAAATAAATTTTTTCTATATCTTTTGTTGTAGCTGTGTTGGGTAAATTTACTGTTTTGCTTATTCCAGAATCAACATATTTTTGAAATGTTGCTTGCATCTTTATATGAGATTCTGGAGATATGTCGCGAGCTGTCACATAATAATCAGGTAGCTTTTTGTTTTCATCAAAGTATGTTTTTGCCAACCAATGTCTTTCTTTTAGAACAGTTCCCAATCTATGAGCTTCGTATTCCCAAGCAAAATTAGGTTCTATTCCGCTTGATACATTAGCTATTGCAGATAGACTACCCGTAGGTGCTATAGCTGTTAATCTAGCATTTCTTAATTTAAAATTTTTACCTTTTTTTACATATGTGCTAAGTTCAAAATTAGGAAACGAACCTCGCTCTTCACCCAACCCCTTTGAAGTTTCAAATGCTGTTGTTTTAATAAATGACATTAATTTTTCTGCCAATCTTGTAGCAGTTTTAGAACTATATGATATGCCTAATAACAATAATAGATCAGCCCAGCCCATAATACCTAAACCTATTTTTCTATTTGCCATCGATGCTTGTTCTATTATAGGTATGGGAAATGTGTTCATATCAAGCATATCATCTAAAAACCTAACTGATAATTGAACGTATGTTTCTAGTTTTTTCCAATCTACGTCTTTTTTATCATTACTTATAAATTTAACTAAATTTAATGATCCCAAATTACAACTTTCAAAAGGCAATAAGGG
>Ga0315287_10007698_pt1 | contig 10813 bp, 8 predicted proteins | sample YL17G11_0_MG_FD_205037 | JGI IMG/M metagenome (GOLD analysis project Ga0315287, IMG submission 205037) | Sediment microbial communities from Yellowstone Lake, YNP, Wyoming, USA - YL17G11_0 | ecosystem: Environmental > Aquatic > Freshwater > Lake > Sediment | place: USA: Wyoming | collected...
ACTGCACCCCGAAAATCTTTTTCCGGCGGTTGCCGATCGCGGCGAGCGGCGAGTTCTCGGAATGGGCGATGCTCTTGAAACCCCGGGGCGCTCTTTCGATGCGGTCGCCGTGGCTCATCCACACCCGGATGCCCTTGCCGCTTTTGATCTTATCGTGATGCAGTCTTGCGGTCTTGTCTTCCTCGGCCTGACGCTCCAATACTCCGGAGAAAAGGCCGGAGCAATCATCGATGAACAGTTCCGCGGGGCCGTATTCGCGCTTCCCGGAATGGGCCACCGTCCCCCCCAGGAGGTGGGTCATGAGCTGCATGCCGTAGCAAATGCCCAGGACGGGGATGCCCATCTCGAACAATTTTTTGGGGACCGTCGGGCTGCCCTGCTCGATCACGCTCGCGGGCCCGCCGGAGAGGATGATGGCCTTGGGGCTGAATTTCCTGATCTGGGCCAGGCTCATGCCGGGCGCATGAATTTCAGAATACACTTCCAACTCCCTCACCCTTCGCGCAATGAGCATGGTGTATTGGGAGCCGAAGTCCAGGATCAGGACTTTTTCTTTGTGATAATCCGTCAAGGGCGACCCGTCATTCCATCCGGTAATTGGGCGCTTCCTTGGTGATGATCACGTCGTGGACATGGCCTTCCCGGAGGCCCGCGGCGGTGATCCGGATGAACCGCGCCTTCTTCCGCAGTTCCTCAATATTGTGGCAGCCGCAATAACCCATCCCGGACTTGAGCCCGCCCACCAGCTGATAGACGCTTGCGGAAAGCGGGCCGCGGTAGGGCACCCTGCCCTCAATCCCCTCGGGCACCAGCTTGCCCAGGCTGACTCCGGTGGTCTCATCGGGCTTGTTGAGGATGTCCTCCCAATTAATGTTCTGTCCGTAACGCCGGGAGCTGCCCTCCATCATCGCGCTCAAGGAGCCCATGCCCCGGTAAACTTTGTAGCTCCGGCCCTGGTAGAGGATCAACTCGCCCGGGCTTTCGTCCGTGCCCGCGAACAGGCTGCCGATCATCACCGTGCGCGCTCCCGCGGCGATCGCCTTGGTGATGTCCCCGGAATATTTGACGCCCCCGTCCGCGATGATGGGCACGCCCAGAGGTTCCGCGGCCACCGTGCAGACCATGATCGCGGTTATCTGGGGCACGCCCACACCGGCCACCACCCGGGTGGTGCAGATGGAGCCGGGCCCGATCCCGACCTTAACGCCGTCCACGCCCGCTTCGATCAGGGCCTTGGTGCCCTCCCCGGTCGCCACATTGCCCGCGATCAACTGGCATTTGTGGGACTTTCTCTTGATGGCTTTGACCTGTTCGACCACACCCTTTGAAAAACCGTGCGCGGTGTCAACGCAAATGACATCCGCGCCGGCATCAAGCAAGGCATGGACGCGTTTCAACTCGTCGTCTCCCACGCCCACCGCGCCTCCCACCAGCAGCCTGCCCTTGTCATCCTTGGAGGCATGGGGGAAACGCTGGGTCTTTTCAATGTCCTTGATCGTGATCAGGCCTTTGAGCTTGCCGTCCTTGTCCACCACCAGCAGCTTCTCAATCTTGTTCTGGTGCAGCAGTTCCTTGCTCTGCTCCAGGGTGGTCCCTTCCGGGACCGTGACCAGGTTTTCCTTGGTCATGATCTGCTCGACCTTGAGGTCCAGGTTTTTCTCAAACCGGATGTCGCGGTTGGTGAGGATCCCGACCAGCCGCTCCTTTTCATCGGTCACCGGCACCCCGGAAATATTGTGCTTCTTCATCAGGAGCAGGACATCGATCAACTTCCAGGTCGGCCGCGCGGAGATGGGGTTGATGATCATGCCGCTTTCATATTTTTTTACCTTGTCCACCTCAACCGCCTGCTCCTTGATGCTCATGTTGCGGTGGATGATTCCCATGCCGCCTTCCTGGGCCATCACGATCGCGGTCCGGGCCTCGGTGACCGAGTCCATGGCGGAACTGATCAGCGGTATGTTTATTTCCAGGTCTTTGGTCAATCTGGTCTTGGTATCCACATCCGAGGCGAGTATATCCGAGTAATTGGGGAGCAAGAGCACGTCGTCAAAAGTTAGTCCCAATACAAAATCATCTTGTGGCATGCCTTTATCTACCTCCGGCTAAGAATTTGGCTTCTATTCATACCACAATCCGTGCGGAATTCAAGCGCGGAATTATTTTTGAGGCTCCAGCCAGATTTTATGAGCCACCAGGTCGATCCGGCTGATCCGGCCCCGGAACTTTTTCTGCTCTCCGGTCAAGCCTTGGATCAGCAATTCGTTGTCTGAGACCGGCCGGATGGACACCACATCCTTGAAATAAAATTCCTCCGAATTCCCCTTCTTCAAATATGCGTCTGATTCACACATACCGATATTTTAATGCCTCTTTATTTTTCAGCAAGGGTCTGCGGTCAAAGAGGATAGAAATAATTTTTTTTCCGTGGCGAGGTCACGCGATAGCCGCGTTTGGTCTTGACTATGTTCCAGCCCGGGCTCGGAGAGACCTTTCCATAACCGGGCAGCTCGAACGCGAAGCGAGGCGCGATCACTCCGGAGTACCGGCAAAGCTCTTCATAAATCTCAAGCGATTTTTCCAGGTCGGTTGAAAAATGACTGGCGCCCGGCGCGGGGTCGCACTGGAAAAGGTAATAAGGCTTGACCCCGGCCCCGGCCAGGCGGCTGAATAGATCAATCAGCAGCTCTGCCCGGTCGTTTATCCCTTTCAGCAAAACGGTCTGGTTGAGCATGGGTATGCCTGCGAGCCGCAGTCGCTTGACCGCCGCCAAAGTTTCACGACCCAGTTCATCCGGATGGTTGAAATGAGAGACAAACCAGAACTGCTTCCTGCTCTTTTTGAAAAGGGAGAGCAGCCCTGCGTCAATCCGGCCGGGAAAAAAAGTCAGCGCCCGGCTGGCGACCCGGATCAGGTTTAATTGAGAAAGGGAGTCAAAGCTGTTGATGATTTTCTTTATCTTTCTATTTGAGAGCGTGAGCGGGTCCCCTCCCGAGATGACCAGTTCCCGGACCCCCGGGTGAGCCTTAAGATATTTTATTGCTGTCTCAATGTCCTTATCGGTAATCACTTTTTCGGGACGGCCCCACATCCCTTTCCGGAAGCAAAACCGGCAGAGACAAAAACATTGATCGCTTGCCAGAAGCACGGCGCGGTCCGGGTAGCGGTGGATTAAAAAATCGGCGGCCATAAATTTTTTTTCTCCGCAGAAATCAGGAACGCCGATGCCCGCTTTCTCATTTTCGCTCGGGATTACCTGGAGCAGGAGCGGGTCGGATTGGTTTTTCCAATCAATCCGGGAAGCGAAATAATCGGTCAATAAAACTGCTTGGCCGTGCTTTTTCCGCGCGCGAGTCCTCATCGTGCGATGATTCTAACAGCTTTTAAGTCCGATTCAAGATTTTGAAGAGAGGGCTTATGCCGCAGACCCGGTCAGTCTTGATTTTTTATTCGCCAATTTGCCTGCAATCAACCCGATAAAAAGCGAAATCAGTCCTGTCCCGCTCAGCCAAAGCCCGATCCGGAACCCCCAGGGCTGGTAAAAGAAATCAACTTCCCGCGTGCCTTGATTGAAGGAAACCTTCCTGAACAATCCCGATTCCGGGGAAATCTTCAACTCTTCCCTGGAGGGCAGCGCCCTGGCCCTCCAGCCCGGGGCATATTGGTCGGCAAGCACCAATTCCCCCGGTCCGGCCGGGACCGACACCATGACTTTTTGGGCCTGGTCGCTCTTGATCCGCGTCTTGCCGAATTCCGGAGCCTGATTATTGGCCAGCCAGGTGCGCGGCCAGGCTTTTTCGTTTCGATATACGAACACGCCGTCCGCCTGCATCAGCTCGCTCCAGCCCTCAAGGTTCAAGCGCTCCGTGCTGAGCAGGTACTTGATCCCAAGCTTGCCTACCAGCGGGTTATCCAAATTTTGTTTGCGGATGTCGAACGACCAGCCGTGCTTGAAAAACTCGGTCACCGATTGTTCCATCGTGAACCTTTCAATCTCGCCCATGACCCTGACATAGCTCTTGGGATAGACCGCCTCGAACACGCGCCAGTCGGTGACGCCGTAGATCAAGCTTTGGTTTTGGTGGAGTACATTATTTAGGCCCGTGAACCTGGGCCGGTCAGGGTCAGCGATCATCGGAATAAGATAAGATGGCGGGACCGGGTCGCTGTAGCTCCATTTTAGCGGGTCGATTGCGCTTTCCGGCCGGAGGCCCGGATATAAATGCAAGAGGTTGATCAGCGCCAGAAAAAGCAGGAGCGCGGCGCCCAGTTTCTGCTCTTCAAAAAATTTCCCGTAAAACCCGACCCCGGCCGCGGTCAAAAATAAAAGCACGGGCATCAGCCAGGCCTCCCGGCGCCAGTAAACAGGAGGGCCGGCAATGGGGAACTTATGCGCCAGCAACAGGCATAGGACGGCAAGCGCGGCAACCATCGAAAACGCGACTGCCATCTGCCAGGATTTGAGCCGGCCTTTGAAATAGTTGTCGCAGCCGTAACCCGCGAGCAGGGCGAGTGAAAAATTTATTCCGAAAAAGGCGAACTTGAAACTGCCGATCCGGTTGAATATGGGCAGATAACTTATGTGGTAAATGGGCGGAATTTGATAGACCACGGCCAGAAAAACGAGCGCGTAGCCCCAGAAAAACAGGCGCGCGCGGTTGGAATTGCCGGTCCGGAAAACAGCCAGCAGCGCCAGGGAAACAGGCACCAGCCCGACGTAATTGACCAGGAACAGCTGCGCTGGGTGCGTCTTGTAAGGGCCGAACAGCCACGGAAAAAAAATACTGAAAGCCCATTTCAAAGACGGCCGGGCAACGCTGTGAAGGCCCGCGGTGTGCATGTGCCATCCCCACCCGAGATAATCAATGAAGCTCAAAAGCTGGTACCCGCTCAAAAGAAAACCCAGAATGAAGCTCAAGCAAACCGAAAGAATCTGTTTCCGTCCGGCCCAGCCCCCGCGGAACAATGAATAAAGCAAAATAAATAGAAAGAAATAAAAAGCAGCCTCCGGGTTGCCGCCGATCAAAGCGAGCGCGCTGAGCAGCGAGAGCGTCAGAAAATATATGAGACGACCCCGGTCCTTGAGCATCCTCTCGGCGACCAGCAAGCCCGCGGGGAGCCACAACTCAGTGTTCATGTTCATCTGGCTGATGTATTTGGACACATAACCGGAAAAGCAGATGACGATTGCGGAGCAGGCGCCGGCCAGCGGTGACAGGCCGAGTTCCAGCGCGAAAAAATAGGTGAACAACCCCATCAGGATGAGCTTGAGGATGACCATCAGGTCCAGGAGTTTGAGGGAAGGATAAATTTCAAACGCCAGGTTGAAAGGATTAAAGGGCGTGCTCTGGTAATTGGCAAGGACCGGGAACCCCGCGCCTTCCTTAGAGGTCCAGAGCGGGAAATACCCGGCGCGGAACTGGCGCGCGCTCTCGAGCATCAAGGGATAATAGCTGAACCGGGGACCGGGGTCGTCCACCCGGGCCAGGTAAAGGCTCTGCTCAGGCTTGAGCCGCTCCCAATAATGTCCGATAAGTACGGTCAGGAAAAAAACCATAAAAAGGAAGGCGGCGTTTTTACGGTTCATCTAAAAAATTAAACCACCACCCCTGCCCTCATGCAAATGCAGGCCGCAAGAATTTTTGTGGCGCAAGGTTTGCGGGCAGTCATGCTTTTTTGCTCTGCTTGAAATATTTTTTAAGGAAAGGCACGATGACCACCAGGAAAAAAATCAGGCCGGCCGGATAAAGCATGGCGATTGAAAAACTGAATTTTTCCGAGAGAAAACCAACCGGAAAACTGCCGAGCGCTCCTCCCAGGTAGCCCCCGGCAAGGATCAGCCCGAAAGCCATTGAGAGATATTGCTCGGGAAATCCCTCGCAAAAAGCGAGCAGGAGCGGGAAAATGCCGCTCATGGCAAGCCCGTATATGAGATACAAAACCATGCACGGGATTGGTCTTGGCACGAGCGCCGCGGCCGTTGACGCGACCAGGGAAACCAGGCTGAGCGCAAAAAGCAGCGCGGTCCGGTCCAGCCATTTGCTGACCCAGCCGAAGAAAAACCTGCCCGCGCCGAGCAGGAACCAGATGCCGCTCAAGGTGAGGCTGGCCTGATGGATGTTGGCGGGAAACCGGTCCACTAAAAATTTTGGGATCCAGACGCTCAGTCCCTGTTCGCTGGCGATGTAGCAGAAAAGGCCGAAGAAAAGCAGGACGAACAATTTGCCGCTGCTTTTCATCAAGCCGCTAAAACCGGCAACGCTCAGCTTTTGGATATTTTTCAGTTCCGGCACAGGCGCGAGCAATACCCAGAGCAAGACCAGGATCGACAGTCCAGAGAGCGCAAGCGCCACTGCGCCATACCCGTATTGACGCCTGATCAGCCATCCGGCAACAATCGGCTCCACGGTCACTCCGACCGCGAAAAAGCCGTAAAGGTAGTTCATGTCCCGGCCGACATTATCCCGCGAAACCCTGGTGGTGATCACTCCGGGGAAGCTCCATAAGACCGCGTCCGCAAAACCGGCCATGAAAAAAAGGGGCAAGAGCATGATAAATGCAGGCGCCGCGGCCAGCAGCGCAAGCGCGAGCGCGGATAAGCTAAGGCTGATGACAAACAGGCGCTTGACCCCGACTATTCTTGCCATCTCGCTCAGGAAGAAAAGCCCGAAAAATTGTCCGAGGAAAAAAAGAAAAGGAATCCTGCCGGCAACCGTTTTGGAGACCTCGAATTTCCGGATCAGGGAATCCATCACCGGCCCCGGAAAAATCAAGACCATGCCCGCGGCCAGCATCAGCGGGTAAAGCGCGGCAACCGAATATTTTTGCTTGTCTTCCCCCATCCCGGCTCACCATTTTAGCGGAAATCCGCCGGAGGCGAAAACAACCGACAAACTTTCAGCCATTGATTTACCGAATAACTCTGTTAAAATTTGGGGCGTGCATTTCCGGCTGAAAAATCCCCGGGATAAAGTCTATTATCCCCTGACCGGACTGATCAAACAGATCGGAAGGAGCATGGACTGCGATATCGTGATCCCTGACCCGCAGGTATCCCGCTTGCACGCCCGGCTCGACAAGGACCAGGACGGCTGGGTGCTTTTGGACCTGGAAAGCCAGAACGGGACTTTGGTCAACGGCGTGAAGGTCCGGGAAAAAATTCTGGCGCCGGGTGATGTCATCCGGATCGGCGACATGAATTTGACATACGAAATTGACGAGGCGGTCTCGGCTTCCGAGGAAAGCACCAAGGTGGACCCGGAAGTTGCGGCGCATCCCGGCATCCTGGACCGGATTTTGGGCAGGAAAAAACAGGGATGAAAAAAATTATTTTTTTGCTTTGCCTTTTTCCGGTCATTTGTCTGGCCGCTGAACCGCAGATGGACCAGGTCCGGGACCTGGTCCGGAAAAGGAACTGGCCCGCGGTCATCTCCCAAATCCAGAACGGCGGAATCGAAATCAGCGAGGGCGAGAAACCGATCTGGGATTTCCTCTACGGCTACGCATTGGAGGAGAGCGGCCGTTTTCAGGAATCCATGGAGCCCCTGAGCAAAGCCGCGGCGGCAAATTCCGTAATCAGCGATTATGCCTGGTTTTACCTGGGCATGAATTCCATCAAGCTAGGTGACGCGGACCAGGCGGAAGCCAGTTTAAAAAAAATTCAATCCCGGAGCTACATATATACTCCGGCCCGGCTGGCCCTGGCCAAAATTTATCTGGAGTCCGGAAAGCCGGACCAGGCCGGGGCGGAACTGGGAATGATCAAAGACAAAAAATTAAGGGAGCGGCTGGCGCCTGAAAAACTCCTGCTCGAAGCCCGGCTGGACCGGGCGCTGGCCAAGACTGACTCTGCGGACCAGAAATTCCGCCAGTTCTTGATCAATTATCCGCTTTACAAACCCGGGCCCCGGCCCGAGGAAACTCCGCTGTTGAGCGCGGAGGAAAACCTTCAGCGGTGCCGGAAACTTTTGTCCTTGGGCGCGGTCAAGCAGGCGGGAAAAGAATTGGAAGCCCTGCTTTCGGAAACCGGGCAATGCGACCGCAAGACCCTTTCCCAGGCCATGGGCGCTCTGGCTGAGGCCCGGTTCCGCGCCCGCGATTACAAAGGCGTGATCGCGCTCGAGCCTTCCGCGGAGCAATACGCCAAGAGCAATGCCCAGTTCTGGTTCTACATGGCCTGGTCGTACCAGCGGTTGGGAAAGGACGAGTTGTCCGTAAAATATTATCTGAAATGCGTGGACGAATTTGATTCGTCCGAATATTCGGCCCACGCGCTCTATAACCTTGCTCGCATGGAGCAGGAAAAACAACGCGTAAAATCTGCTCAGCAATACTACGAGCTACTGCTCAACTCCTATCCTGAAAGCGAGTTCAGCAAGGAAGCCGGATTTCAACTCGGGCTTTTCGCATACGAGGAAAAAGATTTTGGAAAAGCTATCCAGGCATTCAATTCCGGGCTCCAGTTCGGGACTGAAGTTGACCGATTCAAGTACTGGCTGGCAAAATCATACCAAGGTTATGGCTATCCGGAGAAGGCGGGTCAGCTTAGGCAGGAAATTCTCAGACTGTCTCCGGGAAGCGTGTATTCGTTTATGCTCGATCCTTGTCCAACCCCGAAGACCTTGAATATATCCAGGTACCAGGTTTCGCCGGCATCTGTCACCAGCAACTTCAAGGCGGGATTGCTCCTGGCCTGGCTGGGTCTCAACGGTCTGGCCGAGGCCGAGCTAAGCTGGCAAATCGACAACCAGCCGACTTACAAGCGCGACCTGGTATATCTGATGGAACAGCTTGAGGAGTTCCAGGCTTATCCTCTGGCCTTCATTTATTTCCGGGATGCGCTGGTCCCCAGACTCAAACCCGGCGAGATCACCTCATTCTATGAATACATCTATCCGCTCGCATTTTCCGACCTGATCCTTCCTGTTGCGAAAAAATACGGGATCGAGCCGGCCTTCGCTTACGCTTTGATCAAGCAGGAGAGCGCATTCAATCCGGGCGTGAGTTCTCCGGTGGGCGCCATGGGTCTCACCCAGGTGATGCCTCCTCTGGCCAGAAAACAAGCCAAAGCCCTGGGATACGGGAAACTTGACCATGATGATTATTTCGACCCGGAGATAAACCTGGAACTCGGCTTTTCACATCTCGCGGAACTGCTCCAGCGCTATGAAGGCGCCGGCGCCTATCCCTGGCAGATGATCCTTATCGGCTGCGCCTACAATGCCGGAATGGGACGAGCGGACAAATGGTTTTTAAGCGCCTCCCAAAAAGGCACAGACCCGGATATTTTCATCGAGCGCATACCATTTTCAGAAACCCGGGATTATGTGAAAAAAGTCTTTGCCGGACTGCGCATTTACCGCGCGCGCATCGAAAACAACCCGGCCCGCTGTCCTTGATTTGGCGGAGGAGCGTTCTTATAATTGGAATATGCGAAAACGCCCGGAAGACCTTGAGACCGGATCAAAGGAGGGACGAAAATGAAAGTCAAATGGAACGGCCACGCCAGCTTTACGATCACTTCCGACTCCGGAATCCGCATCGTGACCGACCCTTACGAGCCGGGAGGTTTCGGAGGCGGGATCAAATACGATCCGATCCCGGACCAGGCGGACATGGTCCTGGTCAGCCATGAACACGCGGACCACAATTATGTAAAGGGCTTGAAAGGCTCGCCTCAAGTGATCAAGGGCAGCTCGGAGCACAAGGGCATAAGAATTACTGGAGTCCCCGCGTTCCACGATTCCAGGCAGGGCAGGGAGCGGGGACAGAACCTGCTTTTTGTTTTTGAGGTTGACGGCATCCGCATCGGCTTTCTCGGAGACCTCGGCCACCAACCGGACGCGGCGCAGCTCAAGCATCTCACGGGGACGGATGTGCTTTTCGTCCCGGTGGGCGGCTTTTTCACGATCGACGCCAGGGAAGCAGCGAAGCTGGTGGACACGGTCAAGCCCAAGGTGGCGGTTCCCATGCATTACAAGACCGCCAAGGTGAATTTCCCGATCAAGCCCGTGGATGAGTTTTTGTCTCATTTCACCAAGGTGAAAAAGATAGACGGGTCCGAGTTTGAACTCAAGAAATCCGAGCTTCCCAAATCAACCGAGGTCTGGGTCCTGGACCACGCGTGCTGAAAATTTTTACAAATTGAAAAAATTCCTCAAATACTTTCTCTTTATCCTGACCATCAACATCTTTATATTCCTTTGCCTGGAATTGATACTGCATCTTTTAAACCTGTTCCCTCCCACGAAATATTTTTCCGAAAGCAAAGACGGCCAGGGGAGGGTCGAGGTCCAATATCTCCACGGAAAGCTCAAGCCTCAATTTTTAAAAAACAAGGGCGAAAATATTTACAGGATTTTTTCCTTCGGCGGGTCCACAACCATGGGTTCACCCTACTATCCCAAAAGCAGTTTTTCTCGGATGCTGGAACTGGCGCTCAACAAGTCCGGGCCGGCGAAAAAGGTCGAGCTGATCAACCTGGGCGCCAGCGGCATGAACAGCCTGGAGATTGTATATTGCCTGCGCGAAGCCTTGCAATACAACCCGGACCTGGCACTGATCTATGTCGGCCAGAACGAATTTTTCGCCGCCAGCCTTTTCCCGGACTGGCGACACCCTTATCTCAACCAGGCTCTGGACATATTGCGTCTGCATTCGCGGATTTACCGGGCGCTGAAATCATCGGACAAAATCCTGACCGTGATCCCGGCCGCGATCGGGACCCGCCAGGAAATCGCGGAAAAGGCCAACCTGGATTTCGAGCAACTGCCCATGGAAAACCGGCCAATGAGCAGAAAATTTTACAACGATC
>Ga0315287_10007699_pt1 | contig 10811 bp, 7 predicted proteins | sample YL17G11_0_MG_FD_205037 | JGI IMG/M metagenome (GOLD analysis project Ga0315287, IMG submission 205037) | Sediment microbial communities from Yellowstone Lake, YNP, Wyoming, USA - YL17G11_0 | ecosystem: Environmental > Aquatic > Freshwater > Lake > Sediment | place: USA: Wyoming | collected...
TCTTAGGTTTAATCGGATTGACGTTGAGGTCATTATCCTTGGCGCATTCGCCGATGATCATACCCTCGTAAACCTCAACAGCCTCGCCGATAAACAGCACACCGCGCTCTTGAACCGAGGCCAGTGAATACTCGGTCGTTTTACCGACCCGATCGGCAATCAAGCTGCCATTCTGGCGATGAAAAATGGTGCCGGTATGCGGCTTGTAGCCGGCCGACTCAGAGCTGATAAGGCCCGAGCCCCGCGTGGCTGTCTTGTACATGGAGTTGGTGCCGAGCATACCGCGGGTTGGTATTTCGAAGGTCAACCGCACGCGCTTCTCATCGGTACTCGCCGCCGAGGTCTCATCGTAGGACAGCAGCGAGCCCTTACGCTGTTGGTACATCTTGGTGACTTCGCCGGCACAGGACTCCGGCAGGTCCAAGGTCATTTTTTCGATTGGTTCGAGTTTGACGCCGTTTTCCATCCGCAGCAGCACCGACGGGCGGCCCACCATAAATTCATAGCCTTCGCGGCGCATCTTTTCGATCAAGATGCCAAACTGCAATTCACCACGACCAAGCATATAGAACTGATCCGGTACTTCGGTATCTTCGAGCCGCATCGAAACGTTGCTGCGGATCTCGTTGAGCAGGCGCTGACGCAGTTCCCGCGACTGAATCGCCTTGCCTTCACGGCCCGAATTAGGGGTCGTGTTAATCGAAAAGATCATGCGCATCGTCGGCTCTTCGACGCTGATGCGTTTAAGAGCAACGCCGTTCAGGCCGCTGATGGTGTCGCCGATTTCGAGGGTCTCGCAGCCGGCGATCAAGCCGATGTCGCCGGCGGCGATCACATCAACCTCGACCTGCTTCATCCCTTCGTAGGACAGAATGCGGGTGATTTGGAATTTTTGCGCCGACGCCTCACCCTTGTCGTTGACCCCGTGGCGCAGGAGCTCCTGGCCTTTGCGTACGGTTCCGGCGGCGACACGGCCAAGAGCAAGGTTGCCAAGGTAGTCTGAGTAGGCAATGTTTGACACCAGTAGCTGCATCTCACCATCGGCCAAGGCAGTTGGTTCGGGGATAGCTAGGATCGTGTCAAATAGCGGCTTCAAATTGCGAACGCCGCCGCCTTCGATTAAGGTCGGAATGGCGGCTTGATCGCCGGTGCACCAGCCCTGACGGGCACAAGCGTAAATGATCGGAAAGTCGCACTGCTCGTCGGATGCGCCCAGCTCGACGAACAGGTCGAAGGCCTTATCGACGCATTCCGCGACCATGTTGCTACCCACGGCTTCGGGGCGGTCGACTTTATTGATGCACAACACGATCTTCAGACCTTTATCGATGGCCTTCTGCAACACGAAGCGGGTCTGCGGCAGCGGCCCCTCGACGGCATCGACGAGCAAGATGGCACCATCGACCATATCCATGATCCGCTCGACCTCACCACCGAAGTCGGCGTGACCAGGGGTGTCGACCACGTTCACTTTGACGTCGCCTAGCATAAAAGAAGCATTCTTCGCCGAGATGGTGATTCCGCGCTCACGCTCCTGGCTGTCGGAGTCCATCATCCGTTCTGCCGTCGTCTCGTGAGCTTGAAAAGTTCCGGCTTGTTTCAAGAGGTAGTCGACCAAAGTAGTTTTACCGTGGTCAACGTGCGCGATGATGCAGATGTTGCGAAGATTGGTAGACATGGTTTCCTTGTTTATTCGCGGGACTTCCGCAGACTTAACCTAGGTGATGAAGTAGAGATCTAAATCCCGCCAACAGCCGATTTAAATCTTCATAATTCCGGATTGAGATCGGTAGTTTGAATAAAATCGAGTGGGCCATACCGTATATCAAAATGCCCCTAGAGTACAAGTCCTAAAGCCGAATGGTGCGCCGCCCCAGCCAAAAATGGCGACAGCGAGTCCAGGCCCCGCTGCTGCTAGGGTGGAACAGCCGCCACTAGCCGAGGCCACTGCCGAGGAATTCACGCTTTAGCTGCAAACTCGACCACATACTTAGCCACCTCTGCAGGCCGATCGAACTGCGGGCAATGCCCAAAGGTCGTGGGGCGCTCGATGCGAGCATGAGCCGGGAGGTGCTTAGCGAAGTAATCGAAATGAGCCTCAGGCATCAGCCGCTCGGCTTTACCCCAAAGAAAAAGCAGCGGCATGGTTAGCTTAGCGAGCTGTTCGGGCGTGACCCCGTGGTCGGGCCGCAACTGTGCCAGAATCTGCAGCACGGTTTTCGAGGCAAAGCCGCGCTTAATTATGGGGGCCATAAGCCAGGCTATGAGCGCGGGCATGCGGCGATACGTCAACTTTCCAGCAAAAATTCGCGCCTTAGCCAGAGTATCCAGGCGAAAGCTCGCTTGGAAGGCCTGCATATCGGCTTGCTGCGTTGGTGCGCCAGCCGGCGAACAGAGGATGAGCCCGAGCGTCAGCTCAGGATGCTTTTCGGCCCAGTGCATAGCAAACCCGCCGCCCATTGAGTTGCCAAAAACAAATACCGGCTCGCTGATCAGCTCACGCAGGGACAGCGCAGCTGCGGCAAATAGGTCTTCGTGCCCCGTATCGCCCAACAACGGCGCAGACAATCCGTGACCCGGCAGGTCCGGGACAATAATCTGTTTAAAGTGCTGGCGGAGTATCTTCATCATTGGGCCATACGATGCAGCACTAGCGGAGATACCATGCACCAGGACAATGGGCGGCAGCTGGCCCGTGCCTTCGCCGACCAGGACATGCAGTTGCCGACCTGGCACGGCGGTAACACGACTGGCAAACCCAGCCCCATTCAGCCTTTTTGCTAAAAATCGATCCAAAAATGAGGGCTGAGCCATGCTTGATCTCCGCTGCCGCAATTGCGCTCGGGCAGCCATCATTGCGGTATAGTGCCACTGCCGCACAGCGAACCGCCACGGCCTCGGACCCACACGCAAATGCGCTAGTAACATGGTAATCCAAATCGCGACTTTATTGAATGCACAAACGCCTGAATGCGCTCACCTTTGCCAACCTGGCTCTGGGTTATGCGGACGCCAGGTCAAGTGCTATAACCATAGCATCTAGGGAGGATCGTTATGCTGTGCCTATATCGACTTGCTATCCTGGCTATCACAGCGTTTGTATCAAATACGCTCATCGCCGCTCCAATCACCCGTATCATCTTCCTCGGCGACTCGATCACCGAGGGATACGGCGTCAGCAAATCCGCAGCTTATCCAGAACTCATCGCCGGCAAATTGCCGGCTAAAGGCCACAAACAGATCAAGGTGATCAACGCGGGAGTGAGCGGCTCGACGACGGCCAGCGCCGTCAGCCGGCTTAAGTGGCTACTCAAAGGACCGCCACAACCCTCACTCCTCGTGATCGCTCTTGGCGGCAATGACGGCCTGCGCGGACAAGACGTTAAGGCCATGCAGCAGCACCTCACCGAGGCGGTCCGCTACGCCAGACAGCAGGGCATCGCACGGGTGGTGATCGCCGGCATGCAGATGCCGCCCAACTACGGCCGAGAATACCTGCACGATTTCGCTGCCGTGTTCCCAGCCGTCGCCAAAGCCGAACAGGCAACGCTGCTACCATTTTTATTGGCTGGTGTTGCCGGCGATGCCAAGCTCAATCAAGCCGATGGGATCCACCCCAATGCTGCTGGCCAGCAAATAATCGCCCAGAACGTGCTGCGGGCCATTCTCCCCCTGCTTGAAGGTTCATGACCATGCTGAAGCTCACGGGTCTTAGTAAAAGTTATCCCCATTCCTCTGGCCCCATCGCCGTACTCACCGGAATCAACGCCGAGGTGAAAACCAGCGAACGGGTTGCGGTCCTAGGTCCTTCGGGTAGCGGCAAATCGACGTTGCTCGCTTTGCTCTCTGGCCTCGACCAACCGACCAGCGGCACCATTGAATTGGCCGGCACGGTACTCGGCTCCTTAAGCGAGCGTCAACTCACCTCCTACCGGGCCCGCTACCTTGGCATCGTCTTTCAGCAATTCCACTTGATGGCGCATTTGAGCGCACTGGAAAACGTCATGCTGCCCTTGCGCATTGCTGGCCTGCACGACGTCGGACCACGGGCTACCGAGGCCCTAAACGACGTCGGCTTGGGCCACCGTCTGAGCCACCGGCCACAGCAGCTCAGCGGCGGCGAATGCCAACGAGTTGCCATCGCCAGGGCGATCGTCGGCGAACCGGCACTGATCCTCGCTGACGAGCCCAGCGGCAATCTCGACTCTAAGACCGGAGAACAGGTCATGACGCTGCTGTTTGATCTGGTGCGGCAACGGCACTCGACCTTGGTCTTAGTCACCCACAACGAACACCTGGCCAGCTGGTGCGACCGTCGCCTATTGCTCAATGGGGGCCGCCTTGTCGATGCCTAGGGGACCTGCAAAAAATCGGCTGTACCATGTGCCGCTATGGTTGCGCCTGGCTTGGCGCGAAGTCATAAACAACAAAATGTTTTCGGTCGCCTTTACCCTGAGTTTAAGCCTAGGTCTCAGCGGTTTTCTCATCCTCGATGCGTTTAAAACCTCGCTCACCGCCCATCTTGACGAACGCTCACGCTCGATGCTGGGCGCCGACTTGCGCCTTGCCGCCGAGCGGCCGCTGACTCCAGTTGAAGAGCAGACCCTCAAAGACCAACTACCCTCAGGCAGCCGCGAACGCCGGGAACTCGGTCTGCTGTCGATGATCGAATCACAAGGCCACTCGCGGCTTGCCGATATTAAGGCGGTGGACGGCGACTACCCTTTTTACGGCTCCGTCGGTTTGCGCCTGGCCGGCAACGTCGGCCCAGGCGCAGGGGCAAGCCTGCAGGGTCGGCCAAGCGCCTGGGTCTATCCCGAGCTGCTCACTCAGCTTAGTGCCAAGGTCGGCGATCCTTTGCGCATTGGAGACGTAGACTTCACTATCGTCGATGTGGTCTTGCACGACCCCTCGTCGGCAAGCATGGGCTTTAGCCTCGCGCCAAGGGTCTTCGTTGGCATCCCGCAGCTAGAGCGCACTGCGCTGATTGCCAAGGGTAGCCGCATATTTCGCAGCTGGCTCATCAAGCTTCCAGATTCCGACGACGATGCCGACAAAGTCAGCCGCACACTAACCGCGGCACTGCCGGCAAGCGACCTCCGCATCAAGCCCCACCGCGGTGCCAGTGCAGAGATCTACCGGGCATTATTGCATCTAAGCGACTTCCTCGGGCTAGTCACATTGGAGGCACTGTTTTTAGCCGGTGTTGGTGGGGCCTACCTGTGCCGCAGCCTGCTTGAGCGCCGTAGCAAAGATATTGCCATCCTGCTCAGCCTAGGTATGGATCTGCGCGCGGTGCGACGAGTTTATGCCGCACAGCTGGCGCTCCTAGCAACAGCAGCGACGGCCGTGACGACGGCACTAGCGACGCTGTTGCTACCGCTCGTTCCTGCGGCCCTTGGCGCCTTAATGCCGGAGCATGTGGCGCCGCATCTGCGCCTCAGCAGTGTCGCTTTGGTGCTGCTGATGGGTGTCGGCGGCAGTTTATTAACCTGCCTGCCGATGCTGGCGCGACTCAGCTCTATTCAGCCTGCCGGACTCTTTCAGGAAGGCCACAACCCGACTTTAACCATCGGTGCAAAACAGGCTTTATGGTGGTTACCGGTACTGGCGTTATTTTGGGTTCTGGCGATGGTGACGGCACGGGGAATCAGCCTGGGCAGCTTGTTTACCGGAATTTTTTTCGCCGCGGCCCTCGTCTTGGCCGGCGCGGCATTGCTCCTGATGTTGGCTCTAGACCGTCTGACCTCGCCAAGCGTTCGCCTAGTCTGGTGGCTAGCGGCCCTCAGCCTCGCCCGCCACCGCATGGCGACGATGGCCAGTTTCGTCGCGTTAGGGCTTGGAGCCTTACTGATCAACCTGATCCCGCAAATCCGTGGCGTCATCGAACATGAATTAGCGCATCCGAGTGCGGCCGCATTGCCGAGTCTTTTCCTCTTTGACATCCAAGATGAGCAGCTATCGCCCTTGCAGCAGCGTCTGCATGCACAACAGACCAAACTAGCATTTTTCTCGCCGCTGATCCGCGCTCGCCTGATCAGCATCAACGGCCTATCCGTCGAGGACGACACCAGCCAGAGTTCAGCCAAGGGCCTGCTAAAAGCCTTTAGTGACGACACCAAACAGGAGCTAAGGCGCGGCTACAACCTGTCTTTTCGCCCAGCACTTGCGGCTTCCCAGGAGCTAGTCAGCGGCACTCCAGTGACACCACAGTATCGCCCGGAGTCAGGGAATTTAGCTCAGATTTCACTTGAAGAAAAATTCGCCGGACGCCTTGGTTTAGGCCTGGGTGACGTCTTGCGTTTTGACGTCCAAGGTGTCCCGACTGAGGGTGTCGTCGTCAATACGCGCCGGGTCCACTGGACCAGCTTCGAGCCGAACTTCTTCATCGAGTTTCAACCGGGCTTGATCGACGATGCACCCAAGACCTGGGTTGCCTCGATTCCGAGCCTGCCTCAAGCGACAAAGGAAAAGATACAAGCAGATTTAGTCAGCGAATTTTCTAATATATCGATCATCGACGTCTCAGCTACCATTGAACGCCTGCTCGGAATCCTTGCGCAAATGCAGCGAGCCCTAGCCTTTATGGCGACCTTATCGCTTGCCTCTGGCTTCACGGTCGTTTTTGCCATCGCCCGCTACCAGTCCCTGAAGCGCCTGCCTGACATCACCTTGCTCAAGGCCCTGGGCACCGACTTCAGTACGTTGCGCTGGACTGCCGTGGCGGAATTCGGTCTCCTCGGGGCTAGCGCGAGTGGCCTCGGTGCGGCTATCAGCACCCTTGCGGCGATAGCCTTAGCCCACCTGTTATTTGATCAAATGTGGAGCTTCACCTGGCAGGTGCCGCTGCTGTCGACCGCGGCCCTGACGTTGACCACGACGCTCATCGGCTTGGCATCGGTCTGGCGCAGCTTGGGAGTCAGCGCGGCAAAGATCCTTCAGGAGGCGCCACAGTAAATATGATGCCCAGCATATATGCCGATTATTTTTTGACGCTTCCTGGTAAACATCTCAAATGTCGGTATTCATTTGTTATGACGGTGTCGCACCCAAGCCATTTAACTAAGAAGCGCCGCCCTCGCTAGACGCACATCATGAGTAAACTAATGGATCTTCAAACCACTACGCCCCCACAGCCCTCCGCCACAGCGGTGGCCCTGGCGTTTATCTTAAAGCAGCTGAAAAAGACCCAGGAGGCGACTACCGAATTAATAGAAAATGACGCAGCCTCGGCGCAGCTCAAAGCTGTCCACGACCTCAGAGTCGGCGCGCGGCGCCTACGCGTCGCCGTCGGCGCGTTTCGCTCAATGCTGCCAAAAAAGTTACGCCATAAACTCAATCGCCGCTTCCATCAGTTGCAAAATGCCGCCGCTAGAGTGCGCGACCTCGACGTCTGGCGTCTAGAACTCGAGCGTTTGCAACGCGGCCGCCGTTACCAACCAGCGGCGGCCTTTGCCCTGGCCAAGGCCGCTAGCGAACGGCAAATTTTGAGCCAAAGGTTAAAGAAAAAATGCCGCGACCGCCACCAACAGGGCCTCTGGCGCTGGGCACGAAAGCGCATAGATAGCGAACTTGGCGCAGCCAAAAACGCTGCACCCCAAAGTCGCGAGGCATTCACGAGCATCGCCAGGGAACGGCTAGACAAACGCTTAAAGGAGTTTGAGCAGGCATTTCGCCAAGCCGAGACGGATGCACCTGAAGACCTGCATCAGGCCCGGATTGCCGCCAAAAAAGTGCGCTACACGGTGGAGATATTCCGCTCGGCCTATGCCGCGGATGCAGCCACTAATGCCGTAAAGTCGCTTAAGGCGCTGCAAGATAGCCTAGGCAGCTTATGCGACTGCATCGTCTTTGCCGACCTCAGCAAACGGCTGGCCGAGGACCCTGATGCCGATGCTCAAACAAGGGCCAGCCTGGACCTATTAGAGCACCACTATCAACGCCGAGTCAGCCAAAAGACCATCAATTTTAGACTATACTGGCAGCACCAGGGCAAAGATGGCCCGCTACAGACCCTCGCCACCCTGGCGTCCTGGACTAGCCCGCATGAGACGGTTTTTAGAAGCTAGCAGCTTCACGCAGCGGATTGGCTTCCACCTTGATGACGGTGATGCCTGGCGCTTGTTCTTTGACCGCATCGATAGCGCGGACGATGGCCTCATGGCCATTCTCGCCATCGGCGTGCGCCGTAGCTTCAAGCAGTCTTTTATCTTCACCCTGGTAACGCAGACGAACTACCCAACGAGTCATGCACACTCCAAATTTAAAGCAAAAAATTATACAATCAGCAGTCACACGCCCGGACTAAACACAATGCGTATGGACTGTTATCTATGCTGCAACTCGTAAATCAAAGACTTCTTTTTATTGTCCCGCCACCAAGGAAAGCGACGGCGGTGACCTTCGTCATTAATGTCGTAGGACTAAGGTTATACGCGAAGGCATGCACATTGACAACAGATGATTGAAAGCTAAGGAGATAAACCATCTGCAGGCACCCCCACCCTCTTTGATTGCATCCCCCCTCGGGCTGCGGCAATTGCCTGATAAATCAAGTTAAAGATTGATACCCGAGGCTGAGCAAATGTACGCCAAAGCCAGGACCTGCTATGCTCCGGTTGAAATCAAACACACATGGAGGCTTGCTGATGCTGCATACCAGCACCAAATATTCACTATACGCATGGCTCTGGTTGAGCGCTGGGTTCGCCTCGACCTCTGCGCGCGGCGACAGCACCGGCACCCCACTGCCGGGAGAATTAAGCCGGTCCACCGCCAAGGCAGGGCACGGCATGGTGGTTTTCGGCCAGCAGTCGGTGTATTTTTACCATTTGCCAATGTGGCACGGCGTTCACGCTTGGCAGATCGTCCTCGAAGTAGAACTCGACGCGACTGGTGCCGCACTCTACGCCGGCGAACGTAGCGCCGCGAGCAGGCTTACCACCTTTGAACCACAGGCTTTCGCCTTGGCCACCCTAGCGCCTGGTACAAGCCTACACGGAACGCTCTATCATGGTCATTTTGAGCAAGGGGGCACTCCCCTACCTCGCGGCCACAGCACCATAGTCAGTGCTACAGTCAGACGCCTCATCGTCGTGAACCCCTTAAATCCAGGCAGCTCCGCCCACACGGCACCACTCTACCGGGTCTTTGGCCAAGGCCAAGATTGGTATGCAACCCATATCGCAGCAGGAGCCCCAGCCTTCGACCAAGTCGCTGCAATCGCTGCAGCTCCGCAGTCAATTCCGGCCGAACAATTGAGAGCCGGTATAGGTATCAGTTTGCCAGGCGTAGAAACCTCAGCCCAGGCGCGTCCCCAGCTTGGCAGACACACCAGGGCCGTATTAGGAGATGGCCGGGAGATGATTTTTACCGTAGAAAAGGAGTCCTATTTCAGCGAGGACGATTTAGGCAGCAATTACTTTTAATTTAGCAGAGTCGATGTCGACTAGCTCAGCGACGCCTGGCCGCTTGCCCTTAGAGCGCCTCAACCCGACGGTAAAGACTCGCTTGAATCGCGCTCAAATAATCGATATTATTGACCATTAGTAATTTACAAGGCGCCACAAACTGCCATTGTCTACATAGCTTGTCCGCGATAGAGCGCCCTAGGCCAAGACCACCAATCTAAAGGGTCCAAACTCATGCCCATGCCCTACACCATCTTCGTCGTCGACGATCAAGAGTCCATCTGCCAAGCAGTGCATTCCGTGCTGACCGACGAAGCCTACCGCATCCTGACCTTTTCCAGCGCCGAGGAATTGCAAGGTGGCCTACAACATGAGCAACCCGATTTAATCCTGCTCGATATCTGGCTGCCCGGCATCGATGGCGTCGAAGCACTGGGTAGTTTGAAGCAGCAATACCCAAATTTACCGGTGATCTTAATGAGCGGCCACGCCGGTATCGACATCGCAGTTAAGGCGATGAAGGCAGGAGCCGCAGATTTCCTGGAAAAGCCCTTAAACCTCGACATTCTCCTAGAAAAAGTCGCAACGCATCTAGCGGTAAGCGACCGCAGCACGCAAGATCCCAGCAGTGCTGCCCGCGCTCAGGTGACGAAATTTGCGCGAGGCGGTGCCGCCTACCTCGAGCAATCGCAGGAGCCGCAGCGCACAGTGCGGAAAAATGCCGTACTCAACGGCGTTGGTCTACTCAGTGGGCGTCCCACCGGCGTGATCATCAGTCCTGCTGCGGTCGATACCGGCATCATTTTCCGCACCCTCGATGGCGTTGCAATTCCGGCGCACATCACTGCTCTAGAAAACTACGATCGCTTGGGGCAAGGCCGCACCTTCACTGCCAACTCGACCGTCCTGGCTAAATCCGGCCGCCGCATCCGCACCGTTGAACACCTACTCGCCGCATTAAATATGATGGGCATCACCAATGCCTCGATTAAAGTTGACGAGGAAATCCCCAACATCGATGGCTCAGCTGCCGACTTCTGCCGCATCATCGCTGCCGCTGGAATCGAGGAGCAGGCCAATATGCGCCTTGACGTGGTCATCCGCGAGAAGATGCTGATCGGTTCACAGGTGCTCAGCGAGAAGCATCTTTTTGTTGAGCCCTTCGATGGCTTTGAGGTCATCATGCGCGTCGACTTTCCGGCACCCATCCTCGAACAAAGCTACCTCTTCGCACCAGCCAAACAAGATTTCGAAACCGAAATTGCGCCAGCTCGTACCTTCAATACGTTTGAAAATATCGACCATGCACAGCAGCAAGGAATGGTTGGGTCAGGATTTCTAAATTCGCATATCATCATCCATGACGGCAAAGTCATCAACACCAAGCTCAACTTCCCAGAC
>Ga0315287_10007700_pt1 | contig 10811 bp, 8 predicted proteins | sample YL17G11_0_MG_FD_205037 | JGI IMG/M metagenome (GOLD analysis project Ga0315287, IMG submission 205037) | Sediment microbial communities from Yellowstone Lake, YNP, Wyoming, USA - YL17G11_0 | ecosystem: Environmental > Aquatic > Freshwater > Lake > Sediment | place: USA: Wyoming | collected...
AGAAAGGTCATGACGTGACGGTGTTTGAATCAAAATCAAAACCGGGCGGCATGATGAGATATGGCATTCCTTTCTACAGACTGCCCGAGGATGTCCTTGACAAAGAGATCAATCAGGTTCTGAGCACTGGCATCAAACTCGAAACGAACAAGAAAGCAGGCAAGGACTTTACGCTCGATCAGTTGAAGAAAGATGGTTTTGAGGCGGTCTTCATTGCCACCGGTCTTCAGGAGAGCCGAAAGATCGACCTTGAAGGCGCGGGCATGCAGGATGTCTTCTGGGGGGTGGATTTCCTGAGAGACGTCGCGGATGGGAAAGACATCCGTCTTAAAGACAGGGTTCTGGTGATCGGCGGCGGCAATGTGGCCGTGGACGTAGCGCTCACCGCATTGCGGGTCGGCGCAAAGGAAGTGACCATGGCCTGCCTGGAGAGCAGGGAAGAGATGCCTGCCAGCTCGTGGGAGATTGACCAAGCCGTCCAAGAAGGCGTAAAGCTCATGCCCTCCCGGGGCCCGCATCGGATCATTGGGGACAATGGGAAGATCAAGGCGGTTGAACTGGTCACATGCACCTGTGTCTTTGATGAAAAAGGAGCCTTCTGCCCGGCCTTCGGAGAGGCAAAGGAAACCGTGGAAGCAGACCAGGTCATCCTGGCCATCGGCCAGGCTGCGGACCTTTCCTTTCTGTCGGGCGACGGTCAGATCAAGTGTGAAAGGGGCCTGATCACGGTCAATCCTGAAACCCAGGAGACCGGTATGACCGGCGTTTTTGCAGGTGGAGATGCGGGAAAAGGCCCGGGGGCCATTATCGATGCGATCGCAGCCGGAAGGCGAGCCGCCACGGCCATAGAAAAGTTCCTGGGCGGCGACGGCGCCATTTCAGAGAGGTACGCGGACAAGGCGGATACCGGGGCCTACGCAGGCGCAAGGGATCGCGGGTTTGCCGACCTCGTCAGGGGAACGGCTCCTCACCTGACGTTGGAAGAGAGGAAGAGCAACTTCAAAGAGGTGGACCTTTGCTTCAGTGACGAGCAGGCAGTGAGCGAAGCCAAGCGATGTCTCCAGTGTGACCTGGAGATCAAGCTCGCCAAAGCCATGCGTTCGTAATTCACCGCTGAGGCGCAGAGGGCGCAGAGAAGAGTTTTTAAAAATAAATACCCCTCCGTGTCCTCTGCGCCTCAGTGGTGAATATTTCTGTTTCACTTCGGTGAACAGGAGACGTTTTTCTCGATCATAAAGCTCATGAGCAAAATCCCGAGACCCAGGGCCACCACAAAATACCCTCCAGCCAGAAATCCACCGGTCCAGTCAACGAGTATTCCCAGCAGAAAAGGGCTCGGCTGAGGGTCATCTGCTCTCCCATAGAAACTGGCTCCGGCGGTCATTTGAAATCCCCTCTGTCTCCCCTTTACAAAGGGGAGGACTCGTATCGGTTTCCCCCTTTTGAAAAGGGGGAGTAAGGGGGATTTGGCCTACCGGACGCAAGAGAAAGGTTCTTTCATTAATGACTCCGAAGCCGAAGCCTCGGAGTCGGTTGCTGATTGCTGATAGCGCGAAATGAGCATTCGGTAAATTCTTGAATTTATGGTATGGGCCGGGGTAGGATGGTTGTCTCACTTTGAGGGATTTCAAGGGAGAAATAATTCAAATGAAAACGAGAAGGCTTGGAAAGAACGGTCCCACTGTGTCGGCCCTGGGACTGGGGTGCATGGGGATGTCGGAGTTCTACGGTCCCCGTGAGGAAGCTGAATCCATCGCCACGATACACCGTGCCCTTGATCTGGGAATCACTTATCTTGACACGGCGGATGTCTACGGTCCATTCACCAACGAAGAACTGGTGGGGCGGGCGATCCGGGGCAGGCGGGATCAGGTGTTCCTCGCCACCAAGTTCGGGATACTGAGGAGTGCAGATCCACAGTACCGCGGAGTCAGCGGTAGGCCGGAGTATGTCCGGCAGGCCTGCGAGGCGAGCCTCAGGTGCCTTGGGGTCGATGACATTGATCTCTATTACCAGCACCGCATCGACCCGAATGTGCCGGTGGAGGAGACCGTGGGTGCTATGGCGCGGCTCGTGGAGGAGGGAAAGGTCCGTTACCTCGGCCTCTCGGAGGCCGGGCCAAAGACGATCCGCCGGGCCCACGCCGAGCACCCCATCACGGCCCTTCAGAACGAGTATTCGCTCTGGACTCGGGACCCTGAGGACGGGGTCCTTGCCGCCTGCCGTGAACTGGGGATCGGCTTCGTGGCTTACAGCCCGCTTGGCCGGGGCGTTCTGACAGGGAAGATCACCAAACTCGAAGATCTGGCTCAGGATGACTTCCGGAGAACAAATCCTCGCTTTGAGGCGGGGAATTTTGAGAAGAACCTGGAGTTGGCCAAGCCTGTTTCACAAATGGCAGCAGAAAAGGGATGTACCCCGGGACAGCTGGCGCTGGCGTGGGTTCTGGCTCAGGGTCAGAATATCGTACCCATATTCGGAACAAAGAGAAGGATCTACCTGGAGGAAAACATTGGAGCTCTCAGCGTGAACCTAACGGCTGAGGATCTGAAACGACTGGATCAACTGATTCCCAAAGGCGCTGCTGCCGGCCCCCGTTACGGGGAAGCCATGATGACCCTCATCAGCAAGGCGCCGTGATGTCGAGCACTGGCCAATCTCGGCCTTCGTTATACCTTTCGCGTTAAAAGTACCACTGCTGTCCGGAAAAAAGCAAAGCGATGCCAGGTAACCGACTGGAATAATTATCAATTTGCGACACCAAAAATGTTATCGACTTGAAAATCGTTTTTTGGCCATACTCCCGGGAAAACACCGGGAGGAAATGGCCTATGTATTATGGACAGCTAGCTGTTTTCTCAACTGATGGACTTCTTGCCGATGCATCGGTTCCGCCAATGCGTAAACAGGTACGACGGCAATCGTCATATGAAGTCTTTCTCGTGTTTTGATCAGTTTCTTTGCATGGCTTTTGCTCAACTCTCTTACAGAGAGAGTCTCCGCGATATTGAATCCTGTTTGAGAGCGATGCAGAACAAACTGTACCATTTGGGAATCCGAAGTCATGCTTCCAGGAGCACGTTAGCCGATGCAAATGAAAAAAGAGACTGGCGCATTTTTGCTGATTTTGCGGAAGTGCTAATAGGCATCGCAAGAGAATTGTACTCAAACGATGACTTTGGAGTAGAACTTGATGAAACCGTTTACGCTCTCGATTCATCCACAATTGATCTATGCCTCTCCGTCTTTCCATGGGCGAAATTTCGAAAGACAAAAGCGGCGATTAAGATGCACACGTTGTTGGACTTACGGGGAAGCATCCCCTCATTTATTTCCATTACGCATGACAAGGTTCATGATGTAAGCGCTCTTGATCAGCTAATCCCGGAACCAGGTGCAATCTATGTTATGGACCGAGCGTACCTCGACTTCGCGCGTCTGTATCTCCTGAACCAGTGCATGGCGTTTTTCGTCATTAGATCCAAAGAAAATACTCAGATGCGACGTCTCTATTCTCGTGAGATAGACACAACAACAGGGCTAAGGTGCGATCAGACAATTGTCCTTACCGGCGTTAAAACGAGAAAGCAATACCCCGACAGGCTTCGCCGCGTCAAATATTTCGATGAGGAAAAAGCCGGAAGTTTTTCCTTCATTTCAAATAATTTCATCGTTCCTGCTTTGGTTATCACGGAGCTTTATCGATGCCGTTGGCAAGTTGAATTATTCTTCAAATGGATCAAACAGAATTTACGAATAAAAGCTTTCTATGGCACAAGTGAGAATGCAGTAAAGGCCCAAATTTGGATAGCGGTTTCAGTTTATGTACTCGTCTGCTCGTGTTTTATGGCGATCGTGCGTGATCTCTGATAATCGGTACCGTTTCTTGCCATGTAGCTGATTGCAGCATTGCCAACGATTACAGCTGCTAATGAGAACTCTAATTGAGTTTTCCAGGTTCGTTCGTTATGGGCCTTTTCCGTGACACTTGATTAGCCGAATGTTCCGCTACCCCATGAGACCGACCGCCCAGAATGCCGTTCACCGTCCCCGTGAAATACCCATGGTTTTAATGACTTGGACGATCAGGGCGGTCGGGACGGTTTTTCTCGCCATTCATGTTTTCAGGGGGGTCCGATTGGGAGGGCGCAAGAGCTGAGAGCTTCTCCTGGACGGTAGGTTTTCCGAGTTCCCAGAGACAACGAGTGGCAGAAAGTAGCCAAGTGTCAATGTTTCAGGTGCCCTTCTTTCACTTCTTCCGGTAAACGTTCAGGCCGATCTTTTTCTCTTCCGCTCCTGGAATACTTACATTTCCCTCGGTTGAGGCAATGATAACGGTCTTGCCTGAAGAGGACGGCCCAAACTCCTTGGAAAGGTAAACCTTGATTGTCAGGATATTTCCCTCAACGGTCATTTCCACATTCTTCATGGTACCATCTCCTTTGTTGCCATTTTTGGGCCGAAGTATAATGGGATCGGCGGTGTGCGTCAAGATCGCGGGCTGGTGGTTCCGGGTATTGAGATGTTCCATGGCAAAGGGTGGGGAACTGAGGTGCCGGGCACATTTGGGCGCACTTGGGCACGACTTCTTCCCTGAGCCCTTATTCCGCTATTCGTTTTTAAGATCGAGTGCCCAAATTGAAATTTTGGCGGGGGCTCAAGGAAAAGCAGCCAGGCACACTTGAAGAATATCCATTGCGGTTGCCGTCCCATACACGCTTGGTTCCACGGGATGAAAAAGATCGATTGTGACCATGGTTTGTTCCTTTTTTGATTGGGGTTAGTGTCGCTAAATTGCTAAATCGTGCTTCTGAGCAAAAACCGCAAAGGGTTGGTGGATCTTTGAAACAGGGAAAGACGGGGGAGAGGCATTCAGGTCAGTGTGAGAACGAGGCCCCGAGAGCATCTTTGTAATAGCGATTACATCCAGTAATCCAACCAGCAAGTAGGTCGGCAAGGGCCTTTTATTCAGCGGAAGAAATCGTTAACGACAAATTCACTGGCGAAGCGTCAGCCCCGTCCAGTGCAATGCCTTATGAGATGTTTTAAGTTGAGAAAGATTCCGGGATTCAGAAACTCAAGGGCTTTATCACTCAAATAAGAAGCTGATTTCATTGCTGTGTCATCAATATATATCGTTGCAAGATATGCTAAGAGAATAATTGTCGGAAATCCCGTTATTAAAACAAGCAGAAAGGACAAGTGATAGCCAAAGCCAAAGTGAATATATAGAGCAGAGAATAAATAAGATGAAATGGATCCTAATACTAAAAAATGAATTGCATATAAACCATATGATACTCTACCTACAAATATTAGTATCGGATGTGTGAGATATTTTTTTATTCTACTGCTAATCTTGACAAGAATAAATATCGTTAATGCTGCTATCATCGGGTATCCATGCCCAAGCCATTTATCAATAGGTAGGGCATATAATATTGTCTGCTTAATAAAATCGGAATTTGCATAATATGGATAAGAGGATAGATACAAAAAGAATACAAATAAGAACATGGAAACATAACGATTTGATTCTAATTTAAAAAAAATATCATGATTCTTAACAATATCGGCCACAATTACGCCGAGAATAAATCCTAGATAAAGACTACGGTGAAAAATAGCTGAAAGAAACAGTAAAATTAACAATCTATACTTGAATCTTCCAAAAAGTCCTACAAATAGGAAAACAAAAAATGAGCCATACAACTCAATCTTCATTGTCCAAAGAGGTGGGTTATATATAGATGCATGAGAAAACATGGATGTCACTATATCTTTTATGAGATGTATAAAATCTAATTCGCCCTTCCAGCAATTAGAAAACCATGGCTTTGAACCGCTTAGATCAGCAACTACAGTATTAAAAAATGCTTTACTATACCACAAACAGTATCCTGCAATTATTGTGAAAAGCACAAGGCCGCCCAATCTAATAGGCCGTTTTAAAACAGCAGACACAATTTTATCTGTTCTTCGAATTTCCCCCAGAAAACCATAGGACAACACATATCCACTCAATATAAAGAAGAGGCAAACCGCAAGATGCCCTGCGACTAAAAGCCCAAAGGGAGGGAAAAAAACAATATCCTCCCATATGGATTTCTGATAATAATTTCCTTGGATGCCAAAAATTGTATAGGGGTAGAATGCAGCAAAATAGTGAGTTAATACCACTATAAGTGCTGCGATCCCCCTCAGTGAATCAAGATGATGCTGGCGTTGTTGTTTCATTTATTTACTCATAATCGGGATAGGGGGGAGCCTCTCGACTCCTCCCCTCCCACGCCATCCGCCGTCGTTAAAACTATGGCGGGACAAGCCTGGCATACGAATCACGCACCAAGGCGGTTCGGTGGATTATTCTGGCCCGTGTGCGGACCAGCCCGGTGTTCAGCCTGAGCGCAGGGTTGGACACATACCTTAAACCGCTAGATTCATATCCAGCGTGAATCCGGCAGCGATAGGAGGATCTATATAGTTAACATGATGGATCCCCCGTCAACTTGAATCTGACTTTGAGGGCTGGCTGCGGAAGAAGGCCATCCCCAATGGGACTACCCCAATCCGTGGCGACCCTCAAATGGCCCCTGATCAACAGCATTTCCGATTCAATTCTTGTGGATCTTACCGAAAAAGCCCTCTTCTAACAAGGCAAATCCCTGCGTCCACTTGGTGGGGTCTCACAACCCATTGCAGCAGTCATGAGACGTCGTCTCGGTCACACCGCAAACGCAAGCTCTATCTGCCTCCTGATGTTGCGTTTGATCTCGTAGAGGTGCGGGAATGCGATCTGTAACCTCTTCCTGATCGAGCAATCCGACATCCCGGCCATGGTTTTATGTCTGATCTAAAGGGCCTCGTTGCAAGAGAGTCGATCGAAAAGCCTTTCCAGAGAAACCCGGAATAGCGCCTGCTCATCAACCGGGTCTTTGCCATTACTCGAAATCGCTATCTTCTATCACCCCTTTTGGACAATTGCTTAAGTCTTGAAGTCAGAACGGACAGTGAAGCGAATTCCTTTGACTTTGGAGGCTTCTTGCCATTTAATAGCCTAAGTGGTTTTTTCCTACCCTTTAACCTCCAAACAGGGAGGTGCCTCATGGAGTATCCGCTCAAATTTGGTTTTCAACGATCCTAGAGAAGCCAGGCTTCTTCTCGCTACGGGGCTGGTTGGGCTTGCGGCGATGAGAAAGTGCATTAGAAAGGGAACCGAGACCAGTTGTCAAGGATCACGGCAACCATACGTGTTTTAAGTTCTTCAGAGTCGCTATTTCACCGCCCAGCTCGGTGGCATGCAAAGTCACACCAGAATTCTGCAGAAAGGAGGTGAGTTTCAATAAGAATGCTTGGGCTACTAAGAGATGAGTTGCCAAGAAATTGTCACATTAAACAGTTGTTCCGAAAGGAGTGCCATATGGTTAAGAAGCTGTCCGTTATTTTTGTCTCTCTATTTGTACTCTGCCTGCTTGCGGGCCCCGTGTTGGCAAAGGGTCCGTCTGGATCCGCTGGAAAATCCAATGTAGCGCATCTCTATCTGGTTGAGAGAAATCCTTCAACCTGGGAAATCATTCAAGGTGGTGGTTGGGGAAAGATGGAGTACATCGCCGCGGGACCAACCTTTGATTTTGTGTTCAATGGGCGCAAGCTCAATCGTCGTGAAAACTATACCCTCATCTACTATCCTGATCCATGGCCGGGGACTGGTTTGGTCTGCCAAGCCGCCGGAACGGCTACTGCGGATGGGAACATGCATCTCGCCGACTCTGTCGAGCTGAACTCAGATTTGCCGATTATTGCAGACCTCAATAGTCCAGGAGCGAAGATATGGCTCGTCCTCTCCAGTGACGTGGACTGCCCGGGGAAACAGATGGTTGGATGGAACCCGACTGAATACCTATTCGAGAAAGAGCTTATACAATACAAGGATACGAATCTACCTGAGGTGGCGGACACGGTAGACATAGTAACCAGCGCCGGGCCTCCGGCGGCTGTTGATTGCAGCAACCGGTGCATCTCGTTCAACGCTGAGCAGCCCGGGAATTGGGGCGGCGAATACCTTGCGGGCGCGGTCACCGCTTTTCCTGGCGACAATGACCCAGCGGGTTATGTAATCCTCAATGCCAATAAGTTCAAACCTCAATCGGTCAATATTCGCCACCTAGATGGCATTGCCGACGATTCCTTTGACCTTTTCATCCTCGATGCCGATGGAAATTGGGTGAACATTGGGCGCTACTCGGACCAAGGTACTACTGAGACATGGGTCGTAACCCCGTTTAGCCTGTTATTGGATGTGAACAACAGTCCCGTCAAACTTGTCGGATCCAACATCTTGATCAAGATCGTGCCCACCGGGAAACTCTGGTCAGACTTTGGCACATGGGGTCAGCTCGCCATCAGCAAGGTGGAGTTGCTGGTTCAACCCCGGCCCCCACATCATGATGGACATGATCGTGATTGACATTTTCTGTGGGGAGGGGCGGGATTAGCCCCACCCCACATCTGAAGAAGTGAAAAATGAAAAAGGGGACCAGCCTATATATTTTTGAGGCCGAGCAGCGAATTGTTCTGCCTTTTCTTTTCAAGCGACGTTATGAGTAGTGTTGCCAATCGCTTATCTAAGGAAAGCCAGAAACACGTGATGCCCCTTTCGATAACGATACGCATGGTTAAATCCCCAAAGGGCCAAAAATTCCGCTGAATCAAAGCCACTTATAGATTTGTGGCATTAATCGTAACCCTCATTCATCCTGCCCCACGCTTCATACCGGTGGAAGGTAAACACCCACAACATCACGGACCGATTGTGTCCTTGACACACAACGATCAACGGCCTATAGTCTCGCCCATATGAAGCGAGTTCTGTCTCCTCACCAAAAGGTTAAAAACCGCCCATGCCGTGACGAACAAAAACACAGGAGGAAATGCCAATGATTTATAGCGCGAGATTCGTTGCTTTATTTCTGACAGTGTTTTTGTTTCTATCAGGTGTTGCAGATGCCCAGATGGTATTCTTGGGTAGAAAAGCCCTCGGAAAGGTACGTCAGCTTACTGGTGAAATGAAGGGGAGCCAGCAGCCAGGCTATGATGTCGCCACTGTTCTCCTCGAAGCCCGTGCGGACAAGATTTACAGCACCGCCGTCAATGTGCTGCAAGCCAACAAAGATTGGACGATTACGCAAAAGGACGATAAATCCCGTAGCGTCGAGTTCAGCGATGGAAAGCGCACTGCGGGAATGCAAGTAAGTTCTCTCGATGATAATCTCAGTCAGCTACTGATCGTTTCCACAGTCACATCGGGCAAGACAGATACTACCTCGTTGGTGTTAAAGGGTGTGTTGCGGGTGTGCAAGGAGATGGGCGTACACTGTCAATTGGCTGATGAGTAGGACTCCAAAAAAATACGATGCCGATAGGGCGCCTGTCGCCGAGCAGGCAATCCTGAAAAATGGTGCCTATCAATTCGCTGGAAGATCCATCTTCCCTTCAGAAGCTACCTGCTGCCAGCCTCCGCCCATAGCCTTATAAATGTTCACGAGCGAAATGAAGAGCGCCGCACGATACTGGGCATAACTGAGTTCTGAAGGGAAAAGCTGCTGCTCGGCCTGGAGCACCGTCGAATAGGGCGAATACCCTCCATCATACTGAAGACGCGCGAGGCGCACGTATTCTCTGTTCGCCCTGACGAGGCGTTCTTGCGCCTGAACCTGCTCAACAAGCTTGCTGCTGGCGACCAAAGTGTTTTCGGCATCTGCGAAAGCACTCTGGATCGTCAATTCGTAGCTGAAGAGCTCTGCGTTCCGGGCTGCCTCTGCTTGTTTGACCTGGCTGGAAATTGCTCCCCCGGTGAAGATCGGTCCGGCAAAAGACCCTGCATAACTCCAGACGCGGGCCGGACCCTTGAAAAGGTTGGAGAGGTCTGAGCTTGCAAAGCCAAAGGCCCCGGTGAGGGAGATGGTCGGGAAGTAGAGGGCCCTGGCTGCGCCGATCTGGGCGTTGGCTGCGATGAGGTTCTGTTCTGCTTGGCGTATATCGGGGCGGTTGGCAAGGACATCCGAGGGCAGACCGGCGGGTACAGCAGGGAGCCCCAGTCGATGAATCGTCTTGCCGCGCCGCACAGGCCCCGGGTTGCGTCCGAGCAGGATCGACAGGGCGTTCTCCGTCTGCGCGATCTGCGATTCTATCTGAGGGATCCCCGCTGCGGCCGTTTCGTACTGCGAACGGGCCTGCTCAACGGTCATCTGCGAGACCTGGCCATACTTGAAACGCAGCTCGAAGAGTTTGACCGACTCCGCGTAGGTCGCCAGAGTGCGTTTCGATACGAGGAGTTGCTCGTCGAGGCCGAGCAGTTGGATATAGTTGCTCGCCACAGAGGCCACAAGGGAAAGGATCACACCGTGCCATGCCTCCTCGGTTGCAAACAGCTCTGCCTGCGCAGACTCCGAGAGGCGCCGGATGCGGCCCCACAGGTCGATCTCCCAGCTTGCGCTCGCAAGGGCCTGGTATGAAGTCCGGGGGTTCGGTATGATCGGAGGCACCGGTACGGCGCCGGCCTCGCTGGTGCGCTCCCTTGCCGCGCTGCCGCCGTATCCGATCTGGGGAAAAAGCGGCGACCGAGCTTGCACGAGCACTCCCGCCGCCCGTTCAATGTTTGAGGTCGCGATCTTTATGTCCTTGTTGTTGGCGAGCGCCTCCGTGATCAGCGCATCGAGCACCGGATCCTGGAACTGCTTCCACCACTCGGTGTTCGCGGTCTCTTTCGCCTCCCTGTCCTCATACCTGAAGGCGACCGGCACATCGACCAC
>Ga0315287_10007701_pt1 | contig 10811 bp, 7 predicted proteins | sample YL17G11_0_MG_FD_205037 | JGI IMG/M metagenome (GOLD analysis project Ga0315287, IMG submission 205037) | Sediment microbial communities from Yellowstone Lake, YNP, Wyoming, USA - YL17G11_0 | ecosystem: Environmental > Aquatic > Freshwater > Lake > Sediment | place: USA: Wyoming | collected...
ACAGCTTATTAAGAAGAAAGAGTATGTCAAGGCGGTGAACCTGATAAGGGAGAGGAACCCCCTTTCTGCCATCTGCGGGCGGGCCTGCAATCACCCCTGCGAGGCAGTCTGCACGCGCGGAAGATTTGATGACCCGGTCGCCATCAGGCTGCTCAAGCGGTTTGCATCGGATAAGGAAATGGAGCTGGTCGAATCCGGCCAGATCTCCCTGCCGGAGGAAAAAACACCTCCGGCCGGTGCGAAGAGGGTTGGGATAGTCGGCGCCGGGCCGGCCGGCCTTACGGCGGCCGCCGACCTTGCCGACCGCGGGTATGCGGTGACAGTGTACGAGGCGTCACCAGCGGCGGGTGGGATGCTACGCTGGGGCATTCCCGAATACAGGCTGCCCAAGAAAATACTTGATTATGAAGTTGAGCTCATCCACCGTAAGGGAGTCATATTCAAATACAACTGCAGGGTGGGGGAAGATAGCTCTTTTGCGAAAATACAGGAGGATAATGATGCCGTCTTCCTTGGCGTGGGTGTGCAGGTTAGCCGCAGGCTCGGCGTAGAAGGCGAGGATAATCAGGGCATAGACTATGGCGTTGAGTTCCTCAGCCAGGCGGGCGATAAAAGTAATCAACCTGCCGTCAAGGGCAGAGTTGTCGTCATAGGCGGCGGCAATGTCGCGGTAGACGTGGCGCGAACCGCGCTGCGGCTGGGTGCCGGGAGCGTGGAGATGGTCTCCCTTGAGCAGAGGCAGGAGATGCCGGCCCTGCCGGAGGAGATAACGGAGACACTTGAAGAGGGCATCAATATCTCTAACGGCTGGGGTCCGCTCCGCATACTGGGCGATGGCAATGTTACCGGGGTTGAACTTAAAAGCTGCGTGAGCGTATTTGATAAAGATGGGCGCTTCAGCCCAACTTATGATGAATGCAGGCTTACAACCATAAAGGCAGACCGCGTGATAATCGCCATCGGCCAATCGCTGGATAAGCGCTTTATCAGCAGCGCCGGGGTCGAAATTGAGAGTGGTTGCTTCAAGGCTGACCCGATAACGCTGGAAACATCGCTGAAAGGCGTTTTCGCGGGTGGCGACAGTGTTTCCGGGCCGGCTTCGATCATACAGGCTGTGGGCGCTGGCAAGCGTGCCGCTGAATCCATCGACCGTTACCTCAGGAACGAGGACATGCGCGCCTCGCGCTTTGAAGACACGGTCAAACCACTTTCCGAGGAACTCCTTCCTGATGTCTCCGGTCAAGAGAAAAAGCCGCGCGCCATGCCTGCTTACCTGCCGGTGAACCAGCGGCAGGGGACTTTCAGCGAGACCGAAGTCGGGTTGAGCGAAGAAGCTGCACTGGCCGAAGCCGGGCGCTGCCTTAACTGCGCCCTGTGCTCTGAATGCCAGGAGTGCGTTAAGGCCTGCGAACAGAACGCCATTGATCATTTCATGGGGCAGCGCGAGGTCAAATTAGAGATTGGTTCTGTCATCCTTGCCCCCGGCTTCGAGGAGTTTGCTGCTGAGAGGAAAGGTGAGTACGGCTTTGGACGCTATGCCAACGTGCTGACCAGCGTTCAATTCGAGAGGATGCTGTCCGCGTCCGGTCCTTTCGAGGGACACGTTATACGGCGCTCTGACGGAAAAGAGGCCAAACGCGTAGCCTGGATACAGTGCGTGGGGTCGCGTGACGCCGGTTGCGGCAACGATTATTGCTCGTCGGTGTGCTGCATGGTCTCGACCAAGCAGGCGCTGGTGGCCTCGGACCATATGGCAGGACTTGAGGCATCGATTTTCTACATGGACATCCGCGCCCACGGCAAAGACTTCGACCAGTATTACGAGAGGGCTAAAAGCAGCGGGAACATAAGTTATATCAGGAGCATGCCGTCACGCGTACTGCAGGTGCCCGGCACTAAGGACCTGCGCCTGCAATTCTACGGCACTGATGGGATCATGGAAGAGCGCGATTTCGACCTGGTGGTGCTCTCCGTAGGCATGGAGGCAGGGAAATCGGACAGGGAGGCCGCCGGCCGTCTGGGGGTCAGCCTAGATGAGTACGGCTTCTGCGCCACCGACCGGCTATTTCCAGTATCGACGTCCAGACCCGGGATATTCGTGGCGGGCGCTTTCCAGGAGCCCAAGGATATACCTGAAACCGTGACGCAGGCCAGCGCGGCCGCGTCGATGTCCATGGAACTGCTGGCCGAGGCGCGCAACTCGCTGATAAGCAAGCGCGTCTACCCGGACGAGCACGACGTCACCGACGAGCAGGCCCGGATAGGGGTATTCGTCTGCCATTGCGGCAAGAACATCGCCTCGGTGGTTGATGTCGAGCGCGTGGCGGAGATAGCCGCGCAGCAGCCCAACGTCGTCTTTGCCACGCACACCATGTACACCTGCGCCGATTCCAATCTCAATAATATCCGGGATATGATACATAAGCACCGACTCAACCGCATCGTAGTCGCTTCGTGCACGCCGCGGACCCATGAGCCGATATTCCGTGACACGCTGCGCGAAGCCGGGCTCAACCCCTACCTGTTCGAGCTGGCCAATATCAGGGATCAGTGCTCGTGGGTGCACTCCGCCGAGCCTGAGAAGGCCACTGAAAAGGCGACTGAGCTGATGAACATGTCCATCGCGCGGGCCAGGCTGCTTTCCCCGCTTACGGGCACCTCTTTTAGTGTTGATCAGACGGGTCTCGTTATCGGCGGGGGTATCAGCGGCATGACCGCGGCGCTGGCGCTGGCCGGGCAGGGTTTCAAAGTGCACCTGGTGGAAAAATCAGCTAAGCTGGGCGGCAACGCCCTGAATTTGATGTATACCCTCGAACACGAGGATATCTCCACCTTTGTGACCGGGCTGGTTGGGGAGGTTGAAAACCATCCCAACATCATCCTTCATCGCGAGGCGGATGTCACAAATGTGGCCGGCTTTATCGGGCAGTTCAAGGTCTCCCTTTTCCAGGACGGCACAGATAGTGAAGTGTCCTGCGGCGCCATAATCGTGGCCACCGGGGCTACTCCCGCGGCTACCAGGGAATACCTTCATGGAAAGGAGGCAGGGGTCATTACCCAGCTTGAACTGGAGCAGCGACTGCATAAAGGCGATTTTTCAGCCAGCCGTAAGAACGTGGTGATGATACAGTGCGTCGGTTCCCGTAATGATGTGAGGGCTTACTGCAGCCGTATCTGCTGCTCCATGGCGGTCAAGAACGCCCTGAAGATAAAAAAACAGGACCCCTCCGCCGGTGTTTACGTGCTTTACCGCGATATCAGGACCTATGGATTCCGTGAAAAATATTACAAGCAGGCACGTGAAGCAGGGGTTATTTTTATTCGATATGAGAGCGATGCCCCGCCGGTGGTTTCACAGGATAAGGGACTGGTTGTCGGCCTCAAGAGCCCGGATTTACCAGAGCCTGTCGAGATCGAGGCAGATTACATCGTGCTGAGCACGGCTACAGATGCGGCCGAGGGTAACAGGCGCGTTGCCGATATGCTGAAAGTGCCGCTTAATGCAGATGGATTCTTTGTCGAGGCGCACCTCAAGCTGCGACCGGTGGAATTTGCCACCGAGGGGATTTTCCTCTGTGGGCTGGCACATTCTCCCAAGCACCTGGATGAAAATATCTCGCAGGCGCGCGCGGCGGCCTCGCGTGCTTCGACCGTGCTCTCGAGGGCTTACCTGGAGGTCGGCGCACAGGTTTCCCAGGTTGACCAGCAGAAATGCGTCTCTTGCATGACCTGTACCAAGGTATGCCCGTACGGCGCCCCGGTGGTTAATGCTGATCATAAAGCGGAAATTATCGCTGCCAAGTGCATGGGCTGCGGCATCTGCGCGGCTGAATGCCCGGCCTGCGCTATACAGTTGAACCATTTCGAATCCAGGCAGTTCAAGGACATGCTGGATGAATTATTCAGTAGCGGAAAAAAAGACAGCCAGCAGGACGTTGTGCCGCAGAAAAGTTGTGTGCTATGAGCTTAAATAATAATGAAACTACCATTGTAGCTTTCTGCTGCATCTATTGCGCATACGCGGCGGCCGACCTGGCCGGTTCAATGCGGCTGCAGTACCCATCCAACGTGAGGATAATCCGCACGCCCTGTACCGGCAGGCTGGAAGTTGAATATTTTCTCAGAGCCTTCGAGAACGGCGCTGACGGCGTCCTGGTCGCCGGCTGTGAGGAAGGAAGCTGCCATTTCAAAGAGGGCAACCTGATTGCCAAACGCCGTGTGAACTATGCCCGCAAGCTTCTGGCTGAGAGTGGACTGGAAGCTGAGCGGCTTAAGATGGTCAATGTCAGCGCTGCCGGGGCGCGTTTGTTCACCGAGCATGTGCGCGAGATGGCTGAGAACGTGCAGAGACTGGGCCCCAGTCCCCTCAACCGGGCGAAAACAAGGGTTCAACAGGAGATAAAACCATGATAGTAGCAGAGAGAAAAAGCATCCCAGAACTGCTTGATATGTTGCCGAATAACTCGAAGATACTGGTGCTGGGTTGCGGCACCTGCGTGACCGTGTGCCTGGCCGGCGGCGAGCGGGAAGTGAGCATTATCTCTTCGGCCCTGCGTATAGCATCAAAGACATGGGGGTTGGGTTACGAGGTCAGCGAGCTTACCATCGAGCGGCAGTGCGATAACGTGTTTATCGAACAGGCTATCGAGGCAATTGAGAAAGTTGATGTGGTGCTATCGCTGGGGTGCGGCGCGGGTGTCCAGGCCATTGCCGAGCGTTTCCTCAAGAAGCCGGTCTATGCCGGCCTGAACACGAAATTCCTCGGCGTGCTGGAGGAACGGGGCGTGTGGACCGAGAAGTGCTCCCAGTGCGGATCATGTGTATTGCACGAATATGGCGGCATCTGCCCGGTCACCCGATGCGCAAAGCACCTGTTGAACGGCCCCTGCGGTGGCTCAAGGGAAGACCGCTGCGAGGTCAGGCCCGACCGGCCCTGCGCCTGGCAATTGATATACCACCGGTTGAAGAACATCGGGCAATTGGAGAGGCTGGAAAAGATCGCGCCGCCCAAGCAGTGGAGCGCCGGCCTGAGCGGCGGACCGCGTGTTATCATCCGCGAAGACCACCGGATATAAGCGAAGAGCCGGTCTTTATTTAGAGCTACGTGGTTTAGATGGCTTGCATACCTACCTGGCGATATCAGCAACCTTATAGAAGTTGTGCGCCGGGACCGGAATCCTTGAACTTGTAGCCGATATTTCTGACGGTTTCAATGAAGGTATGGACGGGATCCTCGATCTTGCTGCGCAACCGCCTGATATGCACGTCAACGGTCCTGTCTCCGCCATAATAATCGTAACCCCAAATCTCGTTCAATAAGGCCTCGCGGGTAAAGACCTTTCCCTTATTGGTGGCCAGCAACTTAAGCAGTTCATATTCTTTAAATGTCAGGGCCAGTAAGCGGCCGCCCAGTTCGGCTTCACACCTGATTGGGTCGATGGTTAGGTCCCCGGCTTTGATCACCCTGGGCTCAGCGACCCTGCTTGTTTTGGATAAGGTACGGCGTATTCTGGCTGATAATTCATCCGCGTTCCACGGTTTCATAATGAAGTCTTCAAATCCCTGTTCGGCAAACACAGGCAAAGTTGAAGGAGATACTAAAGCAATGACCGGGAGCATTCTCCGCAGCTTGAGCTTTCTGAACCATTTCCAGGCTGATTCACCCTGTGATGAGACTGCAGAAACATCGATCAGGACAACATTGAAAGCCTGGCGTAAGTCATGCTCGATAACATCGTCGGCATAGATACAGGCTGTGCAGGAGAACCCGGCGCGGCTGAGGGCGGCGCTCAGTTCCCTGACCCTGTCCATTTCGTTGCTGACCAGCAGGATATTGCTCATAGGCCGATTGTCTTATTCGCAGAGTTCAGTAAAAGGTCGAAGAGCAGTAACCTCGATCATGCCGCCCATTGCCCTGTTAACCACTTCGATCCCTGCTTCAACAGCGGCCGCCACCGGATTTAACCCGCTGAGGGTGATGAGGCCGACTTTATCATGGTTGCAGGGTATCTCGCATATATTCTCTCCCGGTTTGGACAGGACGGCGTAGCTGATAAGGCTGTTGTTCTTTAACCGTTGCAGCAGTTCATCGGCCTTATTGACCGAAAGCATGGGTATTTCATGATAGCCGGCCAGCACCTTGCCATTACCGCTGGCGGCGGCCTGGCTAACGGTTGTCATTTTGCCGGCTATAAAGATATCTGCTGGATCTATAGTTGAACCTGAGAATTCAATAAGGTCAACAAACCTGAAAGGCTGACCATCACGCATCTGGAGCAGGCCGCCGAAACGCGAATAGGCAGGTATGCCGGATTTGAGCAGGCAGCCGTTTACCGCAACGCTGCAAACCATGGCGAGACCTACTTTGTTGGGGGGTATAACTATCTCGCCAAGCTTACTGCCCTCACCTGATAGCGCCACCAGGTTAGACGAGCAGAGGCCGCTATCGAATATGTTCTTCATTAGCTTCACTGCCCGGGGGAAATCCTCCTTCTGAAAAAGTGAAATATCGATCGGTACCCTGCCCGTTGCCGAACGCAAACTCACATTGGTCTGGTAAGCAAGCCGCTCTATGCGGGAGCCGATGAAACCTATTTTATCTGTAACCAGGGAGTTTCTCAGTTCTTCAAGGCCCGGAACTGTGATAGTACGCCCGTCCTTGTGCCCGACCAGGCGGGTAAACCCGCGCTCGTCCGTGATTTTCAGATGGTAGCGTACTGCGCGCTCACCCAGGTAAATGCCTTGCTCTTCCAGCAGCCTGGATATGAGCCTGCTGCCCAGCGGCAGCGGTGAATCGCTGAGTATCTTCATGATAGCGGTTATTTTTCTTGCAACGTCGCGGGTTTCCTGTCCTATCATACGTCCCTCCCATTAATAAGCACAAAGCTTGCCGTAGGGGCGGTGATACAGCGGAAACAGATTGGTAAACCTGTGCATTAATATCTTCTGCCCGTCTATACCAAAATGACCGGCGAATTGCCCGACAATAAATTTGGATGGTATAAAAGTCTTCATCGCTATATTCCCCTGTATCTAATTTCTCACCGGGACACCGCGGTCGGCCAGGTATTCCTTTACTTTTTTAATAGAATATTCGCGGTAGTGAAATATGCTGGCAGCCAGCACGGCATCGGCCTTTCCCGTGGTCAGCGCATCATAAAGGTGCTCAAGCGTACCGGCCCCGCCGCTGGCGATGACCGGCACCTGCACCATTTCACTTACGGCAAAGTTTAATTCGTTATCATAACCGGCCCGCTGCCCATCGGCGTCCCAGCTTGTCAGAAGTATCTCGCCGGCGCCCAGTTCCACAGCCTGTTTTATCCACTCGAGGGCATCAATGCCGGTGGGCTTACGGCCACCGTGTGTGCAGACTTCCCAGGTGGTCTTGGCCTTGCCGCTGCGACGCATGGCGTCCACTGCCAGTACAATACATTGGTTACCGAAAATGGCAGCGCCTTTTTGCAGCAGCAGAGGATCATGGACGGCTGCAGTGTTAACGGAGACCTTATCAGCGCCCGCTTGCAGCATGCGCCGCATGTCGTCGATTGAGCGCAGGCCGCCGCCCACGCACAGCGGAACGAATACCTGTTTGGCCACGCTTTCAACCACGTGAACCAGGGTATCCCTGGCTTCGGGAGTTGCGCCGATGTCCAGGAAAATCAGTTCATCGGCGCCTTCCTGGTAATAGAAAGCTGCCTGTTCCACAGGGTCGCCGGCATCGCGCAGGTTAGTAAAGCTGGTGCCTTTGACCACACGGCCGTCTGTTACGTCAAGACAGGGTATGATACGTTTAGTTAACATCTTCAGTTACCTGTTATTTTGTCCACTTGTAGGCCGCCGACGAGCACAGCCGAATTCTCGTTTTCCATAGGTCACTCCTCAAGAGCAGGCTATTTTCAGAAAGTTGGAGTACATCTTCAGCCCGGCTTCGCCGCTTTTTTCGGGGTGGAACTGGGTGGCGAAAAGGTTGTCCTTAATGAGCATGGAACAAAACTCGATGCCGTATTCCGTTACCCCGGCTACGACTGAGCGGTCAAGCGGGTTGGCATAATAGCTGTGCACAAAATAGAAATTAGTGTTATCTGGTATACCATTGAAGATGGGGTGCATATTGACCTGTTTAACCTGGTTCCAGCCCATATGGGGTATCTTTAACCCGGCGGGCAGCTTGCTGACCTTGCCGGGGATAATGTCCAGGCATTTATGGTCGCCGCCTTCCTCTGTGCGGGTGAGCAGCACCTGCAGGCCTATGCAGACGGCAAAGAGCGGCTTCCTCAGTTCAACCAGCTTTCTGACGGCAGCATCCATGCCGGTGGCCGCCAGGCTTTTCATTGTGTCTGCGGCCGCGCCGACGCCGGGCAAGAAGACAGCGTCCGCTTTGAGCACGTCAGATACGGCATTGGTTACCAGGGGCCGGTAGCCCAGCTTTGTCAGGGCGTTAACCACACTGCCGAGATTGCCGGCGCCGTAATCAATGACGGCAATCATATTTTATAAATATTCATTATCTTCATTTATATACACCCTTTTTATCATATCTCTTGTCCTAATTAAATAACGGATTACGGATACCTATTGCCGTAATTATGGCATTTTGAGGTTACCTTGTCAATATCGCTTTGTTCGCAGGTTTCAATGCTTATATAGCGGAGTGGAATTCAGGTTCAATTTTACAACCATTATTAAAAAGAATATACTGATAGCAATCTTTAAACCAGTCCAGTGAGGCTGGAAAGGAAAAAATGATAGCATATTGTTATGCCCCGGGCTTCCAATCCGGGGCTATTTTTTTTACCTCCTGCCAATCCGGCGCAGAGGGTTTTATTTTGGGGAGAGCGCTATGAACGGTAAAGCTATACTTGTTCTGGAAGACGGCGCCGTATACCGTGGCGATGCTTTCGGCGCTCAAGCGACTGCCTTCGGTGAAATTATCTTTATCACAAGCATGACCGGTTACCAGGAAATGCTCACCGATCCATCTTTTGCCGGTCAAATCGTGGCGCCGACTTATCCACTCATAGGTAATTACGGAATCAACGGTGATGATGTTGAATCCTCGAAAATACAGGTTCGGGGTTTTGTGGTCAGGGACTACTGTCTTGTGCCCAGTAACCGGCGGAGCACAGGTACCGTGGAGGAATACCTGAAAGCGGGCAATGTCCCCGGCCTCAGCGGTATTGACACGCGCAGCTTGACAAGGCATATACGCTCAACGGGTGTCATGATGGGCATCTTAACATCGGAATTGACCATTAGAGAAGCCCTGGCAGAGTTGAAGCATATGCCTCCCTACGGGAATACCGATTTTGTCAAAGAGGTGTCTATAAAAGAACCTTTCCAATGGACCTTTAGCCAGGAGCAACAGCAGCATACGTATAATATAGTGATAGTTGACATGGGCTTGAGGTTTAATATAGCCCGCATACTCAGCCGGCTTGGCTGCCGGGTGACTATCGTCCCATGCACCCTTTCTGCCCGGGACATACTCGCTATTAAACCGGATGGCATAGTTCTTTCGCCAGGCCCTGGAAATCCTGCCCTATTGGACTACGCCGTTGAAAACGTCAAAGGCCTGCTGGGTAAAAAACCGATATTGGGAATATGCCTTGGCCACCAGCTTATAGGCCGGGCTTTTGGCGCCGATACCTTCAAACTTAAATTTGGCCACAGGGGGTCCAACCATCCTGTCTGTGACCTGTCAATGGATAAGGTCAACATAACTGCACAGAATCATGGCTACGCCATAGATGAGGATACCTTGAAGGGAGGGCTGGAAGTCAGCCATATAAACTTGAATGATGGCACTATCGAAGGGCTCAAACACAGGGCTATGCCGATTATTTCAATACAGTACCATGCGGAAGGCTCGCCCGGTCCGCAGGATAACACATACATATTTGACAGATTCTTACAGATGGTTAGCGAGGAAACGAAAGCATAGATGTCAAAGATCTCCAAGGTGCTGGTGATAGGATCGGGTCCCATCATAATAGGCCAGGCGGCTGAATTTGATTATGCGGGCACCCAGGCATGCAAATCACTTCGGGAAGAAGGGATAACTACGGTACTGGTTAACTCGAACCCCGCAACGATAATGACCGATGAAGGGATAGCTGATATTGTATATATTGAACCCCTGACCGTGGACGTATTAGAACGGATAATTGAACGGGAAAGGCCCGATGGGCTGTTGCCAACCCTTGGCGGTCAAACCGGCCTTAACCTGGCCGTGGAGCTTGCCGACGCGGGAATATTAGATAAATATAACGTCCGCATGTTAGGCACCCCGTTAGAAACGATTAAAAAAGCCGAGGAAAGGTCTTTATTCAAGCAACTGATCCAGGAAATCAATGAACCGATCCCGGAAAGCGTGACAGTGCATTCTGTTAGCGAAGCCAGGGATTTTGCCGCGTCCGTCGGTTTGCCCCTGATAGTCCGGCCTTCTTACACTCTTGGCGGAACCGGTGGAGGTATCGTCTACAATATGGCTGAACTGGAAGCTACAGTTGCAAACGGCCTGGCATTTAGCCTGAGCCACCAGGTTTTAGTCGAGAGATGCCTGCTGGGCTGGAAAGAAATCGAGTATGAAGTGATGCGCGATGCTGCCGATAACTGCATTACGATATGTAACATGGAGAATATGGACCCGATGGGCGTCCATACAGGTGACAGCATTGTTGTGGCCCCCAGTCAGACGTTAACCGATAAAGAATACCAGATGCTCAGGTCGGCCAGCCTCAAAATAATCAGGGCGTTGCGGATCGAGGGCGGCTGTAATATTCAGTTTGCCTTGACGCCGGGTACGGTGGTTG
>Ga0315287_10007702_pt1 | contig 10810 bp, 8 predicted proteins | sample YL17G11_0_MG_FD_205037 | JGI IMG/M metagenome (GOLD analysis project Ga0315287, IMG submission 205037) | Sediment microbial communities from Yellowstone Lake, YNP, Wyoming, USA - YL17G11_0 | ecosystem: Environmental > Aquatic > Freshwater > Lake > Sediment | place: USA: Wyoming | collected...
GCCCGCGCGTTTGCCCACCCGGCCACCATTGGCGAGGCTGGTGGGGCTTTAGCAGGCGCGTCCACCCTGATGAAGGAGCTGAACCGGGCCGCGGCTGGGTGGGCGGCGGTGGAAGTGGAGGAGGAGGCCGAGGCGGAGGTCGTCGCGCTGGTCGCGCCCTCCACCACGACCGCCACCCCTGCTCCACCCGCCGGCGCTCCGCTCCGCACCTGGGCCCAAGTCGTCGATAGGAACGCGCCGTCCGCGGCCGACAATGCGGTTGTGTGGGCCCAGCTTCTGAAGTGAAGAAAACAACCCGGCCTCGCGCGCGCACGTGCACGCGCGCGCGGGTTGAGGGGATAAAAACAAAAACAAAAACACAAGAGGGTAGAAACCGGGGATCTGAGGGTTGAATAATTGAGAGAGCAAATTTGCTGGGCAAAAGGCGGAGGAGGAGGGCGTGGGGTGTTCGGGCACTCCACACATGCCCTCCTCCTCGCGCCTGGGATGAAAGTGAGAGAAGAGAGACAGAATTAGAGAGAAATGGAGAGAGAGAAGTGACAGAGGTTGTAACATTTTTGCATTGATCCTAATCGGGGAGCGGGGGCGGGGTGGGTGGGTGACAAGAAAAACAAGTGGAGGCAGGTCGACTGGGGAGCACTCACTGCAGCGTGAAGGGGTCGGTGTTTGGAGAGAGAGAAGGGAGAGAGAGAGAGAGAAAAAAAAAAAAAAAAAAAAAAGGTTTCCATTCCTGCTTCAAAGCGCGCAACAGCTTCCGTTTTCCGTCAAACACGCGCACGCTCTCCCAGCCTCCTCAAGCCACCTGCCTTCCTATCGGGGGGCTCACCACCCATCCATGCGGGTCTCCACCGCCCTCCGCCGGGCGGCAGCTGTGGCGGCGTCCCGCCTCGCCCCCTGGCGTGACGCCGCGCGCGGGGTGTCGGTAAGGAAAAAAAAATGAAAAGAGAGAGTGGGGTAAGGAGTCGTCCAGCACCCATCACTACGAGACCGCATCCAATCGATGGCCAGGCTGGCGCTTCGTCTGCTGGGTATGGGTTTGCGGGATGGCGCACGGGCGGGCGCACGCGGCAAGGCAGAACAATCCCGCCCCACTCTCGCGCTCCCCCCCATCGAGCGCGAGCGCGCTGACAACGCTCCAGAATGCTTCCCACCTCTCACTCCATCGTGTCCCAACGCAGACCTCCACCCCCTCCACCGCCGTCCTCGTCCTGGCCGAACACCGGGCCGGCGCCCTGGCCGGCGCCACCCGGTCCGCCATCTCGGCCGCCACCGCCCTGAATGCCGGCCCCGTCACCGTCCTGGTGGCGGGCGCGGAGCCAGACGCGGCCGCGGCCGCGACCGCGGCGGCCGCGGTGGAGGGCGTCCAGGCCGTGGCCCTCGCGGCGGACGCGTCCTTGGAGCACGGCCTGGCCGAACCGGTCGCGGCGGTGCTGGCAGCCCAGGCGAGCGCCCTGGCCGCCACGCACGTCCTGGCGGCGGCCTCCTCGGCGGGGCGGGACGTCCTCCCCCGGGCGGCGGGCCTGGCTGGGCGGGAGCCGGTCACCGACGTGGTCGCGGCCCTGGACGCCGCCACCTTCGTCCGCCCCACCTACGCCGGCAACGCCCGGGCGACGGTACGGTACGAGGATGGGGGGGCCCGGTATGTCAGCATCCGGGCGGCGGCCTTCCCAGCGGCGGGCGACCGGGCGGCGGGCGAGGCGGCAGCGCCCGTGCGCCCTGCCGACCCGGCCGCGCTCGCGGCCGCCCGGGCTGCCCCCGCCTCCACCTGGGTATCCGACGACGCCGGTGCGGGGGGCGGCTCCGCGGCCCGCCCCGATCTGGGCTCCGCCTCCATCGTCATCGCCGGCGGGCGGGCGCTGGGCGGGCCGGAAGGGTTTGCCGCCCTGGGCCGCCTGGCCGACCGGCTGGGCGCCGCGCTGGGCGCGTCGCGCGCGGCTGTCGACGCAGGGTGGGCGCCGAACGACCTCCAGGTGGGGCAGACGGGGCGGGTGGTGGCGCCAGGGCTGTATGTGGCGGCCGGCATTTCTGGGGCGATCCAGCATTTGGCGGGCATGAAGGATTCGAAGTGCATTGTGGCCATCAACACGGACGCGGAGGCCCCGATCTTCCAGGTTGGTGCTTGTTGAGGGAGGAGAAAAAAAAAAAAGAAAGAAGGCGCGCGTGCGCGTGTGCTTTCTGTGTCGCCCACTCACAACCCCAACCCCATTTTTCCTTCATCTCAGGCCGCCGACTACGGCCTCGTCGCCGACGTCTTCAAGGCCCTCCCCGAGCTGGAAGCCGCCCTCGACGCCGCGGGTGTCAAGAAGGCCACCACCTAAACACGAATGCAGTCCCTATTCCGGCGGCGGCTTGAGCGGAAAAGCGCGCCAACAGGCGGGCAGCGGGCGCCTGCTACAAACGCGTTTGCCTGCTTCGGCCGGGCCTCCTCGCCGCCGCCCCGGGCGCGGCCGCCGCCGCAGACGTCGGCTTCGCCCGTTGCGGCCGCCATTGAGTGCATTTCGGCGGCCCTGGCGCCCGGGTCGGCTCAGATCGGGGAGATAGAGTTTGAGAGTGAGGGCTGCGAAGAAGGGGCGGCGGCGGCGACGCCCTCGCTCCGCCGCTCCGCCCCAGGCGGGCCCGCCACGCCCGCGCCCGACGACCCAGCCCCACCCGCGGCCGGCCCCGCCACCTCAGGGGCGGGAGATGAGGACGCCGCCCGCCAGTGGGCCACCCCGGCCTCGCCGCTGAAGGCGTCACCTCGCACGCGGCGGCGGGTGCCGACGCCGGTTGGGTGGCGGGTGCCGACGCCAGTTGGTGGCGAGGAGGGGGTGGTGGTCGAGGGGGAGAGCACGCGGCCGCGCCCTCCCGTGTTCGAGGTAGAGGAAGCCCTGCCACCCCCTGAGAGCCACGCCCGCACGGACGCCTTGCCCGTCGCCCCCGTCACCATCGAAGTCCTGGCGCGGGCAACCGCAGACGCGGTGAGCATGCTGTACGCGTCCGCCCTGCACGCGCTCGGCGCGGCCAGCGCGCTGGAGGCGGCGTCCATCCTGGCCGCCCGCGCTCGGGCGGCCGCCACGGCCGCCTTGCATGCCCACGTCTCGCCGGCCCTGGCGGCTCGGTCCGCGTCTGCCTGGGCGGCCGTCAGTGAGACCGCGGACAGCGTGTGGGAGCGCGCGGTCGACTGGTGGGCGGCCGAGGTCGAGGGCGCTGGCCTGGACGAGGGCGACGCCCGGGGGGGAGGGTCAGACGAGTCGACCGCCGGCTCCGCCCCGCGCGCGTCCATGGGCGGGGATGAAGACTGGGAGGCGGTCCCGCCGGAGACCGCGGTCGGGTGGGTGGCGCGGGAGTGAGGGAAGTTTTGCTGTTGATGCCTTTTTTTTTTTTGTCCACACACACAACACACACAGAGGCCCCCGTCTCTCTCCCTCTCTCTCCACGTGGCGCCCGCGCGCGGGACCGGCGAGCACGCGCACGCGCCGCCCCACCACACGCGCACAGCACACACACACACACCGCTCTTCGGGGGGCTTCATCGTTTTCGTTTTTTTTCGTTTTCGTTTCCTCACTCCGCGATGTCATCGTCCTCATCCGGCAGGGGCGCGGCCGCGGCTTCCGCCAGCTGGGCCTCGTACTGCGCCTGCTGGGCCAGGTCGATCTGGACTTCCGGTGGCGCCAGGGCGACCTGCTCCACAAAGTGCAGCGCCGGGTCGCCCACCAGCTTGCGGGCCAGGTACAGGAAGGGCTTCTCGTAATTGTAATTCGATTTCGCGCTGATCTCATGGTACTGCAGGTTCTTCTTGCGGTGAAAGGTGACCTGCTTGGGCTTGACCTGCCGGTTCTTGACGTCCACCTTGTTGCCGCACAGCACGATCGGGATGTTCTCGCACACCCGGCACAGGTCCCGGTGCCAGGTGGGCACGTTCTTGTAGGTGAGGCGGGAGGTGACATCAAACATGATGACCGCGCACTGGCCGTGAATGTAGTACCCATCCCGCAGGCCGCCGAACTTTTCCTGGCCGGCCGTGTCCCAGCAGTAGAAGCGGAGCTTGCCCCGGTTGGTGGTGAAGTCCAAGGGGTGGACTTCGACGCCAATGGTGGCTAAAAAAGAGGAGGGGATTATGGAGGAGAGAGGGGAGGTGGTGTGAGAGTGGAGTGAGATCGGCCGCGCGGAAGAGTCTTTTTGCCTCTGCGGGCGCACACAGCGCATGCCTCGGGAACCCAATGCGCACGCAGAGCAAATTGCGCCCAGCATCAGCCCCTGCCTGGCCGGGACAGGTGCTGGGGGGTGAGGCAAGCGCAGGAGGTGCGGGCGAGGCAAAAGAGTAGAGAGCAACGCCGCGCTTCGGAAGACCCCGTTCTCTTTTCTCTCCAACTTCCGCCCTTACGTTCGTATTTCTTTTCAAACTCGCCCGTCAGGTGGCGCTTCACAAAGGTAGTCTTGCCTGTGGTGTGAGGGTGGTGGAGAGAAAGGATGTGAGCGGATGGCACGTTCTTTTTTCTAAAAGCGGGTCGATGGCGTTGTGTGTGTTGTCCGCGCTGCTATCTTTTGCCCCGCCGACTGCCCTCCACTCTCTCTCTTACCCGTGCCACCGTCGCCGACTAGCACCAGCTTAAAGGAGGGCACGCCCTCGGGCGTGACCTGGCCGGGAAGAGCCTGTGAGTGGTGAGGAGGAGGAGTGTGAGGTAAAAGCTGCCCGATTTCTTCCGCGCGGCGCGAGCAGAGCGACACTCACACACACCCACGCGCGCACACGATTGCGTGACGGGGAGGTGCGATAGATCGGGTACACCACGTACCATGGGTGAGGTTGTGTGTCCGCGGGGTGTGCGGCTCTGAGTCTGTTCTCGCGCCGAGAACGAAAGAGTGACCCAATGACTGACCAGCGGCAGACAGAGGGCGAACCGCTCTCTCTCAATCTTCCCTGGCCCGTCACACGCCCCGCCCTGGGCCCAAACGGTATCACCCCACTCCCCACCCTCCCGCATACGAACCCCGCATTCGCTGCCCTTGTCCCGCGCACGTGAGCCCGCATCGTCCGACAATCTCCACCGCCCTGTGCGCGCGCGCGCACTCCGTTTGACCAAATGGAGCGCCCTGCACCAGCCGCTCCCGCCGGCCCGCCCTCCACCTCCACGCACGCAGCGGACGTGGACCGCATGTGGGCCACCCGGGACGCCCGCCTGAAGGCGGAAGCGCAGGCCGGGTGGCCCGTGAAGGTCGCAAGGTAAGAGGAAGAGGAAGAGAAAAAGGCGACAGAGCGGGCGAACGGTCTCTCGCGCTTGCTCTCAACCTCATCTCCTCCTTTTCTATCATCTCCCCTCAGACGCGTCCGCACCGCCTGGTTCCAATACAACATCACGCTCGCCCCGTACTGCTTTGAATGGTGGGAACGCCTGCTCGTGCACGCGCTGGTGGCGGGCGGGGTGGCCCTGCTGGTGTATGGCTGCATCCTCTTAGGGCGGGCCGCCTCCCTTGTGCTGGCCGTCCGTTGAGAAGGAGAGTGTTGAGAGATGCATCGAGAGACCAGCTCTCCTTGTTCCCGTGTGTGCGGGCGTGTGCGGGCGTGTGTGTGTGTGCGTGTGTGCGTGTAATCCCTGATGAATTGTCCCTTTTTTTCTGAGTCCTAGGCTCTGCGCACCCACCAACCCACCAACCCCTCTCTCATTGCTTCTTCTTCTCATTCTAAACCTCCCGCCACCCCGCCCCCGGCCCCGTGTCCCACACGCTCACCCCGGTGACCCGCAACCGCGCATAGGGGAAGGGCGTCACCAGGTCCCACCGGGCGTCCATGCGGAGCGGCACCCTGACCCCGCCCGGCCGGGCGACCCACTCCCCAAAGGTGACCGTGTGCTCGTCCTGGACGGCCGTCCCGTCCTCCAGGGGCCGCGCCCGGTCTGCGGAGGTGACGGCAGTGACGGCCCCGTCCGCCCGCATGTGGAAGGTGGCGGCGACGGTGGGGCGGCCGGGGCTGGACGAGAGGATGCACTTCGCACTGTCCGGTCCGGCCGCCTCCCACCGCACCCGCCCCACCCCCGGCAGCAGGGCCGCCGGCGCGTACACCGCCTCCGCCAGGTACCGCAGTAGGGCGGACTGGTCTACCTCGGGCGCGGGCGGGGAGGACAGCCCCCCCGAGTCGATGAGCGGCAGGGCACCCCCCAACTTCCACAGCATGTGCCCCCGCCCGCCCGCGTACGCGTCCCACCCGCGCGCCCACAGCCCGGGCGCCAGCTGGATGGCCGCCGCCCACACGTACCCGGGCTCCCGCCCCGCCGCCAGGGTCTGGGTGGCGAGCACGGGCTTCCACCCGTCCTCGGAGCGCAGGCCGGGCGTGATGCGGAAGCGGAAGGCGCCCGCCTGGCGCACGCGAACCGCGCGCGGGCGGGGCGCCCCGTGGGTGAGGGCGAAGCGCAGGTACCGGGCGGCCGGCTCGGGCAGGCCGCCCAGGCGGGACAGGTCGATGGACGACGCGCGGTCCGCCGCGTCGCCGTCGGCGGCCAGCACGTCCGCGACTTTCCGGGCGGTCGCGCCCGCCAGGGCCCGGCCCGCCGCCCACCAGGCGGCCGCCGTCAGGGCGGCCAGGCCCAGGAACGTGTCCCGGGCGGGCCGGCGGCGGAGGAGGCGGGCGAGGGCGGCATCCCGGGCGCGCCGGGCGGCGGCGGCCAGGGCCGGGACGACCTCGGCGGCGAGGCGGCCCAGGGTGGCGACGCCCACGGGCCCTCCGCCCGGGAAGAAGAGGCCGCCGCTGGGGAGAGGTTGAGAGCGTGAGGTGACTGCGCGGCGTTTTGAGTGTCAACTTCCCGCACGCATACACGCCGCACGCACACAGGCGTGTGGCCAGACTATCGCGCTGCTTGCTGGGCAGACCGGCGGCGTCTCGCGGGCCCTTTCCCTGCGCGCGTTCGCGACGGCGCCCCCAAACACGCATCGAAACAAAACACGCTCGCTCGCTCCTCTCCTCTCCCATCAAAACTCACGCATGCCTGTCCACGCCCTCCTCAAAATCCCACCCCAGCAGAGGCTCCAGCTTGGCTGAGGCTTCGGGGTGGTGTGGTGGGGAGGGATGTGGTGTGATGTGTGCGAGTGGGGCCCTATCAGCGTGTTTTGACGCCGCCGCCGGGGCGTCACTTCAGTGCCGTCGGCCGCAGTCACGCGCTTGCTCAACCATCTCCTCTACTCTGCCCGGCCGCGCACTTGCTCAACCATCTCCTCTACTCTGCCCGGCCGTGCGTCCCAATCGAATTCTGAACTCACATAAGAAGCACCTCCCGCTCATTTTCATTCCATCCGGTCCACTCCGATCTCTCTCACACGCCCGCCTCTCATCTCTCATCTCTCATCCAATCACCCTTTCAGCATGCGCCGCACGACGCGCACGACGTCCTCCACATGCGGCAGGGCCGCGTGCTCCAGGGCCTCCGCGTACGGCATGGGCACGTCCGCGCCCGTGATGCGTTCCGGCGGGGCATCCAGGTCGTCAAAGGCTTCCTCGACCGCGACGGAAATCACCTCCGACCCGACCCCGCACTGGGGCCACCCTTCCTCGACCGACACCAGGCGCCGGGTCTTGCGCACCGTCGCCGCGATGGCGGCCCGGTCCAGCGGGCGCAGGGTCCGCAGGTTGATGACCTCGCAGGAGATGCCTTCCGACGCCAGGATTTCAGCGGCTCGGAGGCAGTAGCCGACCATCTTGCCAAAGGCGACCAGGGACACGTCCGTCCCCGGCCGCGCGACCGCGGCCTTGCCGATCGGCAGCGTGAAGTCCTTGCCGACCACCTCCTCGCTGACGGGGAAGGACTCGCCATACAGGATCTCGTTCTCCAGGAAGATGACGGGGTCCGGGTCCCGGATGGCGGCCTTCATCAGGCCCCGCGCGTCGGCCGCGTCATAGGGCGCCAGGACCTTCAACCCGGGCACGTGGCTGTACCAAGCGGCAAAGCACTGCGAGTGCTGGGCGGCCACGCCCGCCGCAGCGCCGTTGGGCCCCCGGAAGACGATGGGGCACCCGATCTGCCCCGCCGACATGTACCGGGTCTTGGCGGCGGAGTTGATGACCTGGTCGATGGCCTGCATCGCGAAATTCCACGTCATGAACTCGCACACTGGGCGCAGGCCGGCAAAGGCGGCGCCGGAGGCCAGGCCCGTGAAGCCGGCCTCCGTGATGGGGGTGTCCAGAACGCGGGCGGCGCCATACTTGGCGAGCAGGTTGCGGGTGATCTTGTAGGCGCCGTCGTACTCGCCGACCTGTCGAAGGAGAAGAGGGAGGGCGGGGCGAATGAGGATGGTGGTGGTCAAGCAAGCGCCGCGTCGCGCGCCGTCTCTCTCCCTCCTCTCTCATTACCTCCTCGCCCAGGATGAACACGTCCTTGTCCCGCTCCATCTCCTCGTCCAGGGCCGAATTCAGGGCGTCACGGACCGTCATCTGCGTGAAAAAGCGTGGAAAGGGAGGCGGGTGAGAGCGAGAACGAGGACGAGGAGAGGCGCGAGAGATCGACAGCGGCCCCGATACGCGGCCCTATTCTCTGCCTCACTCGCGCGCACACCACACTCCCTTCCTACATACCTGCTGCGTCGCGTATGCCCGAGAGGCGGCAGCCGCAGCCGAGCTCTCCAGGCGGTGGGCCTGTTTATGTGTGAAGGTGTGAGAGAGGAGGATGGTGAGAAGGCAACAGGAACAGAGAACCTGCGCCGAGGGCGGCGCGCCGGCCGCATTCCATCGCCCGCGCCTCTCTCCCCTCCGCCTTTACCTGGGTCGCCCGGGTCAGGGTGTCGGCCAGGACGCGGCGCAGCATGGTGGCTGGGCGTGAAGGTGTGTGTAGCAACAGCCAGCGGGCGGGAAGATGATGCACGCGCGGGAGAGGCGCAAAGACGGGCCGTCGGGGCGGCGTGGTTTCGTTCTGTGTGTGCATCAACCTCCGCTGCAGCGCCTTCATTTGACCCCGCGACTCGAGCCTGTGTAACAGAGCGCGCGCACCGCACGCACCCACACACGCCCCACTCCCCCCACATCACCCACACTCCCCGTAAAGAGGCAGCACGGCGGCGCGCGCCAAAAAAAATGGAGGGAAGTGTTCCTCGCCACTCGCCCTCTCTCCATCCAAAAAACTCCTTCCTCCCTATTTATCACCGCCCGCGGTACAGGCCCGGAGGCGGCGGCACGGCCGACCCGTCAGCCGAGCCCTGGTGCCGTGGCAGAGGTGGCGGGCCGCCGTACGGCCCACCAGGCGCACCGGCGGCGCCTCCACCACCACCGCCACCCCCACCACCAACCGCGAAGGCTGCCCCGTAAGCCCCCGCCCCAGGCAGGTGGCCCAGGGGCGGGATGGCGCCGCCCAAGGAGGGGGGAGGAGCGAAAGCACCCGCGGAGGTGACGTGGTGGTGGTGGTGGAGGTGGGCGGGGGCGGGGGCGCCCCAGACGCCGGCCCCGCCGGCGGCAGCGCCAGCCCCCCCCCCCGCCCCGCTGCTGTAAGACGAGTACGGCGCCGCCGACCCGACGCCGCCGACGCCGCCGACGCCGCCCGCCGCAAAGGTCGCCGCTAGGTCCGCGGGGAGCAGGGCGCCCGCCGCCGCGTCGGCAGCCGCGTCCGTGGACGCCGCGGAGTCGACGGCCTCGTCCTCACGCGCTCCCCCCATGCCCGCGGGAGCACCCCAGTCGAACGCCGAGTGCGTGCGCAGGTGCGCGGGGGAGTGGTGGATGGGGGCATACGAGCGGACGGGTTCGACGGCGTGCTGGGGAGTGAAGGCTGGTGGGAGGGGGCGCAAGGCAAGGGGCGGCGGCGGCGGAGGAGGAGGAAAAGGAGGAGGAGGAGGAGGAGGAGGGTCGTGGCGGTGGCTGCCGCCCGCATGGCGCCCGCCATCATCCTCGCCCGCCGCCAGAGCGGCCACGCCGCCCACCAGGGCCGCCGCCGCCGCCCGGTCCCGGCCCCGGCCCCCGCCCCGGCTGCCCCGGGGGCGAGCGGAGGACGAGAGGCCGTGGGTGGTGGGGTCGCCGTCCTCGTCCTCTGACGAGGAAGAAGAAGCAGCCAGGGGAGGGCGGGGGTGGGCGCGGGGCGGCGGCGGCGCTGGCGCGGCCCGAGCTGGCGGGGCGACCAGCGAGGACCTCGCTGCCCGGGCAGCCGCCGCGGCCAGCCCCGGCCCCAGCAGGCCATTCTCCAGCAGGGCAGCCGGCAGCTGCGGCGCGGCCGGTGGCACGGGGGCGGCCGGTTCCGAGCCGGGAGCCCGGGCCGCCATTCTCTCCTCCAGCGCGCGCAGTTTCGCGGCCGCTGCCGCCTTGCGGGCCGCCTCCGCCGCGGCGGCCTCCGCCTCCCGGGCCGCCCGCACCTCGGCTGCCTTGGCCCGGGCTTCAGGCGTCAGGGCGACGGCCGCCGGGGGCGGTGGGCGTGGGGACAGGGCGGCGGGCTCAGCAGCAGGAGGCGGCGGCGCCTGGACAGGCGGGGGAGGCTGAGGCTGGTGTTGAGGCTGAGGCGCCGGCGGCCCGCCCCGCAGCAGGTCCGCCATCCGCACCGCCGGCTTTTCAGCAGGCGGCTGGGGTGGGGCAGTATCAGCAGGGGCGGCCTCCATTACGCCCTTGGCGGCCCGGGCGGCGGCGGCCAGGGCATCCAGCTCTGCCAGGAAGACCGCGTCCTGCGCGCCTGCGGCCGCTCGCACGGCCGCCGTGACCACGGGCCGCGGTGGCGGGGCAGGGGCGGGCGCGGCGGAGGTAGGCGGCAAGAGGACTCCTCCAACTGCGAGCCGGGGTGGTGGGGAGGCCAGAAGGCCGTCCCCAGCGCCGCCGGCGACGGAGCGGCGGGGCGGGGTGGGAGGGACGAGGGAGGGGTCTGGCATCCCGCGGCC
>Ga0315287_10007704_pt1 | contig 10810 bp, 10 predicted proteins | sample YL17G11_0_MG_FD_205037 | JGI IMG/M metagenome (GOLD analysis project Ga0315287, IMG submission 205037) | Sediment microbial communities from Yellowstone Lake, YNP, Wyoming, USA - YL17G11_0 | ecosystem: Environmental > Aquatic > Freshwater > Lake > Sediment | place: USA: Wyoming | collected...
CGCATGATCGTCATCGGGGTAGACCCCGGGACGATCCGCACCGGTTACGGTGTGCTGCGGCGGGACGGGAACCGGATCACGCGGCTCGCGTCCGGGACGATCTTCCTCGACGACTCCCGCGAGGTCGAGGACCGGCTCGTGCCGCTCGAGGCCGCGCTCGATCAGCTGCTGACGACCTACGGGCCCGACGAGGCGGCCGTGGAGAGCCTCTTCTTCTCCAAGAACGCCCTGTCCGCCCTCAAGCTCGGCCACGCGCGCGGGGTCATCGTGCTCGCGCTGCGGCGCCGAGGCATCCCGGTGGCGTCGTACCCGCCGGCGCTCGTCAAGCGGTCGATCGTGGGCGGCGGGCGCGCGGCCAAGGGCCAGGTGCAGCGCGTCGTGCAGATGATCCTGAAGCTGCCCGAGCTCCCGGCCGAGGACGAGGCCGACGCCCTGGCGGTCGCCCTGTGCCACGCCAACGCCCCGCACCTCTAGTCTTCTACCCCCGCCCGTGATACTCAAAACGCCCAGATGTCCGACACCGAGCCAACGCCCGGCGCGGCCCCACGACTCGCCCCTCCGCCGACCCCGGCGGCCGGGCGGAGCCACTCGACCGCCCAACGGCGGGCCGTCTTCGTCTCCGGCGCGCTGCTCGCCGCGACGCTCGGCTGCGCCGTCGGCTTCTTCGCCGTGACCTCGGGCTCCAAATCCGATTCGAAACCCGATTATGTCGGTTCGCAGTCTACAACAGAATGGCTGGGAATCGCGTCGGGCGACGCCGGGGCCGGGCGCGCTGACGGCGACCCGAACCCACCGAAATCCGGAGGTTATTTCGACGCCCAGGGGTACGTTGCCGGGCGTGCCGACGGCGGTATGGCCGCACCGGCGGCTCCTCCTGAAGCCGCAGATGAGATCACCGACGACGGCAATTCCAGGGTCGTCCGCGGCCAGGTCAAGACCGGCGTCCCGGTGATCAAGAGCCTCGCGGCGCTCGGCCTCTCGGCCGCCGACGCGCAGCTCATCATCAACGCCATGAACGGCATCTTCGACTTCCGGCACGCCAAGCCCGGCCAGAAGTTTGAGGTGGCGATCGACAAGGCGACGCGGCACCCGAGCCGATTCCGCTATGAAGCTTCGTTGACCGACATCTTTCTGGTCGAGAAAGTCGGGAGCGACTACAGGGCGCGCGCGGTGAAGGTGCCGACCGAGAAGCGCCTCCGCACGTTCGGCGGGACGATCTCCAAGTCGCTGTACGCGGCGCTCGAGGAGCTCGGGGCCTTCCCGTCGCTCACCGGGAGCATCGTGGACGTCCTCTCGACGCAGGTGGACTTCTTCAAGGAACAGCGCCCCGGCGACACGTTCCGCGTCGTCGTCGAGGAGGAGAGCCTGAAGGGCACGTTCCTGGGTTACGGCCCGGTCCTCGCCATGGAGTACTCGGGCGTGAAGTCCGGCGAGCGACGGTTCTTCCGCTTCCAGGCCGGCGACGACGACGCGACCTACTACAGCTCCAAGGGGATCTCGGTGCCGAGCTCGGAGATCCGGATCCCGCTCCACTACACGCGGATATCCTCGCTCTTCGGCATGCGCTTCCACCCGGTGCTGAGGCAGAAGAAGCTGCACAACGGCGTGGACTTCGCCGCACCCCCGGGCACACCGGTGTGGGCGTGCCGGGACGGCGTCGTCACGCTGGCGGCGCAGGCCGGCGCCAACGGGAACCTCGTCTCGATCCGGCACGACGACGGCCTGACGTCCTACTACGCCCACCTGTCGCGCTTCGCGGCCGGGCTCAAGGCCGGAACCGAGGTCCACGCGCGCCAGGCGATCGGCTTCGTGGGCAGCACCGGGCGCTCCACCGGGCCGCACCTGCACTTCGGCCTGAAGAAGAACGGCAAGTTCATCGACGCCCTGAAGTACAAGGTGCGCCCCGGCCGTCCGGCGCCGCCCAAGTACGCGGCGCAGCTCGCCGAGGTCATCCGCGAGCGGGGCGCAATGCTCGATCGCGTGAAGATCGCCGCGCCGTCCGGTCCGCTCGAGAAGGTGCCGGACGCGGAGACCGAGGTGCTCGGCGTCGAAGACGACATGTGATCGGGCGGGGGTTCAGTTGCCGAGCTCTTCCGGGCGCGCGTCGCGAACGCCGATGATCTTGGCCTTGACGTGGATCGTCTTCCCGGCGAGCGGGTGGATGACGCGCACCTTGATCGTGTTCACGCGATCCTCGAGCACGACCATCTTGATCGTCTGCTTGTTGCCCGCGAGATCCGCCTCGAACATCGTGCCCACGTTGACGACCGCACCGGCGGGGAGCCTGTTCTTGGGGAGCTCGATGACCGGCCCGGAGTCGACCGTGCCGAACGCCTTCTCGGGCGGGAGGTCGAACTCCTTCTCCTCGTTCTCGTCCAGGCCGGCGAGCTGCTCGTCGAGCCCCGGGATGACGCCGCTCTTGCCGAACAAGAAGACGAGCGGCGCGCCGCGGCCGGCCGATGATTCGATCATCTCACCTTTTTCCGTGGTGATCGTGTACTCCAACGTCACTATCTTCCCGTGGTCGACTTTCATCACCGTCCTCCTTGGGGCGCGCGCCGCGCTGACTCGTACCGGGAGAATGAGTGGAGAATATACATCGCGCCGTCGCCCTTGCCAATACTGGTGATGATTGTGTAAGGTACCGAAAAACTGAACGGATTTCCCGCATGACACCACCTGATAACCGCCTGCGAACCGCCAGAGTCGCCTCCATCGCCGCGCCGCTCGTGATCGCGGCGCTGCTCTTGGCGATCGGCCTCGGCGGATTCGGGTTGTGGGATCCGCTCGAGACCTCGCACCTCGGCGCCCGCACCTTTGCGGGCGCTGCCGGAACGCCTTCGGTGGGCGACGCGCTGGCGCGCGCCGGGGCCGGCTGGAGCGGGCACGAGGAGCTCGGGGCGCGGCTCCCGTCCGCGGCGCTCGCCCTGTTCGCGGCCCTGGTCCTCGGGATCACGGTGCTGGCCCTCGGCGGCCACCGCCTCGCCTTCCTCGCGTCGATCGCCCTGATCGGCGCCCCCGTGTTCCTGTTCAACGGCCGCCAGGTCACGGGCGGCGCGCCGTTGCTCGCCGGGGAGACGCTCGCGTTCGGGGGCCTCGCGCTGCTCGCGTTCTGGGAGAGCCGGCGTGCGGTCCCGATCGGGATCGTGACGGCGCTCATCGGGCTCGCGGCCGCGACCTTAAGCTCCGGATCGCTCATGGGAGCCGCCGTGCCCGCGGGGACGATCTTCGCGGCGCTCGCGGTGTCGCCCCGCGCGGGGACGTCCTCCTCGCGGCGGCGCGCCGTCCTGATCGCGACAGCGACGCTCTTCGTCGTCGGGGCCGCGGCGTTCGCGCTCGCGTCGATGGCACCCTGGGACGCGCCGCTCCTCACCGCGGGCATCGCGGCGAAGCGGCCCGCGTCGGTCGACTGCGCGGCGGCCGTCGGCCAGCTCGCGTACGGCTGGTTCCCCTGGAGCGCGCTCCTGCCGGTCCTGTTCCTCTCTGCGACGCGGACCTCCGAGGAGGACCCGAAGCGCCGGGCGCTCCTGTCGATCACCGTCGCCGGCATCGCGCTCGGGATGCTCGCGCAGATCCTCTTCACCGCGCAGCACGGATCGTCGCCGCTCTTCCTCGCTCTACCAGTCGCCCTGGGGGTGGCCCTCGTCCTCGACGACTTCGAGAAGATCGGCGAGGAGCGCTTCGCCGCGGTCGTCGTCCTCGTGGCCGCCGCAGTCATATTGCGCGACTTCGCGCAGGATCCGTCCACGATCCTCGCGGGCTACGGCGCCGCCCTCAAGGCGCCGGAGCCGTTCAAGCCGGCCGCGCACGCCGCGATCGCCGCCTCTCCGTTCCTCCTTCTCGTCCTCGTCGCCGGCTTCCTGCGCGGCGGCGAGGCCGGGCTTCGCGGCGCGCGGGTCCGCGCCCTCGCGCCTATCGCCGCGGCGGCGTTCGGCGGCTTCGTCGCGCTCAACATGGTGCCGGGCCTCTCCGTGCACTTCTCGCCCAAGCACGTGCTGCAGGCGTACGAGCGGTTCGCCAAGGCCAAGGAGCCGCTCGCGGTGTTCGGCGCGGCGTCGCCGATCCCGGACGCCAAGGTGCTGAAAGGGTCGGACGAGCTCGTCGAGTGGCTCTCGGGCTCGGGACGCGTCTTCGCGCTGTTGCCGCCCCGCGAGCTCGCGCGCATTGACAAGGAGTATCGGGCCGCCCGAGGGGATCACGTCTTCGTGCTCGACGCGTCGAGCTCCCGCCTCATCCTCGCGACCAGCGCGCCCGCCTCGGGCGAGCGCAACGTGAACCCGATCGCGGAGCACGTGCGATCGACGCCCTTCCCGAAGGCGCCGCGCCACGCGCGGGAGGTCAACTTCGACAATCGGATCTCGCTCCTCGGCTGGCAGGTGGATTCGCCGGCGGGAGCGGACACCCTCAAGCGGGGCGCCGACTTCACGCTGACCACGTTCTGGCGGTGCACGGGCGCGGTGCCCCAGTCCTACGACGTGTTCGTGCACATCGACGGCGCCGGACCGCGGATCAACGCCGACCACACGCCCGTCGGCGACGTCTACCCGACGCAGTACTGGAAGGAGGGCGACTACATCCGCGACGTCTACAAGGGGACGATAGCGAGCTACCAGGAGGCGGGCTCGTACACGATCAGGACGGGCTTGTTTAAGGGCGGCACTCGGCTCACAGTGGTGGGAGATCCGTCCGCGACCGAGAACTCGGTGGTGCTCGGCAAGATCCGGCTCCAGTGAGAGGCGCATGAGCGAAGACGATACCAGGTCGTACTCCGAGAAACGGCGCGAGCCGCGCCACGTGGTGAGCCTGGAGGTCAACTACAGGTGCGGCGACGCGTACCTGTTCTCGCGATCGAGCAACCTGTCCGAGATGGGCATCTTCCTCACCACGCCGACGCCGTTGGGCAGGGGCACCCGGATCGAGCTCAGCTTCGCCGAGCCCGGCGCCGGCGAGCCGATCCGCGTCATCGGAGAGGTGGTCTGGACGCTCGAGGCGAAGCCGGGCGTCGAGCCCGGGATGGGCGTCCGGTTCATCGATCCGAGCCCCGAGACGCGGGCTCGGGTCAAGGCGCTGATCCGGACGACGGCGTACCTCGAGTAGCTCGCCCCGAAACGTCAGGAGATGTCGACCTTCTCGACGCGGTCCACTGCGCGGCCGAGGAACCGGCCGGCGACCTCCGCGAAGCTCTGCGGGAGATCCGTGACGAGGCACTCGAGCGAACCCTCACCTTCGCGGCGCTCCACACCGCGCCTCGCGAGCTCGATAACGACGTCGGACGCCATCGCGCTCGCCGAGTCGACGATCGCCGCGGTGCTGCCCAGGGCGTCGAGCTCCTGCCGGATCGTCCCTGCGAGGAGCGGGTAGTGCGTGCACCCGAGCAGGAGGACGTCGATCCCCTCGGCCGCGAGCGGAGCCACGTAGCGGCGCACGGCGAGGCGCGGCACCTCTCCCTCGAGCCACCCCTCCTCCGCGAGCGGGACGAGCAAGGGAGCCGCGTTCTGGAAGACGAGACAGCCGGGCGCCCGCGAGTCGATCTCCTTGGGGTAGGCACCCGAGCCGACGGTGCCCATCGTCCCGATGACGCCGACCCTCCGGTTCCGGGTCGCGGACGCCGCGGCGCGGGCGCCGGCCTTGATCACGCCGAGCACCGGCATGTCGATCCTCTGCCGCAGCGACGGCAGGGCGATCGCGGACGCCGTGTTGCAGGCGACGACGAGCATCTTGAGCCCGCGCGCCACGAGGAGCGAGGAGCAGTTCCAGGCGTACCTCTCGATCGTCGCCGGCGAGCGCGTCCCGTACGGGACGCGGGCGCTGTCGCCGAGGTAGACGATCCGCTCGCGGGGCAGCCGCGCCTCGATGGCGCGCACCACCGTGAGCCCGCCGAGCCCCGAGTCGAAGACGCCGATCGGGAGATCGGCGGCGCCCTTCGGGGTCACTTCTTCTCGCATGGATCGCCTCCTCGCGCGCCGTCGCGGAGCAGCGCCTCCGCGAGCCCGGTCGCCGCGGCCATCACGCGCTTGAGCGGCACCCCGCGCTCCGCCGCCCTCGCCTTGCAGTCCTCGTACTCCGGCGCCGCGTTGGCGCTCCCGGCGGGGCCGCGCGAGATCTTCACGCGCACCGTCCCGTAGGGCGTCTCGACCTGGCGAAGCTCGCGCCGCATCTCCATCCGCCCGACGCTGTGGTGCCGCAGCCCGATCGTCGTGGTCTCGGCGAGCACCAAGGCCCCGATCCGCTCGAGGTCGGCGCTCCGCACGAGCGCCCCCAGCGTGAGCGCTGGCCGCCCCTTCTTCATGTGGATGGGGACGATCCACGCGTCGAGCGCGCCCTCGGCGAGGATCCGCTCCATCGCGTGGCCGGCGATCTCGCCCGTGATGTCGTCGATGTTCGCCTCGATGACCGCGCACGAGCCGGGCTCCGCCTCGCGGACGGCGACCGGCTCCCCGAGGATCGCGCGCAGCACGCCGGGCCGATCCTCGTGGCACCGCGCGCCGGCGCCGAGGCCGATCCGCGCGGGGATCATCGGCGGTAGGCGGCCGAACCCCGTCGCCACGGCCTTCACGATCGCGGCGCCGGTGGGCGTGGTCAGCTCGGCCGCGACGTCGGTCCCCTCGACCGGCACGCCTCTCAGGATCTCGAGGGTCGCGGGTGCGGGCAGCGGCAGCACGCCGTGGCGCGTCTTCACGAACCCGCACCCGAGCGGCACGGGGCCGCACACGACCTCGGCGCCGAGGTGGTCGAAGGCGGCCGCGGCGCCGACGATGTCCACGATCGAGTCCGTCGCGCCCACTTCGTGGAAATGGACCTCGTCGACGGGCTCGCCGTGGATCCGCGCCTCCGCCTCGGCGAGCGTCTGGAAGATCCGCAGCGCGAGCTCCCGGGCTCCTGGGTCGATGGACGATCCGGCGATCATGCCGCGGATGTCGGCGAAGTGGCGGTGCGGCTGATCGCCCTCTTCGACGTCCACGAAGAAGCGCGAGACGACCATCGACCGGCGGGTCTCCTTCTCGACGCGAATCCTGTAGCCCGCGAGCGGCAGCTTCGAGATCGCGCCGGAAACGACGTCGAGCGGGACGCCGAGATCGAGCAGCGCCGAGACGATCATGTCGCCGGACAGGCCGGAGGAGCAGTCGAGGTAGAGGAGGCGGCCTTTCAACGCGGCCTCCCGCCGACACGGTTGACGAGCGCCGCGGCGCTGCCCGCGCCGAAGCCGTTGTCGATGTTGACGACCGTGACCCCTGCCGCGCAGCTGCTCAGCATGCCTAGGAGCGCGGCCACGCCGCCGAAGCTCGCGCCGTAGCCGACCGACGTCGGCACCGCGATCACGGGCGCCGCGACGAGCCCCGCTATCACGGACGGCAGCGCGCCCTCCATGCCGGCGACCACGACGATCACGGTCGCGCGCCGCAGGTCGTCGAGCCTGTTGAGCAGCCGGTGCACGCCCGCCACGCCCACGTCGCTGACGCGGACGACCTCGTTCCCCGCGAGGCGCGCCACGAGCGCGGCCTCCTCGGCGACCTGGGAGTCGGCCGTCCCGGCGGTGACGATCGCGATGGGGCCCGCGCCGCGCATCTCGATCTTCTGCTGCTCGAGGACGAGGCAGCGCGCCTCTTCGGCGTAGCGCATCGCGGGGAGCGCCGCGATCACGGCCGCGGCCTTCGCCGCGTCCACGCGGGTCACGAGGACGTTGCCGCCGGCCTGCGCGAGCTCGGTCGCGATCGCGACGATCTGCGCCGCGCTCTTCGGCTCGCCGAGGATCACCTCCGGGAAGCCCGTGCGGAGCTCGCGGTGGTGATCGACGACCGCGCCGCCGATGTCCGCGAACGGGAGCCTCGCGAGCGCCTCGACCGCGTCCTCGATCGACGTCTCGCCGCGTTGCACGCCGTCCAGGAGCTCTCTCAGTTTCTTCGGATCCATGGCGCCGCCTTCATACCACAATTCATTTCCAACCGCGCCGGTCGATCGCGCGGACGAGTTGATCGGCGGTTATCGCGCCGACGACCAGCTCGACGATCGCGCCGCTCTCGTCGATGAGGTAGGTCGTCGGCACGACCGGGATGAGCCCGAGGTCGCTCGTGCCCTCGGCCACCGACCAGTCGGCGAGGCCGATCGAAAACGGCAGCTCGCGGGTCTCGACGTACTCGTCGAGGAAGGGCGCCTCGTTGGGCGCGATGGAGAGCACGAGGAACCGGGTCCCGCCCGCGGCCCGCGCGTGCGCCTCGACGAGCTGATCGAGGTACAGCTCGCTCGTGATCTCCGAGATCCGCACGAGCGCGAGCACCGCGGGCCTTCCCCTGAGCTGCGCGAGCCTTCGATCCGCGCCGTCCTGCTCGTAGGCGAAATCGATCGCCCCGGCACGGTACGGCGGGGGCGGCGCAAGGGAGCCGCACGCGGGAAAGACGATGGCGGCGACCGCGGCGGCGATGTTGCACCGCGCGCTCAGCGGAGCCGCTCCATGACGTGGAATCCGAACTCGGTCTCCACGACGCCGCTCCGCTCGCCGGGCGCGAGGGAGAACACCGCCGCGTCGAAACGAGGCGTCATCGTGCCCTCGGCGACGACGCCGAGATCGCCGCCGCGCTCCTTGGACGGGCAGTCGGAATAGGCCGTCGCCACGCCCGCGAAGTCGTCGCCGCGCTCGATCTTCTGCAGGACCTCCGCCGCGAGCGAGGCGGCCTGCTCGCGGCTCCGCGTCACGCCCTTCGGCGCGCGCGCGGCCCCGGAGTACGCCAGGAGGATGTGCCGGACTTTCGCCTCCGGGAGGCGCCGGACGATCGTGAAGCCGTTGGCCATCTCCAGCGGCCCGCCGATCTCCCCCGGCGCGAGCGAGAACGCCAGCACGTCGAGGCTCGGCGGCAGGAGCCCCCGGAACACGCGCCCCACGATGCCGCCGCGCTCTCGGGTCGGGTGATCGGAGTACTTCGCGACCGCATCGCCGAACGCCGCGCCTGGCGCGCGCGCCGCTGCCCCGGCCTCGCCGGCCAGCGACTGCGCCTCCTCGCGGCTGCGGGTGACCTTCGCGGGTGCGTTCTGGGCGCCCTTGAACGCCACGACGATCTCCGCGACGTAGATCTCCTCGATCTTGTCGCGGCGCAGGACGTGGTACCCCATGGCGCTCTCCACGGGCTTCGCCACCTCACCCTCGACGAGGCCGGCGATGGTGCGCGAGATCGCGGGCAGCATCTTCGCCGTGGAGAACACGCCGAGCCGGCCGGCGTGGCCGCGCTCGGGCCCGTCCGAATATCGATCCGCGAGCGCGCCGAAATCCTCGCCCGCGGAGATCCGGCCGTACAGCTGATCCGCGAGCGCCTTGGCCTCCTCCTTGGAGCGGGTGACGGACGGCGCCGCCTTCTCGGCACCGGCGTATGCGATGAGGATGTTGGACGCCGCGTACCGCTCGGTCGATTTCGGCGCGGCGTCCACGGGTGCGCTCTTCGCGGCCTCCGCGCGCGCCTTCGGGGGCTTCGCTTCCGGGGCGCGGGGCTCCTCCTTGCTGCCGCACGCGCACAGGCCCGCGGCGAGCGCCGCCGCGAGGAACGACACGGGACCGACGCGCCCGATGCTCCGCCGCGCGCGCCGCATGTCAGGGCAACCGCTGGATGATGTGGAAGCCGAAGTCGGTCTCCACGATGTCCGAGATCTGGTTCTCCTCGAGCGCGAACGCGGCCTTCTCGAACGGCGGCGCCATCTTCCCCCTGCCGAACGTCCCGAGATCGCCGCCCTTGCGCTTGCCGGACGGGCACTCCGAATACTGGCGTGCGAGGTCGGCGAAGTCGGCCCCGCCCTTCAGCTTCTCGGCGATCTCGCCGATCAGCTTCCGCGCCTCGTCCTCCGTGCGGGTCACGGAGGAGGGCTTCCGCCTGGAGCCCTCGTGCATGATGAGGATGTGCCGCGCGTGGATCTCCTCCACCTTCTGCCGCTTGATGATGTGATACCCGAACGGCGTCTCGACCGGTTTCGAGACCTCACCCATCTCGAGCGCCTTCACGGCCTCGCTGAACTTGGGCGTCATGCGCCCGGCCTCGAAGATGCCGAGGTCCCCGCCCGCCTCGACGCCGGACGGGCAGTCCGAGTGCTTGCGCGCGAGCGCCGCGAAGTCGGCGCCCTTCTCGATCTGGGCGTACAGATCCTCTGCGAGCGCGAGCGCCTCCTCCTTGGTCCGCGTCACGCCCGGCTTCACGCGCTCGGAGCCCGTGTGCATGAGGAGGATGTGGGACGCGGACAGCTTCTCCATGGACGGCGCGACGATCCTCGGCAAGCCGCCCCCCACGGCGCCGCCGACCTTCGCCGTGCCGGGCTTCGCGTCGGAGGGCTTCGCGTCGACCTTCTTCGCAGCGCCGGTCGCCGGCGCGGTCTCCGAGGTCCCGCTCGGCCCGTCCGTCGACCCGCAACCAACAGCCGCGGCGAGGGCCGCGGCGAACACCATCAGGACAGCGTTTCTCGTCATCGCGAGCTCCGTTTCTCGTTGCGCGGCGCGGCACGCCCCGCGCCGTGTGTAATATAGTCGCCGACGGCGCGCCTTGGCAACCGGCGCCGATTCGTCTAGCTTGCGTCCATGAGCGACCGAACCTGGAAGGAGCGCGTCGAGGCGCTGGCCGCCGCGGGGCTCGAACGGACGCCGCGGCGCCTGCTCGCCTATACCGGGACCACGGCCGCGTCCGCGGACGGGCCGAAGCTCCTCTTCTGCACCAACGACTACCTCGGTCTCGCCGCAGATCCACGGCTGATCGCGGCGGTGATCGACGCGGCGGTGGCTCATGGCGTCGGCTCGGGCGGCTCCCGCGCCGTGAGCGGCAACCACGCGCTCCACGACGCG
>Ga0315287_10007705_pt1 | contig 10809 bp, 9 predicted proteins | sample YL17G11_0_MG_FD_205037 | JGI IMG/M metagenome (GOLD analysis project Ga0315287, IMG submission 205037) | Sediment microbial communities from Yellowstone Lake, YNP, Wyoming, USA - YL17G11_0 | ecosystem: Environmental > Aquatic > Freshwater > Lake > Sediment | place: USA: Wyoming | collected...
GGCGCAGGCGCCTACATGCTGATGCGCGGCGCTCCCTTGAAGGGTCTGTTCATCGTCAATCCGGAGAAGCGGACCTACACGAAGTTCGATCCCGAGGGGCTCGCCCAGGCGGTGGCCCCAGGGGCGGTAGCCAATGAGGGCGCCGGCATGCAGATGAAGGTGGCCGACGTCAAGAGCGAGAAGCTCCTCGAGGAGCCGGGCGGGGAGATGCAAGGCCTCGCGACGATGCACTATCGCTATCGCAAGAGCTACACCATGACCATGGAGATGGCGTCGATGAAGGTGGTCACGGCTCACGAGATCGTCGAGGACGTGTGGCAGACCACCGAGATCGATCTCGGAGGCGGGTTCGGCAAGGCGATGCGCAAGATGAGCGGCGCCGGAGTGTTCGCAGAGATCGAGAAGCTCTCCGATGCCGATCGGGAGAGGACAGCGGGGTTCGCGCTGAAGCGGATCACGGTCGACCACTCGATCCCGCAGGGGAAGGGGATGATGGCCCGCATGATGGGGGGCAAGGAAGAGACGATCACCACGACGACCGAGGTGCTCGAGCTCACGCGCGCATCGATTCCGGCCTCGACGTTCGCGATCCCGGCCGGCTTTACCGAGACGCAGCTCATGCAGCCCGGCGCGCAGGCGCCCGACCTCGAAGACAAGCACTAGGACCCTGGCGATGGCACCCGGCGCCCTGCTCCTGACCTTGGCCCTCGCCGCCGGGCCGCCCGCGGTCGCTGTCGACCCGGTCGCCGAGCTGCTCGCGAGCGGCGACCTCGAGACGGCGACCCACCCGGTCGGCGCGGAGTTCTTCTTCGCGGAGGGTCAGGCGCACTTGAGCGAGGCCGAGCGGGCCGAGGCGCTCGAGCAGCTCTCGACCTCGTTGCGCCGCCAGACGAATGCGATCGGAATGCTCATGCAGGGCATGGCCGGCATGAGCTCGACCGACTCCGCAAAGCAGGCGCAGGAGTACCAGAAGAAGGTCACGGGCACCGGCAGTAAGGTCAAGATGATGCTGGGCATCGCGCCGGCGCCGCCGCCGATCGACGGCAACGCCATGCAGGCGGAGATGCAGCAGGCGATGGTCGATCCCTGGGTCCGCGGCATCGGCGCCGCCGACGCCCTGGTCGCCGGCGGCCAGGTCAACGCGGCGGCGAGCTTCTACCTGAGCTGCCTCCAGATGCTCCAGGCGGACTGGGTGCCCGGCGCGTGCCTCGACGGCATCCTCAACCTCGGCCCGAAGAAGGCCGAGAAGCTCCTCGTCTGGATGCTCGAGAACGCCGAGGGCGCCTCGATGACCAACACCGCCAACTGGGGCATGGAGGAGACGAAGAAGCCGAAGAACGCCCCGCCCGACCAGGGCATGGTGCAGTTGCGCAGCGCGGCGCTCGAGGGCCTCGGCGCGCTGGTCGGCTCCGGCGCCCTCGAGCCCGACTCGCGCGAGCGCGCCATGGCGGCGCTGCTCGTCCACAGCGAGGGCAAGGACAACGAGATCTATGCCCACGGCGTCGCCGCCGGGCTCGGCCGCAGCAAGGACCCGCGCGCCGTCGCGCCGCTGCGCAAGCTCGCCAAGCGGCGCGGCGATGCCGACACGAAGCAGGCGGCGCTCCACGGTCTCGCCGTCGGTTTCCGCGACGACGCCGCGATCAAGCAGCTCCGCGGCGAGCTCGACGACAGTGATCCGGAGGAGCAGTTGCGCGCGGCGCAGGCGCTCTACGAGCTCGCCGACGAGGCGGCGTTCCGCTGGGCGGTCGACGTCATCGGGCAGCACCGTTCGACCGACACCAAGAAGGCCGACATCCGCGCCCTGGTGGTGCGGGATCTCGTCGAGTTCGGCGGCGCGCCGGCGCGCAAGACGCTCGAGCAGGCGCTCGCCGCGGGCACGGGTAACGACTGGCTCGCCGCCTGGGTCGATGTCGGGCTGCTCGAGCTCGGCGACGTGTCCAAGGTTGGCCGCGTCGAGGCGGCGCTCGCGCGCACGGACTGGAAGCTCGATCCGCGCGGCTTCCGCTCGATCTGGCGCGCCATCGCGCCGTTCGTCTCGGTGGCGATCTCGGTGGCGGTCAGCGGCGGTCTCGGTCTGGCCTCGCCCTCGACGTTGGACCAGATCAAGCAGGGCGTGTCGCTCATCGGCAACTTCGCGGCCGGCGAGCGCAGCCGGTCGCTGGCCAAGAAGAACAAGCTCGAGGCGCACATTTCGCAGTTGCGCTGGCAGACCGCCGCCGCCCTCGCGGCGGCCGGCCCCGAGAGAGCCGGCGCGATCCTCGAGCACCTCCTCGCCGACGAGGACCGCGCGGTGCGGCTCTCGGCCGCGGTGGCGCTGGCCAAGCTCGACCGGCCGGACGCGATCTCGGGACTCGCCGCCGCGTTCTCGCTCGGCTTCGGGGCCGAGGGAGGGGTCGACCGCACCGGCGCCGTGCGTGCCGCGTTGCTGCGCGCCGCCCTCCTGCGCTTCCCGAACGACCCGAAGACCGCCGGCCTCCTCGCCGCCGCGCGCAAGGACCCGGACCCCGCCGTCCGGTTCATCGCCCTCGTCTCATCCCGCCCGGCCACCGGCTGAAGCAACATCCGCCCGGCTTCTTGGGGGCCAGCTCGCTTGACAGTCCGTGCGTTTAGAGGGCATCACCTTCCCCGTTGGAACGCATGATGTCAACAAACCGCGGTCGGGAACCTGGTCGCGCTGGCTGGGTTCCGATACCCCGCTACGAGGCTCGCGAGCACGGCTCGGAAGTCCCTCAAAGCTGGGCCAGACTCGCCACCTTGGAGACGAAATTGTCCAAGGGCATCAGGTTTACATCACGAGAGAGCGGTCCCGCCTTGTCCGACAGGGTCACCAATCCGCCGGGCTCCGGCGCGAGCTCGCCGAACTCCTTGCGAAAGCGCCCGAGCGCCGTGCCCATCTCCTGCCTCGGTGTCTGGGCAAGCTTGAACTCGAAAGGACACAATCTCCCATTCGGGCCTTCGACCAGAAGGTCGACCTCCAGACCGGCCTTGGTGCGGAGATAGTAGAGCCTGGGCGGGACACCCCGCGCGAGCATGACCTTGAGAGCCTCTTGAATGCAGAAGTTCTCGAACAGCGGTCCGGCCAGAGGGCCGTTCAGGATATGCTCGCCATCCCGCAGCCGGGTCAGGTAACAGACCAGACCGCAGTCGAGGAAGTACACCTTCGGCGCCTTGATGATCCGCTTGCCAAGGTTGTTGTAGTACGGCGCCAAAAGGTAGACAATCCTGCACGCCTCCAGGATCGAAACCCACTTCTTGACCGTGTTGACCGCCATTCCCACGTCCGCTGCCAGGGCGGAGAGATTCAGCATCTGGGCACATCGGGCAGCCAGCAACTGGAGAAAACGCCCAAACTCGCGCAGGTGGCCGAGGTCATACACGTGCCGGATGTCGCGCTCCAGATAGGTCTGCACGTATGCCGCATACCAGCGGGTCGCATCCAGTTGCGGCGTGGTGAGCGGCTCCGGGAACGAGCCGCGCAGGCAGGCCCGCTCAAAGACCGCCCGCGTGCTCCCGCCCGCACCAGCGCGCGCCGCCTCCCCAACGCTGAACGGCGGCAGCTCGAGCAGGCCGATTCGGCCCGCCAACGTCTCGCTGAGGTTCTTCATCAAAGCAAACTGCTGTGACCCCGTCAGCACAAACCGCCCCTTCACACTACGCTGCCGGTCAATGCGCATCTTCAGGTGGGAAAGCAATGCCGGGGCGTACTGGACCTCGTCGACGATCAGCCGTTCTCCGCCGCTGTCCAGCAGCAGCTCCGGATCGTCGATAGCCTGTTGACGCACCAGGGGATCGTCCAGGGTCACATAGGGGTACTCGGGCAGGACGTGACGCAACAACGTGGACTTGCCGGTTTGACGCGGACCGGTGACGGCCACGGCTGGAAACTGGTTCAGCATTGCCCCCAGCACCGGCTCAACATCACGGTGAATGTACGTGTCCATGGGTTCGATGTTCTCACGCACCGGGCGACTTTTCAAGCCAGATGTGCAGTCAGACTGCAAATCAGCCACAGGCGGCGCGTGGCCCACCGCTCTCCGAGGTTCCCGCAATCGCCGAATGGGTTGCCGCTTCCGAGCGCGACTCAACCGGCGCGGTCAGTTGAGCGCCGCCGGACCCCTGAAGGAGATTGTGGGCCGTGAGGGAATCGAACCCCCGACCGTCGGGTTAAAAGCTTTACGTTTCTCGCAGAATCGCCACCCGGCGATTCTCCCGCTACTGACAGGCTAGTCTCGGCAAACCCCTTGACAGTAGCACCTTTGCGCCCTATCTTGTCAGTGAGTGGAGGTGAGCCGTGGTGAGTGCCAACAAGCCGGGGACCGGGCAAAAACCGGGCAAAATCGCTGAGAGCCCGTCTCAGCGGTTCAACTTCACGGTGGAGGAGCTCAAGGCACTCAGGCCGCGGGAGCGGCTGTACTGGGTCTGGGATACCGTCGAGAGAAGGCTCTGTATGTCCGTGAATCCGGGTGGAAAGAAGACCTTCTTCTTCCGGTACTGGGTGGGGCGGCGGTCCTACCGCCACAAGCTGGGTGTCTTCCCGGGGCTCGGTGTCAAGGCCGCCCGAAAGAAGGCGGACGCGCTCCACACACCGCTCGCCGAGGGGAAGAATCCGGCCGAGGAACGCGCCGAGGCCCGTGCGGAGTTGACCGTCGCCGAGCTGCTCGAGCGGTACGTGGTCGACCACCTCGAGCAGCGCCGCAAGCCAAAGTCGGCCGCCTCGGCGCGCCAGCTTGCGCGCGACTACCTGGCGCCGATCGGCCGCTTGCGGCTCTCGGAGTTGACCCGGCCGCGAGTCGTCAAGCTCCATTCCGACCTCGGCGCGAAGTCGAGAAGCCGGGCGAATCGGGCGCTCGAGGTGCTCTCGGCGGCGTGCCGCTGGGCAATCAAGCGCAGCCTGGCGCCGGCCGCCTGGCACGACGTCGCTCCCACCTACGGCGTCGAGACAAACCCCGAGACGAAGCGTGACCGCTTCCTGTCGGCCGATGAGCTTGGGCGATTCCTGAGGGCGCTCGACGACGAGCCGGCGGATCTGCGCGACTTCTTCCTGATGCTGCTCTTCACCGGGGCGAGGCGCGGCAACGTGCAGGCGATGCAGTGGGCGGCCGTCGACCTGGCTGGCGGCGTGTGGACGATTCCGGCGAGCGAGGCGAAGGCCGGCGAGACGCTGAGCCTCGCATTGGTACCGCCCGCGGTTGAGATCCTCAAGCGGCGACGCGAGGAGTTGCGCGAGCTGGCGGCAAGCGTGGGGCGGCTGCAGGCCGTCACGCGGCGCCTCAATTTCCGCGAGCAGAAGCACCGCAACGCGGAGATCCGGCGGGCGCAGCATGGCGAGAAGTACGTTTTCCCGGGTGTCGGCAAGCTGTCTGGCCACCTCAATGAGCCGAAAAAGGCATGGGTGCGGGTGCTCGATCGGGCGGGTATCCCGGCCGGGCGCGACGCTGACAACGGCGTCGTCATGCATGACGTCCGGCGCACGCTTGGTAGTTGGCTCGCCGGGCAGGGGGTGAGCCTGCCCATCGTCGGCAAGGCGCTCGGACACCGGAGCGTCGCCGCAACGCAGGTATACGCGCGGCTCAACCTTGACCCGGTTCGCGCGGCGCTCGAGAAGGTGATCGTGGCATTCCACGCGGCCCGCGAGCAGGCCGAGCGCGACGCGGAGAAGGTGTCGCCGATGCGGGAGGCGAAGTGAGCGGCGGCCGCGGGACGAGCGGAAGCCGGCGGCGCGGCTTCTTCGTCGCTCCTGGGGTGCAGCTCGTTCAATGGCCAAGCGGGGAGCTGCGAGAGATCGAGTTCAAGCCCACGGGAACGCTCGCGGCAGCGCTCGCAGAGATACGTGCGTCGCTGCGCGAGCGATTCGTCAAGCTCGGCGCACTTCCGAAAGATCCCAACGCGCCCCAAGTGCTCGCTATCGCTCTGCTGCGTTGGAAGCACAGCGATCGACTCGCCTTCGAGGCGTGGCAGTGCTTGAATAGTGTCGAGGCATGGCTGCGTCCCGACTACGGTTCTGGTTTGTCGGCGCCCGCGAGGAGGGTCCTCCGGGCGCACCTGGCTGAGATGATCGCGGAGTCGGCGCTCTGGCTCGGGGCGTTCATGCAGCGCATTCACCAACTGCCATGGGAGTCATATGCCGGCCGAGGGCGCGACACGGTGGACCTCGCCAAGCTCCCTCCCGGACAGCGCGTGTACGAGGCCCCGCGGCGCGCGCAGCGGCGCCGGTGGGCACCGCACAACGCAGAGGTCGAGCTCTGGCGCACAAAGGCCCGTGAGTTCTGGACGGAGAACAAAGACGCGAGCGTGTCGGCCGTGTCGCGCACCATCGGTCGAGGATCAAAGGCTCACATTGACACGATCCGACGACGCATTCGCGACCTCAAGCCCGCTGGGCACTAACCCCCGAGGTTAGCGCCCAGCCTGGGGCGCGCCCCATCGTACCCGCGTAAGTCGGCGTTAGTCACAGCCGTCTGCGGGGAGAAACGATGCGGAGCAAGCCCAAGACGACATCGCCAACAAGGGAGGAGCGCCGCTACGTCGACACGCGCACGCTCGCCGCGTTGCTCGACAGTACGCCGGACTCCATCAAGGAGGGGAGATCCTCCGGGCGGTTGAAGATCCCGTTCTCGCGTGTGCCTGGGATCGGCGTCCGCTACGACCTCCGAGACGTTGAGGCAGCGGTCGAGGCGGCCAAGGTCAAGCCGAGCGGCGGGGAGGTGTGAGGTGGTCGCCGCAAACGAAACGGCCGCCGTGTCACCGGCGGCCCCGCAAAACGACCTCAACCTCGAGCAGGATACCACGGTTGTCGACGGCAGGCGCGACTTCCAAGCGTCTGGCGCACACGACCTCTTCCACGCTGGCCAGATGGCGGCGCTGCAGCGCGCTGTCGACCTGATTGAAGCACCGGAGCACGTGCGCGCCCTCTTCCGCGACTTGCTCGCAGCCCCCGAGGACATCCGCGCTGTCTACCAGAAACTGCTCGAAGCCCGCGAGGCGGTGGGACTGTGAGCGCGGCTGTCGACCGCGTCGTTGCTGCTCTCACGGCTCACAACTGCGAGCCCCACGAGCACGGCGATGGATACGAGGCGCTCTGCCCTGCCCACGACGACAGCGATCCCTCGCTCACCATCAACGCCGGCGACGACGGCAAGGTTCTCATCCACTGCCACGCCGAGTGCTTGACGAAGGACATCGTTGCCGCGCTCGGCATGAAGATGAAGGACCTCTTCTCCGACAATGGCCACGGCAGCGGCAAGGGGAAGATCGTCGCCACGTACGACTACCAGGACGAGGCCGGCAACCTGCTCTACCAGGTCGTTCGTTCCGACCCAAAGGACTTTTGCCAGCGTCGGCCGGACGGCAACGGCGGCTACATCTGGAAGATGGGCACGACGCGCCGGGTGATCTACCGGCTTCCCGAGGTGCTCGCGGCGATCAAGGCCGGCAAGAGCATCTACATCGGCGAGGGTGAAAAGGACGTGTTGACGCTGGTGGGCTGGAAGCTCGAGGCCACCTGTAACCCGATGGGCGCCGAGAAGTGGCGGCCGGAGTACAGCGAGCCGCTCCGCGGCGCGCATGTGGTCATCATCCCGGACCGCGACGAACCCGGACGCAGGCACGCCGAGCAGGTAGTCGCAAGCCTCTGCGGTGTGGCGGCCTCCGTGCGCGTGCTCGAGCTGCCGGCCGGCAAAGACATCACGGAATGGCGAGACCAGCACGGCGGCACCCGGGAGGAGCTCGAGGCGCTGCTCTCGGCGCCCGTACCAGCGGCGACCCCGCCGGTGGTCGAGGACAAGACGGAGATCCACGCCGAGGTCGGTACGAACGTGACGTACCTGCACACCGACGGTGGGAACGCGGATCGGTTCGCCGACGAGCACCGCGGCACCGTCAAGCATTGCCACCCCTGGGCGAGCTGGCTCGTCTACGGCGGCGGGCGCTGGCAGCGGGACACCCGCGGCGCCGTGATGCACAAGGCGAAGCTGACCACGCGCCGGATGATCGACGAGGCACTCGCTCTCGACGAGGGCGATCCGACCCGCAAGGCGGCGGTGCGCTGGGGGATTTCCTCAGACGCACGCACCAAGCGGGACGCCATGCTGGCGCTCGCCAGAAGCGAGCCGGGTATCCCGGTGACTCCCGACGAGCTGGACCGCGACGCGTACGTGCTCAACGTCCTCAACGGCACGATTGACTTGCACACCGGGCTGCTCCTGCCTCACGACCCTGGGCGGCTCATTACCAAGCTGGCGCCGGTGGTCTACAACCCGACGGCGACGGCGCCGACGTGGCAGGCGTGTCTCGCGCGCGTGCTGCCCTATCCGGCGGTGCGCGAGTTCTGGCAGCGGTTCGTCGGCTACTGCCTCACCGGCGACGAGAGCGAGCAGATACTCCTCTTCCTCTACGGCCCTGGCGCGAACGGCAAGACGACCGTCATCAACGCCGTGATGGCCACGCTCGGCGACTACGCGCAGACGGCAGCGCCCGACCTCCTGGTGCAGTCCTCTGGTGATCGGCACCCGACCGAGCTAGCGGACCTCATGGGTGCCCGCCTGGTCGCGACCGTCGAGGTGCAGGAGGGCAGGCGGCTCGCCGAGGTGCTCGTGAAGCAGTTGACCGGCGGCGACAGGATTAAGGGTCGCTGGATGAGGTCGGACTTTTTCGAGTTCAAGCCGACGCACAAGCTCGTCCTCGTCGCCAATCACAAACCGATCGTGAAGGGTTCTGACTATGCGATCTGGCGCCGTATCAGGCTGGTGCCGTTCTCCGAGGTGATTCCAGAGCATGAGCGTGATCCTCACCTGCCTGAAAAGTTGCAGGCCGAGCTGCCGGGCATCCTCGCCTGGGCGGTGCAGGGCTGCCTCGCCTGGCAGCGGGACGGGCTCACGGCCCCCGAGCCGGTGGTCGAGGCGACGGCGAGCTATAAGCGCGAGCAGGACTCCCTGAGCGACTTCATCCTCGATGCGTGCGAGATCGGCGAAACGCTGGAATGCACGGCGGCAGCGCTGAGAACGGCTTACAACCACTGGTGCGAGACGAACGGCGAGCGACCATTGACCGCTACGGGGCTCGGTCTCCGACTCGAGGAGAAGGGCTTCCTTTCTGGGCGGACGAGGCGGTCCCGTTTGTGGTACGGGCTGGCCCCAGCGGTGACGCGTTCAGACCCGGTGACGCGTTCAAACGCGAATTTGGGTATGACGGAAAGTTTCGATTCTCACGTAGGGCTTATACCGAAACCCGCGTCACAACGCGTCACCCCTCCCCCAAACGCGTCACCCGACGACGACGTTGACCGAGGTGAAATGTGACCGCCGCGGCCCTGCTCGAGCAGCTCGTGGAGCGTGGCGTCGAGCTCGAGGTCGCTGGTAATCGGCTTCGCTGGGCAGCGCCAAAGGGTGTGCTTACCGACGAGTTACGGCAGGAGATCGTCGACCACAAGAGCGAGATCATCGCGATCCTGGCGCCGCAAGAGCTGGCGGTTTCCGCCACCTGCCTCGTCTGCGGCGGCACCCGCGAGCCGACGCTGTACGCCGTCATGGGCCGGCCGGCGGTGCGGTGCTCGGCATGCGGGACGTGGGACCTTGTCGGAGGTGCCTCGTGAGCGCCGCGGTCCCGGTGCAGGTTTACGGTACTAGTCCCATAAAGCGGGTGCGCCGGACCCGCGACCAGGTCGATACTCTCGACGCCGCTCTCCTGCGAATCGTCTCGGCGATCCGGCCGGCGACGGTGAGGCAGACCTTCTACCAGGCAGAGGTTGCTGGACTTGTCCCGAAGGACGAGGCGAAGGGGTACCGCGTGGTGCAGCGCCGCCTCGTTGCTCTCCGTCAGAGCGGCCGGCTGGACTACTCGGCCATCGTCGACAACATCCGCTGGGTGCAGGGACACACCAGGTACGACGGCGCCGACGACTTCGCTGGTGAGGTCGCTAGCCTCTACCGGCGAGACTATTGGTCTCGCTCCCCGGTGCGCGTCGAGGTGTGGATTGAAAAAGACGCGCTTGCCGCGGTTCTGTTCCCGACCGTCGTAGAGGAGTGGGGACTCGACCTGTACGTGAGCCGCGGGTTCGCGTCGCTGTCCTACATCGAGAATGCCGCTCTTGCGGCGCGTGCTGACGGGCGACCGCTGTACGTCTACATCTTGTCGGACCTGGACCCTAGCGGGGTCTCGCTGGCGAGGACGGTAGCACGCGATCTGCCGGAACGAGCCAAGCCTGTTCCGGTGCACGTCCAGCGCATCGCGGTGACGCCTGAGCAGGTTGTGATTCTCGATCTCCCGACGCGGCCTACCAAGGCAACCGACTCCCGCGCGAAGGCGTTCGTGCGCGAGTTCGGACCCAACAGCGTCGAGCTGGACGCCATTGCGCCGGGCACCCTGCGGAGCCTCGTCTCCGCAACGATCGAAGCTCATGCCGACACGCGCGAGATCGAGCACATGAAGCTGATCGAGCAGCAAGAGCGCCTGAGCCTCACGAGCTTCATGAGGGCGATGCAGTGACCACCGGGACCACCGTCAAGCTCGACGGCGAGGCCGGGCGCCGAGGCCGTAGTGGGATAAACCCGACAGTCCAAGACTCGGCTCCGTCACGACGCACTGTCAAGACATCACAGGACAACTACTTACGTCAGAGGTTACATTCTGCTGTGCGCCAGGACTTTGAATTTGCCCGGTTTTTGCCCGGTGCGTCGCTCGTGTCGGAGGCGGCCCGATGAAGCCCGCGCTCGAGCTGCTCGAGGGTGATCGGATCGCGGTCCGGGTGCCGAAAGCGCTGTATGTGCTCACAGTGCCGGAGCTGCTCGCGCTGCTGCGTCTCGACGCTGCGAC
>Ga0315287_10007707_pt1 | contig 10808 bp, 8 predicted proteins | sample YL17G11_0_MG_FD_205037 | JGI IMG/M metagenome (GOLD analysis project Ga0315287, IMG submission 205037) | Sediment microbial communities from Yellowstone Lake, YNP, Wyoming, USA - YL17G11_0 | ecosystem: Environmental > Aquatic > Freshwater > Lake > Sediment | place: USA: Wyoming | collected...
ACCCGGACGACATGCCAGTTGATGAGGCTGGCCATCGAGCTGAAAGGTTCCATCGCCCGAAGCCCGGTCATCAGCTGATCGGCCAACTGGTCGAATCGGCCGAGTTCTCCCGGCTGAAAACCGTCGCCGGTGATCACGATGTCGAACCGGTCCGCGGGTGCGCCGTTGCTGATTGGCGTCGTGGCATCGACGAATTGGCCGTCAGCGCCAAACGGCTCCTGGCCAGACCACGGAAGCGGCCTCGGTTTCCTCTCCCACGGCGGCGCCCAGGGAATGGGCACGATGCGCGGCATCGGCACGTCGTCGCGGACAGCCCTCACTTGGGGCCCCTGGTCCGGGCGGGAGGACAGCCGGAGCAGCGGCACGCGCCGAATCTCCAGGCCCGATGCGGTGGCGACGACATCGCTCCGGTCGAAGGCCAGCGACGAGCCCCGCTCGGACCAGGGGATGCGCAGGGCCCTGATGTCGTGTTGATCGCGCCGGATGGGGCGCGGCCCGCCTCGTATCTCCTCCGACTCCGGGTCTCCGAAGTCCACGTAGCGCCTCCCGGGTACCGGGAACCCGAACGACTCGAGCTCCGCACCCGCGGAATCCAGGACCGACAGGACGACTTCGGACTGCCCGCCGATGAGGTCCGGCAGATTCTCCTGGGTCAGGATCGGCGGCTGGAGGTGCATGCGAGGGACGTGGCGGAGAGGTGCGGCCCGGAGGACCTCGACGCCGCCGCGAGCGAACTCGACGAGGATCTCGATCCCGGATGTGGGCCAGTCAGGTCCGGCGTGTCGTCCGTTCATGCGTTCCTCCGTCAAATGCCGAAGCGTTGAGACGTCCGGCCGCGGCCGGGCGTGGAACGGGCGGCCGTCCCGCGAACCGCCGCAGCTCTTCCGCGTGGTCGATCACTTCCTGCACGAGCGCCGGGACCGGGGCACGTCCGGTCAAGCGCATCCGGGCATCAGGCTGCACAGGGAATCGCCGCCGGTACGCCGCGGCGACTCGGTTGAATGCGCAAACAAAATCCGGGATCCGATTGGGATCCCCGTTCTCCGGCTGATGGACGATGCACACCGGGCACACGGAACACACCGATCGGCAGTCACAGGCCGCGCACGCGCCATAGGACGAGTACTTCCTCTCCCGGCCGTCGAACAGCCCCGCCGCCTTCAGCGCGCCGCCGTACGCAGCCAGGCGCCGGCCGAGGCCGGGCGCGCCTATCGGACCCAGCCGAAGCGTGTCCATCGCGCGCCCGAGCGGCGTCTCAGGAAACCGCTGGTAGGACCTGGCGAACAGGACGCACCCGGACAGTTCGCCGTCGACATCGACCGTGAGCGATTCGCCACGCCCGGTGCCGCACATCCAGGTGCCGGGTACCCGCTCGTCAAGTTCCGGATACCGCCGCCTGAAGAGCTGAAGGGGGATGAGCCCCGTCTGGCGATAGCGGCGGAGGCACGATCGGTAGATCCGCGAGAACGCATCGTCCACGAGGCCGACGCTCGCCGGCCGCCAATCGGGCTGATGGGTCAGCGCCGGGTTGATGACCACGTCCGGCACACCTTTCGCCAGGAAATAGTCAACCGACCTGGCCAGAAACGGCACCGTGCGCGCCACCACGGTGGTGGCGATGCTCAGGCGCCGGACGAAATAGGCTGGATGGTCCCGCCGGAGACGATCGATCAGTTCATCGAGCCTGCTGCCGGTCCAGGCGCCGCGCAACCGCTGCACCTGGTCGACCCCGTCGAAGCTCACCTGGAGATCGAAGTCGTGGCGCGCGAGGAAGTCAGCCTCGCCCTCGCCGATCAGCGTCCCGTTGGTGGCGAGCGCGAACTCAACCGAGAGGTTCCGGCGGCGGTGCGTCTCTACGTGGCGCACCGCCCGGCGAATGAGGGGGAACTCCAGCAGCGGTTCCCCCCCGATGAAGAGCAGCGTGACCCGATGCCGCCGGGATTCGAGCAGCAGGTCCAGCGCCGGGCGCACCGTGCCCCAGGTGATGACCCCGGCGGTCTTGGCGTTCTGATAGCAGTAGGCACACCTCAGGTTGCAGTCGGACGTGACGATCACGTCCAGCGAGCGCAGCCCCGCCCCGGTTGCCATGAAGAAGCGTCCCTGCGAAACCCCTGGCGGATCCGGTCACCGCGCCGGCCACGCCGCCGGCGCAGTACTACTTGGCCTTCCGCCGCTTACGCGGCTTCCGAAGACTCGGTGGCACCATCACGTCGTACGTCCCGCAGTTGACGAACCGTGTGCGTGTCGGGACAGATTCCGTACCCTCCGGCCGCAGGCAGCTCTTATCCCAGGCCTTGGTCGCCCCCATCTCCGGCGGCGAGCAGCCCTTGTCCCAGGCCTTGGTCGCCCCCATCTCCGGTGGCGGGCAGCCCTTGTCCCAGGCCTTGGTCGCCCCCATCTCCGGTGGCGGGCAGCCCTTGTCCCAGGCCTTGGTCGCCCCCGCCTCCGGTGGCGGGCAGTCCTTGGCGTAGGCCTTGTTCAGGTAGAGCGGCTGGGGCAGTCCGGAGAAGTCCGCGTCGTTCCCCTCCATCAACGTCGCGATCAGTGCGTCGGTCAGGTGCCTGATGGAGACGAGTGTGCTGATGACATGGTTCGTCGTGATCGGGCGTCGCTTCTTCTTGGCCATGGTGACTCCTCTCGGTTGACGAGACAGCACTCCAGACAGGCTGCGGCCACCTCCTACGGCCGCTTGCGGAGAACCTCCGAAACCCAGACATCGCCGGTCCAGTCGCCTCGGGAAACCGTCAGCACACGTCCGTCAGGGCTCACGTCGAACATCGGCGGCGCGGAAGGAGGGCCGATTCGCACCGCGGGGTTGAGCGGCTGGCTGACTCCGGTCGCGAGATTGACCCGCCGGAGCGACATCGCGGCCTCTCCCCACGTTCCACTGACGATGAGCGACCTGCCATGTGCGTCCCAGCGCACGAAGCCGGCGGACGCGCCCGAGGTGATCCGCTTCGCGGGTCCCGAGCCGTCGGCGCCGGCGATCCACACATCGGCCCCCGTCGCGTCCTCGGCCACGTAGGCGATGCGCGTTCCATCGCTCGACCAGACGGGCTGCCCGTGGCTGCCATGGCCCGACGTGATGCGCCGCGCCGGCCCGGCCGGGCGGCCGTCTGCCACGGGAGCCGTCCAGACCCGCGTTTCGCCGCCGCGCAACGAGACGAACGCGATGGATCGCCCGTCGGGAGCCCAGATGGGGTGCAGGTCGTCGGCGGGATCATCGGTGAAGCGGATCGGCGTGCCGCCCGTCATCGGGACGATCCAGATGTCGCGGCTGCCGGCAAGCGTCCGCTGGAACGCCACGAAGCGATCGTCGGGTGAGAACTCGGGATGAGACACGGCGCCCGGAATCTCGGCCAGGCGATGCGGCTGGCCCGCGGAGCGGCTGCCGGCGATCGGCTGCATCCAGAGTTCGGTCCCCCCTGCGGGCCCGGTGTCGACCACGAACACGATCCAGAGCCCATCGTGTGAAAAGGCGGGGCAGACCTCGTCCCGGGTGGTCCCGATCCGCTCCTCGCGGCCGCTGGCGAGATCGTGCAGCACGAGGTCGGCGTTCGTGGTGAAGGTCGAGAACGCCAGCCGGGTGCAGTCGCGTGACACGCTCGGGTGCCGTTCCGGCCCGGCTCCCCGCGTGAGCCGGTGGGGCACCCCGCCGGACGCGGCCACCTGCCACAACGCGAACACGCCTCCGCGGTAGGCCGCGAAGTACAGCGACTGGCCGTCGGCGGCCCAGGTGGGCTCGATGTCGTATTCCCGATCGCGCGTCACCTGGGTCGGACTGCCGCCGGCCGCGCTCACCGTCCACAGACCGCGGTCGGCCGAGTAGCAAATCCGCTGGCCATTGGGAGACCATGCCGGATCCTCTTCCGGCTGCAACGCACGCGCGGGACCATCCGCGACCCGCCGCGCCCTGCCAGGATCGGCAAGCGGCCCGGCGTAGACGCGCTGCTCGCCGCTTTGCTCAGAGCGCACGAACGCGATCTGGTCACCGCTGGCCGAGATCGCCGGGTCGCGGGCGTTCTGGACCAGCAGCGACGGGCTGCCCCCGAGCACCGGCACTTTCCAGATGTTCCAGCGCCCGCCACGGTCCGAGGCGAACACGAGCGCACTGCCGTCGGGAAACCAGGCCGGCTTCTCGTCGGTGGCCGGGTCGGCTGCCAGCGGCACCGCGCCGCCGCCCCGGAAGCCCACGAGCCAGATGTCGGAGTTCCCAGATTCGTTTGAGGCGTACGCAACGAGCGATCCGTCAGGCGACAGCGCCGGCTGCGCTTCCCATCCCGGTGCGGAGGTCACCTGGCCGGGAATACCGATGCCGGGGCCGGTCGGCCCGCTCGAGGTCGCATCAGACCCGTCTGCGGGACCTCCGAAGACCAGCCACCCCGACTGGGCCAACCCGAACACGACGGCTGCCATCGCCACGATCAGCGCGCCGGAGATCAGCAGGCCGCGCCGTCGCACCGGACCGGTCGCCGGGACGGCTCGCGCCCTGACCAGTTCTCCTGATGCCGACTCCTCCTTCAACTCGGCGAGTTCGTTCCGCAGGTCCTTCGCGCTCTGGTACCGCCGTTCACGGTCCTTCTGCAGGCAACGCCGGATGATTCGCGCAAGCTCGATAGGCACCTCGGCATTGACGTCCGACGCCAGCTTCGGCGCGTCCTTGACGATCGACGCCAGGACGGCGACGTTCGTGTCGCCAACGAACGGCCTTGCCCCCGTCGCCATTTCGTAGAGCACGATGCCCAGGGAGAAGATGTCGGATCGGTAGTCGGTGGGGGCGGCTTGGGCCTGCTCGGGGGACATGTAGGCGACTGTGCCGACGATTCGCCCTTCGCCTGTTGCGGGAGCGGCGCCGGTTGCGGTGGTGCTCTTGTCGCCTTGGCCATCCTCCCGCAGCTTCGCCAGCCCGAAGTCCAGGACCTTCACCCGCCCGGCGGGACTGACCATGATGTTGGCGGGCTTGATGTCGCGGTGGGTGATTCCGCGCTCGTGGGCGGCCGAGAGGGCGTCGGCCAGCTGCACAGCCAGCTTGAGAGTCTCGCCGAGCGGCAGCCCTTTCCTGGGAATGATCGCCAACAGCGTGCGCCCCTCTACCATCTCCATCGTGATGAAGTGCTGGCCCTTGAACTCCTCGACGGCAAACACCGTGACGATGTTGGGGTGGTTGAGGGCCGCGACGGCCTTCGCCTCGCGCGTGAAGCGCTGGCGGCGACCCTCGTCGAGTGCCAGTTCCGACGGCAGGACCTTGAGGGCGACACGGCGATCCAGGTCGAGGTCCTCAGCCTCGTAGACCACACCCATCCCGCCCGACCCGAGCGTCCGGATGACGCGATAGTGCGAGATCGTCTGGCCGACCATGAGCGTTTGACGGGACGCCGACGAAACGCATCCTACGCTTTACACCGGAGATGCGCAATAGGGGGACAGCCCCCATAATGCTGGAAGATCTCGTATCAGCTCGCCAGCGACAGACGGTGCGCACGCCGGTTCGCCTGCGTCGGGTGCCCACTTCTCCGCCGGATCGGGGGGACACGCGCCAGAAGCGATCGGCAATCGTCAGCAGATGCTCCAGCCTGGTCGGACACTAGTTTCCCGCGACATCAGCCCGAGGACCCGGGTACAGTCACAAGGGAGCGGCGCGGGCGAGACAGACGGATCGGTTATCGGGAACCACGGGGGAACGCGCAGAATCCCCCATTCGTCGCCCTGGATGGCCAGCACGGCGCCGCCGGATGCGGCCTGTTCATAACCGCCTTGTCACAACCGATCCGACGACCGGCCTTCCACGCTGGGGGGCCCACGTTCGAGTCGCGCCCTTCGACAGGCTCAGGGCGCCCCGAGCTCGTCGTGGGGCGGCGGGCGCGCCAGCCTTCGCAAGGCTTCGGCTCGACTCCTTGCTCGCCTTGCCTCGGCTAGGCTGCGCCACTTCGGGCCACAATCCTCTCGTGGAGGCCGGGTCTCTAGACCCGGCGTGACCGAAGCCATTCCGACGACCGGTCACTCGTTGTCACACTGAGCTACTGCGCCGGATCATCGCTCCCGACCGCCGGGGGATTTTCTGAGCACGCTTGTGGTTGTCTTCTTGGCACACATCTCGCTCAGATCGCCCCGGGGCTCAATGATCACCGGCTTGAAGCGGGCGATCTTTCGCAATGCCCGGCTGCGAGGCAGTTGGGACGCGAGGGGGCGGTCTTCGAACGACTGGACGCAATCGCCGATGCAGGAAGACGTCAGCGAAGACGGCTGTGCGATGTTCACAGTCTCAGTCGGGCTCGACCTCGCCGACCAGCAGCGAACGTTCAAGTGGGGCGTCGTCCTCGACGGCCCGCAGGGCAGTAACTTCTGGGGCATCCCGACGGAAGTGCAGGACGTCAATTCCGTCGAGCGCTACCGGCAGTTTCGACTGACCGGCGGCGCGACGCAGGTCGAACGGTGTCTTTCCAAAGAGCCCGGGCCTCTTGACGCCCAGGAGCATCCGGCGCGAGGATGCGCACCTGGAAGGGCCACCACATTGTAGGCGGCCGGTGATCTGACCCCTTTGCTCCGCTCGCCCGAAGGACCGGCCGCGACCGTGCTATTGTGACAGCTTGCAACGGGGAAGAAGCACAGTCAACTAACTAACACCAGCGGAGGGCGCGATGGCAGAACCACGCAAGCGTGTCTGTGCAGCAATGGACGAGCACTACCAGCTGGCGGCGGTAGACGAGGTCTACAGGCGCAACCGCCGTGCGATCGAGTCGTTCACGGCCACCGCACGCGTCGCTCGGCGCACGACGGTCATCCGGATACCTGTTGTCGTGCACGTGCTGTTCAGCACGGACGCGGAGAACATCTCGCAGGCGCAGATCGACAGCCAGATCGCGGCACTCAATCGGGACTATCGCAATGGCAACCCGCCGGCGCAGATCCCCGCACCGTTTCGACCGCTGGCCGCCGATCCGCGTATCGAGTTCGGGCTGGCCGTTCGGGACCCGCTCGGTAGACCCACGAGCGGAGTTACGCGCAAGCGCACGTCGAAGGCGATCTTCCCGTACGACCCGCTCGACCGTCAGGCGACCGCCAAACTGAACAACCTCATCAAGTTCGACGAATTCGGACGCGCAGCCTGGCCCCGCGAGAGCTACCTCAATCTGTGGACCTGCACGCTGGGCGGCGGCCTGCTAGGCTACGCGCAATTCCCCGGCGGCCCGGCAGCGACTGATGGCGTGGTGATCCTGAACACAGGGTTTGGGAGCGTGGGTTCGGCGGAGTCGCCGACCAACCCCTTCAACCTGGGCCGAACTGCCGTGCACGAGGTCGGTCATTGGCTGAACCTCTTGCACATCTGGGGCGACGATGGTGGAGGGTGCACAAGGTCAGACAACGTCGCAGACACGCCGAACCAGGCAGACTCCAACGGAGGCAAGCCAACATTCCCGCACGTGTCGTGCGGCAACGAGCCCAACGGCGACATGTTCATGAACTACATGGACTACGTGGACGACGCCGCGATGTTCATGTTCACGAAAGGCCAAGTCGATCGCATGGACACCGCTCTTGCAGGGCCCCGAAGCGCCCTCGCCCGATCGAAGGGTCTCACGCCTGTTGCGAGCGAGCGCGTCACGTTGTCGCGTTCCGCCAGGAAGGCTTCAGCGGCGGCTCCGCGGAGAGCTGAGTCAGGTGACAAGCCGAAGACCTGGTTCGACGGCGTATCGTGGGCGTCTCGCAAGTAGCGGGCGCTCGGCCTCGGAACGCGGCACCTGAGAGGGGCCAGCACCATGAGGGCTCACATCGATCCAGCCGCGGTGCCTGGTGACTGGCTCCGCTCTTCCGAAGAGGACACGGCCACGGAACTGGTCTACCGTCCCGCGTCCTATCCGTTCCCTCCATCACGCGGTCGCGAAGGCATGAGGCTTTCGGCTGACGGCACGATGATCCACGCCGCGATCGGCGCGACGGATCAGCATCGCCACCGTCAGGGACGGTGGCGCCTGCAGGATGGCGTCCTTCATCTCGAGTTCGAAGGAGAGAGGAACGCGCCTCGCGTGCTGGACCTCGTCGACGCATCGCCGACGCGCCTCGCGGCGAAGCGCTGAGCGAGTCGACCGGCGTTGGTGCACGAATCGAAACTACGCCGTCTATCATGACCGATCCGACACCCGACTGGGATGACACACGGATTCCTCACGCCGACCAACCCGGTACGGTTCAGTTCGCAGGAGAGCGGTGTCATGCGTCTCCTGCTCTCGGCGTTGACCGCCGCGGCCCTCGTCGGCGGTGGGCGTCGCGATCGAACAGGTAGACGGTGAGTTGGCGCGACTGTCACGCAACCCAGGACGAAGCACCCTGCTCAAGGCGCTCACGGCGGTAGATGTCGAGCAATGACAGGGAGGATGACGACATGGCCACATGGGAAGATGAACTCGCATTTCGTCACGCCCCGGTAATTCTCCAGAAGGTGCATCAGGCATCCCCCCGCTCCGACTTCATCACGAAGGTCGACTTTGCCTATGACTGGCCCGATGTCTGGAGGAACTGGGAAGCCGTGTTTGCCCGCGATGACACTGGGAAGCCGTTTCCCATGCCGGCGCATGTCTATTACTCGTTGGTAGAGACGCCGAGCCACTACTTCATTCTCTACGGGCTGTACCACCCTCAGGACTGGCAGGCCTTGTGGGGGGCGCCGCAGGGGCGAGAACCCGATCGGATCGACGAGCACAGGCACGATATGGAAGGCTGTCTAGCTGTGGTGCCCAAGAACCCGGAGGACACTGACTCCGAGTCCTGCGCAGCGCTCGTCACGGTCGCGCACTACAACCTGGAGAAGTACGCTGGGTGGCAGCTGCAGGATGGGCAGCGCGTCGGCACGCCTTGTTGGCTCAAGCCGCAATGGCGCGACCGGCCCGTGCTGGAAACAGTACGCTTTGCTCAAGAACCGGGAGAACCACGCAGGCGCTTCAAGATCTACGTCGATGCATGTGGACACGCGATTAGAGGGTCCGTCAGAGGCTGGGGCAACGAAGAACAGGTCGTGCGATATCGGCCGTCGCCGGACACCGCCCAGGAGCCCCAGCGGGAGGGATTCGAGAGGGAACCAGGAGAAGTGGCCAGAGTCCAGACCGTGAAGTACCGGTTGGTCAACATCTTCGACCAGAACGGGCTGTGGAAGCAGCGAGATAATCCTCGGGTATTCCAGCTCGTCGCCGGCAACCAGCGCGCTGCCTTTGCCGTCCTCAAACCGCCGGACAAGTTTGCACCGGGCAGCGCGAACCCCCCGTGGGCCTGGAAAGACGACGGCGTGGGGCTGCCTGCGGGTCTCATGGCGTTGGATCCGGCTCGGCTGACGGCATTCTATTTCTACTGCAAGGAGCCGGTCCTCGACCGCACCTATCTCCACAACCCGTATGTCGGCGTCGTGAAGTCCGTCGGAGGCCAAGCCACGCCCGCCTCGCCCGGTACGCCTGTCGTCGTGACGGCGGCGGGGGGCGTTGTAGGAGTGGTACGGAGGAAGCCCGCACAGCGCGTGGCATCCGCGAGAATGCCGTTGGCGAAGCGCTCAGGCAGGGCTCGGTTGAAGAAGCCCCGCTAGGTAGAGGTGAAGCTGCCGCCCGCTGAACCCGTGCCGCGCTTATACGACGTTGAAGGAGCGCCGTTCCAGGATCGCGAGACCCGCGATCTGTTGACGCGCAGCAGAGAGTCTATGCAGTCCCATGGGACTGCAACGAGAACATCCTCACCGAACGCTCAAGGGCCGCAGCCACGGAGAATAGGCTCAGGATGCCTGTGCCTGCTGGACGTTCCATCGGCGCGGCGTGGAGACCGTGCGCAGACTCGTTCGCCCTGACTGGTCAAGGCGACGAGCCGATTCGGTGGCGTGTTTCGCTTGCGACGAGGAGGGCGCAGGCATCACGGGCGGGTGGTCCACGTCGCGGTTGGATGTGCGGTGACGGCGACGTGCACGATGCGCCGGCGATGGTGAGCCAGGACGATCAGCACGAACAGGAGGCGGCCGGTCGCTGGCGGGACCGCTCTCGTACGTGGATCTGGTGGCGCAACGCGAGCAGCTCGACGAGCAGGACGGCGCGTATGCGCAAACGACCGCGTAGGGTAAGCAGGAATGACGTGAGGACGGACATCGTCGGTGAGAAGGGTAACCACGGTGCGGTCGCCACATCAAGCGTCGCAATCAGAAAGGCATGTTCAGCAGGCGCAACCGGCTTTCGTTCCTTCGCCAACGTCGCGCGATGCGACGTGTCGGGCGGCCGCCAATCGGCACCCACGCTCGGCAGTTCATTGCGATCCGGCTGGATCCGGAGGTGTTGAACCGCTTCCGCACAGAAGCCAGGCGCCGCAACGTCGGGTACCAGACACTGATTCACCGCGTCCTGGCTGAATACGTCCGTGCGCCTGTAGCCTGACGGGCGCACCTGCTGACGGATTTCCTGACGTCACCCGGTCCAGTTCCGGTGTTTCACCGAGAGACCGGACCGGGGCCGACCGGCCGCATTCGATGGGAATACCAGGTGGTGAAGGACGGCTCCTTGACGACAGACGGTGTCATCTTGTGATAAAGGGTAAGCACCTGGAATACACATGCGAGTCAGCGACGAGCCCGAGGCGGTCCGGACACCGGCCGCATGACGGGCCGCCTGATCGATGCGGAAGCTCAAACCGCGACCGCGCGGACAGTGAAGGCCGGCATGGCAACGCAGACGATCGAGTGTCAATACATCACCGGCTTGAAGCGGGCGATCTTTCGCAATGCCCGGCTGCGAGGCAGTTGGGACGCGAGGGGGCGGTCTTCGAACGACTGGACGCAATCGCCGATG
>Ga0315287_10007709_pt1 | contig 10806 bp, 12 predicted proteins | sample YL17G11_0_MG_FD_205037 | JGI IMG/M metagenome (GOLD analysis project Ga0315287, IMG submission 205037) | Sediment microbial communities from Yellowstone Lake, YNP, Wyoming, USA - YL17G11_0 | ecosystem: Environmental > Aquatic > Freshwater > Lake > Sediment | place: USA: Wyoming | collected...
TCATTTCGTTCAACCAAAGACACGAGACAGACCGAATAGACCAAATGAACAAGATAGGCTGTGGCGGAGAGGGAGGGATTTTACTTTCGTTAACCGATGCCCTCGCCTTTGAATTACACGGGGTGGCGCTGGTCGCGTGATCCCGTGGTTTTCTTTTTCCGTCGGGCGCTAGTATAAAGATCGGTGAGGCAACGCGCAAGCTCGCTACTTGTGCGGCCCGGTCCTGGCCGGGTGCCTCGCCTCACAATCCAGGAATGCTCTCCAGGAGGAGCTGTGGCCAAGAAACGAACGAAGCCAACACCTGCCGGACCCCCGACGTGGTTTCCAACCCTTGAGAACTTGCCGCCGTTTGATACGGTGCGTGTGCCACCGGAACACGTCGAGACATGGCTTGAAGAGATCATCCAATTTGCCGAACAGCCTGCGACGCAAACAACCTACCGAGAGCTATGCCTACGTCAACAGCGCCTCGCACACACGATCGCCTCCTGGGACTGGGGGCGGGAAAGCAGTCACCAGCTCATCTGGTGGGGGGTCGCGCATGGTTCGCTGCGACACGGACTCGACATCTTCCTGCCGCCGCCCTATAACGCCTTGCCGCTCGCCGTTCGACAATGGCTCTACGCGCACGCCTTTCTCGTGCAGGAGTCACAGGCAATTCCACAGCTGAAACGCATCATGGCCATGTGGCTGGCTGCTCCCGCCGTGGGGGCGGAACTTAGCAAACGGGCGACGCAACACGTCGGCACACCCGCGGGCGTGCTCCTGTTTGTGCATGACCTGATTCGCCTCACAGAGACAGACCCTATGACCCTGGACCAAGACATCAGTGCCGTGGCGGATCGAGCAATCGAGCAGCTCCGAAGCCGGACCTGGCGCAAGGCGGCAGCGCGGATAAGGAAGGCGCTCCCGACCACGCCCGGTCATGAACAAACCACAATATTGGATGCTCATCTGTCAGGCGCGATCTGGGAAACGATCACAAAAAAATGGGGCCATCTTCAGGGACTGGATGCCTTGGCGCGTTCGCTCGATGGGGGCTGCAACATCGCTCCGACCGCTGTCACCGACCGGATGATGAAGCAGGATCGGATGCGTGAACTGTTCCCTTTTCTGGAAGAACGGGCAAACCTGCGATTGCCTGCGGATGAGGACGGAGTTGTTCTGGTGCAGCGAAGCGATGACGAGCGGGACTACAAGCCCAGCCGTATCACCCTCTCAATCACTGAAGAGGATGATGTCCATACTAACTCAAGAGGCAAGCAAGCCGAGGAAGTGCTAGAGAAGTTTCGCCAACGCTATCCTGGGCACGAGGAGGGCATCGGTCTATTGCTTTCTGACGAGCCCTTAAAGGAATTAGCAACGGCTCGAAACGTCACGGTGCAAACGATCATTAATCGCAAGAATCGAGCATGGAAGGAGCTGAAGCGATTCGCAATGGGGGATCATGTGATTGAAGAAGGAGGGACACCAAGGCCTAGATAGTCGAGCTTCTTGATATGGCTGTGTTTACGGTCGCAACTTCCTCCATAATTCGCTTTGCCTGTTCGACGGTTGCCTTGTCAGATTCTTCCCCGCGCATCATGCGCCGCAGTTCTTGTAAGAGTTCAGCTTCCAGAGGTTCAATCATATAGTAGTACCCATTGGGGCCGTACTTCTCAAGGTACGCGGTATGTTGCGGCAGTGCCGCCGTGACAAGCTTTGTTACGATCTTTGTGTCCAGCAGATCAGCTGATTTTAACCCTAACTTCAACATCTGTAGCTGTACCACAGCATGTCCTATAATTGCGTGATAGGCAGCGAACAATGCCCATGAGATCTCGGATACGAACGGACGGGCTTTCTGCGCGTCAGCAGTAGTGAATTTTAGTGGGTCAAAGGAGGCTCCTAAGGTGCCAAAAAAGTCTCTGACATTTTGGTGTTGCGCGGCCAATTCGAGTGCCTTGTCAAATTGCACACCTGCCATTAACGACGTAGCCATTTTGAAGGGACCAAGTGCTATGGTGGATGCCCACAGTTGATCAACCGCTTCAAGGCGACGTTTATCCAGCGCCGCTTGTCTGCTCGCCAACCCGGACAGCGCCCCACTTCGTAACGCGTCGATCTCAGTTTCCTTGGCACGGAGATCGGCCTTGAACGATTCCTCGCTTTTCCTAAGATCCGCGCGAAGTGTTTCCAGCTTTTCATCGAATTCATGTTGAACGCTAGCTTTCAGGCGGGTCAGTATGATTTGTCGAAATAGCCAGGCCAACAAGGTTATCAGGCCGGTTGTTGAGAACGTCGAGATAACCCAATCGAGAATAGTCATGTGCCTCTTGTTTGGCCCCTCTTATGGGGGCACTTCCGATCCGGGCTATTAACCGCCGCATTCTAGCTCTCGCTTCACCGAACGGCAATAACATTGCCGCTGCCTGGCCAATCCCCCTTCCCCACGATTATTTTCACCCTGATTTTTAATTTTAGTTAATTCCATAGCGTTAGGTGTTTTAAGGGCATTGCTTCTTTGAAGCACGCCTCATCTATCGAACTCGGTCGCCGAACGATGGGAAACTTTTTTCGTAAGAGCTTTTAATTTTGGCCTGCCTCGTAGCGTTAAGTCTTCTAGGAGGAGACTACATGCCAGCTCACAAGCGGGTTCGGGCGGATATTGCTGTGAATGAGAACGGGGTTCGAACCGTCGATCTGGTCGTCCCGAAGGGGCATCGCGAGGATGCCTTTGCGCTCCTCGCAAGGATGCTGCCGTCGCTGCGCGATCTGGACCGCGTCATCAAGGCCGACTCCATCAAGGGAAAGGGCCACGCGTGACGTTTCCGTTTGGAAAATACCGAGGCCAGCCACTCGCGGCTATCCCAAAGGAGTACCTCCTGTGGGCTGTGAGAATCGCCCATCAGCCGTTGCGCGGTCGCATTGAGGCAGAGCTGATGGCCCGTGACGATGCGCGCGCCCATGAGTACTACCGCACGCAGCGCACTGGTACCCGGCCTAATGGACGGCTCGTGCGGACGATTATTGAGCGCGGCTATCGTGCGGCAGCGAAAGAATTGCACCCAGACTTGGGCGGCAACCATGAGGGCATGGTCGCCCTGAATCAGGCGCGAGAGTGGCTGGACCAACAGATCGGGGTGCTCTCGTGAATGTCCTGGCTCCTGAACATCGCGCGGATCTACAGAATAGCGGAATCTCGACAGGCACCACTGCGGCAATGCTCTGTGAATCTGTTCGTCCACATGACATCAAGATCAAGGGTGTCGAATCCGCTTACGCCTTTCCCTATTTCCATCTCGACGGCACGGTGAATGAGTTTCAGCGATGGAAGTTATTTCCCCCGATCAAGACCGACCACGGCACCATGAGGTATTGGCAGCCGAAGGACTCCCTGCCGCATTTATACATCCCGCCGATCATGGACTGGCAGGCCGTAGCGAAGGACGTTGCGATCTGCGTGGTGATTACCGAAGGCGAAAAGAAAACGGCGGCAGCCTGTCAGCACGGCCTCATCACGGCGGGGATCGCTGGCAACTGGTGCCACGCGGCGACCCTCGACAACGGCGACAAGCTCACGTTGCCGATGCTGGATGAATTTATCTGGCCGAACCGCACCGTGCTGATCTGTCCAGATTCAGATGCCTGGCATGACGGGAAGAAGGCCTGGGACATCCTCGCCGGGTTTTTCGCGCTGGCCAAAAAGCTGCAACAACGCGGGGCTGATGTGCAATTCGTAGTCCTCCCGGATCTGCACGGCATCAAAGCTGGTTTGGATGACTGGCTCCTGGTCCCTGGGAATGACATCGCCCATGGCTGGCCCAAGCTCGAACGCATTCTCTTAGATGATGACCGCTTCGCCTCGCACACGGCCTGGTGGCAGAAACGGGAAGAGAAGCAGGCCACCTACGACGCGATCAAGCAGCAGGATGCCGAGGTCTTAGAGATCACCGAAGCGGCGGGCCTGTATAGCGTCCGTTCACTGAAGCACTCCGTGACGATGATCTTTGACCGACTGACGGAGGCCCACGGCGGGGTCGGAGCCGAGTTGACGATCACGTTGGGTGGGACGGAACTCATAGCCGGGGACGATCTTCGCCTCAAGTCCGATACGGCGAAAACGAAACTGGCGAGTGGTCTCACAAAACTGGCCTCGGCTATTCCCTGGAAGGTCCTCTTGCAGAAGGCCTGTAGCCTGGTGCTGAAACGGCATCGACAGGGCGATCCGCCGACTCACCTCACGAAGGACAGCCCCGTCGAACACCTCTCCTACGCGGTCAATCCGCTGGTGTTCAAGAAGAAGATCACGATCGTCTACGGCGACGGCGGCCTAGGGAAAAGCACCTGGGCCTTGTTCTGCGCGATGGTCGTCTCGACGGGCGGCTCTGTTGCGGGGATCTCGGCTGGCAAGGGCTCGGCCTTGTACCTCGACTGGGAAGACGATGCCGATGTCCACACCCGACGGCTGCAGGCCATCCAGGCCGGACACCCGGATCTGACGGCGGCCACCATCCTCTACCAGCGCTGCGTCGAACCCCTCACCAAGGTAGTGCATCCGCTGGTGCGGCGGATCGTGGACGAGCGGATCACGTTCGTCGTCCTGGATTCTCTCATGGCCTCGACCGGCGGCGATAGCTCTGCCGAAGGGACTGCGAAACTGTTTGCCGCCCTGCGCCTGCTCAACTGCGAAGTCCTCGCCCTGGGCCACGTCCCGAAAACCCAGCCGGAAGGGCAAGACCGCACGACCGTGTACGGCTCGGTGTTCAACCAGAACTTTGCCCGGTCGGTCTGGGAGCTGAAGAAGGAGCAAGAGGTCGGCGACGATACCGCGATCCTCGGCTTGTTCCAGCGCAAGAGCAACCTCAGCCGCCTGCATCAGCCGATCGGGCTCAAGGTGACGCAGAACGAGACCAATACACTCGTTGTCTATGAACCCTACGACTTGAGCCAGGCGGCAGAATTGGCGCAGGCCCTCCCGCTGGCGAACCAAATCCGCAACCTGCTGGAGGACGGCGAGCCGCGCCGCTCCAAGACGATCGCCGAGGAACTGGGAGCCAAATGGTCCAGCGTGAAGGCGACGCTCAGTAAGCATGGGGGACGGAAGTGGATGAAGATCGGCGACAAGAAGGACCCGTTATGGACGGTTTTGGCTGGTTAACGACGCTGATTAACGGCCTCTGAGGTTAATGCCTGGTTGACGTAGTTAATCCTAATGGTAACTCTATGATTCACTTAGGCATTTGCGTTAACCAGATCGTTAACCACCGCTGGTTAATTAACGACCCCCTCTCTTTAGAGAGGGGTCACGTTAACCAGCCACTTCAAAGAAGAAGAAAGAGAGATGGCACACCGGCACTCAAGAGCGCAGAGAGCAGATGGTTGAGCAGACTACGAGCACACGGGACGGGGAGAGACGGATAGCGATGATGGGGGACGCCGACAGATTGCGAAAAAACGGGCCTCCTACGCCTAGTAACGAATCACAGCCCGTGACGCTGATGCCACCAGCGGTTCGGGAGCAGGTTGTAGACCTGTTGGCGCAGATACTGGTGGCCGATTATGAGCTATTTCAAGGGGTTACGGAGCCTATAGTTCACTCCCCCACGGCTTTTAACCGAAAGTTGACGCTCGTGAAGCCGAGGCAATAGCAGGCTGAATCATTCTGTATTCGAAAGGCGTTCGTTATGGCTGGAGTAAAAGGGAGAAGCGGTCCACCTCGTAACCTGAATGCATCACAACATCATTGGCGCAGCTTCTTTAACCGGCTGGCGCTCCGCGAGGAAGACATTTGGGTACGAAGTGAGGTGCGGAAGTATGCGGCGGGACTGATGAGTGACAAAGCCGATCCATCTGAAGGGGAGCGCCATGCGATTGAGCTTGCGGCGGAAGCGAAGGCGGCACGGCTCCTCATTTGGTCAGCCATCGCGAAATCAGGGTTCACGCGCCAGAGCGACGAAGGCCTTGCCCTGACCCCTGCGGCTGAAGCCCTCCCGAAGTTCATTGGAGCAGAGCTGGGCGCACTCAAGTTGTTGGGATTGGAACGACGAGCGAAATCGGTCGGTACCTTGCCAGAATACCTTGAGACATTTGCCACAGACCAGGCGACCGAGGACGCCCCGCAGGACGGAGCCGTATGACGAAGCGACGCCACCCTACCATTCTCGACGCCCTGGCTGAGCCGCGACTCTTCGGTGCGCAGTTCTCTGGGTCGTCCTGGGCTGCCTGGCGCGTGGTGCTTGCGGGGTTGTTCGGGTTGCCCCTGGCCGACGAGGAGCAGACACTCTTTCACACGCTCACAGGACGCACGCACGCCCCGACGACGCAGGCCCGTGAGGCCTGGCTGATTGTCGGGCGGCGAGGCGGGAAGAGTCTGATCGCTGCGCTGGTGGCCGTGTTCCTCGCCTGTTTCCGCGACTACTCGACAGTGCTGGCCCCTGGCGAGCGTGGCATCGTGATGTTGATCGCCTCCGATCGGCGACAGGCGCGGGTGCTGAAGCGGTATGTGTCGGGACTCTTGCAGGCCGTTCCCATGCTGGCCGCGATGATCGTGCGTGAGACGGCAGAGAGTATCGAGCTGGAGAACCGGATCGTGATTGAGATCCACACCGCCAGCTTTCGCAGTACGCGCGGCTATACGGTGGTTGCGGCCATTCTCGACGAGATCGCGTTCTGGCCAACGGACGACGCCGCCAGCCCCGACAGCGAAATCCTGAACGCCCTGCGCCCGGCGATGGCGACGGTCCCAGGTGCCTTACTGCTGGCGATTAGTTCCCCCTATGCTAGGCGCGGAGAACTCTACAAGGCCCACCGAGACCACTTCGGACAGGACCACGATCCGGTGTTGGTCGTCCAGGCCGACACCAAGACGATGAACCCGAGCGTGCCGGACGATGTGATCGCGGCGGCCTATGCGAGCGATGCCGCGTCGGCGGCGGCCGAATACGGCGCTCAGTTCCGCCGAGACGTGGAGTTGTTCGTCAGTAAGGAAGCGGTGGAGGCAGTGACCATCCTCGGTCGGTTGGAGTTGCCGCCGGTCGCGGGCGTGCAGTATGTCGCGTTTGTCGATCCGAGCGGAGGCAGTCAGGACAGTATGACGCTGGCCATTGCCCACCACGAGCACGGCATGGCGATCTTGGATTGCGTGCGGGAAGTGAAGCCGCCGTTCAGCCCCGAAGGCGTGACGCAGGAATTCACGGCGACGGCGAAGCAGTACGGCCTCACGCACTGGACCGGCGACCGCTATGCCGGGGAATGGCCGCGTGAACCGTCCCGCAAGCACGGCGTGGACTACGTGGTGAGTGAGCGCACGAAGAGCGACCTGTACCGTGACCTGCTGCCCGCCCTCAACAGCCAGCGGGTGGAACTCCTGGACCTGCCTCACCTCCTCGCGCAACTCGAATCCCTGGAGCGGCGCACCGGACGCGGCGGCAAGGACACGATCGACCATGCGCCCTCTGCGCACGACGACGTGATCAACGCGGCAGCGGGCGCCTTGGTCTTGGCCGGGCTGCGCGGCTCTCAGCAACCGTGGGTGTTTTTCAGTGAGGGCCGCGCCCTTGGGAGCACGCTGGTCAATACCGTGAAGGACCTCACCTCGGCCGTCGCACACGCGATCGGCACCGCGCTCACGGCGACCGACAAAGCGCTGGACCACGCGCAACGATCCTTCACCGAACCTGCGAAGCCTGTCCGCAGCATCGAGTCCATTGAGCGGCTCGACGAAGGCTGCCGTTCACCGGAGGAGCAGGCGCGATTGGACGAGTACTATGCCCAGCGCGCCGCGAGACATATTCCCTCTCCCCTGGAAGATTACGTGCGACGGCATGGCGTCTTCTTCCCCGAGCGCGATACGATGCCCACGGCGGACAACGAGGCGATGGAGCGGATTCGCCAGGAGTTTAATCAATGGCGATAAGGATGCCGAAGAAACCGAAACCCGCGAAGCCGCTGGAGTGGCGCCCGTGGCCGGGGAGCGCGATCAGGATCACCGTGACGGCGGGCGTCCCGCAGCCGCGCTGGATGCAAGAGATGATTGTGAAACAGAAAGGAGCCTAGATGGACACGAGGAACCGAATGATGACCCATGCGCCGATGACGATGCCGATGGACCTCCTCGGCTTGCAGAAGCGACGGGCCGACCCGTTGCGCCAGGTGAGAGCCGATGAGACCGTGTTAACCGTGACCGATCACCCACAACCCACAAAGGAGAACCGGACCATGAAACCCTTTTTAACCCTGAAAGATGCCCCCACCGATCAAACCGCAGGCTCCGCGAGCCTCTTGCTCGCCCGCTATGCGGTGGAGCGCCCCCGCGACATGGCCGAGGCGATCCGGGCGTTGGGCGAGAACGCCAGCGTCACGGAACTGCTTGGCTATATCCAACACCTCGATCAGCCGACGCAGCGCAGCACGAATGACTACCTGCGCAAAATCGCGGACGAGAGCAACGCGAAGTTTGCCGCCGAGCAGCGCATGAAGCGGTGGGGGCAGGACGTGGCCGCGGCCATGGCCACACCAGCGAACAAGCGCATCAAGCCGGACTACGCGAAGGTGTACTAACCACATCACAAGGGAGGACGAGGATATGTTGACAGAACTATTTCAAGGGACCGCCGACCTGGCCGAGGTGGACTGGCGCGACGACCGCGCCTACCAGGACACGAAAGCGGCGGAGGACGCGGCGATGGCGAAGGCCGCGCAGCTCGACGCCGAGTACCGACGCCTTTCGATCGACGCGAACCAGGGCAGCGAGATCATCCGCACCGCGCCTCCAGGGCATCCCGTCCACGCGACGCAGTACGCCTCGGTCCAAGCCGATCGTGACGCGAAATGGGCCACGCGGGCACGCGAGCAGGCCGAAGTCCAGGCGAAGGCGCGGGTACAACGGGCAGGCGAAGACGCCCGCCGAGCGGGGTGGCCCGCCGTCGAGGCCGCCATCGACCAGTTGATTGTCCAGTTGAACAAATTCCAAGCCGTGCAGACGCAGGTGTTCGACCGCACCGACGTGCGGCCCGTAGAGATCGGCCACGCGGTGGGACTGAACGAGGGAGATTTGCGCACCTTCATCCAGAACGTGCAGAAGGAGCTGGGCCTCGGTCGATAAGACATAGAGGGGGGATTCGCACGGTGTGGAGGCGACGCCGTGACAGACGAACCTCGGTAACGGTCCCCCTCCGCCGCATTCCACGGCGCCTTGAACCGTTGCCGAGGACGCCCCATTTTGTGTGCTCGACGACGCGCGGGGATGTGAGGATTCAACGGAACGGTCTTTGAAAAGAAGGGCCGCCACGATGGGCACCCCGCTAGGTTCACTGATGTCCGAACGGATTACGGAGGGGTCGAGACGTAGACCTGGCCGTCGTCAATCGCAGTTATCCCGACCTTCATGCTGTGGGGGACGCCGACCGTGACTGCACCGGTGCAGGAGCTGCCCTTGCCATCTTCGGCCTTGAAGGACACTTGATAGACGCGACCGTTGCCGTTCCCCGATCGTTCGGCGCGAACCGATGCTGCACCGGCCTCGATCACCGCATCCGGACTCGTGTTGCCGTCGCCCTTCGCGTTGACCGGTTCATCTTGGGTCGCGCCGGTGACGGTGATGGTCACCGCATCACCGTCCGGATCGGTCACGCCCATCACGATGATCGGGACAAACTGATGATTGGGTGTCCAAAGGACAGCGGGAAAAGCCAGCGCATTGCTACAGACCGGTGGAAGATTTCCTGAACGGGCGTAGAGCGTTGCCTCAAAAATGTGGTTCGTACCTGATGGCACCCAACATCCTGCGAAACAAGATGGGTCAGGAGTGCCTGGCCCGATCCAGGTGGCGACCTCAGAACCTACAACTGTACCAGTGACCGGGGCGAGACCCCCTGGGAGATTGTAGTCCCTATCAATGCCTCCAAACTGTGCCGTCCAGGTGAAACTGTCTGGCACCTTAACGGCAAGGTTGTCGAAGCTGAGTATTTGGATGCCAAGTGAGCCTGAGAGAATCGGAATGGCAGTGCTCTCGTACAGCAAGGTTTTGGGGGTCGGACGGCCTCCGTTAATCTCTCCATCGTTCTCCCAGAATCTGACTGTAACTGTTCCCTGTCCATTCAATGGTTGGCCGGGAAGAGGAACAAATCCCTGGTAATAGAGATCGAATTTGGTAATTACGCGCAGACTTCCATCGAGTGTAACCTGATTACCAAGCTGATTCGAGGGGCTGGTCGTAACAACGGTGCCGAGGCCGATACTCAGATTTGTCGTGTCATAGACGATGGTATCCGCGTGGCTGAATGCAGGAGCAATGACCAGCGAGAGCACGATGCCGGCGACAATCGCGGTGAACCGGAGGATGGGGATTCGCATGGCCAGGACTCCTCTTGCAAGAGACGACAGAATGAATCTAGCAACGGAACTTATAGTGCTGACTCCTGTGTCAGGCGCTCAAGTTGTGCTTTTGCCATGGCTAAAGCTACCCCATCGTTCGTAGGGGGTAGGGTGAGAGCTGGCTTATGAGGGAGGCAGGCCGAGGGGCAGCCGGAAGGTTTGGCAGGTGCGGCTCGAAGGGTTATGATTGCCACCGCAGTAGGGTGAGATCGACGGTGAATGTCGCCAGTCGATCTCGCGGGGTATACTTAATATAAGGAATAGCTTATAATGCCACCCAGGACATTCGCGATGAATTTGAAGGCGCTTCGCACAGCACGCGGCCTGACCCAGGTGGAGCTGGCCAAGAAGATGAAGAGACAACAAGCGTACATCGCCCAGTTGGAATCGGGCACGGAGAACAACCCGACGCTCGATACGTTGCGGCGGTTGGCGAAGGCGCTGAAGGTC
>Ga0315287_10007712_pt1 | contig 10804 bp, 7 predicted proteins | sample YL17G11_0_MG_FD_205037 | JGI IMG/M metagenome (GOLD analysis project Ga0315287, IMG submission 205037) | Sediment microbial communities from Yellowstone Lake, YNP, Wyoming, USA - YL17G11_0 | ecosystem: Environmental > Aquatic > Freshwater > Lake > Sediment | place: USA: Wyoming | collected...
TAAAGGATCCCTTCTCTCGGTTAAGCCAGTCTCTCTTCGATGTCGGTGAGGGCGTAGAGAAAATAGAGGTACGCGTTTTCCGGAGAGCTGTAAGGGGAAAAGTACTTGTGGACGTCGCCGTCCTGGAAATATTTCGTGCACATGTAATAGAGATGGTCCGATGTGCTCAGGCGCCTCAGGGTGTCGACGACCTCCCGGTCGCCGCGCCCCTTCGCGCGCCGCAGGGCGTCGTAGAGGGCGCCCGCGGCGTTTCGCTGGATGTCGTTTGAGAGCCAGGCCGACAGGTCGCGCTCCGTGTCCGCCCATGAGATCGGGTACGGGATCGAGAGCTTCTCCGCCGGAGCGTCGCACCCCTCGATGACGTCGGAGGGCCACCCGAATGCGAGCGCCCCGTGGGCGAAGATCTTCTCGGGGAGGTGTTCGAGGAAATGGAATATCCCCGTGTCCTCCCACTGATGCTCGCCGAAGGTCTCGTAGTCCATGAACAGATTGAGGTAGAGGTTTCTCTTCGTCTTTTCGATGAGGGGCAGCTTTTCGACCCAATTGACGAACTTGTCGACGGTCAGCGGGTAGTCGACCCACCCCTTGTTGGAGAAACGAAACGCGATGTCGTCCGCCAGGGAGTAATATTTGCACATCAGGAAATGCCTGTCGTTCCACGTCCTGTAAGGGTAGAGCGGAGACCTCCACCTCATGATCTTGTCCGCCCCCTCGGTGAGAACCACCTTGAAGTTGCCGAGCGCCGAAACGGCTTCGGAGACGTCGTTTTCGTAGATGAGCTCGGTGTTTCTGAACACCACGGGGACCGTTCCGAACTCGCTCTTCATCAGGGCCATGTGCAGGGCAATCTGCTCCATGAACTCCTCTCTGTCGAAGAAGAAGCTGAGCGAATGGTGGTAGGTCTCCCCCAGCAGCTCGACGCACCCCGTTCGCACGAGCTCCCCGAACAATTCCATCACCTGGGGGGCGTAGCGTTTAAACTGTTCGATCGCCGTCCCCGTGATCGAGAAGGCCACCTTGAAGCGCCCTTCGAACCGCTTTATGAGCTTAAGCAGGAGCTGGTTCGTGGGAATATAACACTTGCTCGCCACTTTTTCAATGACCGAGCGGTTCAGCTCCTCGTCGAAAGGGCTCCCGACGTTCCCGACGTCGAAAACGCTGAGCCTCCTCAGCCTGTATGGCTGATGGACCTGGAAATAGAACACGATGTTCAGCATGCGCACTCCCGGTATACTTCTTTGACCGAGGTGCCCGCCTTGTCCCACCCTATCCGATCCACTTCCCGGGCGCCCGCCTGCCCTATCTCTTTCAATTTCTCGGGATTCTTGAGGAGATCGACGATAACCTCGACCATTCTGTCGATGTCCCAGAAGTCGATCTTGAAGGCGCTCTTCACCACCTCCGACACCCCCGCTTGCTTCGATATGAGCGCGACGATCCCGTAGCTCATCGCCTCCAGGGGCGCTATCCCGAAGGGTTCCGAGACGGAGGGGAGGATGAAGATGTCCGAGGAGGAGAGGATCCGCTCGACGTCCTTCCTCCGAAGAAAGCCGGTGAAGAGAAATTTCGTCTGGAGCATGTAATACGCGGACTTGTGGATGAGCTGCCGCTCCATGTCCCCCGCTCCCGCCATGATGAACTTAACGTTCGGCACCACCTCGACCACCCGCTTGGCCACTTCGAGGAAGTAGTCGGGCCCCTTCTGGAGGGTGATCCTCCCGAGGAAGAGCACCACCGGTCCCTTGAACAACCTCTTCTTCTCCCGTTGGCTCTTCGCGATCTGGTAGGCGTTGTACACGACCCTGATCTTCTCGGGGTTTATCTGGTACCTCTGAACTATCATGGACGCGGTGTACTTCGACACGGCAACGACCCTGTCGGCGTAGGTGAGCCCGGCGTACTCGATTTCGTGGATCCCCGGGTTCCCCGGCCCTCCCGCCCTGTCGAACTCGGTGGCGTGAATGTGCGTCACGAGCGGCTTTTTATAAGCCGACTTCAACAAAACGGCGGCGGGATAGGTGAGCCAGTCGTGGGCGTGGATGAGGTCGAAATCCATGTTCTTCGCGAGCTCGGTCACCCGGGCGGCGTACTCCTTCACCTGCCGAAAAACGTCGCTGTCCCCCGCCAGGCTCCGGTCGATCTTCTCCACGACATGGCGCCGGGTCTCTTCCTGCGCCCGGAGCTCACGGGCGATCACCGCCTCGTACCCATCTTCGCCGGAAAGGGACTGTTCACCGAAGAGACGGGCTTCGCCCGAGGGGCGCTCTCCGCCGGTTGGGCTTTTGTACACCTCCGGCCTGAACCGTACTCCGAGAAAGGCGAGCCTTTCCTCGAGGGTGGTGAACGTGCTCTCCACGTACTGCCTTTCGTGCTCGGTCGAGGCGAAGGAGGGAGTGAGGACGTCCGCGTCCTCGGGCTTCACAAGCCGGAAAAAGACGCGCTTCTCCGTCGGGAGGCAGAGGCACACCTCCACGCCCTGCCCCAGGAGGGCTTTCACGAGGCCGTAGCAGGCCATGCCGAGCCCCCCCACGATGAACGGAGGAAACTCCCAGGTGAGCATCAAGACCCTCATGCTCCTACCCCCCTTTCTCTATTTCATGAGGCTTATCATCTTCTCGATACAGTAGAGCGCGGCCACCGACCGCGCCTGGGCAGGGGCTCCTTTCGGCACGGACGGCTCTTCTCCGTCCCAGACTTCGGCGACCGAGGCGAGCACCCCCCGCCGGACGGCGCACCGCAGGTCGAAGACGACCCGTTCAAGCTCTTTTTTCAGCAGGGCCCTGTCGGGGGTGATCTTCGCAAGCAGCTCGGCGTAGGGCAACAGGGGCCACGTCCACACCGTGCCCTGGTGGTACGCGAGGTCACGCATCTTCTGGGTGCCGATGTACCATTTTCTGAACATCGGGGATCCCGCCCAGAGGGACCTGAGCCCGAAGGGCGTCACGAGCTGCTCCCGCGCGCAGTCGGCCCCGCTTTTCAGCTTCTCTCCGTCGGTGAAATCGAAGGGGAGCGAGAGCGCGATGACGAAGTTCGGGCGTATCTCCGGCACGGGGTTTGCACCCTCGATCCTGTCGCACCACACCCCGCCGTTATAAAACTTTCCCATACTCCTTCCGATGGCCTCGCCGGTCCGCTCGAGGTCGCCGAGGGAGATGGAGTACTCTTGCGCGGCCCAGCGGGACCCGCGCTCCACCGAACCCACCTGCGGCGCAATAGAACCCGGCGATGCCCCCTCCCCGCTCCTCAGGACCTCCCGCCCGAGTTTTCGGGCCATGGCCGCGCAGGCCTTCACGGCGCTGTGCCAGAGCCCGTTCACCTCCACCGGCTTGCCGTACCGGGGCGTTACCGGGACCCCGTAAACCTTGGCATCCATCCACGTGAGGGCGAGATTCGTGCCGCTTCGACATTCGATGAGGGAGTCTTCCCTGTCGCAGAAGAACGGAAGGTCGTTGGCGGAGAGGTAGCGGAGAACGATCTCTTCGCAGTACGAGAAGAGACGCTTCATGCTCTGCGCGGAGAGGGAATCGAAAACTTCGAATGCGCGGATGACGAACCAGAGGGAGGCGTCGACGGTGTCGAAGGCAGCGCCTTCCCCGCTTTCGCCGACCACATTCGGGATCACCCCGCCTCGCATCCGACGGCCGTACCGGTCGAGAACGCGGAACACAAAATCCTTCGGACCGTCCCGGAGGGTGAAGGCCTTCAGGGCGATCATCGTGTCCCTCCCACGGGCGGAAAACCAGGGGAAGCCCGCGATCACGTCGCTTTCGAGGCGGAAGTCGTCGAGCATGTTTTCGAGGAGCAGCCGATAGTCCCTCTCCGGCATGGCCGTTTCGGGATCGAACCGCGCGGTACCGGAGCGCGAGGCGCCTCCTTCGCTGCCGGCGCGGGTCTCGCTCATGATGAGGGAAACTCTCTCCTCGGGTTTCATCGCAAGCGGGTGATCCGCCGGTTTCGGGAACGCCGCGTAGCGGTCGTCGATCCGCCGCAGCGCGCGCCCGGCCGCCCCATCCGGTTCTTCCCCTTCGCGGGGGGCGCGCCCCTCCGCCGCCTCGTAATCCCCGAGGCTCCGGTCCGCGAGGAGAACCTCCAGCGTTCCGCCCGGTGTGAGGTTACCGTCGTGAGTGAAGGGAGAGACCAGGTCTTCGCCGGCGTCGTACCCGCGGTTCGCCTCCTGGGAGTAAAACAGGTTCCGGAAGACGAGGAACTCCTCCTTCATCCGGCCTTGGGTCGCGTACACGTACGCTCGCGCTCCGTTGTCCCTCCTCGTCACCCATGCCCCCGCGCATGCCCCCGCGCCGTTTCCTTGGTCGAAGAGCCCGTGCTCGAGGCGCACGCGGTCGAAGGTCCCCGGCGAGTTCACCCAGTGGTGGTCCCGGAGCGTGAACTTGTACCTGAAGAAAAAGCGGAGCGGAACCGTGCCGAGGTTCGTATACCTGAGGAGGGTGACGTTTGCGCCCTCGTCCATCATGATCTCTTTCAGGATGAGGATGTGCCCGCTGAAGGGGCTCGAGGAGAAGAGGAACGACGGGTACGGCCTGAGCCACGCGCGGACGAGGTGCGTGTACCCGTCCGGGTGGATCGTGCCCTGGTAGCTGCTCGAGTCGAGGTTCATGAACTCGCCCTTCGACCCGATCCTCTCCTCCACCGTGGACACGAGGTGAACGCGCTTCAGATCGGAGTCGGCGGCGACGAGGAGACCGTGGTACTTGCGCGTGTTGATGAGATTGCCGGGCCCGATAGCGTACCCGCCGAGCCTGTTGGACAGTATCCATTCGCTGTAAGCGTTTTCCCCGATCGAACAGCTATCCTCGTCGTACGGCACGGCTCTTCCTTCAATTCAATCCTTTATGAGTATCTTACCATCGGGGAGGGTATTTAACAAGGCGTTTTTAACGATGGCTCATTTTTTCCGTATGATGTACTCGACGGTCCCCTGGCTGATCCCGGCTTCCTCCGCCGGCTTGAACTCTATTTTCCGGGCCGAGTCGAGGGCGGCCGCGTCGACGTCGGGGTAACCGGACGATTGCGCGGTGAAAACGCCGGTCGTCCGCCCATCGGGCGTCACGTCGAAGGTAACGATCACCTTCAGGACGATACCCTCCCTCTGCACCCACGGCGGGGGGACGGGCTTGAGCACGGGGGAGTGGAGCTCCCTCGGCTGTCCGGCGCTTGTCCAGGTGATGAGGGGGGAACCCGAGGGCGCGGCCCCAGCGTCGCCCGTGCCGGGCGCTGCGCCCTGCCCCTTTGGCGTTTGGCCGGTTGCGGGATTGCCGCCCTCCTTCCCCGATTGAGGAGAACTCTTCGAGCTTCCCTGGACATCGGCGGAGGCGGATGAGCCGCCCGCGGGGGACGAACCGGCGGGAGCGACTGATTTCGTCTTCGTGAGAGCCTCGTCCAGTTTAGAGAGATCGACGGAAGACGGCGACTCCGCGACCTTGGTTTCCGGCGCGAAGGGGAGCGGATTGTCCGCACTCTCCTCCATCGGGGGGAGCTTAACCAAAGGAGGCTTGTCGGGAAGGGGTTTGATCTTGAGAGGGCGTTCGGACAGCACGGGTTCAAATGTTTTCGGGACTTCCCTGCTCTCCACCACCGGGCGCGGAGGTTTTGCCTCCGCCGTTGTCACCGAAGGCGATCCCGGCTCCGCACGCGGCGGCTCCGGAAGCCGGGTTTCGCTCCGGGCCGACTGGTTCGGAACGCCGGCATCAACCTCCGCCACCGCGGCCGCTTCGTTCTCACCGATCGTGACGGTGATGGGTCCCCCGTACTCCGGAAGGGTCTCGATCCTCAGCGGCAAAAGATACTGGACAGCCAGAAAGACGGCAGCGTGAAAGAGGAGCGCGAGAGCCGTCGCGAGCGCGAAGCGCTTGCGGTACTGTTTTTCCGCTTTCGTCATGGTGCTCCCTCTTTGACCTGCCTCGTTCGGAGGTTTACACCTTTGAAGCCGTTATTCCGGAGAATGTCGAGGACGTCGACCATGAGACTGTAGGGGACGTCACTGTCCCCTTCGATGATGATGGTCTTGACCTTCTCTTTCTCCACCTTCGAGATGGCCCGGAGCCTGCCGTCCAGCCCCCGCAGATCGTACCGCTCCTTGTTAAGATAGATCTCGCCCCTCGAGAGAATCGTCACGACGAGCCTCGTCATGGCGACCGGCTCGGACGTCGTTGACCTCGGCAGAAGGAGGCTTATCCCCGGGGTGACGATAAAGGTCGTGGCCACCACGAAGTAAATGATGAGCTGGAAGACCACGTCGATCAAGGGGACGAGGTCAAGCGTTGTCCGGAGCTGGAGTTTTCGTCTGAATCTCATGCTTGTTTCCTCCGAGGAGTATCACGAGCTCGTTCACGCGGGTCTCCATCCTGAGAATACCGTGGTTCACCCTGTTCACGAGGTAGTTGTAGAAAACGATCGCGGGTATTGCCACGACAAGCCCCCCCACGGTGGTGAGGAGCGCCTCCGCGATTCCCCGCGCGAGGAGGCCGGGGTCTCCAACCGCTCCGAGCCTGCTGATGACGCCGAAGGCCTTTATGTTCCCCGTCACCGTCCCGAGAAGACCGAGGAGCGGGGCGATGTAGGTGATCGTCCCGAGCAACGGGATGTTCCGCTCGATCTTCGGAACTTCGAGGTTTGCCGCGTCCAGGATCATGTCCTTGATCGTCTCGGGCGGAAAGTTCCGGTATTCCAGCCCGACCCTCATGAGATTCGCTATGGGCGAGGGGTTCATCTCTAAAATGGAGAGCGCCTCGTCGAAATGCCCCTTAGCGAGAACCGACTTGATCCGCCCGATCATCTTCTCCTCGTCACCCCTGATTTTCCTGAAGTAAATGAGGCGCTCGATGATGATGAGCGCGGCCACCACGGAGAGACCCATGATGATCCAGAGAATTACACCGCCTTTGTCGAGGATTTCCAGCATATCCGGCTCCTTAAAAAGTAATGAGACATTTTAACGTGAGGGTGAACCCGGCGTCCACGAAGGGATACCAGTCGTACCTCGGTCCATCCAGAAACGGGTAGAGCAGATCGTTCGCCTCTAGGGTGAAGCGCATGAAGTCGTTTGCCTGTATAAATCCGTTCACGCCCACCACCGGGGCTTGATCGGGGACCCCCGCCCCGCTGTTCACCCCGAGGAGCTGCTCGAAGGTGACCCCGCCCCCGAATCTCCCCCGCTTCTGCGCCGCCGTCCCTTCGAGGGTGAAGCGGTGACGAGGCGAGAACTCGGGCTTTTCGGCCAGCTCCCACTCCCACCCGGCTCTCGCGGAAAAAACCTCCGAAGGACTCCAACGTACGCCGAGGTCGGACCTGACCCGCAGCGCCTCCACCTGTGTGAAGGGGAAGAGGCCCGTCGTCGTGTCCGCAACGGTGTCGAAGGTGGGCATTTTGTTGTTGTCCCGGAAGGACACGCCGACGTCGAGCGTCAACCCCTGCATCGCGATCCATCCGCCGCGGGTCTCGAAGAACCACCCGTAGTTGTCGTCGAGCACCCCTGGGAACCCCATGAAGTGATAGGCGGAAAAGAGGTCGTACAGGTTCACCTCTTCGACTTTGAACCCTCCCCTGACGCTCAGAGTGAGCACGTCGCTGAATCTCCCCTCGATGCCGAGATCGAAGGGGAAGAGGTGTCCCGTGGTCCCCCCCCAGAACCATCCGATACTCCCGTCGAAACGGTACAGGTCGTTGAATTCGAATCCCGCGTACGCGCGCGCCTCGAAGCGTTCGGTCGAAAGGTCATCCCTGTTTTGGACTCCCCTGTAGCTGAACCGCGGTGAGAAGCCGATGGTGCCTTTCTCGAAATGGTACTCCGCCGCAACGGAGGGAAAAACAAGGTATTCGTAGATCTCCCTGGGCCCGGGTCCGCCGGACCCGGTGAGGAGCTGGGCGGCCGCCGCCGCGCCGAGCGACCCGTCGAGGGAAAAGCGCTCATCGGGGGTGAAAAGAACCGCCCCTCCGATCCGCGCGTTCCGGTTGATCTTCGAGTAGAATGTACCCTCCCCCTGGAGGCCCCGCTCGAACTCCATGTAAGCGCCCTCGGTCGAAACCGTCGCCCTTTCACCCCGGATCTTCAGGCTTCCATCGAGGAGATCGCTTCTCCTGCTGTACCCCTCGCCCGGGTCGTTGCCGGAGAGCCCGTCGAAGTTCTCGTGCTGGAAGAGGAGCTTTCCCTCGGGCTTTCCACCGAGCGAGAAGAGAGACACGCGGCTGAACAAGTGATTCATCGTCCCGAGCCCGAGCTCCGCCTCGGCTGAAAAATCCTTCGCCGTGCCTTTTCCGTTTTTCGACGCCGCAGACGCGGGGGGCCCAAGGTCGATCGCGGGCTCAGCGATGTAAATACCTTCGTCTCCCGGCGGAGGAAACTCCAAAGACGGGGGGATTCCTCCCTCCTCCTCCGGGAGCACCGCCGTCACGCTCTCGACGCTGAGGTCCTCGATCTCGAGGAGCACCGAGGGTAAAACGATCTCCGGCTCCGCCGGTGCGACGTCCTGGGAAAAACTTTCGAAGGCAGCCGCGGGAACGATCCACAACAATACCGCCGCCAATCGGAACAACCTGTTCATTTGGCGTTCTCCACCAGTTTCTTCCCCTCCTCGGCCCACCTGGTGCCGGAAAAACCGTCGACGAGCCGCTTGACCAGTTCCTGCGTCTCCCTCGGCTTCCCCGCCTGCTTCATCGACTGTGCCGCTCTCAGGAGAGAGGAGGCCGCGAAGTCCCGGTTCCCCGAGTTTCTCGTTGAAGCCTTGACGAACTCCCTCCCCGCTTTTTCCCATTCCTTCATCCGCCAGTAGTATTCTCCGAGGAGGAACTGCGCCTCCCCTCCGGTGAGGGGGTCCTCCTCCTCGACAACCTGGCTGAGCATCTGAAAAGCCCGTTCGGTCCTTCCGGGCTGCGGCTGCCCGGAGGCGGTTTCAGGGTCTTCGAATATGTAGATCCTCGCGAGCTCGATCATCGAAACCCGCCCGTCTCTGCTCTTCGCCCCCCCATGCCTGCTGATCAGCGCGGTGAGCTCCGCTTCCCTCCCGCTCAGCCCGAAAACCCGATACCTCATCGTTTCGGCCATCACATCGGCGTTCACGGCCTTTGCGTAATCGGGGTATTCCTTTTTGAGCGTGTCCAGGTTGACCAGTCCCCTCCGGTAATCCCCCCCCTCCCCATACGCCTGGGCGCTTTTAACGAGAGCGTCCGCCCTGAATGGGCTCTTCGGGTACCCGGCGATGAGGGTCTCCCAGAGGGAGACGGCACCTCCCCTGTCGCCGCTCTTGTACAAGGCGAACCCCTCCCAGTAGAGGGCCGCGTCAGCGAGATTCCCACCCGGATACCGAACCAGGTATTCAGCGAAGGCCTCCTTCGCCCCGCGGTAATCTCCGCCTTCAAAGGCGATCTCCCCCCGCTTGTAGAGCGCTTCCTGCGCGAGCCCGCTCGACGGGTAACGGTCGGCGAGCTGCATGAATGCCTTAACCGCATCTTTTCGTTTTCCTGTTTCAGCGAGGATCGTGGCATGCTCGAAGAGCGCGTCGTCAGCGTACGGCGAGTCGGGCCGGGAGCGGTAGAGGGCGACGAATATCTTTTGCGCTTCATCCAGCCGCCTGAGGTTGAAAAGGCTCCGTCCCTCGAGGAGTTTCGCCTTGTCGTACAGTGGATCCGGCGGCGGCGAGCCGGTTTGGGCGGCCGGGCTGGGCTTGCCTGTTATCACCGCCCCGACCCGGGCGAAAGAACTCTTCGCCCGCTCGAACTCGCCTAAACTGTAGAAGCACCACCCCTCCATGAAGAGCGCCTGAGGCACGAGTTCGTGGGCGGGGTGCAAACCGACGAAATCGGAAAAGCCCCTCGCCGCGTCGCCGAATTGGTTCAACCGGTAGAGGGACCACGCGAGGTAGTACCGCGAAAAGGGGAGTATCTGCTCGACGCCCGCCCGCTTCGCCTTCTCACCGGTGACGGCGCGTAGGGACTCGGCCCCTCTCTGGTAGAATTTTTGAGAGACGTAGGCGAGGCCCTCAAGGTAGGTCGCGAGAAGGTACACGCGCAGGTCGTCCCGTTCGAGCGTCGGACGCCCGCTCAGGAGCAGACCGGCGTTCCTGGTGACGCCCGCGAAATCCTTCTCGGAGAACTGGAGCCTGAGGAGGTCGAGGCGCGCCCTCGTGTCGTCGGGGTACCGGTCTACGTAGTCGCCGAGCGAACGAGCCGCGCCCTCGACGTCGCCCGCCTTCCCCGAAGCCGCCGCCTTCAACCTGAGCGCCCCCCTCGTGACGGAATCGTCCGCGGCGGCCCCCTCGCCGGCCGTTCCTATGAGCTTCGAGACGTCGTCGATCGAAGAGGCGTACTCACCCGACCGGTAGTTCGCGTAGGCCAGCAGGTAGAGCGTCCGGTCCCGTATCGCCCCGACTTTTTCCATTTTCAGCACTTCTTCGAAAGTCCGTGAGGCCTCTTCGAACATCCCCAGCCTCAGCTCGATTCCCCCGATCCTGAGGAGCGCGCTCGAGGGCGGCTCGCCGGCCGTGGACAGGTACTCATCGATGACCTCGCGCGCGCCCGCGGCGTCCCCCTCTTTCGCAGCGATCTCGGCGAGGGTGAGGGGGACCGTCTCCTTTATCTCCCACCCGCCCCTCAGACTCCAGACCTTCATCAGGAAATACCGTGAGAGCTCGAGATCGCCCCTCCTGTAGTTCTCAAGCCCGATGGAGATCCAGAAGTCCGCGAGAACCTCGGGAGTCCCGCCGAACCGCTTCTCCGCCCGCAGGATGATCCTCTCCATCTCCGCGTAGGCCGCCCTCCGCTGCGCCGCGGCGTACAGTCTCCGGTAGGCACC
>Ga0315287_10007715_pt1 | contig 10803 bp, 5 predicted proteins | sample YL17G11_0_MG_FD_205037 | JGI IMG/M metagenome (GOLD analysis project Ga0315287, IMG submission 205037) | Sediment microbial communities from Yellowstone Lake, YNP, Wyoming, USA - YL17G11_0 | ecosystem: Environmental > Aquatic > Freshwater > Lake > Sediment | place: USA: Wyoming | collected...
AAACGATGGGGCACAGCCTGCTTACGCAATTCGAAGGCCTCGAATTCCGACAGGTGACTCTGCCATTTATATCCAGCGTTGACAAGGCAGTGGAAGCCGTAAGGAAAATCGACGCGACCGCCGCCGCAGACGACTTGCGTCCGGTGGTTTTCAGCACACTCGTCAAGGGCGAGCTGCGCTCCGTAGTGAAGCGCAGCAACGGCCTGTTCCTCGATTTCTTCGACGCATTCATGTTGCCGCTCGAGGTGGAACTCGGCGTCAAATCGTCCGAGCGCGAGGGCCGCGCGCACGGCATCGCCGACCGCGTGGTCTACAGCGCGCGCATCGACGCGACCAACTTCGCGCTGGCGGCCGACGATGGCGGGGTCGTCGCCGACTACTCGCGCGCCGACGTGATCCTGATTGGCGTGTCGCGCTCCGGCAAGACGCCGACCTGCATCTACATGGCCATGCAGTACGGGGTGTACGCGGCCAACTACCCCCTCACCGAGGACGATTTCGAGAGCCGGCAGCTGCCCGCGATGGTGAGCCCCTACGGGTCGAAGCTCTTCGGCCTCACGATCGAGCCGCAGAGGCTTCGCCAGATTCGCAACGAACGCCGGCCCGGCAGCCGCTACGCGTCGGCGGCGCAGTGCGACTTTGAAGTGCGCAGCGCCGAGGCGCTGTTCCAGCGCTATGGCGTGCCGCATCTCAACACCACGGAGTGCTCGATCGAGGAGATCGCGAGCCGGATCATCGAGCGCATGGGCATCGAGCGCAGGCTGCGTCCGTGAGCGAGCTCGCGGTTGTGGCGCGCGTCACGGAAGCGAAAAAACCCTGTGCTATAGTCGGCCAATGAGCACGGACAGCCTGTGCGTGACGTCATGGCGGGCGCGGCCGGCGAGCTTCGTCGGCCTGATGACGCTGTACGAGAGCAACTATGTGCGGCTGCGCGGCCTCGCCGGGGATCTGCGCGGGCTCGCCGGGCGCCGCGTGTCGCGCGTTCCATCCGACTGCGACCTCCATCTCGATACGGTCGAGCACAGCCCGTACACGACGGTGTTCCGGCTCACCTACTTCTTCGAGGAGGCGCCGGGCCCGATGGCCGACCCGGACCTCGAGGTTCGCGTGTACCACGACGCGCGCCTCGCCGAGGCCAGCCGCTGCGGACGCTGGGTGCGTCACCCCGGGGTTGCGTCGATACGCTCGTGCGTGTCTGCCTCGCTCGGCGAGCGCTGGCTGCGCAACATGCTGCTGAACAAGTGGCTCGACTACTGCGTCGACCGGGGGCATCGCTTCGCGGCGCTGCCCACGGGAGCGGGCGGCATCGTGCATGAACCTGCGTGACGACCTTCGCCGCCTGATGCACCGCCTGGCGGGACGCAGGCCGTCGGCCGAGGACGAGCGCCTGGTCGAGCTGTTCCGCAACCGCGCGGTACTCAAGAAGGAACTCGGTGCCCTCGACGACGACCGGCACCGTCTGCTGGACCGGCTCAAGCTCCAGGAAGGCGCGACCATGCGGGTCGAGGAGCAGCTTGCGACGCTCGAGGCCCACCTCGGCCGCCCGGACGAGGGCCGCAAGAGCCTTGCCTACTTCCAGCTCAAGGCATTGTGGCGCGCGGCGACGCAGCGCCTCGAGAAATTTGCCGGCGAGCTCGCCCAGCAGCAGAAGGACCGCGAGCGCCGGCAGCAGCTGGCCGAATTCGACCGGGCGAAGCGCGCCCGTCTCGCCGACGTGGACCGTGAACTCGTCGAGGCGCGGGTCCTGGCTGACCAGCTGCAGGCAGAGCAGAAGCTCGCGCGGCAGCAGCTCGGCTCCCTGGGCGGATTCTGGAATCATTTTCGCCGGCGCAAGCTGGAGGATGCGATCGCGGTGCGTGCCGCGCGCGTCGAGGCCGCGCTCACGGTCGTCACGGACCTCGGAGACGCGCGGCACGAGGTCGAGGCGGATCCGCCGCCCGCGTTCGAGTCCCTGAGCGTGGATGGCCGTCGCGCCGTGAACCTGGCGGTGATCGGCTGCGCCGGGTGGCTTTACGGGCGCCTGGCCCCCGGCGGCCTGGTCGACCTCGCCCGGCAGACGACGCTGCGCCGCGTGTACGAGTCGAGCTTCGGCGCGCCCGAGCAGTGCGAGGCCCTGCTCGGTACGGTCGCGCGCGCACTCGGCGATCTGGAGAAACAGGCCGTGGATCTCGTCGACATCAAGGCGCGCACCGAACGCCTGCGGCGCGGCGCGGCTTACCGGGCAGAATCCGACACGATTCCGACCCCGGACAGCGTGCACGCGGCGGATGCGGCACCTGACGGCGGCGTTCCCGTCCCCAACCTGCTGCAGGAAGAGTACTTCGATATCTACCGCGTGCTGCTGCGCTGAGCGCCCACCACGCCATCCAGCGCCACGGCCGGCTCGGCCGGGTGAGTTCCGCCGAACACGCGCCTGCGCCACAGATTAAGGTCGTCGAACCAGACGTAGAACATCGGCACGATCAGCAGCGACACGACGGCCGAGAAGGCCAGTCCGCCCATGATGGCCCGCGCCATCGGCTGGTAGGAGGGCCCAGTGCCGCCCATGCCGCCGATGTGCGCGTCGCCGATGGCGAGCGGCAGCATGCCGAGCAGTGTCGTGAGGACGGTCATCATGATGGGTCGCAACCGGTCCCGTCCGGCCTGCAGGATCGCGTCGTGCCGCGAGAGTCCGGCCTCGCGCAGGTCGATTACGTGCGCGATGAGCACGATGCCGATGTTTACGACCACACCGATCAGCACCATGAAGCCGATCATGGCCATCAGCGTGATCGTGGTCCCCGTGATCGTGAGGAACCAGATCGAGCCCACGATCGCGAACAGAATCGAGGTGATGATCGACAGCGGATAGAGCGCCGACTCGAACAGCGAGGCCATCACCAGGAAGATGAGCACTACGGCGAGCAGGATGTTCTGTCCCATGATCTGCACGGCCTTGTCGCTGTCGTCGAAGCCGCGCCCGAATTTCCACGAATAGCCCGGCGGCAGGGGATAGGCATTCATGACGGGCTCGACGCTCTTGCGCGCGTCGTCCATGGTCGTGCCCTTGGCGAGATTGGCGTTGATCACGACCGAAGTGAGGCGGTTCATGCGCTTGATCTCACGGTCGCCGGGCTTCACCACGAAGTCTGCGACCGCGCCGAGCTCGGTCCGGCTGCCGTCGGCGAGCATCACCGGGACGCGGGCGAGGTCCTCGACGGACTGGCGATCGGACTCGCGGAACGCGAGTCGCATGGTGAGCTCGCGGTCGGTGGTGCGCAGTTCCGGCAGCTTGTCGCCGCGCATCGCGCCGGCCACGGTCATTGCGATCTCCTGGGTGGTGAGCCCAAGCTGCGCCGCGCGGTCGCGGTTCACTACGACCTGGACTTCCTGCTCGCCGGTCCCCGCCTCGGAGCGCACCGCCTCGAGTCCGGGCACGGACGACAGGCGATGGGCGACTTCCTGCGAGATCCCGGCCAGCTGTTCGGTGGATTCGCCCGAGAGCTGCAGGCTGAACGCAGTCGATCCGCCCGAGCTGTCGTCGAACCGGAAGCTGGGCTTGCCGATGATGATCTCCGGCATGCCGTCGGCGATCATCTGCATCACCTGCTCGGCCGGGATCTTCGCCTGGCCCTTGGGCTTCAAGTAGATGCGCGTGAAGGCCTCACCGCTGTCCCAGACCGAGTAGTAGGTCTCGATCTCGAATGTCTGCCGATTCTTCGCCAGATAGGCCTCAACGCGCCGGACACCCTGCTCGACCTGGTCGATGGGGTAGGAGCCGTCGAGGTGATAGACGAGCCCGAGGGTGCGGCTTGCCTCCTGCGGGAAGGGGTCCACCTTGGCGATCTTGAGCGCGAAGAGCGGCACGGGCGACAGGAGTATCAGCACCGTGAAGAGGGCCATCAGCTTCGGGTGGCCGAGCGCCCAGTCGAGCGAGCGCTGATAGCGGGCCTGCAGCCGGCCGAACCACGAGCCCTCGGCCACGGGAGGCGGCGGGGACATCCGGGCCGCGAGCATCGGGATCAGCGTCTGCGCGACGACGAGCGAGGCGAGCATCGCCACCACGATCGGCACCGCGACGTGCACCAGGAAAATGGACATCTCGTTCTTTTCGCCGAACACCAGCGGCAGGAACACGATCGCGGTCGAGAACGTGCCGGCGAGGGTCGCGACGCCGACTTCCTTGACGCCCGCCAGGGTCGCTTCGAACGACCTGCCTGGCGTCATCTGCCGGTGACGGAAGATGCTCTCGGTGACCACCACGGAGTTGTCCACCAGCATGCCGATCGCGAGCATCATGCCCATCATGGTCAGGATGTTGAGGGTAAGCCCGAGGAAGTACATCGCCCCGAGCGTCACCAGCAGGGAGATCGGGACGGTGAGGGCGACGATCAGCGTCGTCGGCAGGTGCCGCAGGAAAAACAGCAGCATGAAGAAGCTGAGCACCGCGCCGACGCGCCCCGCGTTGCGCAGTTCCTTGAGGGAGTCACGGATACTGTCGGCCTGATTCTCGATCACCAGGATCTGAATGCCCTGCAGCTGCGGAACCTTGCGGGCCTCGTCGACCGCTGCGATGACCCGGTCGGCGACGTCCACCACGTTTGCCTGCGTGGACTTGAAGACGTCGATTCCGACCGCCTTGCGACCGTCCATGTGGCGCCGCTGCGTGAGCTCGGGGGCAACCAGCTCGACGTCCGCCACGTCGCCGACGCGCACACCCGGGCGGATGATGAGGTCGCGGACGTCCTGGAGGTTGCGGAACTCGCCGATCGGCCGCACGGTGAAGCGCCGGCCGTTCTCCGTGAACTCGCCTGCGCTCACGGAGAAGTTGCTTTGCACCAGCAGTTCGCGCAGGTCCCGCACGTCCACGCCGTAGGCCGCGAGGCGCGTCGGCTCGACGAGCACGCGGACCTCGCGCGGCTTCACGCCCTGAAGCTCGACCCGCGCCACGCCGTCGATCCGCTGCATCGGGCGCTGCAGGTACTTCTCCAGCATGTCGTACTGGTCGGTCAGGTCCTGGTCGGAGGAGATGCGGATGATGACGATAGGCTGGTCCGACGGGCTGAACGTCTGCATCAGCATCCGGTCCGCGCCGGCCGGCAGCTGACCGCGGATCGAGTCGAGCTTGGTGCGCACGTCGAAGGCCGCCGCGTCAGTGTCGCGGTCCCAGCTGAACATCACGGTGAAGACCGCCTGGTCAGACTGCGCGCTGGCCTCGATCTGCTCTATGCCGGATAGGGTCGCGAGCGCCTCCTCGATCGGGCGCACGACCAGCTGCTCCATCTCCTCGGGCGTCGAGCCGGGGTAGGGGACCACGATCTGCATGCCCGGGAAGGTGATGTCGGGCATGGCTTCCAGCCGGAGTAGGCGGCTCGCGATCAGGCCGACCGCCATGAGGGCGAGAAACACCATCACGGTTGTGACGGGTCGGTCGAGCGCGAGTTGCGTGTGTCGCATGGCGGGCCTCAGCCGGTGGCGGCAGGCGAGGAAGCGGCCGCTGGGTGTGTCGCGTAGGTCTTACGGTCCAGCACCGCGTAGACGACCGGGATCACCAGCAACGTGAGGAAGGTCGTGAGCAGCACGCCGCCGATCACCGTGATCGCCATCGGCGCGCGCACCTCAGCTCCCTCGCCGAGCCCGAGCGCCATCGGCATCAGGCCGAGGATGGTCGTGAGCTTGGTGATCAGGATCGGCCGCAGGCGCAGCTTGCCGGCTTCGACGATTGCGTCGTGCTTCGCGAGCCCGCGCTCCCGGGCCTGGTTGACGGCGTCTATGAGCACGATGGACTGGTTGACCACGATGCCCGCCAGCATGATGAGGCCGATGTAGGCCACCACGTTCACGGTCGTGTGGGTGAGCCAGAGCGCCCACACCGCGCCCGTGATCGCGAGCGGAATCGTGAGCAGGATCACGAACGGGTGAATCAGCGACTCGAACTGCGAGGCCATCACCAGGTAAACGAGGAAGATCGCGAGCAGCAGCACGAACTGCAGCGAGCGGAACGAATCCGTCATTTCCTCGCTCTGCCCCGAGAGGAACGCGGTCGTTCCCACCGGCATCTGCACCTCGGACACGATCTGCCGGAGCGAGTCGATCGCCGTTCCCAGGTCGCCCTTCGCGAGGTTCGCCGAGACCACGGCCACGCGCTCCTGTCCGATGCGTCGCACCTCGGCCGGGCCGACCGCGAGCTGCACCTCGGCGACCGCGGCGAGCGTCACCGGGTGCTCGCTGCCGGGGTTCACGATCAGGTTGCGAACCTCCTCGATGGACGCCGCGCGGGTATCAACGCTGCGTACCAGCACGTCGATCTGCTTCTCCCGCAGCTTGTAGCGGGTCGCCACTTCGCCGCGCACGCTGTTCACGAGGCGGTCCGCGATGTCGCGTACTGCCAGTCCGAGCTGGGACGCGCGCTCCTGGTCGAACACGACCTGGATCTCGGGATTGCCGGCCTCGACGGTTGTCTTCACGTCGGCAAATCGGTCGTCGGCCAGCATCTTCGCGCGCACCTGCTCGGCCGCGACCTTGAGCCGGTCGAGGTCGTAGCCCGACACCACGACCTCGAGCGGCGTGGACATGCTGAACAGCGCCGGGCGGCTGAACCGGTACTGGAGGCCCGGCAGGTCGTCGAGGCTTCCGCGCAGGCCGGCCATGGCGGCGTCTTCGTCGGCTCGTCGCGCACCCTTCTGCAGCGTGATGCTGAGCCGGCCCGTGTTCTCGCCGGCGTCCACGGGATTCGCGTCGAGGCGGTTGCCGGTCCCGGCGACGGAATAGGCGAGTGCCAGGTTGCCGAGCTTGTTGCTGGCCAGCTGGGCCGCGCGGATGGAGTGGTCGGTCTGCTCGAGCGGCGTCCCCGGCGGCAGGCGGAGGTCCACGTTGAACTCGCCCTGCGACATCTGCGGGATGAGCTCGGTGCCGAGGCGAGGCAGGATCAACACGATCGTGAGCACGAACGCCGCCGCCGCCGAGCCGATGGTCCTGGTCGGGTGCGCCAGCGCCCAGCGGATCGCGCCGGGATACCGGTCGTAAGCCCAGCGGTTCACGGCCTGGGTCACCCGGACCAGCGGGCGGAGCGCCAAGGCGCAGCCGCGGGCGATCCACCCGGACGCCGCGCGAAAGGCGCCCGCGACGCGGGCCAGCACCGCCTCGATGCGCCGGGGCTTACGAGTCTCCCGCGCCGCCGCGGGATCCTCGGTGCGCGGGTCGCGCCCGGCGGCCAGCATCGGTACCAGCGTGAGCGCCACCACCAGCGAGAACGACAGCGCGAAGGTGACGGTGAGCGACTGGTCGCGGAACAGCTGGCCCGCGACACCGGTGATGAACACCATCGGGAAGAACACCGCGACGGAGGTCAGGGTCGCGGCCGTGACCGCCATTGCGACTTCCGCGGTGCCCTGGCGCGCGGCCTCGCGCCGTTCCATGCCGTGCTCTTGCTTGCGCACGATGCTCTCGAGCACCACGACCGCGTTGTCCACCAGCATTCCGACGGCGAGCGCGATGCCGCCGAGCGACATGATGTTGAGCGACAGGTCGAAGGCGTACATCAGCACGAAGGTGCCGAGCACGGAGACCGGGATGGCGATGCCGCTGATGAGCGTGGCCCGGGCGTCCCGGAGGAATGCGTAGAGCACCAGGATCGCGAGCAGGCCGCCGATCAGCGCGGCGCTCTTCACCTCGCCGATGGCCGCGGCGATGAAGGTGGACTGGTCGTAGACCGTGCGCACCTCCGTGCCCTCGGGCAGGCTCTTCTCGAGGTCCTTGAGTCGCTGCTGCACGCCCTGCGCGAGCAGCACGGTGTTCGCGTCGCCTTCCTTGTAGACGGCGAGCTCGATGGCCTCGCGCCCGTCGACGCGGGTGATCGCCTCGCGGTCCTTGTAGCCGCGGGTGACCGTGGCCACGTCCTTGAGGTAGACGGGTTGCCCGCCCTTGGTCGCGATGATCGCGTGCGCTATCTGCTCGATGGACTCGAACTCGTTAAGCGTGCGCACCAGGAAGCGCTGCATTCCCTGCTCGAGCCGGCCTCCGGAGAGGTTGACGTTCTCGGCGCGTATGCGCCGCGTTACGACGTCGATCGAGAGCCCGAGCTGCGCCAGCTTCTGCTGGTCCACGAGGACCTGCACCTCGTCCTCGTAGCCGCCGCTCACCTTGACGGCTGCGGAGCCCTCGACGGCCTCGAGGTCGGGCTTGAGCCGGTCCTCGGCGAAGCGGCGCATGGACTTCAGCCGCTCGACGCTCTCGTCTCCGGCCCGGTCACCGGTCTCGAGGAACGCGAGGCGCAGCACCGGCTCGCTCGAGGGATCGAAGCGCAGCAGCAGGGGCCGCCTGGCCTCGAGCGGCAACTGCAGCAGGTCCAGCTTCTCGCGTACGTCGATGCCCGCGACGTCCATGTCCGTGCCCCAGACGAACTCGAGGGTCACGTCGGACTGCCCGGCGCGCGAGACGGAGCGCACCTGGCGGACGTTGCGGATGATGCTGGCCGCTTCCTCGACGGGGCGGGTCACGAGCGTCTCGAGCTCGAGCGGCGCCGCGCCCGGCAGTTCCGTCCGGATCGTGATCGTCGGGTAGGAGAGGTCTGGCAAAAGGTTCAGCTTCAGCCTCGACAGCGAGACCAGGCCGAACAGTGCGATGGCCACCGTGCACATGACGATGGTCACGCGCCGGCGGATCGCGAAATCGATCAGCTGCATGCAGATCCCCCGAGGCGGCGCCTGCGCGGCGCCCTCTTACGTGGCCTTGGCCTTGCCGGAAGCGGGCGCCGCGGCCGGCGCCGAGTCGTCCACGACCTTCACGGCGGTCCCGGACTTGAGTCCCGCCTGGCCGACCACGACCACGCGCTCGTCGCCCTTGAGTCCCTTGACGACCTCGACCCATCCGTTGTTCGCGAGCCCGGTCTCGATCCGTCGCTGCTGTGCCTTCCCACCGAGCACGACGTAGACGGACTGGTCGCCATCGGCATCGAGGATCGCGCTGCGCGGAAGCTGCAGTGCATTGTCACGGCGCTCGTAGACGATATTGACGCGGGCGAACATGCCGGGCTTCAGGCGGCGCGAGGCGTCGGGCACCTCGACCTCGGCCCTGAAGGTGCCGGTCGCCGGATTCACCGTCGGGCTGATGCGCGCAATCCGCGCGGCGAAGTGCTCGCCGCCGAGCGCGTCCACCACGACGTCCACCGTCTGCCCCGCCGCGAGCTTGCGGAATTCCTTCTCCGGCACATGTACGTAGGCGATCAGCGGGTCGAGGTTGGTCACGCGGAACGTCGGGTCGTTCGAGTTGATCGTGTTGCCGACCTTGATGTGCCTCGCCGAGACCACGCCGGCGATCGGGGCGCGGATCTCCGTGTACGAGAGCTCGAGCCTGGCTCGCTCGTATGCCGCGCGCAGCGCGTCGAGGTCGAACTTGGCGTTCTCCGCCGTGCCCTTGGCGACCAGGCCCTTCTCGCTCAATTCGAGCTGGCGGTTGTAGTCGCGCTCGAGCTTGCGCAGGTTCGCGTCCGTCTGGGCGAGTTCGAGTCTGAGGCGGTCTCCGTCGAGGCGCGCGAGGACCTGGCCCGCGGCCACGTTGTCGCCTTCCTCGACAAAGATCTGGCGGACCTCGCCGCCGACCTTGGCGACAACCTCGGCCTCGTCGTGCGCCTCGATGGGCGCGGTGCCGGAGTACACCGCCACCATCGGCGCACGCCTGAGCAACTGGACCTCGACCGGCACCGAGGCGTCGGCCGCGGCGTCTTCCTTGTCCTTGGCCTTGCCGTTGCTGCAGCCCGCAAGCAGCACGAAACCGAGCGCTGCGGCCAATGCCGGCCACGGCAGGGAACGCATCGCCCGCCGTTGCAGGGAATCTGGATTGGACACGGGTGAGCCCCTGGAGTCGGACAGAATGCCCACAATCCTATCTATCGATAGTGTTGTAGTCAAGTACAACACTATCTCCACAAGGGGCTGCCCTGGCGGTGCCCTCGTCAGCCGCCGACCTGGGTCCCCGCGATGTAGGTCGGCCTGAGTTCGACGTAGTCGGCAGTGATCTGGGCCGCCTCGGCCAGCATCGCGTCCGGCGGGTCCTTGATCTCCTCGACCGTCTTGAGCGGGGCCTCGCCAAGCGCCGTCCTTCGGGCATTCTCGCGCGTCAGCCGTTCCTGGGTCAGCCGTTCGCGCTCCGCCTGCCGTTCCTTGAGGTTGAGTGAAATGCTCTTCTCCTTGCGCATGGCGTCGATCGCGGCGATCTCACCTTCCGCAAAGCGGAAGTCGGGGTCGTTCGCGACGCGCGCCTCGTGGTCCCGCTGCAGCTCGCCGAGCACGGGGGCCACCGAGCCCTGGGGCTTGAACGTCGCCGACCGGATGCGGTTCCAGGGCAGCGCGCCGTCGCGCGAGCTCTCGCCGACTTCCTCGATGCTGATCGCGGAGGGCAGGGGGATGTCGGGCTGCACGCCCCGGTTCTGGGTGCTTTCGCCCGTGACCCGGTAGTACATGCCAATGGTTACCGTGAGCTGGCCGTAGCCTGGGTCCTGCCCGAGCGCGAAGCGGTCTAGCGGGTAGAGGTTCTGCACCGAGCCCTTGCCGTAGGTTTCCTGGCCGATGACGATGCCGCGGCCGTAGTCCTGCATGGCCGCCGCGAAGATTTCCGAAGCCGAGGCGCTGAACCGGTCCACCAGGATCGTGAGCGGCCCCGAGTAGGCGACGCCCTGGTCGTCCGATTCGAGGACCTCCACCTTCCCGCCGGCTTCCCGCAGCTGCACGACCGGGCCCTTGGGGACGAACAGGTTCACGAGGCTGATCGCCTCGGTGAGGTGCCCGCCGCCGTTCTCGCGCAGGTCGAGGACCAGGCCGTCGATGC
>Ga0315287_10007718_pt1 | contig 10801 bp, 10 predicted proteins | sample YL17G11_0_MG_FD_205037 | JGI IMG/M metagenome (GOLD analysis project Ga0315287, IMG submission 205037) | Sediment microbial communities from Yellowstone Lake, YNP, Wyoming, USA - YL17G11_0 | ecosystem: Environmental > Aquatic > Freshwater > Lake > Sediment | place: USA: Wyoming | collected...
GTTCGCATCAGGCGCGCGACCCGTTTGCGGACCGTCGCTTCGGAAACACCCAGGGTCCGGGCGATCTCCGTGTACGGGCGCCGCCCATCATGCTGAAGTTCGTCGATTATCCGGCGATCCAGTGAGTCGAGCGCGAGCGATGGACGCTCGTGCGGAGATGGCATCACCGTATCGTATCCGTACCGAGGCGCCGGTCCCTCAAGCTCGCGCTAGCTGGCCTTGACGCGGCGGGCCCGGGGGCCCACCTGGTTCTCGAGGATGCCGATGCTCGGGTGCTCGATCCGCACACCGGCCCCCGTCCGAGGCGGCTTTCGGTCCGGGTGGATACGACCGAGGGTTCCGGAGCCGAACACCTCGCCGGGTAGAAGTTCCGCAGTCTTGGCGGCGTCGACTATCTGGTGCTCGAAGCTGACCGTGGCGTCCGCGACCTTCCCCGCAGACCACAGCTTGCCGTTCACGTGGGCGACGACGTCCTCCTCGGGATCGAACTCGTCCGCGGTGACGATGCACGGGCCCAGGGCCGCTGCGAACGCTTCGTTCGTCAGCCACGATTGCATGAGCGTGTATCCGAAGATGCATGCGCCTGCATCGGAAGGCTTCAGCTTCGGTTTCTTGGGGCGAAATATGACAGCCGCGATCTCGACGTCGAACCGTGTGTCACCGTTCATGGGCGGGCGCACGAGCTCGTCCGCGGGCGCGGTGATCCAGCGATCGTCGTCTTCGGACAGTGACGGGGGCAGGATGGGCGCCAGCAGGCGTGGCGCACGGACGGCCCAATCGGCAAGCTCGTCCTCGCGCTCCAGGGCGGCACGTGCGGCATCGAGCACGGTGCCTCTCGGCCGTGCGATGAGGGCCTCCAAGGTGGAGGGGAAGGCGGGGTGCCCGACCAGTCCAGCCAGGTCCACGACCCTGCTACCGACGAGTGCCCCCAAACGTCGGTGCCCCCTCCTGTCATACGTAACGAGCCTCACCGGGAGCGTGATGATAGACCTCCGAGAGTGACAAATCTCGAGTTGGCCTTGTCCGAAAAAACCTTGCGAAACAAGCCCATTTTGTGAAGGATTATGGTGCGTACTACGATAGACGCCGAACAAACAACGACCTAACAGGGGGCGATGGGAATGGCTGAATTCCGTGTCACCTATGCAACACTCGCGGCCGATCCGAAGATGCACGAGGACTACGACGCGGGTATCGAGAAGGCCAAGGCCTGGCTCGGACAGAAGCATCCGTTCTACGTGAACGGCGAGTCTCGCGAGGGCGACGGATGGCACACGGAGGTGTCGCCCATCGACTCGAACATCGTTCTGGGCGAGTTCGCTACCGCTACACGTCAGGACGTCAAGGACGCGATCGCCGCGGCCAAGGACTTCGCGCCGATCTGGGACCAGATGGGCTACGAGGAGCGAGCGCGCATCCTGATGAAGGCCGCTGACCTCATGGAGGAGAACCGCTATTGGATCTCCGCGCTCATGGCCATGGAGGTCGGCAAGAGCCGCCTGGAGGCCGTCGGCGACGTGCAGGAATCCGCAGACCTGATCCGCTGGAACGCGCACGCGATGATCGAGGCCAAGGGCTTCAAGGTCCCGATGCAGGCGCTGGGCGAAGCCGGCGATTACTACGACATCATGCGTCCGTACGGGGTATGGGCGGTCATCAGCCCGTTCAACTTCCCGATGGCGCTTTCAGCCGGGCCGTCCTCGGCCGCGCTCGCCGCCGGGAACTGCGTCGTCTTCAAGCCGGCTTCACAGGGCGCGGCCGTCGGGCACACGCTCTACGAGTGCTACCGCGACGCGGGCCTTCCGGCCGGTGCGTTCCACATGGTGAGCGGCTCGGGCGGAGTAGTCGGTGACGAGATAGCGAACAATCCGGGTGTCGCGGGCCTCACGTTCACGGGCTCCTATGAGGTCGGGATGAAGGTCTACAAGGAGTTCGCCAAGGAGTACCCGAAGCCGGTCATCTGCGAGATGGGCGGCAAGAACCCGACCATCGTCACGAAGAATGCGAACCTCGACGCGGCGACCGACGGCGTCATGCGCAGCGCGTTCGGTCTTCAGGGACAGAAGTGCTCCGCGAACTCCCGCGTGTACGTCGAACGGTCGGTCTACGACGAGTTCGTCGCCAAGCTCAAGGAGAAGACCGACGCGATCGTCGTCGGCAACCCGCTGGTGCAGGGCGTCTACCTCGGACCGGTCATCAATCAGGCGGCAGTGGAGACCTTCGAGAAGGCTGCGGCAGAGGCGAAGAAGAGCGGCGAGATCATCTCGGGAGGAGAGGTCCTGCGTGACGGGGATCTTGCGCGTGGCTACTTCGTGCAGCCAACCGTCGTGAGCGTTCCGCGTGATTCCTGGATCTGGAAGACGGAGCTGTTCGTTCCGTTCGTGGCGGTAGCGCCGGTCGATTCGCTCGACGAGGCTCTGGAACTGGCGAACGACACGGAATACGGCCTGACCGCCGGCTTCTACAGCGAGGATAAGGCAGAGGTCGATCGGTTCTGCAAAGAGATCGAAGCGGGCGTCATCTACATCAATCGAGCCGCCGGTTCGACGACGGGCGCGTGGCCCGGCGCGCAGCCGTTCGGCGGGTGGAAGGGTTCGGGCACCACGGGCAAGGCGAGTGGCGGTCCCTACTACGTCCTGCAATACATGCGCGAGCAGTCCAGGACGGTGATCGGATGAGCCCCTCCGACGACATCTCTATCGCCGACCTCGCTATGGCCGTAGCACCGAAGATCGTTGTGGCGCCGCCCGGGCCGAAAGCTCAGGCTGTTATCGAACGCGACGGCAAGGTGACCTCGCCGTCGCTTCCCCGGGCGTACCCGTTCGTTCCGCGTCGTGGAAGCGGTTCCGTAGTCGAAGATGTCGACGGCAACCTGTTCCTCGACATGAACGCGGGCATCGCGGTCAACTCGACGGGGCATTCGCACCCTGCGGTCGTCGCAGCTATCCAGAAGCAGGCGGCCGAGTTGATCCACTACTCAGCGTCGGACTTCTTCCTGCCGATCTACTCCGAAGTTTGCGCGAAGCTCGATGAGATATCGCCCATGTCGGGTCCGACGCGGGTGTTCCTTGCGAACTCGGGTACGGAGGCTGTCGAGGCATCCATCAAATTGTCGCGCTACGTGACCGGGCGCCAGAACATCATCGCCTTCCATGGATCCTTCCATGGACGTTCTTTCGGGAGCGTTTCGCTTACTGCGTCGAAGGTTCTGTATCGCAAGAAGTTCGGGCCGCTGCTTCCGGGTGTCTATCACGCGCCCTATGGCGATGGTTCCGGCTGGGGTCTGGACGTGTCCGACCCGGACGGCGGGCTCGCGAGCATCGCCTACATCAGGAAGATCCTCTTCAAAAGGGTCGTGGATCCATCTGAGGTCGCGGCGATCATCGTCGAGCCGGTTCTCGGCGAGGGGGGCTACATCGTTCCGCCGAAGGAGTTCTTCGAAGAGTTGCGTGCGATCTGCGACGAGAACGGGATCCTCTTGGTCGCCGACGAGGTTCAGTCCGGAATGGGGCGGACCGGGAAGACCTGGGCCATCCAGCACTTCGGCGTCGAGCCCGATGTGATCCTCTCCGGCAAGGGCATCGCGAGCGGGATGCCGCTGGGAGCGATGATCGCGAAGGCCGATCTGATGTCGTGGGACACCGGGGCGCACGGTTCGACCTACGGCGGATCGCCAACGTCCTGCGCGGCAGCCCTGGCGACGATAGACCTGATCGAGAACGGACTGAAGCAGAACGCCGAGGAGGTCGGTGGCTTCCTGATCGAGGGGCTACGCGAGATCGCCTCGCGTCGGCCGTTGATCAAGGCCGTTCGCGGCCTGGGTCTGATGATCGGCATCGAGTTCGCCGATCACGAAACCATGGACGCCGTCGAGAAGGCCTCGTTCAAACGTGGCCTCCTGATGCTCGGTTGCGGAGACGACGCTATCCGCATGTCGCCGCCGTTGTTGTTCCGCAGGGACGAGGCAGAGCGCGCGCTCGAGGTGTTCGACGAGGCCTGTGCCGAAGTAGGGTAGGCCTATGAACAAGGTCGTCTCGATGCAGGACGCCGTGCGCGAGCTCGTTCACGACGGCGACACCGTTGCGATAGAGGGATTCACGCATCTCATCTGCTTCGCGGCGGGCCACGAGATCATCCGTCAGCGCAAGAAGGACCTCACGCTGGCACGGATGACTCCCGACGTGATCTACGACCAGATGATCGGCGCGGGCGTCGCCTCCAAGCTGATCTTCTCGTGGCTCGGCAACCCCGGTGTCGGATCCCTGCACGCCGTCCGCCGGCGTATCGAGAAGTCCGACCCCGCACCGCTCGAGATCGAGGAGTACAGCCACTTCGGGATGGTCTGTCGATACATGGCGGGCGCGGCGAACCTTCCGTTCATGCCGCTTCGCTCCTACGAGGAGTCGGACATCCCGTCCGTGAACGAGAACATCAGATGGGTCGACAGTCCCTACGCGAAGGACCGCATCGCGGTCGTGCCGCCGCTCAACCCCGACGTGGCGATCATCCATGCGCAGCGCGCAGATCAGGACGGCGACGCACAGATCTGGGGTTTGCTCGGCTGTCAGAAGGAAGCGGCGTTCGCCGCGAAGCGGGTCATCGTCGTCGTCGAGGAACTCGTGGAGGAGTCGGTCGTCCGGGCGGACCCGAATCGCACGATAATCCCCGGCATCAAGGTGGATGCCGTGGTGGTGGAGCCGTTCGCATGCCATCCGTCGTACGTGCAGGGTTACTACGATCGTGACAACCGGTTCTACATCGACTGGGACAAGATCGCGCGCGACCCCGAGACGTTCGACGCATGGCTGAAGGATTGGGTCTACGACCTGTCCAGCCACACCGACTACGTCGAGAAGTTCGGCGACGCGTACTGGGACGGCCTGCGACCCACGGGCGAAGCCCTGTCGGGCGAGGTCGACTACGGAGAGTACGCATGAGCGACGACCTTGGCTTCACACGCAACGAGATGATGATCGTGGCCAGCGCTCGCTGGCTCGAAGGGGAACGGATCTGTTTCGTCGGGGTCGGTATGCCCAACATCGCGGTGAACCTCGCGAAACGGACGGTCTCGCCCGACATCCAGCTGGTCTACGAGGCCGGCGTGTTCGGCGCGCAGCCCAAGAGGCTGCCGCTGTCGATCGGTGACCCGACGCTCGTGACGGGCGCGACGGCCGTGACCAGCATGTTCGAGTTGTTCGCCTACTACCTGCAGGCGGGACTGATAGATGTCGGATTCCTCCAGGGGGCCGAGATCGACCGCTACGGGAACCTGAACACGACCGCCATCGGTGAATACTCGAAGCCCAAGGTGAGGCTCCCCGGGTCCGGCGGAGCGGTCGAGATAGCGATGAACGCCAAGCGCGTGTTCGTGATCATGCCTCAGGCTCCGCGGTCGTTCGTGGACAAGCTGTGGTTCCGAACGTCGCCGGGACACGCGGCCGATCGCGAGGCCGAACGGGCTCGAGGATGGCTGGGTTCGGGTCCGCACGTCGTCGTAACTGACCTGGGCGAATACCGCTTCGATGAACAGACGGGCGAGATGACGCTGGTCGCCATGCACCCCGGTGTGACGCTGGACGATGTGCAGGCGAACACGGGGTGGGAGATGAAGGTCGCGGATGACGTCATGGAGACGCCCGCGCCTACCGACGAGGAACTGCGCCTCATCCGTGAGGAGCTTGACCCCGAAGGCGCGTACTCGCGATGAGCCACGTGTTCCCGCGGGTGGGTGCGGCGCCGCTTCCCACCGCGGTCTCGGCTGAGGGCGTCTGGATCACGGACTCCGACGGCAAGCGCTATCTGGACGGTTCCGGAGGGGCGATAGTCGTCAACATCGGTCACGGGGACGCGGGAGTTGTAGAAGCGATGCGCGAACAGGCCGCGCGTGTCTCATACGTTCACGGCACCGCGTTCACCACGGAAGCGCTCGAGCGCTACGCGTCGGACCTGGCACCGCTCCTTCCCATCGATGACCCATTCGTGTATCCGGTGTCGGGCGGAAGCGAGGCGGTGGAAACGGCCTTCAAGATGGCACGCGCGTTCCACATCGCGAACGGCGAGGACACGCGTCACAAGATCATCTCGCGCTGGGGGTCGTACCACGGCAACACGCGTGGAGCGCTGGACGCCAGCGGGCGCAGGCCGTTGCGGGCGCCATACCTGCCCTGGCTCGACAAGGCCATCCATGTTCCTCCGGTCTACGAATACCGTTGCACGATGCCCGAGCACCCCGTGGCCTGCGGCAAGGCTCACGCAGACGAACTCGAGCGCGTGATCGTGGACGAGGGACCCGACACGGTTGCCGCATTCATCGCGGAGCCGGTGGGTGGCGCGACGCTAGGGGCGAGTGTTCCCCCTTCGGACTACTGGCACTCGATCGCAGATGTGTGTCTGAAGCACGGGGTGCTTCTGATCGCCGACGAGGTCATGACAGGCTTCGGCCGGACCGGCAAGTGGTTCGGCATGGACAACTGGGGAGTGCGGCCCGACATCATGACCGCGGGCAAGGGGTGCTCGGCGGGCTATTGGCCGCTCGGTCTCACGGTTGCCAGCGGGAGGATCGCGCACACGTTGCGGGAGAAGGGTTTCGTCCATGGGTTCACCTACTCGCATCACGCGGTCGGCGCCGCGGTGGGAAGCGCCGTGCTGAAACGCCTGGTGGAAGGCAACCTGATCGAGCGTTCCAGGGTGCAGGGCGAGCTACTGATCTCGCGGCTCCATGAGACGTTCGCCGAGGCTCCCCATTTCGGAGACATCCGAGGGTTGGGCCTGATGGTTGCCGTTGAGATCGTGCGCGATCGAGGTAAGGTCGAGCCTTTCCCCCGCGCCGACAAGGTGACCGAGCGCGTCGTCGCGGCATGCAAGGAGCGCGGCCTGCTCGTCTACTCCAGCACCGGCTCGGCGAACGGGACCGACGGTGACCTGATCATGTTCGGCCCGCCGTTCATCATCACGGATGACGAGATAGATCAGCTGGTCCACGTCACTGCGGAAGCGATAGCTTCGGTCTTGTGAGCGACGAAGTCGGGCTGGTCGTCTGTCGCGAGGCAGCTATCTACAAGCTGAGCGATACGCATCCACTGACCCCCGAGCGGGTTCTCCTGACGCTCGATCTGATCGAGGCATTCGGCTTGGATCGCCTGCCGAACGTTCACCGGATCGATTGTCGCGCGGCGACCGACGAGGAGGTGCGCTTCGTTCATTCCGAGGAGTTCGTCGATGCGACGAAGCGCGCCGGTCGTGGTGAGGTCGGGCCGTGGTCGCGCTACGGCTACGGTCCGGGCGACAACCCGATCTTTGCGAACATGCACGAAGCAGGGGCGCTGGTCGCCGGCGCTACCCTCGCGGCCGCGGATGACGTCCTCGCCGGGGGTTCGCAGCACGCCTTCAACCCTAGCGGAGGGTTGCACCACGCGATGCCGAACCGGGCGGCCGGCTTCTGTGTCTACAACGACGTGGCGATCGCGATCGCGTGGCTTCTCCGTCAGGGGATCGAGCGCGTCGCGTACGTAGACGTGGACGTCCACCACGGCGACGGGGTCCAGGAGATCTTCTACTCGGACCCCCGGGTGCTCACCGCTTCGATCCACGAGTTCGACTTCGGATTCTTCCCGGGGACAGGCGACCGCGACGAAACCGGGGCCGGTGAGGCGAAGGGGACCGCCGTGAACGTCCCGTTGCCGGGCGGAATCGGCGACGAGCGGTGGCTGGAGGGACTGCGCACCGAGATCCTGCCTCGTGTGCGGGACTTCGCCCCCCAGATCCTGGTGACGCAACTCGGGGCGGATACTCACGCCACCGACCCGTTGGCGACGCTGCAACTGACCACCCGCGCCTACCGGGAGGCGGCCCGTGACCTGCACGATCTCGCCCACGATGTGTGCGGGGGGCGCTGGCTGGCCACCGGAGGAGGCGGCTACTCGCTGACTGCGGTTCCGCGAGCCTGGACCATCTACTTCGCCGCGATGTGCGGGATCGAGCTTCCAGATGAACTCCCCGAGGGTTTCGTCCGTATAGCTGAAGAGAGGTTGGGACGCGCTGTACCCAGCCGATTGGACGATCCACAGATCTAGCCCGCGATGCGGGATGGAAGGGAGTGATCGCATGAAGAAGTCGCTGGTGATCTTGACCGTCCTGATGGTCGTGCTGGCCACGATGGGTGCGGCCTCGGCCGCGCCAACCACAGTGAAGGTGAGGGGAGTCAGATTCTCACCCACGACCAGGAGCGTGACCCATGGAGCCACGGTAACGTGGACCAACCCAGGCACGATGAGCCACACCGTCACGTCCTACAGCAGCAACTGGTCGGAGAACGCTAGCCTTGGCGCCGGCGGCACCGCGACCTTCACGTTCACGGCTCCCGGCACCTACCGGTACCGGTGCACGATCCATTCGACGCTAGTCGGCATGCACTGCAAGGGGATGTGCGGCCGGATAGTCGTCCACTAGGAGGGATCGCCTCGCCGCACCGCGCTGGCTTTCGCGTGGGCGGCGAGGCCTTCGGCCGTGGCGATGAGTTCCACGTTGGGTCCGATGCCGGAGTTGGCCTCTTCGGAGGCCTCGACGAAGCTGGAGATCGTCACGAAGTCGGCGGTGCGCAACCCGGAGGAGAAGCGTGCCGTGCCCATGGTCGGCAGCACGTGGTTCGAGCCGACGCCGTAGTCGCCGAACGAGACCGGGGTGCTCGACCCAAGGAAGGCGGCACCGTAGTAGTTCGCCTTCCCCAGGAAGCCGCGCGGATCGCTCGTCACGATCTGTAGGTGCTCGGGCGCGATGCGGTCGGAAACCTCGGCTGCCTGGGCCTCGTTCGCAGCCAGCACGATCAGGGTGAACCTCATCGCTGCTTCGACGATCTCGCGGCGCGGGGACTCGGCGATCTCCTTCTCCAGCGCAACCGTCACCGACGCGGCGAGAGCCTCGTCGAGCGCTACGAGGGTGGTTCGAGCCATCGGGTCGTGCTCGGCTTGGGCCACCAGGTCCACGGCGAGGACGGCCGGATCGGCGCTCTTGTCGGCGACTATCACCAGTTCCGTGGGTCCGGCGAGCGAATCGATGCCGACGATCCCGTAGACGTCCTTCTTGGCGGCCGTTACCCACGCGTTGCCGGGACCGACGATCTTGTCCACGCGGGCGATCGATTCCGTGCCGTGGGCAAGCGCCCCGATCGCCTGCGCGCCGCCGACGCGATAGACCTCATCCACGCCAGCGATCGATGCCGCGAACAGCACCGGCGCGGGCACGGCGCCCGTCTCATCCGGGGGGCTGCAGAGGACGACTCGTTCCACTCCCGCGGTCTTCGCCGGGATCGCCGTCATCAGAACCGTCGACGGATAGGAGGCCCGTCCGCCGGGAACGTAGCAACCGGCTGCCGCGATGGGTTTGACGCGCTCGCCATAACGGACGCCCTTGAAGGCGACCTCCCAGCCGACGGGAAGCTGCCGGCGGTGCAGGTCGCCCAGGCGCTCGGCCATCTCCTCCAGCGCGTGCTTGAGTTCCTCGTCCAGTTGCTGAACGGCGGCGTCGGATTCGTCGCGGCTTACGCGTACGCGCCCTGCGATGTCGGCCCTGTCGAACTTGGAGGTCAGTTCGACGAGCGCCGCGTCGCCCTCCAGCCGCACCCGTTCGACGATGGCATGGGCGCTCTCCACCACGTCGGCATCGAGGGCAACCGAAGCCGGTTCAGGCATAGGATCGCCCGCTCGCAGGTCCCTCGTCTCGATCATGGTGTCGATAGCCTATCTGTCGCGACCGCGCTGCATCAGAACCCGCCCGGCCACCCACCGATAGGGGCCGGGAACTGCAACGCGGAAGAACTCCAACGCGCCCGCCCAACGCGGGATCGTCACCTGTGGAGCGCGCCCGCGCTCGATCACTTTCACGATCGCGCGGGTCACCAGCTTCATCGGCATCACGATCGCGTCTGGGAGATCATTCTGAGGGAACCCCTCCGTGTTCACGAACGCGGGACATATCGCCGTTACCAGTACCCCGTCCCTGGATGTCTCGTGGTTGATCGACTCCGAGAATGCGACGACAGCATGTTTCGTGGCGGAGTAGACGGCAGCACCCGGCACGGCATGGCGACCGGCTATCGAGGCCACGTTGATGATGTGCCCGCGACCGCGCTGCTGCATCCCCGGCAGGAAGGCTTTCGTCGCGTAGATCACGGATAGGAGGTTGGTGGCGACTATTAGCTCGATGCGCTCGTAGGTCAGGTCCTCGAATCGCCCACCGGCCGGGATGCCCGCGTTGTTGATGAGGATGTCGCATCCGCCCAGGTCGTTCTCGGCGAGTTCAACTAGTTCCCGGATGTTCTCGGGCCTCGTGACATCGCAGACCGCAACCGTGGCCTTGCCGCCCTTCGAGTTGATTAATGCGGCCAGTTCCTCCAAGAGATCTTGCCTTCGCGCAGCCAACACGACGTGTGCGCCCCTTTGGGCCAGGGCGACCGCGGTAGCACGCCCGATCCCTGAGGATGCGCCGGTTACGATCGCTACGGTGCCACGGATGTTCATGGTTCGAAGCCTACCGGGCAGGCCGAACTGGGACTGCCAGACAAGGCGACTCTCGCCCACCCGACCGTGCTCTCACCTGAGCGAGTCTGAATCCAGACTCGAGTGCAATCACCCTTGGCGATGGCTATCCGTATGCCGCTGAGGCCAGCCGGATTACCCGCTGTCGGCCCATGCGCGTAGAATCGAGCTCGTAGCACTTCCGAGGCATGAACTTCAGACACGGAGATACCGAAATAGTGACGATCCGCAGCCGAACCGAACCGGAGGGGACTGGGTAGGTCACTTCA
>Ga0315287_10007720_pt1 | contig 10801 bp, 8 predicted proteins | sample YL17G11_0_MG_FD_205037 | JGI IMG/M metagenome (GOLD analysis project Ga0315287, IMG submission 205037) | Sediment microbial communities from Yellowstone Lake, YNP, Wyoming, USA - YL17G11_0 | ecosystem: Environmental > Aquatic > Freshwater > Lake > Sediment | place: USA: Wyoming | collected...
ACCTGTCTTGGCGACGATAATGCCATTCCAGTCGAATGGGTTGGCCAATTGGGTGCTCGCAGGATTGTAATCGGCATCATTCTGAGACGTAAATACGACGGGATGTTCGGGAGATCCGTCGACCAATAGCTTTCCTTCGATACGCAGGCCTGTGAACGCCTGGAAGAGAAGGATGCATCCCTGCCTGATGACGAGTTCTTTGCCAGCCGGAACGATGTAATCCTGATCGATGATATACGGATTGCCACTCTTCTCAAGAACGGTGCCATGAGAAACGATCCCCTGAAGATGGGTTTCGGCTATGCCCTGTGCAACGAATACAGTCAGCGTGAGCGCAACCATAGCGTGTTTCATCGAGGCATTCATCCTTCGAACAGAGGAACACAACCCTCAACCCTATGCTACAAAATACCATCCGCAGAAAGAGGAGTTGACTTCCTGCCAAGACCTGCGGCCCTGCACGGGAGGGTCGGGCATCGACCTCCCCATTCACGGAATCGCCGCACTACTTCCCTGCCACGGCATTGATGAGACCGCCTGCCAGGAGCATGGTGCGCTCGCGGTCCGAAAGCTTCACGTCGAGGCAAATGTCAATTCCCTTGGTGGCATTTCGGGCAACAATCGCAGCACCACGTTCCAGCGCCGACCGAATGTCTTTGACCTCAATGCGATCGCCAGCCTCAATGCGTTCGTAGTCAGCCGGGTCCGCGAAGAACGCCGGCACAATCCCGAAATTCACCAGGTTGGCGCGATGGATGCGCTCCATGGACTTGGCAATGATCATCTTGACACCAAGGAACATCGGGCAGATTGCCGCATGTTCCCGCGACGAGCCCTGACCGTACGACTCACCGGCAACTACCACGTTGTGAAGACCCTGCGCCTTATTCGCCAGCGCCCGGTGAGCAAACTCCGGATCGTTGCGCTCGAAGACAAACTCCGCGTACTTGGGGATGTTGGATCGGTACTTCAGCCGGTTGCCCGCAGGCATGATGTGATCGGTGGTGATCTTGTCACCCAGACGAATCGTCACAATGCCGTGGATGGCGCCGGGCATGGCGTCGTTGCTCGGCGGAGCACCAATATTGGGGCCTCGCACGATTGCGGCAGAGGATTCCTGCGAGGGTTCGCTGATCATGCTGTCGTCCAACGCGAATTGCGCAGGGACCTCGATCGACGGGTACTCGTTGGCGGAGAAATACCGCGTGGGATCGGTCAACTCTCCGGCAAGCACCGAGGCTACGGCTGTCTCTGGAGACACCAGATACACCTGCGCGTCGGCGGTGCCGCTGCGTCCCTCGAAGTTCCGATTGTTGGTGCGCAATGACACTCCGGCGGATTTGGGGGCCTGCGAGTTTCCGATGCAGAAACCGCACGCGCTTTCGAGGATGCGTGCGCCGGACGCAACGATCTTTGCCAGTGCCCCGTTTTCGGCAATCATCGACAGCACCTGACGCGAACCGGGCGCCACGCCGAAGGAGACGCCCGCCGCGACCTTCTTGCCCGCAAGGGCAGACGCCACGATCATGAGGTCGCGATACGATGCGTTGGTGCAGGACCCGACAAGAACCTGATCCACCTTCATGCCGGCAAGCTCGCGCACAGTCTTGACATTTCCAGGCGAATGAGGACACGCCGTCAGCGGCTCAAGCGTCGACATGTCGATGGAGATGACCCGGTCGTACGAGGCGCCGCTATCCGCGCTCAACGGCTTGTAGCACGCGTCACGGCCCTGAGCCTTGAGAAACCGCAGTGTCTGCTCGTCGGAGGGGAACACCGAGGTCGTCACACCGGTCTCGGCACCCATGTTGGTGATGGTGGCACGCTGGGGGACAGAGAGCGATGCGACGCCGGCGCCACCGTACTCCAGCACGCACCCGACATTCCCCTTTGTCGAAACGATCTCCAGCACCTTGAGGATGACGTCTTTTGCCGATACCCAGGGGCGCAGGTGTCCGGATAGTTCCACTTTGACAACACGCGGGTATGTCAGGAAGAAGGCGCCCCCGCCCATGGCCACAGCCACGTCGAGCCCTCCTGCGCCAATGGCGATCTGGCCGATGCCGCCGCCAGTGGGCGTGTGCGAATCGCTACCCAGGAGGGTGGTGCCGGGAGCCCCGAACCGCTCCAGGTGCACCTGATGGCAAATGCCGTTTCCGGCCCGGGAGAAGCGGATCCCGTACTTCGCCGCAACACTTGCCAGATACGCATGGTCGTCGGCGTTCTCGAAGCCTTCCTGCACAGTGTTGTGGTCAACGTAGGATACCGACACGTCGGTCTTGACTCGGTCGAAGCCCATGGCCTCGAATTGGAGATACGCCATGGTGCCGGTGGCATCCTGCGTGAGGGTCTGATCGATGCGGATGCCCACCTCGGCGCCGGGGGTCGGGGTGCCTTCGACGATGTGGGAGTCGAGGATTTTCTGGACGATGTTGTGTGCCATGGGATGGGGGCCTCCGTGGTGTTTTTGAATTCCTGAGAGACGAGCGGCGAGTGCCGGGAGCCGACGTCGGGTCGCTGCTGGATGCGATGGGCGAACAGTCGCGTGGGGACTCCGCGCCCCCACACCCGCGCAAGAGGGGTCCTGCAGCCGGGCCTTTTCCTCCCACGGTCGGGCCCAAGCCTTTTGACTCCCGACCGCCCGAACGCTGCGGCTCGGTGGGCTTGAGGCGGGGGCGCTGCCTCCATGGTGGAGAACTGCGCGCTGTCCGGACAACTTCGAAAAATACAACCCTCCGTCGAGAACAATGGCATACCACGGAACGTCACGCCGGGAAGTGACGAAGCCGTTGGTCTTGCCCGCCGGGCACGATGCTCGAGGGTGTCGCGCACCGGGTGGTTGAGGCTTGGCACCGCTGCACGACGCGCCACACATTCGACGGGGCTCAGTGCGGCGCCCGGCTTTGCCACCCAAGACGTGCTGCTGAACTTGCGGCACTGGCACACCTGGATACTTGCCAAATGAAAAGGAAATCGGCTATATTCGACAACACAGTCCACGTCACGCTCACCACTCCCCCACCCACGGAGGTTGCGGTATGAAGGCACGAGTAACGCGCATTGTCATGTGTTGTGTGGTTCCCATGGCCACTGCACTCATGGTGGCCGGGTGCGGTGTAAGCGAGAAGCAGTTGACAGCCGCAGAGGCCAAGGTCAAGACGCTCCAGGAGAAAGGGCTCCCCGACTCCGCCATTACCGAGGTGAAGGTCTACATCTTCCAGATACGCACTGCCAACAAGCTCGGACAGAACTCGACTGCACGCACGTACTACGATTCTCTGACCTCTGCACTCGCGCGCGCCGAAGCCGGATTCTCCGCCGCGCTCGCCAGCTTCAAACCGTATGTCGACTCGGTGGTCGCCGCAGTGGGCGAAAGCAAGAAGCCGCTCACCGGCATGTTGCTCGAACCGGTTGACAGCGTACTTGCGCTCGTCGATTCACTCGCACGCACAAACCATCTCCTCGATGCCAAGAAGGAATGCGATCAACTGGTCGCGTGGATGCCGGGGATGCTCGAAAGCCAGAAGAAGACCGTCGAGATGCGGCCCAAGTTCATCGGCACCTGGTCGCGCAGCGAACAGGACGAGACCGGGGCAGTGCGCAAGGAGGCTTTCACATTTGCCAAGGATGGCGTCCTCAAAACCGCAGAGGAAAAGAAGGGGCTCAGCAACGAGGCGTTCAAAGAAGACTGGAAGTTCGTTTCGTCGGGAACCTGGGACAATATCGCCGACACCGTGTACCTCTTCGTCACCAAAGAGAGCTGTGAACGGCAAAACTACTCCAACCTGAAGATTGTTGACGGAAAGAAGAAGTGGGTTGACGCCAAGGGCGCCACGTACAAGGACTCGACTGTTGCGAAGAACCGGTTCATGACGTGGGAAGAATTGACGGTTGGCGAGTATAAGAAGAAGTAGTGCGATTGCGGGCGGGACAAGCGGGCGAAGACAGGGCCATGGGTGTGCTCGGAGTGCCACGGCCCCCCCCCGGACCGTGGTCCTGCTTGCACCGAGAGACGAACGAGATCCCGGAGTCCTTACCTGAGACAGCACGGTCGAGGGCGACCGTGGCACACGCGGTGGGAGGGGCGAGACAAATGCCCCTCAATTGGCGTCACAGCGGAACCTCCGTCCCCCCACCATGCCCCGAGCCCTCATCATCAACCCCTGGGTCATCGACTTCAAGCTCTACGACGAGTGGATGCATCCGCTCGGGCTCTACCTGCTGACCTCTCTGCTCCGCCACAACGGCGTGGACACCGCATACTTCAACTGCCTTGATCGCGGGCTCCTCACCAAAGACAAGCACTTCGGCACCGGCGACTTCCCGTCTGTCCAGGTTGACAAACCACCGATCTACCGCAGCATCCATCGGTACTACCGGCGGTTCGGCGTGCCCTTCGACGCGATGACGTCGTGGCTGAGCCTCCAGAGAACGCCCGACGTGATCTTCGTTGGCAGTGGCATGACCTACTGGCTGCATGGCGTGGCAGAAGCCGTGGCAGCGGTGCGGACGGTGTTCCCCGACGTTGCGGTGGTCATTGGCGGGGTGGGAGCAACACTGGCCGCGCCTTCGCTTCGACGACTCGTGCCGGACGCACATGTGTGCGAAGGTCCGTTGCTTGACGCCATCGGTCCCGGCAAAGACGCCATCCCGTGCCTGTCCCGACTGACCGCGCAAGGGTGGGTGTCAGACCTGACCCTGGGGCTCCTTGCGAGCACCACGCTCCGCCATGCACCAGTCCTGGCAACACTGGGATGCTCCATGCGGTGCGCGTACTGCGCGTCACACGCGCTGCAGGGCCAGTTCGTCCAGCGTCCGATTGCGCAGGTAGTGCATGAGATTGCGTGGGCCCGCCTGTTCGGTGTGGAAGACTTCGCCTTCTACGACGATGCACTGCTGTACCGTCCGGAAGAAGTCCTGTTTCCGCTGCTCAGAGGTGTCGCGGAGGCGGGACTCACCTGCCGATTCCACACGCCCAATGGCCTCCACGTCAAGTGGATGACCCCGGCAACTGCCACCGCCATGAAATCGGCAGGATTCCGGACCATGCGCTTCGGCTACGAGAGCAGCTCGCACCACGACGCCACCTGCTCCAAGGCGAGCCGGCAGTCGCTGGCCACCATGGTTGAGGTGGTCACGGAGGCCGGGTTCCCGGCGACAGACCTCGGGGTCTACGTGATGGCCGGACTCCCCGACCAATTGCCCGCGCACGTACGCGAAGAGCTGCGCTTCGTCGCGTCTCTGGGAGCAAGGCCGAAGCCGGTATTCCTCTCACCAGTCCCGCGCACAGCAGTCTTTGACCACTATGCGGCCATGTTCCCCCAACTCACCGAAGACCCACTGTGGCACAACGATGCATTCTTCGTCAGTCAACTACCCGGATGGAGCTACGAGGCCATGGAGGAGATCCGGCAGGAGGCGAGAGAGCTTGCGGGAAATGGCGGGACGAGGAGGCCTGGTCGGAGTGTGGGAGCGCAGTGACGAGTTACGAGCAAGCGAGTTACGAGTTACGAGTGCAAGCGAAGAGTGATGTCATCGAAATCGATCCCGACCTCTCAACCCTCACCTCTCAACCCTCAACTGTCCGCCCTCAACTGTCCGCCCTCTTCCCCAACTCCTTGGCAATGAATTCCGCAATCGTATCCACCGACTTGATGATGAACCGGCCAACGTTCTGGTCGTCGATATGGACCTTGTACGTGCGCTGGAGAGCCATCACGATTTCCAGTGCGTCAACCGAGTCGATCTGAATTGTATTGCCACCCTCAAACAGCGACAGGTCGTCCTTGATTGCCTCAGCAGCAACGTCGGTGATCTTGAGGGCCTCGACAATGAGCTTCTTGATTTCGAGCTTGAGTTGGGGAGATGCGTTATCCATGGTGGTGCTTTCGGCGCTCCGTTGTGCAATTCGTCTGTTCCGTACTCCATTGCTCTCTGACCGCTGGTTCCGGCATGCGCATGCGCGTCAAGTTAGCGTACGGATTGCGGGCATTGAGGCCCGTTAGGGCCGGCACCTCTGTAGTAGTCGGTCGAGAGAATGCGGCCATGAGCCCCGTTAGGGGCGGCACCTGCTCTGACGCGTTGTGCTGGTGCCGTCCCTACGGGACTCCTGAGCACCTTGTTGGCTGCCAATTACTACAGATGTGCCGCGCCTACGGCGCTCAGGCCACAGACAGCTTCCGTCCGCGCGCTCCGGAGCTGAATGTCACTAACTACTTGACGCGCATGCGCCTTGCGGGAAGGGGCGCGACAGATCTCGCACTGCCCGCTACTTGACGGCCTTCAGCAGTCGCACAAAGAACGCCTGCTCCGCATCCGCGCGCTCGACGAGCATGGCGGAGAGTTCCTTCAGCCGGTCGAGACCCAGGTCGCGCTTCTTGCCGATGCGCGCGACAAAGAGCGAAATCTCGCGCCACTTGTCGCCGATGTTCATCATCTCTTTGGAGAACTCCGCAAGATCGTCGCGTTTAAGCAACGTAGCTGCCTGCTGCAGGAACGTGGCGTACATGAACCGGAACCCACCCCCGCCAGTGCCCTGCTCCTCGAGAAAAATGTGGATCTTCATGATCTCGTGAGACAGGTGGTCGATGTCGCGTGCCCTCTGCGGCCAATCAAGCACCTTGCGGGAGAAGAGCCGCATGCCCCGCACACCAACGAAGGGCACCGGGAGCTTGACCATGTTGAACGACGCCTCTTTGATGCCCTTGACGATGGCAGCCGGCAGGTTCGGCGTGGTGGGAACTCCGCGCGCATGGAACATGAAGCCATGCGGCGCCATCATGCCGCGGGCAAAGCGCGCCTTGTTCAGCGCCTCGCGCGGCACAACTGTGGGGCCTGGGGCGTAACAGTCGCTCAGTGTGTAGCTCGTGTCGTCGTAGCCTGTCACCGTGACGAAATGCCCGTTGAAGTGCACCCGCATGTGCGCGGGGAAGTACGACATCTCGAAGATGTCGACCTGCACCGCAACCGGTACTCCCTTGTCAATGAGGCCGCGAAGAGCCGACTCAGCCTTTGCCGGATCGCGGAACTTCGTCATGGCAAAGTCGGCCCCAATGCGCTTGCAGAGCTTGCGGGGTATGATGCCGGGTCGATTGCGCATCACGAACATGGGGAATGGCAGGTTGCGCGAGTCGAGGTACGCGAAAAAGATGCCGGCCGACACCCCGAAGACCATGGGCTCGGAGAGAGCCAGGCCCTTGTGCGCGAGCAGCGCCGCAACCGTGCCCGACTCGCAGTGCGCTGCCATCTTATGCGTAAACGACGAGATTGTATTCATTGAGAATCCTTGACAAACTCGGCCTTCGTGACAAAGGGATTGGCGGTCTTCACATCGCGGATACGCCCGCCCGACGCCGGTTGCTCACAAATGTGGAAGATCTCGGACAGCGCAATGCCAAAGACGTCTGCGTATCGCTGCGCATCGCGAATGCGCATTGAGGCGAATCCGGACGGTGTCATCTGCCGCTTGATCTTCGATACCGACAGACCAACGCGCGACGAGAGATCGCCGATGCCCATTTCGGTGAGCACCATGTAGTACTCGACTGGCGTGATCTGACCGGCGAGCAGCTTCCCGCGGTACGTCTCCTCGAGCCGGGCGCGCTTGCCCTGGTAGTCGTCGAAGTAGTTGCGCGTCAGGTACGAACCTGTTTGCATGGATTCGTACGATCCGTCGGCCTTCTCGACGTACAACACCATCTGGTGATCGGGAAAGTCGACCCGGGCGTCGTTTTCCTTCATGCTACCCCCGCAAGTAGTATGCGAACAGCCACGAAAAATACATCTTCCGGACCTATTGAGGCTTCAGGGAGTTGCCTCCGAAAAATCGGGGGTGCCGTGTGACCGTTGGCACGTGGCCCCGCAGAGGAAGTGGTCTGCAGCGCGATCGCGGCGCATCAGAGCGGATACGTGCCCACGGGAAACGGGTTGGAGTAGATCCACGCCTTCCTCCTGCGCCGTACCTCGATTCGGTAGACGCCGGGAGCATCGACAATGAACTCTGCTGCGGTTCCCGTGCGCTTGTCCACCCGCACTCCGTTGCGCATGAGACGGATTCTCCCTTCAAGCGGCACTTTCACCGAGATCGTCGCTGGGAGCGGATGCGGCTCCCCGGCCCTGCCCGGCGCCAGCACCGCGCCGTCGCCGTAGCGAATGGACAGCTCGGCGCCTCGCGCATTTCCGCGCCGGAAGTTGCTGAAGAACCCATGCCCATCCCGCAGCGCCTCACGCAGGATGCGACCGGCACGCACAGGATCGTCCTGCGGCAACGGCCTGTCAATGTAGACATGCGTACGAATGCCTTTGAGTTCGACTTTGATGGGGAACACAGTGAAGGACATCAGGCCGAGGCCGTACTTGCGCGTGTGGGCATCCACGCCGCCGATTGCGCTGACAAAGGAGAGCCGGTTCAGCTCATCCCACCTGCGCATGAGTGCCCGGGGCACGTCGGCCATGAAGCGCCGCGGGAACCACACCCGCACCACACTCCGCCACGACCGGAGGTTCTCCATCCAATCGGACATCTGGTTCCACAGTTCCACTCCGTCAAAGCCGGTCACATGCCAGTCGGTCCAGGGATACGGAGGGAATGTGCTGAAGTAGTGACGCACCTCATGGGGATGCGCGAGAAAACCGACACCGCCCTGCGCACGCACAGCGGCAACGTACTCGGCCGCAGTCTGGCCGTCAACAACACCCGAGGTGCCGGTGACAAGGTAGTGATTGTGAAGATTGCGGTCGTTGTGCTCGTAGCCGATTTCGACGAATACGCCCTGGTGGAAGCCACCGAAGCCTGCGGTGCGCCCCTCAACGGTCATGTGATCGGTAACCACCAGATAGTCGAGCCCGACCTCGCGCGCAGCATGGATCAACTCCGGGTAGTCAACGCCACCGTCGGAGTAGTGCGTGTGCAGGTGGATGGCGCCGCAGATCTCGTGGCGGGGTGGAGGCGTGGCCGGTGCGGCGGTCGGGACTCGCGCGGGAACCGCTGCGGGCATCTCGGTATTTGACGGATGATGATCGGTCATGCGAGGGCTCTCCCGTTTGTCCGGATTCCAGCGCCGATGCCTCGGGACCTCCTCTGGCCGCTGACAGAGTCTCGCAGCAGCGAAGCAAAGGCGAGACTGCTCGCGTCGCACCCTGCCGACGCGGTGTCTGCGGCTACGCCGCCCCGCCCTACCGCCCGAGCAACACCGAGCTACCGTTGCAGAACGTCCCTGCCACACACGCAGTCATCAGCCCTGCAAGCGTTGCAGCCACCAGGGCGCGGAAGCCGATCTTCGACAGCACCGTTGTCTTGTTTGGCGCCAGCGCTGCTGTGCCACCAACGAAGATCGCCATGGACGCAACGTGCGCAAACCCGCAGAGCGCGTAGGTCGTGATGACCAGCGACCGGGTGTAGTGGATACTCCCTGCTGCAATGGCTGTGGACAGGTCCTGGTACGACGTCACCTCTGTCAATACCAGGCGCTCGCCGATGATGCGGGCCGCAGCCATGACATCGGCGGGCGGTACGCCAATGACAAGCACGAAGGGTGCAAAGAGGTATCCGAGCAAGCCCCGCAGCGTCCAGTCAATCTGGACATGCATCCACGAATTGAGCAACGGCCCCGCCGACTTGAGGCCCAGATCCGCCAGCGCCACCAGCCCCAACACTGCGATGAGCAGGGCCGCAATACTCAGCACAACCTTGGCGCCGGACATGGAGCCGTTGATCACAGCCTCGAAGACGTTGCTCTCCTTGTCATACTGCGCTTTGATGGTGCGGCCGAGGGTCTTGGGGTTTTCGGTCTCAGGCAGCAGGATCTTGGACATGACAATCGCCGCAGGTGCCGATAGAATCGATGCTGACACCAGATGACCGGCGATTGTGGGGAACCTGCTCTGCAGCAGAAACACATACAGCGCCATGGTGCTTGACGCCACTGTAGCCATGCCCGAGGTGAGCACCATGCACAGCTCCGAGCGGGTCATTTCGACAAGGTGCGGACGAATGGTCAGATTCGACTCAATGCCCACGAAGATGTTGGCGGCTGTGCACAGGGATTCGGCGCCGGAGATGCGCATCAGTTTGGTGAAGGCAACGGCGAATCCGCGAATCAGCGCCTGCATCACACCATAGTAGTAAAGGACGGACATGAGTGCGGAGAAGAAGATGATCGTGGGCAGTGCCTGAAACGCGAGCAGGAAGCCGATGGACCCTTCAGTACCAGGTGGCAACGCGAGCGGCCCGAAGAGGAACCGCGCGCCCTCGGATGCCGGCTCCAGAACCTTGACAACGAGGCCATTTATGGCAAGAAAGACTCGTACACCTGCCGGCGCCACGAAGATGAAGAGTCCGAACATCAACTGCAGTCCCACGCCCCAGGCAATGGCGTGCCAGTTCATCCGGTTCCTGTTCGTCGAAAATAGCCAGGCAAACCCCATGAGAACGAAGATGCCGGCAAAACTCACCAGGTTGTAGGCTGTGAATGCCATGGTGCGTGATCCTCCTGTTCGGTGACCCGGTTCGTCACTTCTCACGTTGCGGCGGTACCTGGGAGACGTAGCGCGCTACGTCTCTACGTTCGAACAACTCCCCACTCCCCACTTCTCCAACACTCCGCACTCCTCACACTTCGACTCCGCTCAGTGCATCGCTCTGCCCTCTGCCCTCTGCCCTCCGCCCTCCGCCCTCTGCCCTCCGCCCTCCGCCCTCCGCCCTCTGCCCTCTGCCCTCCGCCCTCCGCCCTCCGCCCTCTGCCCTCTGCCCTCCGCCCTCCGCCCTCCGCCCTCCGCCCTCCGCCCTCCGCCCTCCGCCCTC
>Ga0315287_10007721_pt1 | contig 10800 bp, 18 predicted proteins | sample YL17G11_0_MG_FD_205037 | JGI IMG/M metagenome (GOLD analysis project Ga0315287, IMG submission 205037) | Sediment microbial communities from Yellowstone Lake, YNP, Wyoming, USA - YL17G11_0 | ecosystem: Environmental > Aquatic > Freshwater > Lake > Sediment | place: USA: Wyoming | collected...
CTGTTCTTCTACCCTGCGGAATTGTGCACCTCGTGGTTCCTCTCCCAGCTCACCTAAAAGGTAGGACTTAGTTAAGTCAAGTAATGTATCTAACTCTGGGTTATCACCATCTTCTTCGTAGGTCTTTACTACTTTTAACCACTTCACCGCCTCCTCCACGCACTTCTTGGTGGATGTCATCTAAATCTCCTCGATGGTTATACGGACTTTTTTACTAGTTATCCAATTTAACCTACTCTCAGATTTGTTTTTATAAATACCAGACATAACGACTTTTGGAGTACAAGTTGCCCAATGGGGGACTGACCATCGCAATTCAATATCTTTCTTGCTCACATAAATATACCCCTCCAACGACTTCTTCCTCTTCTTATCCATACCGTTTCCTTTCCAAGTTCATATTGTCAAAGTAAGCACACATACAGAGCAATCCTTCAGCCTTGCTCAACGGCTCATCTTTAGGCTTGTCCCGATATCTAATCATTGTTTCTATAATATCGGTCAACGACTTCCTCCGCTTGGATGGTTGCATGTTAGGATTCCTTCGTGGTTAGTTCAGCAATAATCCACGCTAAACCTCTACTAAAAGTTGCATCTTTAGGTTCCATAGCATCAGAGTAAATACGTCGTTCGTTGCTATCTTCAATTACTATATAGCTTGCATATTCCTTACCACAGCCATTATTGGATTGATTTTCTTGCTCATCCTTTGTCAAATCTTCGTATGATACAAGTTTAACTGTCTTCATCCCACTCCTCCTTGGTTAGCTACTTTACAGTAAATAAATCTTCATTCTCTTTTCGGGCGGAATTTAATATGTGTAAGCCGAGTTCAGGCAATACACAATTCCGTAATAGTTTCCGCTTATCAATACCTTCGTATTTATCTATGTTAAATCCCAATTCATTCTGTAAAAATTCTCTCTCCTGTAATTTTTTGCAAGTCTCCATTTTCGGATAATTCCTATCAGCAATAGGGAAATTACTCCATATTGCGTGTCTATGAAGCTCAGTTGTAGGCTCTATCAGATAATTGTAATATGGTATTACATTTTCCACTATCCAACGCCCCCCCCTAAACCATTGTTGCAATATTATGACCTCTTGATACAAACCCATATCGGGATAAACTTTTTTATCTTGCATAAATCGGGTAATGCTATGCGTAGGACACGGAGGACTTGACCATATAAACTCAAACTCCTTGAAATGTTCAAGCAGATATTGGTGTGCGTCTCCCACAATAACCTTATCATTAGGAAAGAAGTCCTGATAGATTTTGGCTATCTGTGGATTAAGCTCAACTGCAACTATTTCATGCTCTTCGCCCGTATTTTCTTTATTCCATAATTTCCGGTTTCCTCCAATTCCGGCATAAGCATTTAGGATACGCATTTATGAACCTCATAATCATTTTCATCATCTCTGTAGCTATCCATAGAAAGTTGGGCATATTCTCCTGATGGGCCGCCACTTAAGATTCGACTAAGTCCTCGCATATCGCTACATGCTCTTTTAGCTTTTTGATAAAGTTCTATCTCTTTTTTATCGGGCAACATTTCTTGTGATTTTGTAGTTAAGGCAAACCAGTTAATATTTTCAGTTACCCAATAAAGATATTGAGGGTCAGATTTAATAATATCTTCTATCGTATAACCCTTATATTTTCCAAATGGTATTTTATCTTTTGGGTCAAGATTCATTTCAACACCCCCTTGCTCGTCATCCTACTCCTCCTTGGTTAGCTACTTTACAACTGCTTATTTATCGTATTGCCATTGATGTTCTTTACCACAGCGAAGACATCTATAACCGCCGAATAGAGACCGTCCATTGTCATATCTACCTTCTTCAATCATATCGTGCCTGAATAACCAACAATATAATTTAGATAATACCTTCATCCTACTCCCCCAATCTGAGTGCTTGTAAGTTAATATCACTTTCCACTTCGTTCCCCCATACATCCCAACCTTCTGTCTTTTGACGAGCGAATAGTTCTATTTTTGTTTGTGTGGGGAACATTTTGGTAATTCTGTCTCTAATGGTATCGGGCTTCTGACTATGCCTTCTTCTTTTCTCTGATAAAAACTGATGTTCTTTCGTAGATCCTCTTGGAGTGGGTATTTTACCTTTCTTAAAAACAAGGCACAATTCTACTTGGGATGGGGTATAGAAACTTGGCAAAATTCTTTGCTTGTCCCATACAAATGCTATTGTTGAAAACTTAAATCCCCAAGCATTACCGACTTGCAGTCCCCAATCTAACGCAGGAGAACGCACCCATAAAAATAATAAGGCATTATCATCTATACTATTCTGAACGGGCAAAGAGCAAATATCTTTTAGCTTCATAGAATTATAATGAAAACTCCCGCTACTTTTTATGTAAGACTTCTTTGCTACATTCTGGTGAGAACATTCCCACGGCGGGTCAGCATATATAATCTGATATTTCTTCATATTTCTACCCCCAATCTGAGTGCTTGTTTGGCTATGTTTTTTATTGCATGAAGTTCTTGCCATAGGTCAGAATTGTGTTCGTCCCTTATCTTCTCCATAAAGCCCTTCATCCTCGCCAGGTCGGATTCAAGGGAGGCTATCTTCTGCATCTTTTCTTCATACAGCTGTGTCATTACGTCTGTGTCTTTCATTTATCCACCCCCAATGCTTCTCTTACAGATTTTAGACAGGAATTATGTATCTGCCTATAATCACATTCTGCGTAATATGGGCAACTCATACATGAAGAATATCCCTTACCGCACAACTTCTTATTCTCTACTTCTTTCAAACGCTCCGAGATATAGGTGTGGATTCGGTAAACTATTTTACTTGCGAGATGCTTAATATCTTCCAAGCTTACTGTATCTGTATCTACTTGTTTATAGGCAAGCATATCATCAATATAACCTTTCACAACATCCTCTAACCCATCAGTCTTTTTCATGTGGCTCCTATCCCGATTGCCTTGATAAAATTACCGTAAGACAAATGCCGCAGTACCTTAACCCCGTGATCTCGAGCGCGATATTGGCTTGCTCTCGGGAGATCTCACATACACATTCATCGCAGGCCACGGCGCCCGGATGATCGCGGTAAAATTCATCGATCTTCTTACACCTCACTTCGTTCGCGTAACAGAGCTCCACCGAAGCACCCCTTATGTTTGGGCGGCGTCTTCCCATTGGTCCGGCATCGGCCGCAGATAGGACAGCGCCACATCCCCTTTGCATGGCTATAATATTCGTGCGTGTGCCTGCCGTTCTTCATGACCGGGCCGATAGGCGCAGGCGCCGGCCGGATCTCCGGCTCTTTCTTTGCCGGCTTCTTAAAAAATCGATCAAATAGGCGCATCGATCTTAAACTCCTTGCATATTTCAAGCGCTAAAGCGTCATACGGAAAGATATTGACGATCCCGGATGGCTTCTTCACCCGGGCCACGATGAAGTCCTTGATGAAGTGCTCGAGGATCACCTTGTCGATCGGCTTACGCGTGTCCGGCTTCACGTAGTTAAGCGGCAGGATCCCGAATCCTAGTCGGGAGAAGTTATCGATCGTCGCCTTGATCACATTGACCTTCTCTTCTTGCCGGTCCGATGATAACTTATCCCACGGCCCGGCTTGCTCGCCCTCAATATTGATATAGTTTAACTTCGCCATTTCGTAAATCTGTACCTCGCTGATCATTTCGACCTGCTTTCTTTTATGAGGGCTTTGATCTGTTTTATAGCGGCTTGCAGGGCCCTTGTCCTGCCGTGAATACGTCCGTCTTCCGAGCAGTACGCTTGAAAACTGATATCGTAATCGTGATAGAACCGCATCAGTATAACTAATATCTTCTGTTTTTGGCTAGCCATTACAAGTTCCCCCGTTGCATCCGCATCCGCAATTATCAAATGCCGGATCTTCCGTGCTTACCAACTTAAACCAACTATGCTTAACACCGTTAATCTCTTCCGTTTTATTTAGAATGATATGTCCGCGCCGGCGTAAATCGAAGATCCGCGCGTTGTATTGAGCGATCCCTAAATTTAGGATCTCCGGCAGGCCTACCCATCCCCCCTTCTGCGTTTTAAGAAGGTCTAACATTTTTTGCTGTTGATTGTAACGCATTGGCGCTCTCCTTTTTTTTCGTTACAGGCTCCGCACATCCACTTATGCGGCGCGATCTTCTGACAATTATCCTGCCGAGGCTCCTTGAATTTACCGCAGGCCACACATACTACCAATATTGGTATATTGTATGTACTCATAGCTTTTCTATCCTCACGGTAATAATACCTTGCTCAATCGGAGCAAGTTGACTAAACGCCCTCTTGGACAAATCAAGGCGCCGACCCATCCGGTATAACCTTTTGGACGGTCCCCGATCCGCCACCACCGCGATAACAGATCGTAAGGCCTTCCCTTCCTTATCCAATCGAGATATTTTAAGTCGCGCTCCAAAAGGATAGTCCCAACTTGCACAGGTAAGATTTTCATCGTTTAGCTCCTTTCCGTTAGCCATAACAGCCTGCCCGGATTCCTTGAGGCAGGATTCCCGGGTATAGTAGCTTGCTTCCGTGATCTCGGCGCGCGCCCCGGCCGCGCAAAAGGCCATTATCATCATAACAAGGCACGTTTTCCCGATCTTTTTCGTTATCGCGTCCAATTTGGCCCTGTCTTCCGCGCTAGGTTGAGTAAACGGCGCCGGTTCCGACACCGGAGCCGGAGATACCACAGGCGCAACTCGCTTTTTAGGGATCCATCCGCGCCAATCTTCTATCCAACGATCTCCGTTCTTTATAAAACCGCCCTTATACTCCTTGCTTTGCATATAGTTCTTAAGCGCGGCCATAAGGTCATCGAAGTCTTGATCTGTTTTTATTGTAGCTCTAAAGGTTAGTTGAGCCATACTCATACCTATCTGTTTTGGATAAGAGTTCCAAAACTTCATAAATAAAGCCCCTCTTATTTCTTCTTCTTTACTTTCCTTTACTTTACTTTCCTTTATAGCATTGCCTTCGCATTGCGTTGGCATTGCGTCCGCATCCTTATTCCATCTTTTTAAGGCTGATTGACTTGCTTTGTCCCTCTTTTCGGTCATTGATTTTAAGCGGCGAAGACAGCTTTCCGACCAAAATTTTCCTTTTCTAACTTTAAATAGTTTAAAATCCATTACCACCCTCGCAATGCGTTCGCATAGCGAAACATCACCATTTGAGTAGACATCTAAATCTTCAATTTTCATATAACCGCTTTGTTCATATAGTCTTTCGATAAGGCCCCAATAAATACCCACCCCCTCATATCCCATTTCTGAAAACAATTTTTCCAGTTTAGGATCGTGTCGGGCGTGATAATCGTGAGGAAAATAATATGTGTGCTTCATCAATTCCCTTTCTGGACAAAAGATCTCAAAAACGGACAACCCCGAGCCGCGCAGGTCAGCGCCTTCCGGCTCGAGATCACCCGGCTTCTGTTACGATCGTCCCGGCACCTGTATCTCAAGCACCGGTATTTAATCACGATTTTAGCCCTTTCATATAGGCAGAAGCCCATCTTTTGAGCTCTTCTCTATGTTCTTGCGAGATTTTATCGAAAAAGCCCTCTGTTTTGAGCTTTTCGCAGTAATCCGCTACATCCTTGCGCGTTTTCATCGTCTTCATAGCGACCTGCAAGTCATTATAGACCTTGCGGCTCTTCTGGCCGTCTTCGTAGGCTTGTGTCAAGGGCCCCTTCGGCTTTGACACGGGCGCAGGAGTAGGCTCTAGCGCAGCGCTTTCTAGCGGCGGCGCGAAAGTTACGGCCCCACCCTGCACTGATGCCGTCTTTACTTCCGCGTCGATTGTAGGGCCATTTACGGCCGTTTTTTGCTCTTCGGGACCTGCAATCTCCGGTTTTTTGCCGTTTGCGTCATAAAACAGCTCGTCTTTCGATTCATCTGGCGCAGGGATAAGGGCCCTTTCTATCGGTGTAATTGAAGCAAACTTCTGTATTTCACCGATCGATATACTTTGGTCGATCTGTAAAATATAGTGTTTTGACTTCTTTCCTTCATAGGCGATATCTTGCGGCACCCTCATAAGCGTAAGAGGGATCATCGCATACCGGCCACATAGACCCTTGATCCACTCAATCGCACTATTGATATTTACTATGCTATTGAAGGATCCGGTATTGATTTGAAAAACTCCAATACCTTTGAGCTCCGGCAGGATCACTTGAAGCGAAGCCATCCGAGCGCATTGTTTTTTAGGCCCGTTTTGATAAGGGCACTCTGGACCGAGGCATTTAACTTGAATAAATCCTCGATCTGTTTCTCCTATTATTTCTAGACCTTCAGCGAAGTCCGGCATTGTTTCGGCTATCTCGCCGTCCCCGAGGCATTTTAACAGAGAGCCACTTCCATATCTTTTATAGTTTTGTTTAAAAAAGAGCTCCGGATCCGCAGGCGGTAGCATAATTTTTATCGCCTTCGGGCGGTCCCCATACAACTCTTTAAATTGCGCGATCAGTTCATCCCTTCTTTTCTGATCCGGTGTTTCTGGATCGAGTATAAAATAATCGACTTCCGACGGATAAGATGCACCTTTCGCGCTCTCCTTCTTAATCCCTAGCCGGATCTTCCCGAGCCGTGGTATTCTCCTAATTTCAGATACTCCCTTGATCATTTAAAACCCCCTTTTTATGATACTTTCTTCCGCCGCGCCAAGCCGGGTTTTTTGACCCTCTTAACCCGTACTTTGACCGGCTGTTTTTCTGAAACGACATTTTTTGCCCTTTCTTTTGCGTCCTTAATCGCTTTATCGATTTTAGGAGTTTGGCTTTTCACCCTTTCTGTTTTGCTTTTTTGTTTAGACACCCTTAAATACTCCGTTACCTTATCGCTCTTCTTCGTTACATCCTCGACGACCTTCGCGTCTATGAATCTATTTGCGACGGCCTGCTCGAGCAACTTGCGGACCGGCTCTGATACCGATACGTAGGTTTCCCGAGTGATCGCTTGAAGGAGCGCGTTCTTGTCTATATAGGAACGGACCGAGGCTGAATACGTTGCCTTGACGTCCGCTACTATGGTTTCCGGGAGCTTCGTCGCGCGAAAGAAGCGCAAAAGGATCGCTTTCGCCTGCTCCTTCACCGCATCGAGCTCCGTGATCTGCGCGTCCGTTGCCGCATACACTTTGAGCGCGCTCTCGACCATTTCTTGATCCGGCGCCACTTCCGCAGGCCCGGCCGGGATCTCCGCCGCCGGAACAGGTATGCCCCAACAGGTGAATTTGAACCGACAATAACTGCACTTCGTCGAATCCCTCAAGAACGGGCGCGGCGGCATTATCTTCTGCGCCACGCACTCCACGATCGTCTTCAAGCCGGCCCGGATCGCCGCCTGCCGTTCTGGATCCGGCTGAACGGTGAACTCAAGGAAAGGCAAGGCTCCCTTCTCGTCCCCGGAGCTATTCCTATTTTTAATGAGGCAAATCGCCCACTTTGCACCCGTTAAAAAAAGGTAGTATTGGATCTGATCGTAGTAGCTCTGCGAGATCTGATTATCCCGGGCCATCATTTGATATGAGAACTCATTGACGGTCTTGATCTCGAGAATAGGATCGCCTTCGAAGGTGATCGCCGAGGCCCCCTCGCCCATCCCGATCACGCCCTCTGATATGATCTTCTTTCTCTCGACCATATTGTCGATCTTACCGCGACAGCCGAGCTCTTCATCGGTCAATTCACGCTCCGGGCTCCGCAATACAAGGCGCAGGCGCCTTCTTATATCCTGTTCGTGGATCCTGCCATCGTCAAATAATACAAGCGTACCATTTGACAATAGCGACTTCTTTTCCGGACACGTGAAATCGTAGTAGATCTCACGCTCACATTTCTCACCCTCGTCGACGGCGGCCCCGGCATCCGAGCAACGGAGATTACGCCGCGCGTACTCCGTATATTCGGCCCGGTAGCTGTCTTCGATTAAAGGTATGAGAATCTTTGTCCTTATTACTTTCTGCTCCACTTATACCACCCCTTTCGTTAGTTATTATCTTCGTAAACAGTAAAAACAGCTTCCGCCACTTCTCCGTTCGCGAGTTTACCGACGATGTAATGATGTTGCGTTGTCATACTTAAAGATAAAGTTTCTATCCTTTTGTTAAAGGCATCGGCGCTCTCTTCTTTAAGGCGCTCTATAACTATTTCCATTTTATTCACCCCCTCTCAATAAAAAGAGCCGGCGGAAATAGAGAAGACAAGATCCGAAGATCTGCCTTGAGCGCCACACCCCACGATTAAGTGTTCTATTTCCGCTCGGCCATATTTTTTGACAATAAAAAAATCGTGGTTCATTGGCGCTCCAAAACGTCATCATATCTTTCACCTCAAGCTAAAAGATAGCACATAACTATTAAAAAAGCAAATTTATCGATCGTAACCGAAAGACGCCGGATTATACGGATCATTAGGGCCGGACATTATCTCGGCGACAACGAGGTATAAAATCACGGCCCCGATCGTTAGCAAAACCCGGAAGCATTGAATAAAATATTTTTTCATCGCACCTTCTCCAATACTTTTTCCGCGATCCGCGTAAGGTTATAATCGATCTTGCGGATTATTACCCCCTTCTTTGCAAGGTCGATATCCTTATTGATGATCTCTTTACGAGCGTCATATAAGGTTGACATCTGCTTATAGCCGGCTTTGATAAGCCTTGCTTCCGGCCCGGTGAATCCACCTTCCTTAATTATCTGTATAGCCTTGTCTTCATTCCCTTCGCCTTGAAAGCGCCGCGCGGATGCTTCCGTGCGATCGAGCCGGTCCTTGAGATCATAGAAATCCGTTACCGGTTGTGAGGCTGATCCTATCGGCTCCCTAACGCTAAAGGCACGTAGGCCCGGGATATCGCTAGATCTAGCCGCTTCCTTCTTCTCCGGCAAGGCGCCGATCTTCGATCCAACGAAATCTACCGTGTTTAGGCCTAATAACCCTAGCCCGGCAAAGTATCCCCGGATCAGATTATCGCCTTTAGCCGGCGAAAAATGGAGATTTTCTCCTACAAGTTTCATAATTTCTGATGTATTATCCCGGGTTTGATACTGCGGTAACAGGTTCTCCCGGCCTTCCGGCACAAGCGGCGCATCATAAAACATACTACGATTCGCCCAATTCTCTATAATAGGGATCGCGGCCGTAGGCACGACTCCGGGAGAATTTTGTCTTAAAAAGTCTTTTGCTAAATTTTCTATTGTCTTTGGATCCTGTTTATATAGGTATTCAAGCGCGGCTTCCGGAGCGGACCCAAACATGGCTCCCAATGCAAAAGGCTTCGGGATCCTAAATACATGGTTAGGTGTTAGGATGATCCAAAAGGACATCTTTTGCCAACGTGGTAAGCGTTTATATCTCTCATCATCCTTGTTCAATAGCCAAAGGATAATCGAGGGTATGGTTATCCCTAGTATTGCATTAATAAAAGCTCGATTCCGGGTGTCTTTGTTTCTAAATGTGCGCCATATCTTCGAATAGTCCTGTATATTAGCGTTCCAGAAGGCCGTGATCATATTGATCGCGCGGCCCGTAGCTCCGGCACGGCTAAAGTCAAGGGTAAGTTCCCGGCTCTCATATCCGGCTAGTTGCTGTGCTTGCTTCCCGGTGATCCCCTTCTTTGCTAGGGATTTTTTAGCACGGATGAAGCTGCCGATCCTTGTCCCCTGTTCTCCAAAAGAGCTCAATATTCTTAATAACTCGACCGGATTGAATACAATCTCTCTATGGAGTAAGGCTTTGACCGTCTTTTGCAGGCTCTTTCGATCCATAGCGACAAGAGAGGCGTTAATGCCCCCGGATCTCTGCCACTCGTAATACATATCCGTCTTATTTACTGCGTGGAAGAGGCCTTTTATAAGATCGAATACAGGCACATAGCCGTATTTTGAGAATACATAGGCCGACCATTGATCGCGGATAGGGTTGCGCGCGATAAACTCCGGTGTTAATGTAGCACCGGCCCGGAGCCAAGACGCCGGAATAGAGAAGATCTTAAATAAGGTATGGATCTGCTCCTTATTAAGCGACATTAAGGCTCTATAAATCTCCGGCTTTACTTGATAAAAGCTCTTCTTGCCGCCGTTGAGGACCGTAACGATATTCTCGCCCGGCACAAAAATACTAGGCCGAAATATGTTATACATATCCTCGGGAGAAGTCCCGAGTTCCTCCATTATTTGATCTATGAGCTCCCGGATCTCTGCGCCGGGCCCCATTATAGCGCCGTCAATAGAGATCGTTCCAAGCGCTTTATCGATAACTTCTTTATAGCTGACCGATGCCGCTTTCATCATCGGGACCGGGATATCCTCAAAACTCTGGCCGAGGATGCTGTTCTTACGCGCGAGATCCGCCATAGCCTTCGATACCGCGTTACGTTCGACTACGTTAATAAAAGCATACGTATTTTTAATTATACTTTCGATCGGCGGCACGATCTTCTTTGATGACCCCTTGATCTTCTTTATAGGGCTATTAAGATTGGCCATAGTTCCGCCGGCCGCCGTTACCTTCTTCTGTGCTTCCTCTAATATACGGTAGAAGGGCACGTGATATTGATTAAGAGCTTTGATCTGCGCGCGTGTTTCTTCTGATAGGATATCGCCATCGACTAAATATTGTAATAGCCGGTCATTATAGGCATACAACTCTTTAGCGACCGCCTTAAACTCCGGATGATCCTTTAGATATAGGTCTACTGCTAGTTTTGCCTTCTGTTTATCAATACCGGTTTCTATCTTTCGTTCGTGTAATTCTACTGCCCGACGAGC
>Ga0315287_10007722_pt1 | contig 10799 bp, 5 predicted proteins | sample YL17G11_0_MG_FD_205037 | JGI IMG/M metagenome (GOLD analysis project Ga0315287, IMG submission 205037) | Sediment microbial communities from Yellowstone Lake, YNP, Wyoming, USA - YL17G11_0 | ecosystem: Environmental > Aquatic > Freshwater > Lake > Sediment | place: USA: Wyoming | collected...
CGAGAAGGTGGTGGACGTCGTACCTTCCATCAGCTACGTGCACAGAGGGTTGGAGAGGCTGGTGGAAAAGAGGGATTACCTGGATTTCGTTCACATCGCCGACAGGATCTGCGGACTTTGCAGCTTCATGCACGCGATGGGCTACTGTCAGGCGGTTGAAGCGGTCATGCGCATCGAGGTGCCGGCGCGCGCCTTGTATCTAAGGACCATATGGGCTGAACTCGGGCGGATCCACAGTCATATTTTCTGGCTCGGCGTTGCGGCCGATGCGTTCGGGTACGAGAGCGTCTTCATGCAGTCCCTGAGGGTGCGCGAGGAGGTTCTCAACGTGATCGAAGAAACCACCGGGGGCAGGGTGATCTTCGGGACCTGCAAAGTGGGAGGGGTGAGAAAGGATATCGGTTCGGAAACACTGCAGGGTGTGGTTAGGAGATTGACCGCGCTGAGAGGTGAGCTGCAAGATCTCACCGATGTCTTCATCAACGACTACTCGATCAGGCACAGGCTGGTGGGGGTCGGGTGTATTTCTAAAGAGGACGCCTACACCCTCGGGTGCGTTGGACCCATGGCTCGAGCGAGCGGGCTGGGCATAGACCTGCGGACCCTTGGGTACGCTGCTTACGGGGAGTTGGAGGTGGAGCCCGTGGTGGAAAACACGGGAGACTGTTATGCTCGATGCCTCGTGAGGATTCGCGAGACCTTCCAGTCCATCGACTTGATCCGTGAGGCTGCTGGCAAGATTCCCGAAGGACCGGTAGACGTCAAGGTCAAGGGCACTCCGAACGGGGAGTATTTTTCGCGGATCGAACAGCCGCGGGGCGAAGTCATCCACTACGTGAAAGGGAACGGCTCGAAGTTTCTGCAGAGGTTCCGGGTCCGGGTCCCTACCTTCAGTAACATCCCGGCCATGATCAAGATCATGAAGGGCTCAGAGCTGGCGGACATTCCCAATATCATCGTCACCCTGGATCCATGTATAAGCTGCACGGAGAGGTAGAGGGCTGAGATCATGAGACTGTTTACGATGACCAAGACCGTGACAAAGAACCTGATCGCCGGGCCTGCGACGCTCATGTACCCCAAACGGAAGAGGGATTTCACCCCGATTACCAGGGGGAGCATAGGGATCGATATTAACACTTGCATATTCTGCGGGATCTGTTCGAAGCGGTGTCCAACCCACGCTCTTGCGGTCAGCAAGGATCCCACCAAGGAATGGGAAATCGACCGTCTCAAGTGCTGCATGTGCAATCTTTGCGTTGAAGTCTGTCCCAAGAAGTGTCTCCTGACTCTCAATCAGTATTTCCCGCCTGTGAGAGAGAAGGGGATGGGGATCCATAGGGAAAATCCGGCAACCAAGTAGGAGGAAAAGGAAATGGCGAGAAAGGTGGTTATCGATGAGCCCGAATGCGTAGCCTGCGGCGTCTGTGTGGAAGGCTGTCCGGAGGTTTTCAGCATGGAGGAGGGTGCGGAGTCTGCGAAAGTCATCAAGGCTACAGGTGGTCCCGAAGATAAGATTCAAGAGGCCATCGACGCATGTCCTACGCAGTGCATCAAATGGGAGGGTTAGCAGGCCATCGAAAAACGCCGGTCTGTTGCGTTCGGTTCGTTCTTTGAATCAGTTGTCGGTTTTCAGTTGCCAGGTGTCAGAGGTGAGGGGGAGGCCTGACAGCTGACCGCTGAAAGCTGATCCCTGGATCGCGGGAAGGAAAGGACGGCATTTCGACCCGAAGTCGAAATGCCGTCCCGCAGCATACGATCTTCTCTTCCTTTTCAGCCACACCTCTTCTCCCCTAAACTCGCCGGAAAGCAGACGATAAGTTCACTACGGCCGTGGACTGTGGCCGCCTGGCATTGTTCTCGCATGATGCGAAATATATAATATAACAATACCTGCTCGCGCGGAATCCTGAGTGGCAAACCCAAGTGATAAAACGGAGAGGAAGGTTTCATGAGAGAAGAGCAATGGACGAGTGGGAAACGCCCTTTTCCTCGAAGGAAACGCCAGGGCGGGGTTCTCCTCAAACCTTGCGCCGCATGGGCGGCGGCCGTGGTCATGAGTGCCGCCGGGTGCGATAAGCAAGCGCCGTCTCCCCCTCCCCCACCCATCGTGCAGGTCGCCGAAGTCACTCCGACCAACGTGCCGATGGCCACCGAGATCATCGGCCAACTGGATTCGCCGCAGAACGTGGAGGTGCGGGCCCGCGTCGAGGCCTTCGTGGACAAGGTGCTCTTCACCGAGGGCACCGAGGTGAAGGAGGGCGCCCCGCTCTTCTTGCTTGACAAGAAGCCATTCGAGCAACGGCTCAACGCCGCCAACGGGATGCTGGCTGAGGCGAAAGCGACGTTGAACAAGTACGAAAAGGACGTCGCCCGACTCACACCCCTCGCCGAGAAGCGCGCCATTCCGCAACAGGACCTCGACAACGCCGTCGCCTCGGTGGAGGTCGGCAAGGCGGGCGTCCTCTCGGCACAAGCGCGGGTGGAGTCGGCGCAGATCGACCTGGGCTATTGCGACGTGCGGTCACCGATCAGCGGCCTGATCGGGGCCAAGCAGGTGTCGATCGGCGAATTGGTGGGCAAGGGCACGCCTACGCTGCTGGCCACCATCTCGACGCTCGATCCCATCTGGTTCTATTGCAACGTGAGCGAAGTCCAGTGGCTCAAGGCCCAGAGCGAGGTCAGTCGCACTGGCAAACAGGTGGCCGACCTGCCGCTCACCCTGATCCTGGCGAACGGCACAGTGCATCCGGCCAGGGGAAACTTCGTCTTCATTGATCGCGCCGTGGATGTGAAGACCGGCACGCTGCGGGTGCGCGCCGAATTCCCCAATACCGAGAAGCTGCTTCGCCCCGGGATGTTCGGGCGGATCAAGGTGGACCTGGGCGTCCGACCCGACAGCATCCTCTTGCCCGAGCGGGCGGTGGCGGAACTCCAGGGCAAGAATTTCGTGTGGGTCATCGACCCCGACAACAAGGCGACGCAACGCGCCGTCAAGGTGGGCGAGACGGTCGGAGGAAGCCTGCTGATTCTTGAGGGTCTCAAGGCCGGCGAACGCTTCGTGGTCGAGGGCCTGCAAAAGGTGCGCGAAGGCGCGCCCGTGCAACCGATGACCGCCGAGCAGATGGCCCAGGCCGCCGCCGCGCAGGCGCCGGCGACGACCCAGCACGAAAAGGAGTAACGCTATGGCTGACTTCTTCATCCGCCGCCCCATCGTGGCGATGGTCATAGCCATCCTGATGGTCATCGTGGGGCTGATCACCCTCAAGGGACTGCCCATCTCCGAGTATCCCCCCGTCAGCCCGACGATGATCCAGGTTACCACCACCTACCGCGGCGCCGCCGCTGAGGCGGTCATGGAATCCGTGGCCACGCCGATCGAGTCCAAAGTCAACGGCGTGGACAAGCTGCTCTACATGCAGTCATACAACGCCAACGACGGCAAGCTCACACTGAACGTTTACTTCGACGTGGGCACGGACGTGGACATCATGCAGGTCAACGCCCAAAACCGCGTCGGCCAGGCCGAGGCGCAGTTGCCGGACGCGGTCAAGAAGGAAGGCGTCGTCGTAAACCGCTCCAGCCCGGACATCCTGATGGTCGTTGGGCTGTCTTCACCCAAGGGCACCTACGACGCCATGTTCCTGGGCAATTACTGCGACATCAATCTGGTGGATGCCATCAAACGCGTGCGCGGCGTGGGGGACGTGAAGAATTTCACCGCGCAGGATTACTCGATGCGCATCTGGTTGCGGCCGGACAAGCTGGCATCGCTGGGAGTCACCCCCAGCGACGTGTCCAACGCCATCAAGGAACAGAACGCGCAATCGCCCGCCGGCCGGATCGGTGCCGAACCGGCCCCGCCCGGCCAGGAAAGCCAGTTCAACGTCCGCGCGCTCGGCCTGTTGAAGGATCCGAAGGAGTTCGAGGACATCATCATCCGCTCCAACCCCGACGGCTCGCAGGTGAAGATCAAGGATGTCGGCCGCGTGGAGTTGGGCGCGCAGACCTACGACTTGCGCGCTCGCTTGAACCAGTCGCCGGCGGGTGCCATCGGCATTTACCTGGCGCCCGGAGCGAACGCCATCGAAACCGCTGACAACGTGAAGAAGATTCTCAAGGCCGCCAAGGAACGGTTCCCGGCCGACATGGATTACGACATCACGCTCGATTCCACCCTGCCGATCAAAGCCTCGCTGGAGGAGATCGTGAAGACTCTCGAAGAGGCGATCGTGCTGGTGCTCCTCGTGGTCTATATCTTCCTGCAAAGCTTCCGCGCCACCATCATCCCGATGTGCACGGTGCCGGTTTCGCTGCTCGGCGTGTTCATCGCCTTCCCGATGCTCGGGTTCAGTGTCAACGTGTTGACCATGTTCGGCCTGGTGCTGGCCATCGGCATCGTGGTGGACGACGCCATCGTGGTGGTCGAGGCGGTGCAACATCACCTCGAGCGCGGCATGACCCCGGTTGAGGCCACGCGCCAGGCGATGAAAGAAGTGACGGGACCGGTCGTGGCCATCGGACTCGTCCTGTGTGCCGTGTTCGTGCCGGTGGCGGGCATGGGCGGCGTGACGGGCCAGCTCTACAGGCAGTTTGCTCTCACCATCGCAGTATCGGTGGTGCTCTCCGTCATCAACGCGCTCACGCTCAGCCCCGCGTTGTGCGCCCTGTTGCTCAAGAAACCGACGCCGGGACGCGGTCCGATTGCGAAGTTCTTCAAGTTGTTTAACAACACGTTTGATTGGTTGAGCAACCGCTACGGCGCCATCGTCGGTGGTCTGGCCCGCAAGGCGACGCGCTCGATGCTGCTGCTGGTGGCGGTGGTGGCCGGCATCTGGATGCTGGGGAAGTTCGTGCCGGGCGGCTTCATTCCCGACGAGGACAAGGGCTATCTCTTCGTGGCGGTCGAACTGCCCGAAGGCGCTTCGCTGCAGCGCACGGATGAGGTGCTGAAACAGGTGGAGGAGGTCGTGGGCAGCACCAAGGGCGTGCGTTCCGCCCTCGGTCTGGCGGGTATGAACATCCTCAATTCGCTCAACTTCCCCAACGCCGCGCTGATGTTCGTGGGTCTTGAGCCTTGGGAGGAGCGCAAGTCGCCTGAGTTGCACGCCAGCGCCATCACCCGCGAGTGGAACAAAAAGTTTTCCGCCATCCCGGAGGCGCGCGCCTTTGCCTTCGGTCCGCCCCCGCTGCCAGGCTACGGCAACGTGTCCGGCTTCACCATGCAATTGCAGGACCGATCCGGTGGCAGCATCGCGCAACTGGCGGGCTACGTTAAGCAACTCACCGAGGCGGTCGCCAATCGCCCGGAGATCGGCCGCATCAGCACCACCTTCAACCCGGCGACCCCCCAAGTGAAGGTCGAGCTGGACCGCGAGAAAGCCCGCACGCTGGGCGTGCCGGTGGACAGCGTGTTCCAGACGATGCAGGCCTATTTGAGCGGACTTTACGTGAACGACTTCGTCCGCTTCGGGCGGGTCTACAAGGTCTTCCTGCAGGCCGAGCCTGAGTTCACCAGCAAACCGAACGACATCGGCGAGTTCTATGTCCGCAACAACGACGGCCAGATGGTGCCCTTGAGCACGCTGGTGAAGGTCAGCCAGATGTCCGGCCCGAACATCGTCACCCGCTTCAACCTTTACAACGCCGCGGAAATCATGGGCGCGCCCGCGCCGGGCTACAGTTCCGGGCAGGCGATCAAGGCCATCGAGGAAGTCATGAAAACCATGCCCCCGGAGGTCGGCTACGAGTGGTCCGGCCTGACGCTCCAGGAAAAGAAATCCGAGGGCCAGGCGCCGGTCATTTTCGGTATGGCGATCCTGTTCGTGTTCCTGCTGCTGGCGGCGCAGTATGAGAGTTGGGGGCTGCCCTTCGCGGTGTTGCTGGCCACGCCGACCGTTGTGCTGGGCACCCTGATCGGCATGTTGGCGCGACACTTCGAGCTGAACGTCTACGCCCAGATCGGCCTGGTCATGCTCATCGGGCTGGCGGCGAAGAACGCCATTTTGATCGTCGAGTTCGCCAAGATGCAGCGTGAGGAGGGCAAGGAAATCCTCGACGCGGCCGTCGAAAGCTCGAAACTGCGCCTCCGGCCCATCCTGATGACGTCGTTCGCATTCATCCTGGGCTGTGTGCCTCTGATGCTGGCCTCGGGTTCGGGCGCGGCTTCGCGCAGCACCATGGGCACGGGCGTCGTGTTCGGTATGACCATCGCCACCGTGGTGGGGCTGTTCATCATCCCGGTCTGCTATGTGTTCGTGCAGCGGCTGACTGAACGCGGCGGAACGAAAGCCCCGCTCCCAGCCCCCGCGCCCGCGACGCAGAAAGGAGGGCACTGATGAGAGCCGGAATCGGAAGGGCGAAGCCCGAAGGAAGCCCGAAGGGCGAAGTCCGAATGGCCGGTCCCCTGGCGATGGCCGTGTCTATGGTACTCCTCGCCGCGCTGACCGGCTGCGCCGTCGGCCCGAACTACGAACGTCCCGCGGTGGAAACCCCGTCCACCTTCCGGCCGGCCGCATCGGACACCCGTGACCTGTCGGCCACCAACTCGCTGGCCGAGCTCGGTTGGTGGGAATTGACCGAGGACGAGACGCTTCGCCGATACATCGCCGAGGCACTGAACAACAGCTGGGACATCAAGGCGGCGGCGGCCCGCGTCCTTCAGGCGGAGGCCGTCTTGCGCGTCACCCGTTCCCAGTTCTTCCCCTCCGTGGCCGCGGGCGGCGACGTCTTGACCGTCCGCACCTCCGAGGTGGGGCCGGCCGGCATCCCGCCCGGGGTCGATCCGCAGAAGGGGTACGGCGATGTCTATGTGGCCATGTCCGCCTATGAAGTGGACCTGTGGGGCCGGATCCGACGGGCGAGTGAGGCCGCCCGGGCGCGCCTGCTCGCCACTGAAGCGGCGCAGGAATCCGTGCGACAGACCCTGGTCACCGACGTTGCCAGCACCTACCTGAACCTGCTGCAGCTCGATCAGGATTTGGAGATCGGCCGCCGGACGCTCGCCAACCGCAAAGATTCCCTCGCCCTCACCACCGCCCGCGAGGATGGCGGTGTCGCCTCGATGCAGGACGTGGTGCAGGCTCGCATTCTCGTGGCCACAGCCGAGGCCTCGATCACGGATACGTTGCGCCAGATCGAGCAGACCGAGAACGCGTTCAGTCTGCTGCTGGGCCGCAATCCAGGACCGGTCGAAAGGGGCCGTCCGCTGGCCGAACAGCCCGTGCGCGCCGAAGTGCCCGCCGGCCTGCCCTCGGTCTTGCTCGAGCGCCGCCCCGACTTGCGCGCGGCGGAGCAGCAACTGGTGGCCTCCAATGCGGACATCGGCCAGGCCAAGGCCGCCTTCTTTCCCCAGCTTACCCTGACGGGGCTCTACGGTGTCCAGTCGCTCTCCTTGAGCGAACTCTTCACGGGACCGGCGCAGGCGTGGCAGTTCGGGCCCACGCTCACGCTGCCGCTGTTCACGGGCGGCCGGCTGAGCGGGAACCTGGAACTGGCCCGGGCGCAGTTCGAGGAAGCGGTCGCGCTGTACCAGAAGTCCGTGCAAGACGCGTTTCGAGACGTCTCGGACAGCCTGATTGCCAACCAGCGCTTGCGCGAACTGCGTGCGCGGATCGCGGAACGGGCAGAGGCCAACCGCATGGCCACCGAATTGGCGAACATTCGTTATGAAGGCGGCGTCACCACTTACCTCGAAGTGCTGTACAACGAGCAGGAGCTGTTTAACGCCGAACTGACCCTCTCCCGTGCTGAGGTCAATGAACTTCTCAGCGTGATTCAACTCTATCGAGCCCTTGGGGGAGGCTGGCAGAACGACAACACCACCATGGTTCAGAAACCATGACTGACTGGCCCGGCTCAAGGACGTTGCCCCGGGCGACACCCTCGATTTCAAGTCCGAGGATAAGCCGCGCGCCAAGGAAGGGCTTGCCACCGGCCGGGCGCGTTGAAACCCGGCCCTGGGGTGGCCGGGTCGTATCCGGCGCGCTGGCTGCGCGTGCTCCTCTGCAATGGGGTCAACCTTTCCAAGAGGGCCGCGGACATTTTCATGCCGGGGCGAAACGGGTTTGTCGATACCATGAATCGATGCCTGGGTCAGAATTCTCCAGGGTGGTCTCATAGGTACGTCGTGGTTATCCCTGTCTCCAGAAGTCCAAGAAGATGTTCTCCCTTATCGGCAGCGAAGAAGCTGGCGGCTTCTTTGGTCGTCTTGCTGGGCGTTCTCTGCAGCGGGCCTGCGCATGGTGTCGACCCCGCGACCGAGGGGGAAGGCACTACGCTGACGCCTGGCGACATCTCCCGTCGATTGGAGGAACGGCTGCAACAACTTACGAAGGTCCGGGATGTTCTTGCGGCGTTCGTCCAAGGGGAGCTGATCGATGTGCCGCCTGAAGCCCTCTTCATCTTGGACCTCTCGGACGAGGACGCCGTACGGCTAATGGTGAGCGAGCTGAAGGTCCTCCAGAGTCATCCGGAGCGAGCATACGCTGAGGAGGCCGCCCTCCTGGCGCAGGGTGCCGCTTCGGATCCCGCCCTGGCGATGAAGGTCGAAGAAATGTCGGCGCTCGATGGGGAGGTCATTCGGCTTCGGCTCAAGTTTCTCTCTCTTTCCCGCGACCAGCGGGAGGCGCTGCTCCGCGCGCAGAAGATCGGCCGGGAGCAATCGGACCTGTCCGACACGCTTGCCGGGGAACGAACCGCTGGGCAGACGCGGCGGGAGAAGGCGGCCGTCGCGCTCGATGCAGCACAAAGGCTCGCCGAGATCTCTCCGAATGGCGACATCCGGGAATTGGCGTCCCGGCAGATGCTCGTCGAAAAGGTTCAGTTGGAGCTTGCAGACCTCAAGATACGGTGGAGCACCGGGTATGAGGAGCGCAATCGATTCTACAAGGAGATGGGGGGCAGGCTGTCCGTGCTGGCCGCAGATCTGGCATCTTCCGAAGCTCAGGAGCGGTTCTCAGACGACGACATCGAGGCGAGTCGAATCTGGCGGGCCCTGGTCAGCAGGACGTATGCTCAGATTGCCGAGTTCACGCGGCTACGTCGTCTTCCTGACCTCCCTGCCTATCCGGAGCAACTGCTGAAGCGCCTGGAGGGGACCCCTGAGGCGTCCTCTTACCGGCTTGCCCACCAGGACCTGAGCAAGAACAGAGAGTCCCTGTCAGGGCTCCGCATTCAGTACATGAATACGCTGCGGGAGAGTCTTTACCGTCTCCTTCTGCAGTCGGCGGATCTTCGCTCCTCTTTCGTGCAGGCAGCTGCCCGAAAAGGGGACTACCCGATCCTCCGGCTAGAAGCCGAGTACTTTGCGGACCTGCTGCGGGAAGTCCGTATCGTGCCGTACATGTGGATGGCCAGCGTTTCGATGGGACTCTTTACGTTCCAGGAAAAGGTTAGCCTTGGGGTGAAGGGAATCCTCGATCTCATCACATACGTTCTCCTTTTCATTGGCATCGCAGCGGTTCCTTTTCTTTTCTGCTCCCTCGCTCCGCCTGTGCGCAGGATCCTGGCCTGGAGCCAGGATGCCCTGGTGTCTGTTCGTTCTCGGCGGCCCCTGGCAGATAGGCTTGCCATCGTGCTTGAGCTGGTCCGTCCTTATGTGTCCTGGATCACGGCCCTGTGCGGAATCTGGAGCGCAGGAAAGCTCGCGGAGGGTGCAGGCCTGAAGGGGCTCCTCCTCATGCTGCCCTATGCCAATTATTACGTCGGATACAGGATGTTCCGGCTTTTTCTCACCTCGGCGTTCACTCTGGGCGCATTCTCCGATGAGGAGGATGGCCAACCCCTTGAGACGGAGAAGGTCCGCCGCCTCGTGAGGCGGCTCGGCATCTTCTTCTTCCTTGCCCTGGCCTTCCTGCACGCAGTAAAGATCGCAGTTGGAAAGGCTCTGGTGTACAGGGTGGTCATGTTCATTATGATTTTGGGAGGGGTTTTACTCTGTGCGCTTGTCGCGCGGCAGTGGCGAGACAGGATCGTAGAGCGCGCTGAGCGGGTACTGCCCGCGAGTCTCGGACTCAGGATCATGAGGCTCTGTTCGGGACGTCTGTCTGTCCTCTGGTGTCTGCCCACGCTGGTGCTGTTGGTTCTGGTCTCGATCGGGGCTCGGTTAGCCGCTTTCTCAGTCCGATTCGACCTGTTCAAGAGGGTGCAGGCGGAGATTTTCCGCAGGCGCCTCGAATCGAGCGGCAAAGAAGTCCAGCGAACTGCCCAGGACCATGACCTGGGCGGGCAGCTGCCTGAGGAGTATCTCCGCTGGTTCGACCCGGATTCGCCTCCTGACGAGTCCATTTGGATCAGCGGAAAATCTCGGATCCAGAACACCCTCGCGGTCTTGGTGCGGAACTGGGCAGAGGGCAGGACGGACGAACGCTCTGTTGCGTTGCATGGGGAGAAAGGGATCGGGAAATCCACGCTCCTGGGCAGGCTGGAGAGGGAGCTCACGGATCTGCGTGTGCTCTCCCTGAGCCTTCCTCCGAAGCTTCTTTCCAGGGAGGAGGTGTTGCGCTTCTTTGGAGAGAAACTAGGCAAGGATCTTGCCGATGGTGGCAGAGACCTTGTGCGGGGAGATGCCGGGCAGCCCAAGACCGTCATCTTGATCGACGATGCGCACAATCTCTTTCTAGCCGAACTCGGGGGGTTCCAGGGGTTCCGTACCTTTCAAGAACTGATCAGCGCGAGGACGCGGAACTTCTTCTGGTGCGCTGCCTTCACCCGACGACCCTGGGTCTACCTGCAAGGCGCTCTGGGACAGGACCTCGGTTTTCGGCAAAGCTTTGCCGTGCCTCCGTGGTCTGACGAGG
>Ga0315287_10007724_pt1 | contig 10798 bp, 11 predicted proteins | sample YL17G11_0_MG_FD_205037 | JGI IMG/M metagenome (GOLD analysis project Ga0315287, IMG submission 205037) | Sediment microbial communities from Yellowstone Lake, YNP, Wyoming, USA - YL17G11_0 | ecosystem: Environmental > Aquatic > Freshwater > Lake > Sediment | place: USA: Wyoming | collected...
GTGACGACGTAGTTCTCGGTGCCGCCCAGCAGGCGCGTCTGCGACTTCGCGATTTCGACGGCCAGCGCGGCTTCCTCCTCCGAGAGGCCAGCATGTTCGCGAACGAGTGCGAGCATCGCGTCGGTCTCGGTTTCACTGATCTGCAGGTCGGAGTTCGCAACGCGCGCGAGCACATACGCGAACGCGGCCAGATGGCGGGCACGCTCGTGCGGCAGCCGCTCCAGACGTGCGGCGATGCGGCGGACGGTCTCGGTTTCGCCGCTGGGATCGCCGCGTTTTGCGGCTCCGAGAATGCGCTGGAGGAAACTCACGACGGCGTATCATGACAGAGCAGCGATGCACCGACCACCCGCGAAGGCGCTCCCAGGCTATCTTGCACGCGATGTCCAGTCTGCCCGATACCGAAGCGTCGTTGATGTTGCTCCACAACCCGCGTTGTTCGAAGTCGCGCGCGGCACGAGAGTTGCTCGAGGCGCGCGGCATCGACTTCGCCGAGCGCCGCTACCTCGACGATCCGCTGACGCTCGCGGAGCTTTACGAACTCGCCGCGCGACTCGGCCGGTCGCCGCGCGAGTGGTCGCGGCGCGGCGAAGAAGCCTGGTCGGCTGCAGGTCTCGATGGCGACGCCAGCGACGATGCGATCCTGCGCGCGATGGCGGCGCACCCGGTGCTGATCGAGCGACCGATCCTGGTGCGCGGCGTGCGCGCCGCGGTCGGGCGTCCGCCCGAGCGCATCCTCGACCTGCTCTAGAGACCCGATCGCCAACGCCCGGAGGATCCATGTCCGCTTCGACCCCTCTCTCCGACGCTGCTCGCGACTCGGAAGCGAAGGCCGCCGGACCGCGGCGTCTGGCGATCGTGACCGGCGCTTCCGCCGGCATCGGCGCCGCCTACGCCGAACGTCTCGCGCGCGACGCCTACGATCTCGTGCTCGTCGCGCGCCGTCGCGATCGGCTCGAGGAGCTGGCCGAGCGCCTCGGCCGCACCCACGACCGTCGCGTCGACGTGCTCGCCGCCGATCTCGGCAGCACCGAAGGCGTTCGCGCGGTGGAAGCGCGCATCGCTGCGGAGCCGGCGCTCGAAGTACTGGTCAACAACGCCGGCTTCGGCACCAGCGGCCTCTTCGCCGAACTCGATCGCGATGCCGAGGAGGAAGAGGTCCGCCTGAACGTGCTCGCGTTGCTGCGGCTCACGCACGCCGCCGTGGCGGTGTTCAAGCCGCGCGGGCACGGCTCGGTGATCAACGTGTCGTCGCTGGCCGGCTTCCAGCCCGCGCCGTTCAACGCCACCTATGCCGCCACCAAGGCGTTCGTGAACTCGTTCACGCAAGCCGTCAGCGAAGAATTGCGCGGGAGCGGCGTGCGCCTTCAGCTGCTGTGTCCCGGCTTCACGCGCACCGAGTTCCAGCAGGTCGCGGGCGTCAGCACGGAAGGGATTCCGGACTTCGCCTGGATGACGGCCGCGGCGGTCGTCGACATTTCGCTCGCGGCGCTTCGCAGCGGCGAGTTGGTGGTGATCCCGGGCCGTGGCAACAAGGTGATGGGCGCGGTGATCCGCACGCTGCCCGCGGCGCTGGCCCGACGGGCCGGCGCCGCGCTGCTGCGTCGGCTGCAGGCGGCGGAGTAGCGGGGCCGGGGCCGCACATCGGTCGGGTCTCGCACGGGCGCCTGATCCGAAGCGAAGGCTGGACCCGGCATTGCGGCTCGTCTAGGCTGCGACTGAATTTGGGTTCAGTGGATGACATGAGCTTCAGCGCCAGCCCCCCCAGCCCCGCGATCAAAGAGCCGCTCGGCGCCGCCGCGCGCAGTCGCGCCGCGACCCGCCGCCGGCTGATCGTGGCGGGCACGGAGCTCTTCGCCCGCGACGGACTGCACCGCACGACGAGTACGCAGGTCGCGCGCGCGGCCGGCGTCGCCGCGGGGACCTTCTACCTGCACTTCCCCGACAAACAGGCGCTCTTCCGCACGATCGCCTTCGACACGTTGGGCGAGCTTCGCGATCGCATCGCGAAGGCCGCCGTTGTGGCCGGCAACGACGCGCAGGCACAGCTCCGTGCGCGGATGGAAACCCTGGTCGCGTTCGCGGACGAGCGCCGCGATCTCGTGCGCATCGTCTTCGGTCGCGGCCACGAGGCCGGCACGCTCGCCGACGAAATGGCGGACATCCTATTCCCCGGCGTCGAAGCGCGGCTGCGCGAGCGCATCGCCGAAGGTCTCGCCGATCCCGGCCTGCACGCCGCCGTGGCGGCGCAGTCGCTACTCGCGATGTGGACGCGCGTGATGGCGTGGTGGGTCGAAGATCCCAGCCGCGCGCCGCGCGCCGCGGTCGTCGAGACGTTGGTCCGCATGCATCCCGTTCATACCCATCAGCGCGCCCGCTGACATACCACGCCGGAGGCTCCCTTGGCCGATCACATTACGCACGACGAGATCTACGACGCGGTCGACCGCGACGACTTCGACGCGATGATCGAGGTCGATCGCTACGCGCGCCGCACCGGTGCGTTCGACGAGATCATCGCGGCCACCGAGGATCACTTCTGGGATCCGCTCGATCCCGCGTACGTCGATTTCTCGCAGCCGTTCGACACGAAGAACGAGACGATCATGCCCCGCGACTTCACCATCGAGCTGAACTGTGCGGTGAAGGACCGCCTCGACGAAGGCCAGCAGATCGCGCTCGCGAACCAGGTGACGCGGTTCAGTCTCTCGCAGATCCTGCACGGCGAGCAGGGCGCGCTGTCGCTGTCGGCGAGTCTGTGTCACGTGCTGCACGATCCCGGTGCCCAGGAATACGCGGCGAACCAGGCGCGCGAGGAAGCGCGCCACGTGACGGCGTTCTCGAAGTACGTCGGTACGCGTTGGGGCACGCCGCTGCCGGCGGGCGCGACGCTCGCGTCGCTGATGAACGAACTGGTGCTCGCGCCGGAGGTCTACAAGAAGTTGGTCGGGATGCAGATGCTGATCGAAGGCCTCGCGATGGGCGCATTCGCGACGCTGCACTCGCGCACGCGCGACCCGCTGCTGCGCCGCACCGTGCAGCTGGTGATGACCGACGAGGCGTTCCATCACCGGTTTGGCCGCATCTGGGCCAAGCGCACGGTGCCGAAGCTCAGCGCGGAAGAGCACGAGAAGGTCGAGGACTGGGCGGCGGCCTGCTTCCACAAGGTGTTCATGAATCTGGTGAACGCGGAACAGAAGCAGTCGATCTACCCGCAATTCGGTCTCGAGTGGCAATGGGTGCGTGCCGCCGTGATGGAGGCGTTCACCGACACGGATCGCCGCCGGCTGATGAAGGAGAACACCAACATCTTCCGCGTGCTGATCAAGACGCTGTTGCACGGGGGAATCATCACGGACCGCACCCGGCACCTCTACGAGGCGTGGGTCGATCTCGGCGAGCTCGGACGTGAGCCCGAGGGTGTCGTCGGCGACGCGATTGCGGACGAAGCGATCCTCGAGCTGCGCGAGATCAACGGCTCGAAGCGCAAGAAGATCGGCCGCGCGTTCAAAGCGATCGCGAAGGCAAACTAGGAGCCGTTTCTGCCTGGACTGCGCGTCGTGCAACGGCCGAGGCGACGCCAGCGGGATTTCCCTAGACTCCTCCCGCCTTTCCGCACGGCGCGGCAGCGCGGAGGCGCGCATTCCACCGACGTGCTCCACGAGCAACGAGGAGGATCCCCCGATGAGTGACATTCGATTCGATGGCAAGGTGGCCCTGATCACGGGAGCCGGCGGCGGCCTCGGCAAGACCTACGCATTGGCGCTGGCCTCGCGCGGCTGCAAGATCGTCGTGAACGATCTCGGCGGGAAGTCGGACGGCACCGGCGCCAGCGCCAGCATGGCCGACGCGGTGGTCAAGGAGATCGAGGCGGCTGGCGGCATGGCCGTCGCGAATCACGATTCGGTCGCGACGCCCGCAGGCGGCAAGGCGATCGTGCAGGCCGCGATCGACAACTTCGGCCGCATCGACATCGTCATCAACAACGCCGGCATTCTGCGCGACAAGACCTTCGCGAAGCTCGAGCCGGCCGATCTCGAGATCGTGCTCGACGTGCACCTGAAGGGCGCCTTCTACGTGACGCAACCGGCCTTCATCAAGATGAAGGAGCAGAACTACGGCCGCATCGTCTTCACCGCCTCGTCAGCCGGTGTCCTCGGGAACTTCGGTCAGACCAACTACGGCGCCGCGAAGATGGGCCTCGTGGGTCTCTCCAACGTGCTGGCGCTCGAGGGCGCGAAGAACAACATCAAGTCGAACGTCATCGCACCGATCGCGCGCACGCGGCTCACCGAGCAACTGCTCGGCCCGGCGGCCGAGACGCTCGACGCCGAATGCGTGACGCCGCTCGTCACGTTCCTGGTGTCCGAGCAATGCGATCTCACCCACAATATCTTCTCGGTCGGCGGTGGTCGCTTCGCGCGAATGTTCGTCGGGCTCACGCCCGGCTGGTACGCGGGCAAGGGCGGCAAGCCGGCACCCGAGCAGATCCGCGACCACATGGGCGAGATCCGCGACCCGGCCAACTACATCATCCCGGACAGCATCGCCGACGAGATGCGCGCGATGATGGAGATGTTCAAGAACGGCTGAGGATATCGTACGGTCCAAAATGACGCGCGCCTGCGGGAGTCTGCTCGCAGGCGCGCGTTCTCATTGGGCAGCGGCCGCGAGCAGCTTCTCGAACTCCGGCCAGTGGATCGACGTCTGCGCCGCGAATGCCTTCAGCAGCAGTTCGCGATCGGCGCGGTCGTCGTCCTTCGCGTTGTTTCGAAAGGCCTCGAGCGCGGCGGTGAGCTTTGCAGCGGGCGGCTCGGGCGGCGCGTCTTCGCCTTTCAGCATGCCCTTTTCGTGCTCGAGACCGAGCCCATCGAGCCACTCGGTGAGCAGGTCGTTGCGGCACTCGAGGAAGTAGACGGCGAGCATTTCTTCGGCCACGACGTTCGACATCACGCGGCCGAGCGCCTTGCGCACCAGTTCGGCGCGCCGCTCCACGGGTTGGCGCTGCAGGAATACCGGACGCGCCTTCAGCACGCCGGCCGTCAGGCCCAACGATTGGGCATACGCGATCGGCGCCTTCTCCTTCAGCGCGTCGAGAAAGCTGCGGAACTGCTCCGGCGGCATGCCGGCGAAGAGTTGGAACGGGCGCATCGCGAAACCTCGGTGAAGCGGGGCCGCGGGGTGTAGCAGACGACCGATCACCGGTCGTGCCTCTTCCGTCCTACGATCGCCCGCAGCCCCAAGTCGTAGGTGAAGTAGTGATAGATCCAATTGACGAGGACGGTGGCGCGGTTGCGGAACCCCGCGAGGAAGACGATGTGCGTGACGACCCAGAATAGCCAGGCGAGCCGGCCTGCGAGCTTCACACCGAAGAGCATCGCGACGGCGCGGTCGCGGCCGATCGTCGCCATCATGCCGGGATCCCAGTAGGAGAACGGAAGCGGCGCGACATCCAGCAGCGCGCGCTGCACGTTCGCGGCGACGCGACGACCCTGCTGGATCGCCACCTGTGCGACTTGTGGCAGCGATTCCATGCCCTTGACCAGCGCCATGTCACCGATCGCGTACACCTCCGAATGTCCATCCAGTTGCAGCGTTTGCGAGACTGGCACGCGCGCGGCGCGGCCCAGCGGGACGCCGAGGCTCGCGCCGATCTCCGCGCCGCGAATGCCGGCTGCCCACACCACGGTGCGTGCGGAGATCCGATCGCCGCCGACGAGTTGCACGCCGTCGGGGAGCGCAGCCTCGACCATCGCGCCGAAGCGAACCTCGACGCCCAGTTCGCGCACCTGCTCCAGTGCCCGCCGACACAGGCTCTCTGGGAACGCCGCGAGCAATCGATCGCGACCCTCCAGCAGCACGACTCGCATCGACGCCGCCAGGCCCGGAAAGTCGCGCGGGACGACGTGCTTGCGCAGCTCTCCGAGCATGCCCGCAAGCTCGACGCCGGTCGGTCCGCCGCCGACCAGCACGAAACCGAGCAGCGCTTCGCGCTCGTTCGCATCGTCCGTCTCGGACGCGCGCTCCAGACATTCGAGCACGTGGTTGTGGAGCTCGATCGCCTCGTCCACGTGGTGCAACGCAAACGCGAAGCGCTCGACGCTCGCGTTGCCGAAGAACTCGGTGGTGCTGCCCGCTGCGAGCACCAGCACGTCGTACGGAATGCGCGCGCCGTCGGCGGTCTCGATCGCGCGCTCACCGAGTTGGATGCGCGCAACTTCCGCCATCCGGAAGCGCGCGTTCGGGAGCTGCCGCAGGATCGAGCGCACCGGGTACGTCACGTCCTGGGCAGAGAGACCCGAAGTTGCCACCTGATAGAGCAGCGGCAGGAACGTGTGGTAGTTCTCGCGATCGACGATCAGCACGTCGACGGGCGTGTCGGCGAGCGCGCGCGCGACGCCGAGTCCGCCGAAGCCGGCGCCGATGATCAGCACGCGTTGGCGCACGCCGTCGGTTCCGATGGGGCGCAGCCGCACCTCGCGCAACGCGGCTACGACCGAGAGCGCGAGCAGCGCCGCCACGAGCGTGTGCAGGCCCGTCACCTCGACGGGCAGACCGAGCTTCACGTTCGCGATGCCGAGTAGCACTTGCAGCACCACCAGCGCGGCCGCGAAGCGCAGCGGGCGCGCGACGCCGGGATGGCGCCGGTTCAGCCACAGCGCGGCGACGATCGCGAGCACCACGAGATAGGCGTGGGTGCGGTGCAGCAGATGCAGGCCGACCCCGCCGCTGAAGCCGGGAAACCAGACACCCTCGCGGCAGCTCGGCCACTCGGGGCAATCGAGCCCGGCGTAGTGCGACGACACCAGCCCGCCGAGCGCGATCTGCAGCGCGACGATCCACGCCGTCAGCCACACCGCGCGCCGTGCGCCGGTCGCCAGCGCGGGGCGCGGGCGCGGCGCCGCGGCGTCGCGTAGCGCCAGCGCGGTCCACCACAGCGCCGCCGCGAACGAAGTGCCCGTGACCAGATGCGCCGTCACCGTCCACGGCGCGAGGCCGAGCAGCACGGTGAGCCCACCGAGCACGATCTGCGCGACCAACAGCGCCGCAGCCACCGCGATCGAGCGCCACGCCGCTGCGCGGAGACGAGCGTCGGAGAGCACCAGCCCCGCGGCGACCGCAAACAGCGTCGAGATCGATCCGGCCACCAACCGGTGCGTCCACTCGAAACCGACGCGCAGATCCATCTCGGGCAACCAGACGCCGAAACAGTGCGGCCAGTCGGGGCACGCGAGGCCAGCGCCATGCGCGCGCACCAGCGCGCCGAGCGTGACGAGGCCGAGTGTGAGCGTCGTGAGCGTCATGAAGGCACGCGCCGCGCGCGTCGCGTGGCGCGCAGCGCGGAGGGCGGGGTTCATGCCCTCGTCGGGCGGGCTTGCCGCTTCGCGGCCGGCTTCGCGCACAGAGACTCCGTCAATCGGGCGGGCAGCACATCGAGTCTAGAGGAAAGGGCTGGCGGTTCCGATGAGGGCGGCCCACGTCGAACCCGAGTTCAGGCTCGTCCGCGTTTCGACGATACCTTCCCTGTGACCACCCTGATGACCCGACAAAACACCGACGACCCCCGCAAACTCCGCGAAGTGCTGGCCCGCACCCAGTCGCTGGCCACGCAGCACGATGTCCCCTCGGTCGTCGTGGGTTTTGCCGCGAGCGACGCCAGCCTGCTCTTCCCGGAGTTCCTCGCATTTCTGGAGAGCGAGCTGCGCGTCGAGGACCAGATCTTCCGACTGACACGCGAGCGCGCGCTGTTGTTCCTGAGCGACGTCGACCACGACCAGGCCGTGTCCGTGGTCGAGCGCCTGCGGGCGAGCTTCGAGCGCGAGTTCCCTGCGATCGAACCGATGCGCGTCGCGATCCGATACTTCGAAGTGCCGCCCGGCCAAGCGGAGCTGTCGGTGAGACAGGTGCTCCCGAGCGTGTTCGGCGGGCAGCGCGCATCGGACTGACTCGCCGCTGGCCCGATCGGGCTAGCCGAGAACCGCGGCGCCCACCGCCTCTGCGAACTCGGAGTCCGTTGACTCGGGCTGGCGCGTCCGCTTGTTGCGGCCGGCGCGGAAATCATCCGTTGCGATCATTTGGCCCGGTCGACGTACTCGCCGGTGCGGGTGTCGATGCGGAGCTTGTCGCCTTCCTTGATGAAGAGCGGGACGTTCACGACTGCTCCGGTTTCGAGCGTGGCGGGCTTGACCGCGCCGGAGGCCGTGTCGCCCTTGATGCCGGGGTCGCAGATCGTGACGAGCAGTTCGACGAAAGACGGGAGGTCGATGTTGATCGGCTTGTCGTTCCAGAACAGCACCTCCACCTCCATGTTCTCCTTCAGGAACAGGCGCGTCTCGCCCACCGTCTCCTTCGAGAAGGGCAGCTGTTCGTAGTTGCTCTGGTCCATGAAGATCAGGTTCTCTCCGTCGAGATAGAGGTACTGCATCTTCTTCTCTTCGACGTCCGCCAGCTCGACACGCTCACCCGAGCGGAAGTTGCGCTCGAGCACCTTGCCGTTGACCAGGTTCTTCACCTTGGTGCGCACGAAGGCGCCGCCCTTGCCGGGCTTCACGTGCTGGAAGTAGGTCATCACGAACGGCTGGCCGTCGAGAATGAAGCGGAGGCCATTGCGAAATTGCGACGTGTCGACTTCCACAGTCCGTCCTCACGAATCCCAGATTTGATGGCGGGAGCGCGAATCTAGCCGAGGGGTTCCTAGATCGCGACGGCTTCGACGCGCATCACGCCGTCGCCGGCACGGGCAACCCCGACCCGGTACCGGGGCGTGAAGCCGAACGCCTCCGCGGCGCGCCGTGTGTCGAGACTCATGCCGTAGCGCAGGTAGGGACCTTCGAAGCGACCCCGCAGCCGCTCGCCGCCAAAGCGCGCGACGGCGCCCGACGCGATCGCGAGCAGCGGTCCCGGAACGGGAATGCAGGGGCGCCGCGTCCAACGGCCCAGCACCGAGAGCGGGACGACTTCTCGCGCCGCCACGTTGAACACGCCCGCCGTGTCGGTCTGCAGCGCGGCGCGCACGGCGCGCGCGACATCCTTGTCGGAGATCACCGAACAAAGCGGATCGAAGCCCGCCGGTCGAACGCGCATGCCTGCCGCGCCCTCGAGGCCCGGGTGCAGGTAGAGGAAGCCGCCGGACGCGACGACCGCGGGAACGCGAAGCAGCAGCACGCGGAGTCGCGCGCTCGCAAACTCGGCGTGGAAGAGCATGTCGCTGTCGATCCAGCTGCGCAGTTCGGGCGCGATCTCGGGATCGAGGTTGAGCTCGCTGCGCTCGGTCAACTGGTTGGCGTTGCCGGGCGCGAGCTTGTAGACGAATGCGGATCCGAGCGCGACCAGCGAGCGGATCGAGCGCGATTCGAGCGCGTGGTGTAGCAGGAGACGCGCCTCGGCCGTACGCGCGGGGATCTTCGCGACGACGGGCGGCCCCTCCGGCGCGGCGCCGTGACGCGGCACGTAGACGACGCTGTCCACGCCCAGCACACGCATCCGCTTCGAGCGGAACAGCTCCGACACGGAGCGCTGTCGCGCGAGGTCGACGCGCTCGTAGACGAGTCGCGGGGTGGCGCCGGCACGGTACGGATTGAACGCGCGCGGGATCGCACCCTCGCCCAGCGCGAGGATTCGCGACACCGTCGGGTCGTGCCACAGCACCTTCACGATGCGGAGTCCCAGCGGAAGATCGGCGTGCGTGACGAGGACGCTGTTCATGCGCGGTTCTCGTCGATCAGCGCCTGGATCGCGCGGCGCACCTGGTTCGCGAGCGCGCGCACGAGTCCCGGGTCGTGGGCCGCTTCGGGATCGAATCGTTCGTGGAAACGCAACGGCTCGCCATACACGATCCGATAGCGCACCGGGTACGGCAGCAGTCCGAGCGGGCCGAACCACGGGAAGGTCGGCGTGATCGGCGCGGTGGGCAGGCCGAGCAGCCGCGCGAGCGGCTTCACGTCGAACAGGATCGGCGCCTGGTCGTCGCTGCCGAGGATCGCCATCGGAACGATCGGTGCGCGCGCGCGCAGCGCGTGCTCGACGAAGCCGACGTGGAAGCGCTGCAGGCGGTAGCGCTGTGTGATCGGTTTGCGGATGCCCTCGACGCCTTCGGGAAACACCAGCACCGCTTCCTCGTCGCCGAGCAGGCGCGCAAAATTTTCGTGCGTGCCGACCACCTGCCCGACGCGGGCAAAGAACACATTCACGAAGGGCAGGGTGCCCGCCCAGCGTTCGACGATCGCGCGCGGCAGGCGCGGCGGATCGGTGTGCAGCAGCACGTCGAGCACCGCCATCGCGCCGTCGAACGGCAGCAGTCCGCCGTGATTGGCGGCAAGCACGATCGGTCCCTCTGCCGGGATCTTCTCGTGGCCGTGACTCTGCACGCGAAAGTAGAGCTTGTACAGCGCGTAGAAGAACGGAAAGGCCTGCGCGAGCCCCGTCCGCGACAGACCGAAGCGATCCCAGCCGTCGATGCGGCCGAGCAGCGCCGCGAGTTTCTGGTTGGCCTCTTCGCCGATCAGGCGGGCAAAGGCGACTTGCGGAACCGCCGCTTCCGGTTCTGGCGCAACCGGCTCCGCGATCGGGCTCGGCTGCGGCGTCGGCGTCGCGGCCGTCTTGCGGGAAGCAGCCGTGACTGGCGGCGCGGGCGCCGGAACGACGCCCGCGCCGCTCGCAGCGAGGCGGTCGAGCGCGACGAGCCAAGCATCGAGCGGATCGACTTCGCCCGCGAGCGCGTCGACGAACGGATTCGAGCCGAGCGCAACCTCGAGGGGCGGCGATTTCGGCGGCGCGCCGTTGCCATCGGTCCGGCCGC
>Ga0315287_10007728_pt1 | contig 10797 bp, 10 predicted proteins | sample YL17G11_0_MG_FD_205037 | JGI IMG/M metagenome (GOLD analysis project Ga0315287, IMG submission 205037) | Sediment microbial communities from Yellowstone Lake, YNP, Wyoming, USA - YL17G11_0 | ecosystem: Environmental > Aquatic > Freshwater > Lake > Sediment | place: USA: Wyoming | collected...
GTAAATCGGAGCGCGTTCCACCGCAGAGAGCGTCTCTGAAGTCACGATCTGCGCAAATGCGGGATTGTTCTTCGCAAGCTCCCCCACCCGCGCACGCGCAGGGAGCGTGTTTCCTGAACGCCGTTCCAGGAAACAGAGTGTCCCAAACCCGCCGCCCACGTGATTAATGCCACAATACATGTCCGGACCTGTGGCAATGAGGATTTCGTCCGGCTGTACGCCGGCAAGCGTCGAAGCGGGCACGTGGAACTTCACTCCGTTCAAACCTGTGCGCTTACCGGCGAACGAACGCTCCAGCACGCTGTCAAGCGGAGAGGACCTGCCATACGCGCCAATGACGCGGCGTCCACGGACTGTCAGAGGACCGTCCGATCGTCTGCAGAGTATATCGAAGCCCCCCTCCCGCCGGTGTACAGACTGAACCTCAACAGGCTGTTCGATCGACACGCCCTGTGAGCGGGCTGCTTCCAGCAGCATGGCATCGAACATACTCCGTTTCATTCCGTACGCAGTGAACCCGAGGAGCTCCGACCGCCGGGGGCCCCGGTCCGGACAAAGAGTAAGCCGCTTAATGAGTGAAGGGGCACGCGCGAAAAACTCCTGCTCGAGACCGAGGTCGCGCAGCACCGCGATCACTTCATGCGAAAGAAACTCGCCGCAGAGCGTCTCACGCGGAAAGGGTTGTCTTTCGATGAGACAAACGGACAAACCGGCCCGCACACCGTAGAGTGCCGCGGCGGACCCTGCCGGTCCCCCTCCGATAATGACAAGATCAAATGCGGGATCCATGTTCCCCTTTTTCCATCAACGGAATACTGACGCACCAACGGAATGCCCAATGCCAGGAGATGGAGGCGGCTGACTCGAGTCCGGGAGGAAGAAGTGCATCGATTTCACTGCGAAGAAATCCGCGGCGGACCGATACGGGTGCATCATAACGGACAAGTGCGCTGCGAGAGAGGATTCCGGTCAGCATGGTGATGCCTGCATAGGCGAATGCATGCCGGTGCAGATCGTTGATGACGATCCCGCGGCGTGCAACCCGCGAAAGATTCACCAGGAGTGTCCGCGCCTCTGCATCGGTGCAATGGTGCAGGAACAGCGACACATGAACGATGTCGAACGAACGATCGCGGAAAGGAAGCGAAAAAGCGGAACCATTCACCGCAGCGACCGGGGGGTACTGCTCTCCGGCCTTGAGACAGGCATGGAAGTTCAGGTCCAGCGAGGTGACGTCAAATCGCCGGCCGAGCGGCGCAAGTGCCCCGGGAAGATCGGATCCGCCCGCACCCACGTCGAGCACGGAGACAGGCTGGTCTGATGGCAGGGAGCCGATGAGACGCGCAACACCAAGGCGCGAAGCCCGGTGCCCTCCCAGCCACCGGTTGATGACCGAGAGCTCCTTCAGCGCCCGGTCGACCTGGGCATCGGGCACCGAAGGTTCGTCCATCATTTCGGGCAGTGTACTTCGTGCGCCGATCATCAGACTCCCCGGAAAAAGGCCATCTCCATGGTGAGACCTGGTCCCAAGGCGATCGTGCAGAGCCAGTCATGCGGCTGCAGACGGCCGCGGGAGAAGATCTCTTTCAGGACAAACAGTATCGACGCCGAGGACATGTTCCCGTATTCCGACAACACTGTGCGTGATGGCGCTACCTGTTCGTCGGTCAGATCCAGTCCGGTCTGAAGTGCATCGATGATCGCCCGCCCCCCCGGATGGAGTGCCCAGTAACGGATGTCGCCCGTCTGTAATCCCATACGCTGTATGATCGCCTTTGCGGCGGGAACGGCCTGTGCCGCTATGGCATCGGGAAGGTCTGACGAGAGGATCATCTCGAACCCATGGTTGCCGATTTCCCATCCCATGATATGTCGGGATGCCGGAAAGAGAAGTGAGTGGGTTTCTACAAGACGTGCCTTCGCCGTCGTCGCGGACGCGCCTGCAAAGAGGGCGGCACCGCAACCATCGGCGAAAATCATGTTCGCCAGAATATTGTCCCGGGTGGGGTCTGTCTGCATATGGAGACTGCAGAGTTCGATTGCGACGAGCAGGACCTTCGTCCTGTCGCTGCCGGACCGCTGCAACGCTTCCAGAACGGAGGTGAATCCGATCACCGCCGCCGCACATCCCATGAAACCGATGTGCGTTCGCTGGATATCCGGGGAGAGGCCGAGGGATGTGATCAGATCGTAGTCGAAATTGGGCGCCGAGAAGCCGGTACATGAGACCGTGATAAGGCGTGAGATGCTCGAAGGGTCCGTCCCCGTCGCATCCAGCACTGCGGAAACCGCCTGGACCGTAAGCTTCGCAGACCACTCTTTGTAAAGCTGCATACGCAGTTTCGTGTCGGGGCCGGGGATATCGGGGGACGTGGGATAGAAACGTTGGTTTCCATCGATTTCAGCATCGGGGACCACCACGGCACGCGTGGCAATCCCGGACCGGGAAGCCGCCGCATCTATCATCCGTGCCACCGCGGGACGCCCCCCCATCCGCTTCTTCAATTCCTCTGCAGCACGCGTTTGTGAGATCCGGTACGGGGGGGAAGCGGTGGCAATATCAATGAGCAGGGGCATCTGTTCTCCGGTTCACCATTGTCAAATAACGATCCGAACGCACGCAAGCCCCGGCCAGATATTCTCGGGAGACCGCTCATACTGCAACCAGAAAAGCCTCAAAGCGCTCCTCCGGAACCTTCAATTTGTCTTCTTCGAGCGCTCGGACATACCCCTTGATGGCTTCTCGAATATTGGAGATCGTGTCTTCTCTCGTCTTTCCTTGACTGATACAGCCGGGAAGGCTCGGACACTCCGCCACCCAATATCCATCTTCGCCGGGATAGAGCACAACCTGTCTCATCATTCTGTCTCCTGTTTCTCTTCTTCAATATCGCGAAAGAAACCCTCATTTTCCAATGTCGCCCGGCACATCACAAAACACGGGGCGAATCGGCATGCGGGTCCGCACCGGGCGCTTCAGAAAGTAGAACTTGATGCAGCCAACCGCGGGACTCCGAGCTGGTCGAAGTACCGTATCGGGAGCGCATTGAGAAATATCCATCAACGCGAACGTAGTTTCCGCAAACTCCGACACGGTCAGCAGGTCGTGCATGAGAAGCCGGGTGAATCCAATTGAACCGGTGCCAACCAGAGCGATCTTGAGAGACTCAGGTGGACTCCTTCTGTACATGGGCGAATGCTGACTCTGATGCGACGAACTGAAAATCACCGTCCGCGAGAAATGTTTCTTGGCTATTCCGTCACCACAAAAATGCAATCCCGCGCTTGCCCAGAATATGGTCATCAAACACCGTCGTCGCCGGCTTGTCCGACATACCAAAACACACATGGAGTGGTAGTAGATGCTCCTCACGAGGGTGGCAGTATCGTGCGGAAGGTGCTTTCTCCCACTCGATCAGACGCTGTTCACGCTCGGACTGGGACATTGGGCCGGTGCAAACCTCGATCAGCCAATGTTGAAAGGCATCATTGGCTGGATCGGGCACGCCGGTTCCTTGCCAGGCAAATGCTCTCATGTTATGGAACGAAAATCCAGAGCCGACCACCAGAATGTTCTCATGCATCAATTCGCGCAACGCTTTGCCAAGGGCAATATGCGCAGCCGGGTCAAGACCGCGCAAGAGCGAGAGTTGAAGTGAGGGAATATCGGCGTGAGGGTACATCAGTTTCAGCGGGACGAACAAACCATGATCAAACCCCCGCTGAGGATCGATGCGAGCCGGAATATTGCACTTCCGCAGTAGTCCGGCAATCCTGTTCGCAAGATCGGGGCTTCCAGGTGCCGGATAGGTGATCTCATAGGCTTCATCGGGGAAACCATAATAATCATAGAGCATGGGAGGGGTGTACGAACCTAACAGTGTTGCGGCGCCTTCCTCCCAATGGGCGCTAATGACGAGGATAGCATCTGGCCGCCCAAGTTGAGATGGAAGCCGGTGCATGAAATCCACCATCGCCTTATGGCTGGCGTCTCCGAGAATTGGCAACGGACCTCCACCATGGGAGAAAAAGATAATCCGGGCCTTCTTCTCAGGGTCGTTCTGTTTCATCACCGCTCAAACCTCCGGGTCGATCTCTCCGACTGCCCTTGCTTCTGGCAACACACCGCTTTCCTCCACGGCAGGGTACGAAGAATTCCCTTCAAAGTCACACCCCCACTGTAACGGCACTGACGGTCGCAACGAAATGGCTGGTCCGATTCTTGTCACGCCCGCCCTCACCTGAATCGATACCCTCCCGGCCGGGAAAACCTCTATTGCGTCGGCTCCAACTGCACAGATGATCGATCTGCACAGCCATCGTTTCCATGTCCCCTCCACTCGGATAAGCACCCGGGTCCATGCGCTGGCGGACTGGTTGCCTGATGGAGTCCTTGAACCGGCTTACCGCCGGTTCGCCTGCGCACACATCACATTTTAGTCGCTGTGTGGTTTGGTTTGAAAGATATGGATAGGTAAAGATTGGTTGGTTTGGTTTGGTTGGGGGACTCCATGATTTGTCGGGCAAGCTTTGAGTTGGAGTCCTTGTTTCGGCACAAGGAGTCCTTGATGGAGTCCTTGTTTGGCCGTATGGAGGCCCGGATGAATACACCGGAGCACCCGTTGCGTGTCTGGCGCGGCCGAAATTTCCAGGAAAAAGGAGCGAAATTCCCTTTACGTGAGCACCGGGAGCCGGATTCGCAAACTTCAGTTGAACTTCATGCAGCGGGGCTGCTGGGAGCCCCCGCCAGGGACCCGCCCTTCTTTCAGCGCGATTGGTTCGCAATCGGGGGAGCGCCGTTTGAATGATTTCGAACAGCACGGCCTTCCTGGGCAATCCAGATGTGCATATGATGTGAATAGTGCAGAGAATATGTGGACAACTTGTGGGCATGGGTCCCGGTCTGGCCAATCAGGGGCATCGGTGGACCGGGCATCAGTCCGATTCAGACAGCTGCCCCCTGTCCGAATGTGGATATCATGAAAAAACTGTGCGTATTGTGTGAACCGCGCTCAAGGATACGCTCTGTCCTTCCGGCAACATCCATGTCAAACCCGGTTCGACGAAATATGTCCGGTTATTGTCGATTCAGGTTCTCTCGCTGTCGCAGAAGACCGGAATATACAATGGAGGGATGGCAACAGTCAAGTTACGGCGCGCAAGGCCGGCAGGCTGAGAGAAGGGAGCCGTGGAAATCACAGTGGGAGGCAGACAAACAGGGATAGTCTCTTCTAGCGTAGCACCTCGACCTCATCCCCCAACCTCTTGAGGTATTCCTCATCGAGCGTACTGCGGATCTTTCCCTCGCGCTTCAATCGAGCATGAATGGCGGCATTGATATCGGTGGATTTGACTGAAACGAGATGAAGAGAGTTCGAGAAATAGTAATTGAACGTCGTAGCATTCGTCCGGTTTTGATTGTCAACCCTGACAAAGAGAAGACTGTCCGCCGTTCGCCGAATCGTGCTTACGCCGCTTGAAAGCCGCAGAGCTTTTTCCATATCCGAACGTGGCAAACGAATGTACATACGCTCTGCATCTGACACGGAAAATCCAAACCCCCGTGTCGCCCGGCTTTCATGCCGACCCTTAAGCTTCAAGGGATCAATGACGACAAACACTGCCTGAGACACATCCGGATCACCAACTACGTCGTTGATGTCTGTCGTCCCCGAGGCGATCACTTCCTTGCGTCCGTCCCCGTCGAGGTCAAATGCATAGAGTCCACGCAGTGTTCCAAAATGCCAGTATTCTCCGAGGATATTACCGTTTGCGTCGAGACGCGCGATCACTGTCGGCGAGCGTCCGGATAAGGCAGTGACGATGATTTCGGATCCTTTGCCGGCGGAATCTTGAACGATGACCATCGGCCAGGCTTCCATCCGATCTGTATATCGTGCACCACGAAATTCTACGGGAATGCCAATTTCTCGTTCGAACAGGAGTTTTTGACGCGAATCGAATGCCCGCACCAATGCCTGCTGAGAATTCGTCCCGGCAAGAGGCGCAGTCGTGACCACATCACCCCTTCCATCGCCGTTCAGGTCGACGACCTCCACACGAGAAGTCCCGTTGCCACTATTTTCTTCTTCCCACTGCTTCAGCGCCAGGGCCGGGAGAGACCAGAGCCTGGTATTGTCTTTTCCATAGATATCGATGAGATTCTGTTCGGGGTTCATGTGCACATAAGAAGGGGACGGATGTGCGGATAAAACATTCAAAGCCATCGCAACGACTCCCGCCAGAGCAGCAAAAGAAACTACTCCTCCCCCGGCTGTCGCCAGTGGGTGCTGACGAACGAAGCTTTTCAGGTGGCCCAGAATGCTTTTGCGAACAGGTCCAACGGAAAGATGATACGATTCATAGAATGGCTCTATGCTGACGCTCCGGCCTATGACTGCAGGTAGTGCCCCGTTGTCTACGACCTGCAACTCTTTATGTACACGCTCCGCTTCCGCATACATCGCCAGGAAACGATCTTCAATAGTCCGGCATCCCGCACACTCGAGCAGATGAGCGTGGATAACGTCCACCCACGAGGCAACCTCCCCGGCACCGAGTACAAACAACTCTATCGTATGTTCATCGAGATGCTGCATGTCACCCTATACTCGTATCAAATGCTATTCTTTGCTGAAAGAAGCCGTCCCAGACTCCCGAACCGGATGATCGAACATCTTGCGCATCCAGGGGTTGAGCTACGACGTACACAAGCGATCCCGCACTCGTTTGTGGGTCTGCCGTGAAAGATATTCCAGCCTCGCCCTGTGTTTCTTTCCGTATTCCGCCCTTGTCAACCCGGGCATTGCCGTGCACAATGCCGCGAAGAGTGAGAAATCTGCGCCATCGAACGCAATGAAGCGCGCGCGTAAACCCTCATCAATGACCCGAAAGTACACGTCCATGAGCTCAGAAGACATTTTCCCTTTGGACACGTACGCCTTCTCTGCTGCTCTCTGAGCTTCGCGGTGGACCTGCTGAAGAATATTTTCTATGTCCATTTGTAGCGTCTGCTCCGACCCGCTTTCGACCAACGCGGGAAGGAGCAGGGGTCGTGTATACAGAGCACGGAACACAACAGCAACATCAATCAAGGAGACAATGCGGGAATGCAGACGTTGTCCGCGCAGATAGCACGACAGCTGAGCGAGCATGGACGGTATAGCCTGCCGGCCGCTGAGAGAGGCTGCGAGACTCCGCTCGAGTGTTTCCCGATCGGCCGGAGGCAAATGCCGGAGAGGAGTACAGGCACTCGGGACAATCGATGGTTCGCCGCAAATGTCAAGTTCTTCGAAATTGTTGAGAGATTGTACAGCGAGCTTGATATTGCGCAGAACCTTGCCGAGTGTGGGATCGGCTTCGTTATAGAATCTGAACAACCCATTGTAGGTCTTGGAAAACACGAGCCGGCGCAGATGCACAAGCGCTTCTTCATCCGAACAGGACTCCAGCGGGATGCCATCAAAGTATGCACAGAGTTGAACGAGCCTTCCGTTCCGGTCTTGTTCGAACAGCTCGGCTATGCAATCCATGGCCATGTCCGGGATGGAAAGACCATGAGAATCTTTCAACACCGTAGGAATATGGCGCGCATGCAGACAGGCAATCGAAAGGGCCTGACTTACTCGTACGACCGTAGTGAGCTGATCGTGGGTGTGGGTTCCAGAAGTAATCGCCAGCAGCTTCCGGGAGAGAGTATGTGCGAGGGCCCGTTGCATCGCCTGAATCTACGGAAATTCAGTGGCTTGAACAAATCAGATCAACGTTCAAGAAGAGGGCCCCCGTTGACAATGCCGTAGAATCTCCCTACTATCGGGTAAGCTTTCGGTCACGCAGAACGAAAGCAGCCATTCCCGCACCACTGCTCCAGCAGCAATCCTGTCCTACCGTTCTTTTCAACCACTTCATTTCATGGAGGAAATGCCATGTGCAGGATGATGATCTACGCCGGTATTCTTCTCTTCATATTTTCTACGTGCGTGGTTCTGGCCGGTGACGACCCGGCAAAGGCCACAACAAGCATAAACATACATATTCTGGGGCCCGAAAAACTCGGCAATCTGCCTCCCCCACCCGTCCCACCCGGGAATCCTCAAACCACTCTGAAAATACAGCTGGGCAAACAGTTGTACTTTGATACCCGCCTCTCGAAGGATAACACGATCAGTTGTGCGACGTGCCATAACCCTGCGATCGGTTGGTCAGACGCCGGTCCAACCAGCAGCGGCATCAAAGGTCAACTGGGTGGACGCAGAGCTCCACCGGTGTCGAATGCTGCATATCTTCCGCTCCAGTTCTGGGACGGCAGAGCCCCGAGTCTGGAGGAACAGGCAAAGGGACCGATCCAGAATCCGATCGAAATGGGAAACACACACGACGTCATGATCCGGACTGTCGGGGATATCCCCGGTTATGTTGAGGAATTCAAGACCATCTTTGGCCCGGGGCCAATCACGACGGATCAGGTAGCACAGGCGATCGCGGCGTTTGAACGAACGGTGGTAACAACGGATTCTCCGTTCGACCGCTATGTCCGTGGCGATGACGATGCGCTCACGAATCAGGAGAAGATGGGATTGGAGATTTTCAACGGCAAAGGGCACTGCACCGCATGCCACTGGGGGGCGAATTTCACCGACGGCCGTTTCCACAATATCGGTGTCAAAGACGCCAACCCGGCAAAGCCGGATCCGGGTCGGTTTGAGATAACAAAGAATCCGGCTGACAGAGGGGCATTCAAAACCCCAACCGTGAGGGATGCTTCGTTGCGTGCTCCCTATCTGCACGACGGTTCAGAGAAGAGTCTCGAAGACCTGGTCGAGCTCTATAACAGAGGCGGGGACACTGATGATCCGCTTCTTGATCCTTTGCTGGTGCCCCTCCGGCTTTCAACTCCGGAGAAAACGGCTCTCGTTGCATTCATGAAGCGTGCAATGGTGAGTTTGAACCCCGAGGTTACCGCGGTGAAGCCCCTTCTCCCATCAGAATTTCCGAAATAAAGGATCATGACCATGAAAAGAGTCCTCGCTCTCTCATTACTCTGGCTCTTCACGTGGGCCTTGTTCCCGTCAGAGGCAGACGCCATTCCAGCCTTCGCCCGGAAATACGGATTCAACTGCAATATGTGTCACTCCGGGTTCACCCGTTTGAATGACTTTGGACAGCGTTACAGAGACAATGGGTATCAGATTCCCGGCCAGGCGGGTGGAGAAAAGACTGTATTTGATCAGGGCCCTCCTCTGGCTCTGCGTACATCGGCTGGACTATCAGTGTATTCATCGGAAAATGGCACAAGCAACGGCTTCAATATCTTCGGCCTCGATCTCCTGGCTGCAGGAGTGTTTCACAAGAACGTGTCGTTCCTCTTGATCTACACCCCGAGAATTGATGAACCGGCTGCAGATTTTTACGGGCCGGGATCGGGGAATAATCCTTCACAGCTTGGAGGCGTGGAATCTGCGAATATCGTCTTCAGCAATATCATTCAAAATGCGCTTAGTGTCCGGGTTGGACGCTTCGAACCGGGCTACCATCCGTTCAGTTCAAAACGGAAACATTATCTCTTCCAGCCGTACGAGGTATACGCGTTTACGACACCGTCCAACAGCTTCGTCTTCGACGACAACCAGATGGGAATCGAAGCAAGCGGACATTTCACCAATGGATTCAAGTACGCCCTCGGCATGGTGAATGGCAATGGTGCAAATCCGGACAACAACAGCGCCAAGGATTTCTACATGAATACCGTATACACCATCGGAAAGGGGGACGGCCAGACCACCGGCCAGCGGCTGGGCGCCTTCGGCTATTGCGGATGGCAGCCGACCGATCTCACCCGGGCTGTCCCCGCGCCAACGGGGGAAACGAACGGCGACAAGAATGAACTGTTCTACAGGATCGGCGTTGACGGGAGCTTCAACTATGAGAGTTTCAATCTTGGCGTGTTGTTCATGCTGGGGCATGATAACAAAAAGCTCAATAGCATCGATCCCGGAAGCAACTATAAGTACACCGGCGGCTTTGCAGAACTCAACTGGACGGGATTGATGAACGACCGATTGGTTGTGTCTTTTCTCTACAACTGGGTACGGCCGCCTTCATACGATGCGGAGAGGAATGTCAACGCCTACACGGCGCTGCTGCGGTACTATCTTGGCGACTGGTCGGCGGTGAATGTTGCACTGCATGCTGAGTATACCTTCCGCAGCACCGGAGATCAGAAGAAGTTCAATGAACACCTTGTTGCATTTGTTGTCGATTTTGGATTCTGAACGCTGAGAAGTACCACATTCCACGTACCCCGGCCTGCTTGAGGAGGCCGGGGTACGGCGATCACCAGTCGAAACGCGCGCGCACCCCGAGGGCCAGGTATTTCACCGTATACCCTGTGAAGCCGGTCGATTGATAGCTGCCAATGAGAGTGACAATTCCTTCCACCGTGTATTCCGCCCGCACGCTCCACAGGTTCTCCTGTGTCTCGTCCTGATTGAAGACGGTCAGGAGATCCGGATGGAAATAGTACGCCCGTTTTCCGAATACCCCCGAGAGCTGCAACACCAGAGGCTGCACGGGGGAGAACGTCATCCCGGCGGTCGCGGAAACAAATGAACGGCCGTCCGTCAGCGTAGTATACAGCGGAGTGAGGGATATGCTGAATGCCGGGTCGATGACCCACTCTCCCTGGAGTCCCACCTGATGGCATTGCAGAGTCTTGTACCCTCTCACATTCACATAGGTATACGTGGGGCCGACAAAAAAGAGGTCAACATTGTAGAGCAGGCCGCCATTCAAAATATC
>Ga0315287_10007729_pt1 | contig 10796 bp, 4 predicted proteins | sample YL17G11_0_MG_FD_205037 | JGI IMG/M metagenome (GOLD analysis project Ga0315287, IMG submission 205037) | Sediment microbial communities from Yellowstone Lake, YNP, Wyoming, USA - YL17G11_0 | ecosystem: Environmental > Aquatic > Freshwater > Lake > Sediment | place: USA: Wyoming | collected...
GTGAGCGTGTCCGCCGCCTCCGTGCCGGTGACCGCGACGGGCCTGTTCTTGATGTCGGCAAGCGTCCACACCGTGCCGTCGGCAAACGTGATGCGGCTCACCTTGTAGGTGTCGCTTGTCGCCCACTGGTTGAAGGTGATCTGGTCGGTCGTGCCGCTGATCTTCATGACCAGGTTCGTTCCGCTGCCCTTGGCGAATACCACATCGGCAGGCGCGATGCCCGCGCCGAACACTAGGAAGTCGTCGCTTCTCGCCGAAATAGTGTCTGCCCCATCGCCCCGGGCGAACCGGTAGGTGTCGGCCCCTGCGCCGCCTTCGAGGGTGTCCGTCCCGGCACCGCCGGCGAGGATGTCGTTGCCGTCGCCGCCGTACAGGATGTCGTTGCCCGCGCCCCCGTAAAGGGTGTCGTCGCCGCCCAGGCCGCTGAGGGTGTCGTTGCCGTCGCCGCCGTCCAGGGTGTCGCCCAGTGCCTGGCCGTTGAGCGTGTCGTTCCCGCCCAGGCCGGAGATCAGGTTTACGCTGCCCGCAAGCCCGGAGAGAGAATTCGCTGTCTCGGTGCCGGTGATCACCACGGGCCTGTTCTTGATGTCGGCAAGTGCCCACACGGTGCCGTCGGCAAACTTCATGGTGCCGATTTTGTAGGTGTCGCCCGAAGACCACTGGCCGAAGGTGATCTGGTCCGTCGTGTTCTTGATTCTCAGGACCATGGCCGTGCCGACCTTGGTGAACTCGACCATTTCAGGCGTGATGCCCGCGCCGAACTCGAGGGTGTCGTCGCTTGCCGCGTTGATCGTGTCGGCCCCGTCGCCCAGGGAGAACCGGTACGTGTCGGCCCCAGCGCCGCCGTCGAGGATGTCCGTCCCCGCCCCACCAACGAGGATGTCATTGCCGTCGCCGCCGTTTAGTGTATCGTCCCCGGCGCCTCCGATCAGGGTGTCGTTGCCGGCCACACCGTTGAGGATGTCGTTGCCTGCGCCGCCGTCCAGCGTGTCGTCCAATGCCTGGCCGCTCAGCGTGTCGTTGCCGCCCAGGCCGGAGATTGTGTTGCGGCTTCCCGCAAGCCCCGTGAGCGTGTCGACCGCCTCCGTGCCATTGACCACGACAGGCTTGCTCTTGATATTGTCAAGCGCCCACACCGTGCCGTCGGCAAACTTCATGGAGCCGATCTTGTAGGTGTCGCTCGTGGCCCACTGGCCGAAGGTGATCTGGTCGGTCGTGCCGTTGATCTTCAGGACCATTGCCGTGTCGCTGCCCTTGGTGAACAGCACCGAGGCAGGCGTGATGTCCGCGCCAAACTCGAGGGTGTCCTCGCTGGTCGCGCTGGCCGTGCTGATCGTGTCGGCGCCATCGCCCCTGGCGAACCGGTAGGTGTCTGCCCCCGCGCCGCCGTCGAGGGTGTCCGCCCCGGTCCCGCCAACGAGGATGTCATTGCCCGTGGACCCCGAGAGGGTATCGTTGCCTTCGCCCCCGTAGAGGGTGTCGTTGCCGGCGCCGCCGCTGAGGTTGTCGTTGCCGGCCCCTCCGTCGAGGGTGTCGTCCAGTTCCTGGCCGGTGAGCGCGTCGTTGCCGCCGAGACCGGACATCGTATTGCGGTATCCCGCAGCCCCCGTGAGCGTGTCCACCGCTTCCGTGCCGTTGACGACGATGGCCTTCGCCTTGATGTCGGCAAGCGTCCACACCGTGCCGTCGGCAAATTTGATGCTCCCTATCTTGTAGGTGTCGCTTGTGAACCACGAGCCGAAGGAGATCTGGTCCGTTGTGCCGTTGATCTTCAGGACCATGGCCGATCCGCTGCCCTTGGTGAGCACCACGTCGGCAGGCGCGATTCCCGCGGCGAACTCGAGGGTGTCCTCGCTCGTCGCGCTGGTCGTGCTGACCGTGTCGGCCCCGTCGCCCTTTGCAAACCGGTACGTGTCGGCGCCGGTCCCCCCGTCGAGCGTGTCCGCCCCGGTACCGCCGACGAGGATGTCATTGCCCGTGGACCCCGAGAGGGTATCGCTCCCGTCGCCCCCGTAAAGGGTGTCGTTTCCGGCATTGCCGTAAAGCTTGTCGCTCCCGGCTCCGCCGTCGAGGGTGTCGTCCAGCTCCTTGCCGTTCAGCGTGTCGTTGCCGCCCAGGCCGTAAATGGTGTTCCTGCGCCCCGCGGTCCCCGTGAGCGTGTCCGCCCCCTCTGTTCCGGTGATGGCGAACATTCTGTTTTTAATGTCCTCAAGCGTCCATTCCGTGCCGTCGGCAAATTTTATTGTCCCGACCTTGCACTCGTCGCTTGCGAACCACTGGTAGAATTCAATCTGGTCGCCTGTATTCTTTATCCGCAGAATCAGGTTAGAGAAGTTTTCGGCGAATTCCAGAGAGTCCGGCGTGATGCCCGCGCCGAATTCGAGAATGTCACCGCTGCCCGCCGAGATGGAGTCAGTCCCGTCGCCTTTTGAAAATCGATAGGTGTCGATTCCGGACTCACCGGCAAGAATATCGCTCCCTGGACCTCCGACCAGAATGTCATTTCCTTCGCTTCCATAAATGAAGTCGTCTCCCTGGCCGCCCTCCAGGTAGTCGTCCAACATCTGTCCATAGATCACATCCCACCCGCCATTGCCGTAAATCCTGTTTCGGCGGCCTTCGTAACCGGTGAGATACTCGGGGTTGTTTGTCCCATAAAGGGTTATATTCATATTGTCTATGTCTGCCAACGTCAGTGCACTGCCGTCTGCAAATTTGACCTTATCGATCTTGTAATAAGATTCGTGTGAGTATGGGTTGACATAGAACCAGGATCGGAGCCGTATCGTTTCCCCGGTTTCTTTGATACGAAGGATGAGATCGTCGTTTCTGTCCCGCCCCTCTCCGACGATCTCGATGGAATTCTTCGTGATCCCCGGGCCGAACTCGATCGTGTCATCCACATCTTGTCGGAGGGTATCATTCCCATCGCCGGGCGCGTACCGATAGACGTCTTTCCCATCATCGCCCCAAAGAGTGTCATCCCCCGGGCCACCGACGAGGATGTCGTTTCCGGACGAGCCATCCAGATTGTCGTTTCCAGTCCCGCCATCAAGGTAATCGTCCAGGTTCTGTCCGTTAAAGGTGTCGTTGCCGCCCAGCCCGTGGATGATATTCCTTATCCCGTAGTAGCCACCGTAGATGTCATCCCCTTCGGTGAGATTGACCTCGATGCCAGCGGCAATGATCTCTGACACGGTGAGCACCTGGCCGTCGGCGAAAACGATTCGATCGATCTGGTTTCTTGTATCCAGAAGCCAGTTTTTGAGACTTACCGTTTCGCCGGAATCCCTGACCCGCAGAAGCATATCGTACCTGTTCTCCCCTGTTCCCGGGATGATATCAACGGAGCCTCTCGTGATCCCTGAGCCCAGTTGCAATGTGTCGATGTCCGCCGACACATCGACCTGGCCGTCGTAGACCTCATCGTAATCCCGGATGGCATCGTCACCGAATCCCCTTTGATAAAGGTACGTGTCATTACCCGGCCCGCCCTGCAGGAGATCATTGCCGGCCCCGCCCGAAAGGACGTCGTTACCGCGCGAGCCGTAGAGAGTATCCGCGCCGGCCCCGCCATCGAGGATATCGTCGAGGTTGCTTCCATGGAGCTTGTCGTTCCCGGCCATGCCGTACACAATGCCCTTGTGATACGCGAGGGCATAAAGCGTGTCGTCGCCCTCTGTCCCCCTGAGCGTGAAAGCCTGCGACTCGATGCTGGCTGCCGTCAGCTCCGTGCCGTCGGCAAAACGGAAACTATTGATGCGGTCCGCCCAACCAAACCAGCTTGTCAGCGTAAGCGTCTCGCCTGTTTCCTTGATGTGGATGATGAGGTCCGTGTTGCTGAGGCCGCCTGCCGCAAACTCGAAGGATTCCACCGTGAGTCCTTCCCCGAAGACCAGTGAATCCACACCGTTCATATAGCCATAATAATAGTTGTATTCCCCGTAGTTGTTGATCGTGTCGTTTCCGTACCCCTTGCCCCAGACGTAGGTGTCGTTTCCCACACCACCCTGGAGGTAGTCGTTCCCTGAACCGCCATCGAGGTAGTCATCACCGGCTTCACCGTAAAGCTGGTCGTCGCCACCGCTGCCAAATAGCGTGTCGACACCATAGCCGGCATAGAGAGTGTCATTGCCCTCTCCGCCGTCGAGGTAGTCGTTGCCGATAGCCCCCGCAACCCCGTCGCCCCAGAGTGTATCGTTACCGTCGCCGCCGTAGAGTTCGTCATTTCCGCCGTAGCCGACGAGGGTGTCATTGCCCTGCCCGCCATCCATAATGTCATCGCCCTGATCGGCCAATGCCGTATCGGCGGAATCACCGTGCAGCGCGTCATTGCCGTCGCCTCCGAAAAGGACGTCGGCCCCGCCGACACCAGCCAGCGTATCGTCTCCAGCATCGCCGTCCAGGTAATCGTCGCCGGCGTCGCCCTGGAGCATATCCCTGTCGGCACCTCCTATCAGCGTGTCGTTTCCAGCCCCGCCGAGCAGAGTGCCCTCCCCCGCCTCTCCGTCGAGGTAATCGTCATCGGCACCGCCTTCCAGCCGGTCTACACCCTCGCCACCGAATATCGTGTCGTTGCCTGCGTCGCCGTAGAGGTTATCGTTGCCCGATTCCCCGTCTAGGTAGTCATCCCCTTCGCCTCCGTATATCGTGTCGTTATCGATACCCCCGAAAAGGTCGTCCGAGCCGGCATAGCCCTCTATCCTGTCATCCCCCGCACCGCCGTCAATATAATCGTTTCCGTACGCTTCGGGCGCCAGGTCTCGATTATCCCCCAACAAGACGTCATTGCCTGCCCCGCCGTCGATGAAGTCGTCACCGGCGTCACCAAATACGATGTCGTTGCCGTCGCCTGCATAAATCTCGTCGCTGCCGCCGCCGGCTGCAACATAGTCGTTACCGGTGCCTGCGTAAATCGCATCGTCACCCGATACCGTTGCGGTCACATACCCGGCATTGGTTGTGACCAGCGTGTAAACGGTCCCAATTTCATCCGTCGAGACATTGACCGTGTAAGACCAGTCGCGGTTGGCAGAGGAATAATCATCGTCGCCCAGAATGGCGTCATTCCCTCCGCCGCCGACGATCAGGTCGTGCCCCGTGCCTCCGAAAAGCAAGTCATTGCGATTGGAACCGTAAACAAAATCGTTTCCCTCATTGCCGGAGGCCAAGTCTCCTTTTTCGTTGATTGAGGACGCGATTTCTCCCCCTGCAATGATTGCTTCCATCTCTGCGAACTGCTCGGCAAATACCTGGTCATCACCGAGTCCGCCCCAAAGGACATCCGAGCCTGTACCACCTTCGATAATATCCCTGCCTGTGGCAGTGCCCGAACCAACGAGATCGCTTCCGTCGCCTCCCAAAAGCCAGTCGTTTCCGCTTAGCCTGGCGCGTATGTAGTCATTACCACCCAGTCCTTCGATTCGGTCATCGCCGGAGGTGTCAAACAGAACGTCTGCTCTGCCAGGAGCAGATTTTTCCGGATCCGTGATGATGTTCCCCCACTCATCCCACCTTGCCTGCAAGCCCGGTTCATTCTCATCGAAATCGACCGGCTCAAAATCTCCCTTTATCAGAGAACTCGTTTGTGGTTTTCCAGGCACATCTAGAAGTTGCACGTCGAACGCACTGGTTGGGTTGTTTTGTAGCGTTATAGTCCCACCGCCTGGAAGATTGATCCTCCAGGTTGATTCCTGGATCATCTGGATCTTGCCGTCGGCAGTTGACCATACATTTTGCCCATTTGATCTATAGAAATTGCCGATGACATGGTCACCGTCATTATTACCCTTGTAGATGATCGTGTTGTTTCCTTCGTTGTCCTGGATAGTGTCATTCCCGTCACCCAGATAGAATAGATATGTGTCGTCCCCGTCGCCGCCGAACAGCCTGTCATCGCCTTGTCCGCCGGTCAGAGTATCATTTCCGGCTCTTCCAGTGAGATTGCCCGTTATCCTTCTCAATGCCTCCGGGGCCAACTCCACAGGGAGATCACCGTATAGCTCATCGTTACCGTTCCACCCCTGAAGGCGATCACTGCCATAGCCACCAACAAAGGTCAGCTTGCCTACCGGGTCCCCATCACCATTTTGCCGCTTATAACCCCCGACAAAGGCTTCCACCTTATTACTGCCAATGATCGTAATATTATTTCTTGCATCAACGTAAAAAGGGGTTGTTTGCAAATTATTTCGAACAGATGCGATAGAGTGCCACCTCCCGTTGATAAACACCTCGGGACCGATGTCTTTCCCCCCTCCATTGCTCCAAAGAGACAGCATATCTTTGCCGGAGACGTTGTAGACTTTGCTGGCATCAACGCTTGCTTGCCCTTGGAAAAAAGTTTCATAATATGCCCAGGAGGACACAGACCATTGTTCTGGGATCCTTATTGTTTCACCGAGTACAACAATTTCACGTTCTACAACGACATAACCCGGAGTGCTACTTTGAAAGAAACAATCGCGTGTAAGGCTCTGTGCGCCCATTGCATTGAATGTGTAGACAGTATTGACTATTTCGGAGTAAGCTGCCTTAGCCATCTGGGACAGTGTGCCACCCAGGGAATGTCCAGTTACATCGAACTCCCCTATTATTATTTCATCTCTTCTCAACTGCTCGACATAGTCGACCATAGAACGAAATTGGCCGCTAGGAGTCTTACCATCAAGCATAATTCTGTCATCAGCAGCAGCGTCTTTGGGATCGTCTGTGCCCCTGTTGGCCAAAATAATCCTGCCGGTATTTGTATTTACAAAAAGAGTCCCTGAATAACCCGTGGCATCATCATTTTCCTTCTGGTCTATAAATCGGTACCCTTTCTGAAATAAATCTGCCCATTGAGTTTTATAGTCTGTAAAATAAAATAGTGAGCCCTGGGGAATCCATTGCCCGTCCTTTATCACCCACTCGGCGTAGGCCAAATCGGAGAGAGACGCATAATCACGTGCTTGTTCCGTCAGGAAACTTTCATTAGCATTTATCGGCATTTTCGCTTCACTCCCCTACTGCCTCTTGGGCTTAAGAACATCGTACTGAAAATATTCAAAGCGATCTTCGTCCGGACAACTGATAATCTTTGGGCTACCGTCCCAGATTTTCAACCAGTTGAAGAAAGGCAAGCCCAAGAGGTTAACAGATGATGCTCTTTGGGCTACGCGATACTCTGCCATCAATTTGTTTGTTTTCCGATTGTAAACATTCACAGTTCCTATACCTGCGCGGCCTATGGCCATTACATTCGTCTTTACCAGGTAGTCACTCTGCACTCTGGCGCCTGGTTTACAATCTACTGGTGTTTTAAAAAATTCATCTGGTCGCAATTTGATAGATTCACACCGGTAAATAACAGGTGATACTTGATGCCTTGTGTAGGCATCTCCCGTTTCGGTGATCAGAGCTTCTGCATATTTAAATCCGTGCCTGTAATCACTTTCTGCAGAATTGATAAATTGCCGTCCATCGGATAAAACGAGCAAGAATTTACTTGCATCGCCCTCATAATAAATGCCATCGGTTTCCGCTGTCTCGTATATGGCGGTCTTGGGAACGAAGAGACAGGCGGGATAGTAGACAATGAATCCAAGAATGACATCCCATGAAGGAAGAAGAATGACGAATGCGACAGCCAGTCTCCGATAGAGCTTATTTGACGTCTTTTTTCGTACAATCCGAAGAAATACCGCTGCCAGCGCTATGTATAAAATCATCAGGAAAATGACAAACAAAAACATAGTTGACCTCTCGTAAATGCTGACTGAAAAATGTCACTAATTTATCGACTGCAATATTTCTAAGAAACTAGACCACCCTCATCAAGCGTGCAACCATGATCATCGCCGCAGAATACTGCCTGTACATGTCGCAGGGGTGCCAACTACTCTCAAAGGGTACGCAGAAATTGTAGAAAACAACCTGACCGCCCCTCCTCAGGACTCACAAAGGTTCCGTATCTTAATGCGTAGCTATATCAGGTTCATCTACTCAATCGGATCGCGCAGAATATACGCAAGAAACCCGATCGACAGCAGGATAAGCACAGCAAAGGTGAGCAGCAGGACTATAGTACTCATAGTCTTATCCCCCCAATGTGCGAAGTCAAATGAGCATGAGTTAATCTGATCTGTTAAGTCCCACAGTGACGGGGTTCGAATAAGAAGAACGGAACAACCTGACCGCCCCTCCTCAGTCAAGAAGTTCACGATGCAGGCGATATCGCCTGTTATATGGAAGGAGGTTAATACTGCAGCGATTTAAGAGAAAACGTCAGCAAATATCAAGTAAAAATCGACCACTTACAAAAAATACGAACCGCGTATTAGGAAATTATGAAAAATCTAATACCGCAAGTATTAGATACGGCAGCACTGGTTGCACAAAACAGTTCCGCCTGTGGATAACTTTTTACTCAGCCTGGTTGTGAGCCAATGCGCCGGCGGATCTATCCTCGAGCATCTCGACATCAAATCCTCTTCATACAGTCCCTAAAAAGCAAATCTGCAAATGTGAGGGGCGTCCCCTATTCCGTCTATACGTGTGATGCATATCTAAGGCGATAGAATCTTCTTATACCCAAATAAATGAAGGCAACGGAGAATAGAATTACTAGAAGCGCTGGAAGAACCCCAACATTCAAGCAGAGGTAAGCAAAGCCCACTGCCGGGAGCAGAAGAATCCTCACAATCGTTTTCATGAACTCTCTGGTACTTATTAAATCAGCTAGGGGAGGTGATACTTTGTAGTACCAGTTGACGAAAGACTGACCGACATGGTTTGTAAAGAGGAACTTGTCTCTAAAGTCTCTCAATATTTTCACGCTCGGATCGAAGTATGAGCCGAAAGCCGCGGTGGCAATGAAACAGTTACCACCACTCCCGCCACTCCCCCCACCACCTGTGGGCTTCAACGAAAATGTAAGGGTATCATAAGTAAACGGCGGGTAGAGTGTAACGTCCGTAGAAAGATCCGACACAACAGAGCCGATGAGAATCTCCTGCGCTGTCGCCGTGTTATTGGCCGGATCTACGGTGACCTTCAGATATCCCAGGTTCCGCGTTATTCCCTTCACATACCACACCGGAATGCCATCGCTGATAAGGTCCGCAAATGCGCCCCCGGCATTACCGACGATGAAATAGGGAATCCCCCACACCGAATACCTCTGGTAGGTATGGGTATGGCCAGCAAAAGTCGCGCTGATGGGGTAGGCATGATACAGGTCTTCCCATGGTTGAAGATTAGGATTGTTCATGGAGTCGAAATAATCCCAGATGGGGTGGTGATGAATGGTAAATACCCCTGCCATATTATCTTTCAGAAGTCCCTCGAGCCAGGGCGCCTGGCTCTGGGCAAGAGCCAGGGAAGTATGCGGATCTTCACCAGTAAGAGGATCCGGGCTGTCAAGAACGATAAACCGGATACCGGCACAGTCAAAGGAATAGTTCAGTGCCCCGTTCGGGGGTATATCGAAGGACCAATGGTACTGATCGGCGGCAGTAGGTGTGTCCCCTCCAGAATTATGATATTCATGGTTTCCGATTGTGGTAAAGATGGCGAATTTAGCGAGCATCACGTCGGCTGCCTCGAAATATTGGGCCCATTGGTCCTCAGAATCATGCCCGGGATAATCCCCACCGTCGAGGATAAAAAGCACATCCGTTTCATTCGCAGCAATGGCAGCCGCCACATATTGAAACCGTCCCTCCTGAGCATGTGTATCGCTGATGACAATAAAGGTAAATGGACCGCTAGCCGGCATCGTCCGGAACGTGCGGGGGCTAAATGCTGCTGGCTCGTCTGAAGGTTTCACCCAATAGGTATATGATGTATCTGGTTCAAGGCCGGTAAGCTGTACATGTTGATAGGCGCCCGTTGTCCGGGATTCTGCCGTTTTATCAAAATGACCATGCGCGTTATAATAACTCGACGTGGCGTATTCTATTTCGCCCGCCTTTTCGCCCGCCGCATTGCTTGTTCCGTGCCAGTTGATGGTCGCGGAATTTATCGTGGTTTTTGTTACCCATGGAGCCCAATAAACTAGCTTATCTACTCCCGCAATGGCCGGCATCGCAGCGAATAGGCAGAAAAATATCAATGCCAATAAATACCCGCACGGCTTTACTGACAGGAAACTTGATTGACGCGGGAGAACGGAGAGCGGAAGGCAGAGTGGAGGGCGGGCGTTCCTGTGCAGTCGTTCGGAGGCGTTAAGACTTGCATCTGTGTGGTTTCGGCTGATAGACATGGTGAGCTCCTAAAAATGAAATAGGAATAGTTAATTGCTGTTAATTAATAACATAACTTTCAAGAATAATAATAACGATGCTGTTCCACTCAATGGAAGCCTGCCCCTGTGAAGTCACATCGGCCGCCCTGGTATCGCCAGGCATTATAATCACAGCCAGGATGAGAGCGAAAATCAGATTCCTGAGTAGGTATTTTTTCATAACTTTATTCTCCTCTTTCTCGAATTATATCTCTTATCCATAGCGTCACAGTAATGTGCGCATAGCCGTTTCAAGGTGATATAGCCTGTTTGCCATTCGTCGAACCGCCCGTCCGCAGATCTGCCATTGTAAAAGATATCCCCGTTCAGCAGCCCATCACCGGACCTTCAGCCCCTCATCGAGGTACTTGATGATCGGGAACAGGAAAAACTCGATCACCCTTCTCTTGCCCACGTTGATCTCCGTCGTGACGGCCATGCCGGGCCTCAGGGGGTAGACGGTCCCGTCCTTGGACTTGAGCTCCATGGCGGTCAGGTTCACGAAGACGGGGTAGCCGTCGCTGGTGTTTTC
>Ga0315287_10007731_pt1 | contig 10795 bp, 11 predicted proteins | sample YL17G11_0_MG_FD_205037 | JGI IMG/M metagenome (GOLD analysis project Ga0315287, IMG submission 205037) | Sediment microbial communities from Yellowstone Lake, YNP, Wyoming, USA - YL17G11_0 | ecosystem: Environmental > Aquatic > Freshwater > Lake > Sediment | place: USA: Wyoming | collected...
AGATGATCCCGCTGTGCATCGACCAGGGCGTCGGCTTGATTCCCTGGAGCCCGATGGCGCGCGGATTCTTTGCCGGCGACCGCAAACAGGGCGGTGGCGGAGAGACGACCCGCGCCAACTCGGATCCCTTCGCCGATCAGCTTTATTTCCGCAGCGAAGATTTCATCGTCGCCGACCGGGCCCGGGAGATAGCCAGGGAGCACAACGTCACCGGCTCGCAGATCGCGCTGGCCTGGCTGCTGAACAAACCTCACATCACCTCTCCCATCATTGGCGCGAGCAAGATGGATCATCTGGAGCAGGCAATAGCCTCCCTTGAGATAAAACTTACAGCCGAGGAAATCAAACGACTCGAAGAACCCTACCAGCCGCACCCCGTGCTGGGTCATTCATAATTTCCCAGCCCTCCCGTTGGCGAGGGCGCGATCGGAGCAACCATGGATTGGCAACTTCTCTGGCGTATATTCTGGGTTTTCACCAAGGTGGCGATGTTTTCGTGGGGCGGCGGTCCGGCTTCGATGGGGCTCATGCAGCGCGAGACTGTCGCGTCAGGCTGGATGCAGCCTGACGAATTCGCGGACGGCATGGCCTTGGGCAATGCCCTGCCGGGGCCCCTTGCGCCGCAGGTCTCGGCATTTGTCGGGTATAAGCTTGCAGGCAATGCCGGCGCTGTCGCCGCAGTCGCCGGGACGATCCTGCCAACCACCATCCTGATGCTGGTCATCGTCATCTATTTCTTCAGATTCAAGGACCAGCCGGCGGTCAAGTCCATGATCCAGGGGGTGCGGCCTTTCGTGGTGGGACTGCTGGCATGGACCACCTACGACATGGCGCGGACGGTCTTCGGGGCAAGCAAACTCGGGTGGGGTCCGGCGCTGCTGCAGAACTGGGACAAGGTTCTGATAGCGATAGGCACGTTCTTAGTCCTCAACCTGACGACGGTCAGCCCGATCTGGCTGGTGGTGGTCACCGCGATTCTCGGGCTGATCCTCTACCGAAGTAAATGAAGGCCATGATCCTGAGTTCACAGTGTAAAATGAAGGCAGCTAACCCAAGAGGAGTGCTTCCTTGACCGATAGACTAAAAATTGTCATCCCCATGGCCGGACTCGGCACCCGCGTCCGCCCCCACACCTGGAGCAAGCCCAAACCGCTGGTCAGCGTGGCGGGCAAGACCTCCCTCGACCACCTGCTCGACATGTTCCACAGCGTCCCTGACCCGAAAAACGTGGAATACGTCTTCATTGTGGGTTATCTCAGCGAACAGATCCATGATTATATGAAGACCAACCATCCCGATATGCAGACCCACTTCGTCGAGCAGGCAGAAATGAAGGGACAGTCGCATGCGCTCTGGCTGGCACGCAATCTCCTGACGGGTCCCATGATCATGGTCTTTTCGGACACACTTATCGAGACGGATTTTTCCTTCCTTAAGAATGAAAAAGGCGACGGTGTGGTGTGGGTCAAGCCTGTGCCCGATCCGCGCCGTTTCGGCGTGGCGGAGTTGAAACCCGACGGGCATGTCAGGCGCCTCATCGAAAAGCCGTCGTCGCTCGAGAACAACCTGGCCATGGTGGGCTGCTATTATTTCCGCAGCGGCGCAGACCTCATCTCCGCCATCGAGGAGCAGATGAAGCGCGACGTCCAGCTCAAGGGTGAGTATTTTCTGGCCGATGCCGTCAACATCCTGCTCGAACGCGGCGCAGCCATGCGCACGGAGCGCGTGGAGACCTGGCTGGATACCGGTACGATCAGCGCCACGCTAGAGACCAATGTCTACATGCTCGACCATGGGCGCGACAACTCCGCCGAGGCTGCCAAACGCCCGGGCGTGACGGTCATCCCGCCGGTATTCATCTCCCCCTCGGCAACAGTGGAAGGCTCGGTTGTCGGTCCGCACGTGTCGGTGGGAGCCGGATGCGAAGTGCGTGGCTGTGTCATCCGCAACAGCATTCTGGACGATGAAGCCGAGGCCACCGATTCGGTGCTGAGCGGCTCTTTTATCGGCCGGCAAGCCCGGGTCGAGGGGCATCCCACCTCCGTCAATATCGGGGACAATTCCAGCCTTCATCTTTAGTGACTAATGGGGTGGGACAAAATGACAACCTGTCCTACTCAATTATTTATAAAGCCTTACAATATGAAAGACACTGTGGAGTGCCGGTCTGAGTCCAGCTATCCCGAAAAGCCGGTGGCTTTCATTTGGGAAGGCACCCGGCATAAAGTGAATGACATCCTGAGCCGCTCGCGCGACCCGCAAGGGATAAGCTTCCGGGTGCGGACGACCGAGCGGCTGGTCTTCGAACTCATTTATGCAACCGCCGCCGACATGTGGCTCATCACGCCAATTCAGGAGGATTGATGCAGGAAATCGGGAGCACAAAGTACCTCTCCAAACGGGTCGCCGCGCTGAAGCCTTCGGGCATCCGCAAGTTCTTTGATATCGCCGCCACCATGAAGGACGTCATCTCGCTGGGCATCGGCGAGCCGGATTTCACCACTCCCAAGCCGATCCTGGAAGCGGGTATCCGTTCATTGAATGCCGGCGAGACGCATTACACCTCCAACTCGGGCAAAATCGAATTGCGCAATGCCATCTCGGAGCAGGTCTTCAACCGCTACGGCGTTCGCTACGACCCGGTCAACGAGATCATCATCACGGTGGGGGTCTCGGAGGCGCTGTACCTGACCATGACCGCCCTGCTCGACCCCGGCGACGAGGTCATCATCCCCACACCGTGCTTTGTCTCCTACCAGGCGGAGGTGTACCTGGCAGGCGGTGTGCCGGTGGAGATACCCAGCAGGCTCGAGGATGATTTTCAACTCGACCCCGACCGCATCCGCGCCGCCATCACGCCTCGCACCAAGGTGATTTTCGTCGGCTACCCGAGCAACCCCACCGGGGCGGTCGCCGAGCGCGACAAGCTGCTGGAGGTGGCGAAGCTCGCCGAAGAGCATGATCTGATGATCGTCTCGGACGAGATCTACGACCGCCTGGTATATAACTTCGAGCATATCTGTGTGCCCGGCCTGGGTGAGAGCATCAAGCAGCGCACCATCCTGCTGGGTGGATTCTCCAAGAGCCACGCCATGACCGGCTGGCGCATCGGTTATGCGGCAGGACCGGCGGACCTGATCAAGGGGCTGGTGCGCATCCACCAGTACACCATCATGTCCGCGCCGACCACCGCCCAGGATGCCGCGCTGGAAGGCCTGCGCAGCAGCGAACCCTATGTGGAGCAGATGGTGGCGGAATACGACAGGCGGCGACGGCTGATCGTGGGCGGGCTGAACAAGCTCGGCCTGACCACCTTCGAGCCGCGCGGCGCGTTCTACGCCTTTCCGAAGATCGCAGCCTCCGGCATGAACGACGAGACCTTTGCGGAGACTCTTCTGCAGGAACAGCACGTCGCCGTGGTGCCGGGCAACGCCTTCGGCGCGGGCGGCGAGGGTTTCGTGCGCTGCTCCTACGCGACCGCTTATGAAAAGATCGAGGAAGCGCTGCACCGCATGGAAAAATTCATGCAGAAACACGGATAATATTCATCGGGCGGAGGTTTTTCCAAAGGGAACCCTCCGCCCTTCTGATTCCGGCAAGGAGGTGTCTGATGAAGTTATTGGGAATTGATATCGGTGGGAGCGGGATCAAGGGTGCGCTGGTCGAGACCCGGACGGGAGAGCTGGTCACGCCGCGCCACCGCATCCCCACCCCGGAGGGCGCCAAGCCCAAGGCGGTGGCAGGAGTGGTGGGGGAAATTGTCCAGCACTTCAAGTGGAAGGGTCCGGTGGGCGTCGGCTTCCCTGCCATCATCAAACAGGGCGTGGCTTTTTCCGCGGCCAATGTCTCAAAAAAATGGATCGGCACCAATGCCGAAACGCTCATCCATGAGGCGACCGGTTGTCCCGTGAGAGTTCTGAATGACGCGGATGCTGCCGGCCTGGCAGAGATGCGGTTCGGCGCTGGGCGCAGGCAAGCCGGGACGGTGCTGGTGATCACCATCGGTACCGGCCTGGGGTCCGCCCTCTTCAGGGACGGGCTGCTCGTCCCGAACACGGAATTTGGCCACATCGAAATGAACTGCGGCGACGCGGAAAAACAGGCATCCGAGGCGGCGAAGATGCGCGATAAGCTTTCCTGGAAAGAATGGAGCGCCCGCTTCAATGAGTATCTGCAGACGCTTGAGGGCCTGATCAATCCGGACCTGATCATCCTGGGCGGCGGAGCGAGCAAGGAATCTGAAAAATTTATGGACCGCCTCAACCTGCGGGCGAAGGTGGTGCCGGCCACCATGCTCAACGAAGCGGGAATTGTCGGCGCTGCTTTAGCCGCGGAAGACGTGAATAAAAAGAAGTAGGGTAAAGATCCGTGAGGATTAAGAATGCAAGTCCGTGTAGGAATTGAAAACAATAATGAGGGTCGCTCCATCGCCTGGGCGGTTGAGCACCCTGGTTGCTACGCCTACGGCGAGGATGCTGATCATGCGCTTGCCAATCTGCCGAAGGCCGTTCAGGTCTACGCCAAATGGATCGGTCTGCATGAAGCACCCTGGCTGGCGTCGGACAAGAATGAATTTGTGATCGACGACGAATGGGATGTGTACTTCGTCAACAAAGCGCTGGAGCGTGTGCCTCCCGGCGGCGATTCCAGCTCCATCGAAGCCTGGTTCCAATATGACTGGAAGCCGCTCAACGCGACGGACATCGAACGCGCCCTGAAACTGCTGGCCTGGAGCCGTGCTGACTTAATGGACACTGTCAAAGGCATCAGTCCCGAGAAACTTGCGCAGACCTATCCCAGCGAGCGTTGGAGCATTGCGGGCATCCTCAAGCACATCGGCGGCGCGGAATGGTGGTACCTCGAGCGCATCGGCTTTCCAAACCCTGTCAGCGAAAAAGACGTACCGGACGACCCGTTCGAGAGGCTGGAAGTGGTGCGCAACAATTTCAACTACGTCCTGCCCAAGCTGGAGGGGCTGCACATCGTAGCCGGGCTGGACGGCGAGTTCTGGAGTCCGCGAAAGACTCTTCGACGCACCCTGTGGCATGAGCGGGACCACACCGAGCATATAAGAAAGCTGCTGTAAGCGATTTTCCCACTGAAAGCACACCACAATCAGCCGCAGCATCCCGAAATGGGATTGGATTTATGTTAAACTAATATAGAGAACACTCAATGACCATTCAGAGCAGCGCTCAAATCGGGCGAGTGATTCGCAATGCCGTTGCATTCGACGTCAAGAACTGGCAAGGTGGCATGATGAATACCGATTCTTTGATCCAGTCCGTCCAAGATTTTTTTACTGTTTTGGAGCAAAGAAAGATAGATTACGTCCTGGTCGGGGGAATTGCCACCCTTTATTATGTCGAGGGGCGGAACACCCAGGATTTGGACCTGCTCATGGCCGTTTCCTCGCTGGAAAAGCTGCCCGAACTAAAAGTAACAAACCGGGAGTTGTATTTTATCCGGGCAAGTTACAACGAGTTGCAGATCGACATACTGCCGACCCAGAACCCCCTTTTCAAGAAGGTTCACAGCGACTACTCAAAACCGCAACGGTTTCTTGACCGCACTATTCCGCTGGCAACCGTTGAAGGATTGCTGTTGCTGAAACTGTTTGCTCTGCCCTCCCTGTATCGGCAGGGCAATTTTGCAAGGGTCGGCATTTACGAAAACGATATTGCAACCTTGATTCACTATCATCAGCCGGACATGCCTGCCCTGATCAACGAGTTATCGAACTATGTGGACGCAAATGATCTCGCAGAAATCAAAGGCATTGTCTCTGACATTCAAGACCGTATTAAGCGTTTCAAAAACGAATCCCGCTAAGCAGGCGACCAACACTTCAATCAAAGACATGGCTGGTTTGGACGGTGAGTTCTGGAGCCCGCGCAAAAGCCAGCCCCCTCCGCTTCGCTCCGGAGGTGCTTCGCAACGCCGCCCTTGTGGTATGAGCGGGGCCACACCGAGCACATCCGCAAGCTGCTGTAAATAAAAATGAAAAAGATCATGGTTTTGAGGTGACCAAAACAGCCGAGGGAGGCATGGATGAACACAGAGATATCTGACACCACGATCTTTATCCCGAACGGTGACCATGATATACCGGCCAGGATCGAGATGCCATGCGATGCATCCGGGCAGAACAAGGTTCCGGCTGCCGTCATACTTCATGGCACTGGTACAAATAAGGACGAGATCGGGGGGAGTTACAGGCGGCTGTCAAAAATGATGGCCCGTGAAGGCATTGCCAGCATCCGTATCGATTTTTTAGGCCACGGTGAAAGTACCGGTTCGCTAAAGGATTTCACTTTCGCCAGTGCGCGTTCGGACATCCTCAAGGCCAACGAATATATCAGGCAATTGGATGGAGTGGACAAAGGCCGCATCGGTATTATCGGCTGGAGCCAGGGCGGCGGACACGCCTACCTTGCGGCCGCCCATCAACCGGGTTACAGCTCTGTGGTGACGTGGGCTTGCGGCGCAGAGTGGCCTCTTTCCATGCTCATTCCTCCCAATGCCCGCGAAGAGGCTGAAAGGAACGGCTTTGCCGTCGTTATTGATGAGAAGTGGAACAACCGCGTCAGGTACATGAACTTCCAGTGGATAAAAGAAGTTGAATCATTAAATATCAGGCATGAAGTATCCAAAATTGATGCGCCGGTTCTGGCGATCATCGGCACGGAAGATTTCATGACCGTGGAGGATATAGAAAAGACGGTCAAGGCCTGTAAAAACCAAAATTCGAAGATGTATGTTATTGAAGGGGGAAACCATACGTTCAATGTATTCAATAACGATTTCACAGCACCGACGTACGATACCCGGGTTTTTTACCAGGCGGCTGATGCCACGATCAGGTGGTTGAAAGAAACACTTTAAACCACTGGGTGAGCGGGACCACACCAAGCACATCCGCAAGCTGTTGTAAAAGTTCAGGACGGGCAATGCCCGTCCTGAACTTTATTTTCTTTATGCCCTTTCAATCACCATCAACTGCCGTTTGAAACGGTAATCCCCGTTTCGGGAAAGTACCTTGCCGACCAACTCCTCCGGTACATCCACCAGCGTGTGTCCATCTTCTATATATATGCGGCCCAGCGTATGGCCGGGGATGTCGGCATGGTGGGCGAGGGTCCCGACCACATCGGCGGGGCGCAGGCCATGGTCCTTGCCGAGACTCAACGACAGGCGTACCATTCCACTCTCGTGCGATACTGGCGAGCTGGATCCGCGCCGGGGACGTTTATCGCCGGCGGGACGTTCGCGGCGCTCGGGCTTGCCTTCGCGGCGGCGGCTGACTCCATCAGTCTTGCGGGAGGGGTATTCGGTCACTTCCTGCACCGGGGCAATCGGGCGCTGCTTTTCATCGAGGCGTGCGATCTTCAATGCGGCTGCCGCGATCTCCAACGGATCATGCCCCTCTTCGACCAGGCGCGCGACGAGCTCGCGTTCCTTACTTAAACGTCCTCGTCCCAGCCAGACCTTGACCTGGTCGAGCAATTGGGTCTGGCGGTGGAGGAGGATGTCCTCTTCGGTCGGCAGAGTGGCTTTGCTCAGCTTCTGCTTTATAAAGAATTCGATATCTTTTAGTAATCTTTTCTCACGCGGCGCGACCAGCGAAATGGCGATGCCGGTCTTGCCGGCGCGGCCGGTGCGGCCGATGCGGTGGACGTAGATCTCGGGGTCTTCGGGCAGGTCGAAGTTGAAGACGTGCGAAATATCGTCGATGTCCAGGCCGCGCGCGGCGACATCGGTCGCCACCAGGACCTTGATCTGGTTCTGGCGGAAGCGATTGAGCGTGCGCTCGCGGGATTCCTGGCTCAGGTCGCCGTTAAGCACCTCAGCCTGGAAACCGCGCTGGGTCAGGGCATTGGCCAGCTCGCCGGTGCCGGCGCGGGTGCGGGCAAAGATCAACGCGCTGGTGATGTCCTCCATCTCGAAGAGGCGGGCCAGGGCGGCGGTCTTATCCGATTGCGTGACGAGGTAGTAACGCTGCTCGATGGCCGCCACTGTCACCTGTTCGCGCTGGATGGTGACCGGCTGCGGGTCGCGCATGTATTTATCTGCCAGTTGGCGGATGCGGGGCGGGACTGTCGCGGAGAACAATGCCGTCTGGCGGCTGGCGGGAGTCCTGGCGAGGATGGCTTCGATATCTTCTACAAAGCCCATCGACAGCATCTCATCCGCCTCGTCGAGCACGACCGTGCGGACTGCGCTCAGGTCGAGCACCTTCTGGTCGAGCAGATCGAGCATCCGCCCGGGAGTGCCAACGACCACGTCGACGCCTTTTTGCAAGCGGGTCATCTGCCGGCTGTAGGACGAACCGCCGTAGATGGCGAGCACGCGCACGTTGAGGTGTTTGCCGTATTCGTAGACGGCATTCGCCACCTGCATGGCCAGCTCGCGGGTGGGAGTCATGACCAGCGCCTGTGCGCGCCGCTGACCTGGTTCGATTGCGTTGAGCAGGGGGAGGGCAAAGGCAGCCGTTTTGCCGGTGCCGGTTTGGGCCTGGCCGATCACGTCCACGCCGTTGAGCATGAGCGGGATGATGGCAGTTTGGATGGGCGTGGGCTCGGTATAGCCGCGCTCAGTAACCGCCTGCACCAGTTCGGGGCGCAGGTTCAGTACATTAAATTCGGTGGTCATCTTTATCCTTTGTCTGGCGGCCAGCCTGTTTTTCAAGACAGACTGGACCTGTAAGACATTTTTTGATGACTCCGCCGAAGTTTCCTGCGAACACCGGCGCGCCCTCACGGGCAGCGCCTGCCCATTGCAACAAAAACGCCCGACACGCTTACATCGGGCAATCATTCGGAATAACCAAAACAATGTCCCTGAATTGTAGGCTTCTTTTCAGAAGCCGCAAGAGTATATCACGTTTTTGGTGAAATGGGGAAATCGAGGGATGTGGTCGAGGGACGTGGTTAACCGTGCGGGCTTTGTTGGATTTTCACCGCAGAGCACGCTGAGAACGCGGAGAATCTCACGGGCTATTCTTTGCGCGCTTTGCGGTGAGATGAATTTTTTCACTTCCAAATCCAGAGTGCTTGAAAAGACTGTACGCGGAACCCTGGAGATTGTGGTTTAATGAATTAAGATATACACACTTTTCCGCGGAGGGATGACATGCCACCCATCATAAAACTCAAAGGCGCCAACATGGATATCGATCTGGCAACTCCCGCAGGCTCCATCACCTGGCAGCAGGATGGATGCCCGTGGAACGAAGCCGAGGGGACAAAGGAACATCACTGTGCAGTGAAGAATATTTCCATCTGCCCCTATTTTTGCGGCGTTGAGTATCTGGATACGTTGCTGTGCTGTTACCCCAACGAGAATCCTTTCATTGGACGTTAACCTGATGGACGCATCCTTGCTCGATCAACTGCACACCTTCATCGTCCGCGCCAAGCAAACAACCTACGTGGGGGGCGGACGGAAGCTGCTCCCCTACCGGCTGGGCTCGCACGATCTCCAGTTTATTGAAGGCGAGTGGGCTTACCACGACAGCTACCTGGGCGAGAACGATTTCATCGGCGAGGAAGCGGTGTACCATAAGAACAAGGTCGTGTGGGCGGCGAACTACTTTGGCCGGATTCTCGCTCCCGACAAGATCACCTCTGCCGAAGCCGGCGTGATGATCAAGATCAGTCTCACCCGCATGTATGCTGAGGGACGCTTCCTCGGAGGATTCGTTCACTCCGATGGTGATATGACCTACGTCGATGCCAGCGAAGGCGACCTCACCAATTTCATAGGACGCGAATACATCCGCAGAGGCGGGGAAGTCGTCTATGAACTGGTTTACCACGGCGGGTTGGTAAACTAATATCAAAGTATTCGTCTTTTTGTGCGATAATAGCACTAGATCACTCAATTAATTTCGATTCCAAACAAAAAGGATGCCGCCTTGGTCAAAGTAAACTATAAACACGAAAAGCGTCAGAAGGAGCTGGAGAAGAAGAAGAAAAAGGACGAAAAGCTTCGACGCAAGCAGGAAAAAAGGACCGTTCACCCTGCGGAGATCGCGGAGCAGCCGAAAGAATCCTGACGCTGCCGGTCTGCATGCTGAGTCCAAGGGCACCCGTTCCCGGTCGGTTTGCCCTTGAACTTGTCATGAGAGTCAACCCAGGAGCGGCCGATGCGCCGCTCTTTGTTTACCCCTATGTTTCCATGCCGCTTTGTGGTTAAATTTATCAACAATGGACAGCAAGACTCTCAACGTCATCGAATATCACAAGGTGCTTGAACGCCTGGCCGCCCACTGCGACTTCAGCGCGTCGCAGGCGTTGGCGCGCCAGCTCGAGCCGACCACCAGCTTCGAACTAGCCCGCGCACGCCTGCAAGAGACGACCGAAGCGCGCATGCTGCTCTCGCTGCACGACCTGACCATTGGCGGCGCGCACGATATCCGCCCCAAGGTGGATCTCGCCCGGCACGGCGGCGTGCTGGACGCACCCGACATGCTCGACATCAAGTCCACGCTGATCTCCTGCCGCGAGCTGAAGAAGACCCTCGAGAAAATGGAGCCGCAGTTCCCGCGCATCGGCGGGCTGGCGCTCAGCCTGCCCAACCCGCCCGGCATCGTCGATTCCATCTCGCACACCATCTCGGACAAAGGCGAGGTGCTCGACTCGGCCTCCGTCAAACTGGCCGGCCTGCGCCGCGACATGCGCATTGCACACGAACGGCTGATGAGCCGGCTGCAGAAATACATCACCGACGGGAAGACCGTCCCGATGCTGCAGGATACGCTCATCACCCAGCGCGACGGGCGCTATGTCATCCC
>Ga0315287_10007732_pt1 | contig 10795 bp, 16 predicted proteins | sample YL17G11_0_MG_FD_205037 | JGI IMG/M metagenome (GOLD analysis project Ga0315287, IMG submission 205037) | Sediment microbial communities from Yellowstone Lake, YNP, Wyoming, USA - YL17G11_0 | ecosystem: Environmental > Aquatic > Freshwater > Lake > Sediment | place: USA: Wyoming | collected...
GAACGCTCCGCGACAACCGCCAACGTGTTCTCCGCCATGGATAGGCTGCGCTCACGCGATGCGATAGTCTCGCGCAGCGCCGCGACCTCTGCCCGGCTCGCGGCTAGTTCGGCGTGCAGGGCGGTGATGGCGTCGGCGGCTTCACGCTCCCGCCAAGAGTACATACTCGGCAGGGCTTCGTGCAACCGCCGCACCAGATCATCCAGTTCCTTGTTCGTCAATCCCACGGCTTTCTCCTGAGAAGGTCCCAACATGCTCGCAGGAGCTCTCGCAGGTACGCCAACCGGCTCAAACCGGTACCATGGCGGCTCATGTCTGCTCCGCGGAAAGTATTTGCTCCATATCCTCTTTGCCTAAAAGCACAGCGTCTCGGGTGGCCGGAGTATTATCCCCATCGGCCGCATGCAAAACGCTAAAAACGTGTCTTCCTTGTACCTCTCCGAGAAAGTCCCAATCGATTATGCGGACGCCACGCCGGTCCGGGTGCACGGACTTGACGCGGCGTAACAGCTTAAGTTGTAGACGGAGCAGGGAAGCCTGCACCCACTCCATTTGCCCGGAGAATTCGCTCACTTAGCTCCCGCCGCGATTAGATCGTACCGGGCAAGACCGGTCGACTCAAGGTGAAAGGCGGAGAGGTCGATTGCCCCTCCCCGTGACGAGCCGATGATGATCCCGCCGCCGACTCCCTGAGTCCACTCCCGGCAAGCCTGTTCGACTTCCGGAGCCAGTATCGACTCCAGCAGCGTCCGCGGCCCTGAGTAGTCCTTCCTCATTTTCCTCATATCCCTCACGGCCGGTACCTCTGCACGTATTCCTTGTCCACGAATGGGGTGACCGAGCCGTCGGGGTGCTTGCGGTACGAGCCGAACAGGGCGCCGGTCCGGGAGTGGTAGACTTCCAGGACCGTACCGGGCTCGGCCCAGTTGGTCACGAAGGCAGCGGTCCGGTCCAAGGCGCGAAGCGGGAACTTGTAGCAGCGGTGCGGGACACACCTGTCCGTTCCCCCGATACCGATGCGAATTGGGCGTTCGCCATAGCGACGGTCCGTCCGCGGGAGCTTCTTGCTGGCATAACTCCGGGTGGTCTTGACGACAGCGGTGCTAGTAATGAGGCTCATTGTGTAGTATCCTTCCTGTTGAGGTCCACGACCCGCTCCACCCCGCTGAAGTCGTGTTCCAAGTACTTGATCAGGTCGGTAAGCCCGTGACGACGGGCGATCTCCAAGCAGCGGGTCCTGGTCTTCGGAGAGATAACGGCTACGATACCCTCGTCACCAAGGTGATCGTACAGCTGGTCTACCGTCATCCCGGACGTATCCGCCTTTGCGAACCGCACGAGGTTAGACACGTTGAAGAGGGTGTCGAAGCCGATCAATGTTTCGCAGTAGCGTTCGGCGATACCGGCATCGACATCCCCCACCATGTCGTACAAATGCTGGTACTCGCGGGAGTATTCCTCCCGGCGGGCGATGGCCTCCGTGACCATCAGGGGGTGGTTCTTCGTAGTCATTCCCGGGATTCCTTCCGGGCCTGGAGCCGTGCCTGGAGCCGTGCCTGACAGTTGGTGCAGGTGGCCACGTGCCCGGCGACCTTGCCCCGCTGCCACGCGACAAGCGGGGCAGAAAGGATCAGGCCGATCAGGTTGCCTACGAACGTCACCACGAAGGAGGCGCCGTAGGAGATCGCGAAACGGAAGGTATTCATTACGCTGCCTTCGCCTTCTTCGTGAGGAAGCCGACCATATTCTTGATCCGCATACTCTTCACGCCGTTGTTGGGCGCCGCCATGTAGGCGACGATCTTGGCCTTGATCTCGGCCGTGATCTTGATCCCGGCATCCTTGACGTACTTCTCGGCGTCGGCCTGAGTCGGGAACGGATCGTGTGCCGGCTCCTTCTCCTTCTTCTCGCGGGGCGCCTTCGGTGCGGCCGGGGTCTTCGCCTTGGCTTCGCGGACCGGCTTCACCGGACGGGTGGCGGTCGACTTCGTCGACTCTTCGGTCGTCAGGGTCCCTTCGGGGACGCAGAACGACTCGGGCTCCTCGCCCTTCTTCGCGGCCGGGCGGCAGATCCGGACGAATGTCGGGCTCTGATAGTACTCGACGGCCCAGGGCTCGCCGTGGTAAAAGACGGTTTCCTTCTCCTTGAACCTGGCCGCGGGGGCCGTCGGGATCACGAGCTCCATGCCGTCGACCGTCGCCTTGGCGGCAGCGACCTCCTTGGCGGCGTTCGGGCCGACGTGGCCGGGCACCCTGCGCTTCGTGTCCAGCATCGTCTCCCCGCTGCCGACGACCTGCGCGGCCAGCTTCTTGTTGGAGGCACGCTCGGTCAGGGTCTCGGGAAGGAAGCTCTCCTCGACCGGGGGTCCGACCTTCTCGGACTTCACGGTCATCCGTTTTGCCGCTTCGTTTGCACGCTCGGCCTTGGTCTCGATCAAGGCGACGGGCGGTGCAGTGGTGGGCTTTGCTGCTTTGGCAGGCTTCGCCATGGTCATGTCCTCCAGGGTGGTAGTGGTGGCGGGGCTAACCGCCGGGGCATCGCCATTGGAAACGGCGACGAAAATCAACTCTTCAATGGCGCGGGTGATCGCGACGTAGCACAGGTTGGATTCCTGCTGGAGCTCCCAGTCCTTGCGGGCCCACGGCGACGGACCGGTCGTGAGCCAGAAGACGCGCTTCCATTCACGACCCTTGCTGCGGTGGATCGACGACAGCAGCACGTAGCCGGAGCCGACCTTGTCGCCGAAGATCTGGTCGATCTCGGTGCAGACCGCCTCGACGGCGCTGACCGGGTTCGGATCGATCTTGGCAGCGCGGCCGATCAGGACGCGGAGGCAATTCACCTTGTCTTCGACGGCGGCAGCGCGAGATTCCTGCTCCTTGGCGCGGTACTTGGCGGTCTCGCCCTCGACGAACGTCTCCAGCTTGTCCAGCAGCGCGGCGTAGGAGGTGACCTTCCAGCGGCGGGCGAGATTCTTGAGGCCGGAGCCGATGTCGCGGCCCTCGACCTTGGCCGGTACGCCGGCCGCGACGAACGCGAACGCTGCCTCGATGATCGGGGCGTTGAAGCGGCAGAGGATGGCGTCGCCCGGCTTGGCGGCGGTGATCAGGGTCTGCCCGCCAGGAAGGCCGCGCTGAACGCGTCCTTCGGGCGCCGATTCGTGGGCCTGGATGTGGCTGACGTAGCGATGCGCCTCGGCGACGACAGTCTTCGGGCAGCGGTAGGTGACGGTCAGCGGCATCTGGCGGGCCGACACGGCGCGGGTGATCAGGTCGAGCGCATCGGCATCGGCCCCAGTGAAGCCGTAGATGGCCTGATGCCGGTCGCCCACGGCAACGAGCCGCCCACCGCGCTTCAGCATCGCAAGGGCGAGAGCGCGGCGGGACGTATTCGTGTCCTGCGCCTCGTCGATCAGGATCCAGTCATACTCATACATCCGCACCTTGTGGTAGAGCGGGGCGAAGATCATGTCGTCGAAGTCGATGACCTTGCGGTCCTGCTCGATCGACGAAGCAAGGGTCTTACGAGAGAGGGCGATCACGAGCTTGGGGTTGTCCAGGCAGTCGACGTCGAAATGGTCGATCATGCTGTACCAAGCGGCATCGTCGTCGGGCCGGACGATTCCGACCGCGCCCTGCTTCGCGTAGGAAACGAGTGCAAGGACGGCTGACTCGTACTGCTCGTAGCGGGCCTCAGTGTTGCGGGTGCATGCGGCACGGAAGATCTTCTTGCACTTGTCGGAGTCGATCTCCAGCTTGATACCAGCACAGGCGCGGCGCCACGCACGGAAGCCGGCGGCATGCATCGTGCCGACCGTCAAGTCCGGAACGCCAGCCGCGTCAGTCTTCGTCTTGATCTCGTCGGCGATGGTCTTATTGTAGGCGCCGAAGAACTTCGAGCCCGGCATCAGGAGCAAGCCCTTAATCAGCGTGGTAGTCTTACCGGAGCCGGCGACGGCTTCCAGGACGCACGAGCCGGCTCCATCGACGATCCAGACGAGATAGTCGTGCTGCTGCGGGGAGGGCGACCACTCGCCAATGGCGGCGGCGATCTTGGTCAGCGTGGCGGGGGATGCGGTCATCTCGGTCTCCTTGGTAGTTCCCAACCCTAATTATACCATGCTTCGGGCACGGACGGAAGGGGGGTTCAAGGACCGCTTTTCCTGCTCCCAAAAGGAAGCCCCGACTTCTCTTGTCGGAGATCAACCTCGAAACCGCGCTCACGCATCACCTTGAGGATGACGTCCACGTGGCACGGCTGGTTAAGCTTGCAGTAGCATCCGAGAGTCTTGCCGTTGAGCTCGCCGAGGCGGGCCAGCTTCTCTGGGGTGCCGCGCAGGTGTTCCTCGAACATGCCGATAACTCGAGCCCGGTTGCCGTGCGGTCCAATGCGGAACGGGTTGCCCCAATGGATGAATTACTGAATGATCAATCTGCGGACGGCACGAGCACGCAGCTGGTCGCGCTTGCGGCCGTCGTACTGGCTGCCGGTGGTGAAGCTCTGGGACCAGGCACAGGCGTCGTCGCCGGAGTACTGCGTCGACGTCCAGTACCAGTCCCGCTTGAACCCGCCGCTCTCCAACAGTTTGCTGAACATGAGTAGGGCCTCCAGTCGGCTCGGCAGGTACCAATCGTCGAATCCCTCGATGCGCAATGCCTGCGCCCAATTGCCCAGGGCGCCGCCGGCGTCGGCCATCGCTTGCGTGTTGGCGAGGCCATCATCGACGCTCAAGGCGCCGGCAACCGTCTTCGTGCCGCCCCATGCGGTTGCACCGAGCTCGCCGAAATCAACGGGCGCGGCGATGAGTGCGAACATCTGTTCGCCAAGAGCAAAGCGCCCAACGTAGAGGCCGCCGCCAAACGGCGTGCCGGCAGCGGTGGGGGTGGGGGTTTTCAGTTCCATGCAAAGCTCCTGGTGATGAAGGCGACGATTGGGGGCAAGGCGTACCAAACAACGAGGCAGACGCCGAAAAAGTGTGGCCGAGCGCAGAAAACTTCGCAACCGTCGCGGAAGTAGACACGGCGGGCCGGCGGTCCGGCGCCTTCTACCCTATCAGCCACGTTTAGCCCTCTTCTCCAGCTTCCGGAGACGCTTCATCTGGGCCGACTCGACTGCCTTTATGCGAGCCTGATAGTCTCCGTTGGCGTGGATGGGCGCCACGTCATGGATCACATCCCCGGGCAGCAATCGGGCCAAACTCTCCCCAAGGGGGCGAATGCCTTTGCGGGCGAATGCTTCTTCCCTTTCCTTGCGGCTAGCCACGGATTTCAACCTCGTGCGCTTCTGCGGCCATCTGGTAGCCGCGTTGCTTTGCCATTTCCAAATGCTGCTCCATCCAGCGACGGGCATCCGCCATGGAGACGATACCGAGCTGCAGCCCCTTGAGGATATCCTCGACAGTCGGGATCATGACAGCTTCCCCACCCGGATAGAAACGGTCCATACCTTCAGTCCGCGAAACACTCCACCAATGTCTTCTTTCTTCTCCGTCGGATAGAAGCGCAGCAACGGGACGTCGTCCCAGTAGAAGTCACGGGTGCCATCCGGATTCTGAATCATCTTGGCAAACGCAACGATCTCGTCCCGGGTCAGCGCCCTTTCGGAGATGCGCAGATGATTGGCAACGGCCTCGGTGCAGGCTTTGTCTGTCTGCTGTGCCAGCCAATCTCCTGCTTGTGCTGCGAGTTGCTGAAGAACATCGGGCCCGACAAAGATTAGAGCCCTCTTAGCCGGAATCGGAAATTCCCCTTCCTGCAATACTTGATCCAACACCGGATCACTCATACTGCCTCCTGTGGTTGGGGCGAGGCTAACGGACCGACCGTATTGCCGGGAAGTCTCGGCGACGTCTAGCCTTTGAAGAGCCACGCCTCCGACTTCCCCGGGCGACACCACCGTCCGGTCAGAACCAGGACCACCGGACTGCGTTGTGATCAGGGCCCCGCCCTTCTCAATAACGTCCGGCCAGGCTGGTCCACCAAGGAGCAACCATCTAACCTACGTCGCTATCTCACGGGACAGACGTCGCCCGCGCAGGACTCCGTGCCCTTGATGAGCTCGGAGGATTCTGTCCCGAGCAGGTCGACGGGGAGAAGCGCGGCGACGTACTCCTCGTACTCCTTCTGTGTGACGACCTCTTGCGGAAGATACGGGAAACCGAGGTCGGCTGCCCGCTTCGTCGGGTCCGTCCGATAGACGAAGGCGACGCCCACGTAGTCGTCCCAGTGCGTATAGAGCCACTTGGTAATCTCTGACACCTCGTGCGGGTAGTAGTAGATCGTGACGCTCGTGTTGTGGTGGGTCCAGTTCTTCTGTAGCATACTGTACCGCTCCAGCTGTGACACGGCCGGCTCCTGATCGACCTCCGTCACCACACCGTCTCGCTCGAACTTGTCAAACTCGACGTCCTCCCACGCGATCGGAAGCGTGATCACGACCTCGGACGGTGATGTTGGGTGCGGAATGATGCGGTAGTTGGCCGCCCGCAGCCGGTCCACGAGGACGTCACCCACCGCGAAGAGGACGTTGTTGAAGATGTACTTACCCATCGGCTTGTGGCCGCCCTCGGCGGTGCCCATGACCTTGCTGACCGTCCCAGAGGGCTTGACCGTGCCAATATTCTTGGGCCGCGGTAATTCTAACTCGTCCGCCATGCCGTAAGCCGCCATGGTGGTGACACGCTCCATCTGCCGGTAGTCGTAGTCAATCAGATCTGGGCGCCGAGTGATGCCAGTCAGGCCAACCCCGCACAAGCGTAGGAAGATGTTGCTAAGGTGCCACGCCTCCTGGAGGATCCCGTCACGAAGATCCACGCAGGTCTGGCGGTAGTTCGCCCGGGCTGATAGCTGCAGGGCCCGGTGCAGACCCGCCGTGTCCCCGCGGAACTTGCCGAGATCATTCTCTACCAAGTTGCAGAACCCTTTGTTGGGGAGGAGTATTTCGGCGCAAGGATTGAGGCCCGCGAACCACGGGGCCCGGCGTTGTGCCTCGGCTCCATTGACCATCCCCGGCTCAGACCCACCAGAGGCTAGCATGAGCTTGAAGACCTCGTCCAGCTGAGCTTGGGTGGGGCGGTCCCAGAAGATCAAGGAGTTGTTCGACTGCTCCCGCTGCCGGTTGCCGCGGAGCCAGTAGTCCTTCTTGGCAATGGCGAAATCCCGCCACTCGTTGGAGCCGTAGTCGATGAGGCAGATCTGGGACGAGCGGCGCGAGGACAGCGACGTCCCGAGCCAGTTCATCGTGTCCATCATGTCGATCTTGGTCAGCAGCGACCCGGCCCGCCGGCTGAGGATCATGGCGATGTTGTAGAGCGCCTTGCTGATGTTCTCGTCGCCGGAGGAGATCCAGCCGAACTGGGACATCCGTTGCCCCGCCGGCCGGATCTCGGTGAAGTCGAGGACGAGCTTGCGGGCCGGGTACTTGCCGGCCAGCAGCTTCCCGGGGCTCTTGGCCCACGCCTCGGACGAATCGCCGACGCTGATCGTCCAGACCTTCTTGTCCGCGTCCCACGTCTCCAGATTGTCCTCCCGGCCGCCCTTGGCCGTGCGCGTGGAGCGGACGACCTCGATCTCGGGGATGGGCCGGGCGAAGCCGTTGAGGGAGCCGACGATCGGCTTGAACCCGACGCCCGCCCCGAGCAGCAGCAGCCAGAGGGCGTCCACCACGTCGTAGACCGTCTCGATGTGCGTGAAGGCGCAGTTGAACTGGGTGGCCTCGTACTTCTTGGAGATCGGGGTGCCGCCCATCCACATCGTGCGGCCAGCCAGCACGGTCTTGCGCTGCCGCATGAGGGAGGCCAGCTCTTCCAGTTCGGCTTCCTCGAAGACATTGAGCCCGCGGCGGAGGGCACGCTCCCACAGCCAGCGCTGGTGCCCCATAACACGGGCAACCATTCCGTCCCATGTTTCGAACAGCGTTTCTTCGGGATTGAGCGGGCGAAGGTAAGACCGCCGCGTAATGATCTCGGCCCTAACATCTAAAGACATTTACTCTCCTAGGTGAAATCAGCGCATATCGGCGTCTTGTCTCGGACCATGATCCGGTAGAGCCGGTAGCGCTTGACTCGCAATTGGTTGATAATCCGGTATCTCATCGCGTTGCGGCAGTCCAGGCACTTCTTCGGCATCGGGGCGGACCTCGGGCGATCTTCCACGGCGATTCTTCTCAACAATGCATCAAATCAACGCCGCCGCACTCCCCAAAAACGAAGACGCGGAGCGTCTCCCTAACCTGTGGTGTGAAAATCTCCGGATCAAAACCAGCTGCCGCGTTAGACCAAACCTCGCGCCACCCGTCCAAGACCCACATCCGCTTGGCTGAGGTGTCGCCCGGCCCCTTGCCGACGTTGGCGAAAGCAAAAATGTAGCCGTCTAGGATGTCCGCGACCTTGACCACGTTCTTGACTACGCGGTCCGGCTTCAGCTCCGGGACGCCACGCTTCTCCCAGAACATCCGCCCCACTACTTCGAAGTTCACTCGGCCGACCGCTATCTTGGTCACACTCGGGACGTCACCACTGTAGATCTCGTCAATGTCGTGCACCAGCCCGTATTGGAGGACGGCCATTTCCTTGGCCAACAGATACCCGGTCTTGTCTGGGATCATGTCCGCCAGCTTGTAGAGGATCTTCACCGCGAAGAGAGTGACCCTATACTGGTGGGCGGCGAGGTCCTGGTCCTTGGACGTCGAAAGCAAGTGGTATCTACGGACGGAGCTCGTGGAGGCAACGTCATCGAAGGTCACCGCGTTGAGGTAGGGATCCTTAGCCACGGCGGTCCACCGGGACGAAGGCCACCTTGGAGCACGTGTGCCCCATGAACCCCCCAGCGCCCTCGTGGTCGCACCACTGGTCCGGGGGCAGCGAGCGGCACGGCCAGCGCTCCGGCGGGATCAGGCCCCTGCCCGCCATCCCGGCGGGGGTATCCCGGGCGGCGTCTCCGATGTCCCCGAGGGTCACCGGCCGCATTTCGGCCTTGGCCATGCCGTCCTCCCGGATCATGGCGATGGCGAGGATCGAGTAGAGGATGATGTCGTGGAGCCGGGCCTCGATAGGCTCGGCATACTCCCGCTTCGTCCCGCTCTGGTTGTCACGGACGTAGGTCTTGAAGGCGTTCACGTGCTTACCCCACGCCACGGCGAGAATCGTCAGCGGCTCCAACCCATACTCCGCCGCCTGTCCCTTGAAGTTAGACAGCTGGTCCTTGCTAACCTTATATTCCTCGCCCTTGGAGTCGGTGAGGTCACGAATCTTCTGGAAGATCTCTTCCTGGAAGATGTCGAATTCCTGTTTATTCATAGCGTCGGTCCCTTGATGGTCAGGATGGTGCTGGAGCGGAGCTTGCGAACCGCCCGCTCGTGCTGTTCGATCTTGAGGTCGCGCATATGGTTGGCCTTCGCCATGGCGTCCCTCTTCGTCATGTGCCAGTCGCCCGTCCCAAAGAATTCCCGGTGCATCCCCCGCGTGGAGTAGACGGCGATAGTGCCTTTGGCCCGCTCCCAATCAACTGCCTTACGCTCGTGTCCAGCATCGCGAGGCTGCTCTCCGATACATTCGTAGACGCCGCGGGTGAGAGCGTACTTAGTAACCCAGACCTGTTGTCCCATGGTATCCTCAGACGCGTGGTGCAGTTGACTACTTAGATGTGGCGCGATATCCCGTACCCGTCAATAATCCACTGCCGAATCTCATTGACCTTCATGAGGGGGTAGGGCGATGACCTCACCATCTTTGTCAAGGGTGCCGCCCAGATGATCACAGGGGTAGCCTCGATCAACCGTAAATCGAGCCGCGTCAGATGACTTACGCAGCTTGTCTATATACTCAACATCTGCACAATGTTCATGGAAGTACAAATAGCTGTCAGTATTCATGATTTCTCCTCCTGCTGCACGACTTCACGGAGTTGGAGGGAAAAACGCAGAACCTCCAATACCAACTGTATCAAGTGTTGGATTTGACGTCTTCATCGCTGTGACGGGACATGCCGTGGCTATCCACGATCCAAGTGCGGACCTCGTTAATCCTCATCTTCTTCCTGATGGCCGCGCCCATATCCACCCCGAGCATATCACACAGGTCTAAGAGGAGGATCATCACATCAGCCAATTCGTCCTCTATCTGATTATACCGACCCCGGCTGAGGGAAACCGCGAGCTCGCACCACTCCTCCACCAATAGTTTGTGAATGACCGTGTGGAGGTTGCGGTCCGGGAAGGCCCGCTTCGCCCAATCGACGACGAGGGCCTGAAGATCCGACACCCGGTCAACGTCGCGGTTGTGAACCACAGCTACATCGGGGTGCATTCTTTGGGAATAACTCATGTGCCGGAGTCCGCGTTGATCACACCATCAAAACGGGCGACGTCCGTAAGGGTCGGGATTCCCCCGTGAAAGCGCCGCACAGCCTCGATCTTGGCCTCGGTGGAAATCAGTGCCCCCCGGGAAACGTCCCCGTACGGGAGGACGTACGACTCGTGCTTGGCCCCAGTACCGAGCATGACGACCGGGATCTGGAGCTCGTTCTCCAGCTTCTCCACGAAGTCGCGCACCTTCGGGGACATGGCAAGGTATTCCTTACGCCCCCCGCGCAGATCCCGGCTGGCCCAGTCGAGGTAGGAAGTGAAGTTGACGACGAGCCGGGTGGCGCCGTTGAAAATGGCCGAATATTTGGTCCCGTGCATCGAGAAAGACGCCACACGGCGGAGCTTCTTCGTGACGCTCGTGAGCTCATTCGTATAGAGCCGCTCGATTTCCTCCATCGGCATCTTGGCATCCCGCCCAATGGATCCCCAGTCG
>Ga0315287_10007733_pt1 | contig 10794 bp, 5 predicted proteins | sample YL17G11_0_MG_FD_205037 | JGI IMG/M metagenome (GOLD analysis project Ga0315287, IMG submission 205037) | Sediment microbial communities from Yellowstone Lake, YNP, Wyoming, USA - YL17G11_0 | ecosystem: Environmental > Aquatic > Freshwater > Lake > Sediment | place: USA: Wyoming | collected...
CCATCCGCAAGGAGACGGGCTCGTGGAAGTGGCCGGCCCTGGCCGCCGGCTACAGCCTGGTGCTGGGGCTGGGAATGGCCACGGCGGTCTACCAGCTCGGGCGGGTGTTGGGAATGGCCGGGTGAGTGGGAGAGGGGCCCGCCAGAGGGGACTGGAGCCGAGCCGACTGCCAGCCTGTAGTCGACCGGACGGCCCCAGGCTTCCACACCCCGCAGCCGTTCCTGCCGGGCGTTAAAGTGCACCCACACGGTAGCGTCATCGAACCTGGGGTTGCGGGCGAGGAGTTCCCTGTCGCCGTGGCAAATGGCCTCCAGCGCCAGAGGGAGTTCGCGCCGGAGGATGGCCGCCCGCAAAGCCCCTGAGCCGAACACGAACCCGCCGCTGACGTGAAGGTGGACGTGTAGGGTCGGTTCTCCCCCAGCCTGATCCGTCCGCCACTCCGCGAGCACCTCGTCGCGCATCAGCCGCGTGTAGCGGCCGGAGATCTGGGTCAAGTCATACTCCGGGCCGATAGTCAGGAAGAGGTCCCCGGTCAGATCGGAGTGCGTGAGCGTGTAGCGTCTCCTGGTGACGGGGTCCCAGGTAGCGCTGGCGTCCGAGGCGGCGTCGGCCCCACCCGTGAACCTAACGTGAAGCTTCTCCGAACTCAAGCGTCCCACGGCGCCTCGCCTCCAAGCCTACTACGCCTGGCTCCCTCAGGAGAACAGTATTGACCGGCGGCGGACGAAAGAACCCCGTCCCTGATGGAGTTGCCCCGCTTCAGTGGACACCAAGGGCTTGGTAGTATGCTGGTACAGGGGGTGTCCACGATGGCGGAAACAAAGCCTCCATATGCGCCTGAGTTTCGGGCTGAGGCTGCGCGGCTGGTTAAGAACAGCGACAAGGGACGGCGCGCGCGAAGGGTTGACGACCGAAGAGCGCCAGGAGTTGCAGCGGCTGCGGCAGGCTTGTGGCACTGGTCACCCCGTAACCGAGAGCGGAGGATGTTATCGCCTTTAGGAGCTCTACTAGGACGCAGTCCGCCTGGCCGACGTCGTAACCGCGTGCCCGAGACAATGCCTACATCAGCCACCATCTCAAGGTCGCCGGCGTGGGTCACCCCCCTCTCCGGCGAGGCTGCCCACCTTGTCCACCAGTTCACCAAAGGCATACCCCGGCCGATGAACAACGTGGCCACTGGCTGCCTGCCGGCCGGTTTCATGGAGCAAAGGACCTCATTGACGAGGCCATGGCAAAGAATGCCTTCCCTTGGAGGGGGTGACATGGAAGGGACTGGAGGCGATAAGGGGGAGCCCTAGTCGGTCTCCTCACCGCCTTCAGGTGGCCAAGCTACGTGAGAAGAAGCGACCAAAGAGCGTGGGCAACGAAAGCGGGCATCAACTGCTCCCTCTGCGCCCATGGGAGTAGGGACAGGGTGGGCCGGGGCCATCTGGGGCAGTGAAGCCACCCGGTCTACATATCCGCGCTAGAGGCAGTCGAAACGCAGCGGATACCGGTTCGGCACTGTGCGCTTCAGACGACCCGAATACCACCCCGGCGGCACCTGATGAGGGCACCGCCGGGAGGCATCGTTACGCCCGCTTCGTCATCGGCCGTGCGTTCCTTCGCTGCAAGCCATGGGGCTCAGGTCGAACCCCCGCCCCGCGCCCCGCTACGGTCCGTCAGCTTGGTCTATACCGGGCTCTCTCTGCCCATGAAGCCAGTAGGAGCCCTGGCTGTTCGGCATCCTCTCTATCTCATAGAGCTGAGTAACCGATTTGAGGTTCGAGGACCTCAGGTAACTCGTACCGGGAACGCCCACTGCTTTGATGTCCTTGAAGACTGCGTCGAAGGCCGCCTTCCCGCCAAGGTCAAAAGCCCTGCCCCTCATGTGATGGCTCCTTGCAGCCGACCCCTCCTGAGCGTAGTTGTGCTGCCACGACCGAAAACCACTGCTCGGGATGAGGCTCTTGTTACCCAACAGCGTCCTGACGTTCTCTAGCGACTGAAGGGTCGACACAGACATCTTGAACTGGCGCCAGTAAGCCCTATCTCCGGCCGTGTCCTGGGACCAAAGCTTGTCGGCACCGATGGTGAAGTGAGGCGCGACCTTCGCCGTCAGATTCGAGTCCCAATCCGTGAACCATCGACCTCCGCAGACGTAGGTGTTGAGGTCACCCAGCGGGTTCCGGCCGTTCACTCTGAAGTCGAACACCTGCACAAGTGCCGGGTTGGGTTTGTAGCGCACGAGGAGACAGCCAAGCACGAGAGAAGCTGTCCTCACACTAAAGTACGGTTTACCATTTATGTAGACCCCCGGTTCACTCGACACCGCCGACCACCTGTGAACAAACTGCTCCACAAGTTTCGTTTCCCCGTTAAAAACGCCGTATTGTACCCTGTAGGAGACGACAGTGCTTCCGATCGTGAAAGTAGACACCTGGTAGTTTCGGACGACGGTGAACACCTTGCCTGCCTGGGTGCTCTTCGCTCCGAGAGTGACGCAGAGGTCCTCGAGTCCAACCATGGTGCTGCCATTCACGATGTAGCCTTGCACAGTCCGAGTTCGACCGGGGTAGGGAGTAGGCCAATCCCCTTTTGTCTTGTCAATGTTGCAGAAATCGATCTGGATGGACGCATAGGCGGGTGCAGCGGCACCGGACGCAGGTTTCGGGAAAAGACCGAAAACGAGCGCCACCGCCAGCATCAACGCGAGCGCGGTTCTCTTGAGCCACATTGCTTCGCACACTCTGGCCATCTTGTTTGCCCCCCTTTCTCTCCACATGCTGTGCCGACGCGGGATCTCCCTGTCAGTGCCGCATCGGCTCTGGTCGCGCAGACCACCTCCAAAACGCTCATCACCCGCACAGACGGTTCCTCCTTTTCCCGCATCTGACAGTCAGTCCCTGCTACGCTGGGATGTTTCTCCACTTTTATCACTTAAGCTCTTGCGCAGTCAGCTAAGCCAATTGCTCAAAAACTGTGGTGAAGTGTCCATGTTGGTCCTTCCCGCTCAGGAGTGCCCGAGACCGTAGGAGGTAGGGAGCAATGCGGAGCAGCACCCAAGTTTGGAGGACGTCAAACCTGTTGGTGGGCCTGCCTGGCCACAGCGAATGCAGGGAGGTACAATTGCCGGAGTTCGCTGACGTGGAGCGCGCATTACAGGGATGCCGCCAATCGCGTGAGCAGCGGACACCCGGCCTGGACGCCGGCGTGCGCGACCCCGTGCCTTCGGCATCAGATCACGCTCTCATCGGGCGCGGAGGGCTGCTACCCCGGCTTCTCGAGAGGGCGCCCCAGGGCCAAGCCGGCCAGCGCCCCCTCGGGCGGGAGGAGCATCCCGGACTGGGCCGCGGGCAGCCAGCGGAAGGCGAAGCGCAGGCCCTGATCTATCCCATCCCCGCCCACCGCGTGGACCCAGGTATCAGGGAGGCCGGGCGGGGCGCCGACGGCGAAGAAGACCCAATCCTCGGTGAAGATGCCCGAGGCTCCGGGCTCAGGGTAGATTACCCGTGGCTTCTCCCAGGGAGACCGCGCGTCCGCCGCTTCCGGTGAACTGGTGGCCTCGCCGAGGAACGTGGCGGATGTTTCGCCCCAGCCGGCGAAGCGGTAGCGGCGACGCCCGACCTCGAGGACCGGGCCCACTTCAAGACCGGCCTCCTCGCGGATCTCGCGCCGGATGGCCCCCTCGTCCGTTTCGCCCGGTTCGACGTGCCCGGCGGGCACTTGGATGCCGGCCTCCGGATGGCCGGCGTGCTCAAAGACCAGAACCTCCGGCTCAGCCGACCCCGGCCAGGAACTCCTCACGGGTGATGCCCATCAGAACATCGTCCCAGAAGCGCCCGTCGCGGAAGACTCGCTGTCGGATGCGGCCCTCCTCGCGCAGGCCGCAGGCCAGGTAGCAGCGGTGACCGCGTTCATTGAACTCAGCGTGGGTCAGGTTGATCTTGTTCAGGCCCAGGAAGCTGAAGCCGTAGTCGAGCATCGTCCGGACGGCGTCGCGGCCAAGACCCTGGCCGTGCAGATCCCTGCGCCCGATGACGATACCGAGCATGGCGAAGCGGTTCCGGGAGTCGATGTCCTGGAGGCCGCAGGAGCCAATGTAGGTCTCCTCAGGGTCGTCCTTGAGACAGATGACGAGGTCGACCCCGTCGGCCGGGTTCATTCTCAGGCGCGATTCGACGAATCTCTCCGTCTCCTCGAGGGACTGCGGATGAGACCAGAAACCCAGAAAGCGGACCACATCTTGATCGTTGACCCACTTCTGAATGTGAGGCACGTCGGCCCGGCGGAATTCCCTGAGCCGGACGCGCTGGCCGACAAGAAGCGGCATGAGTCCACCCCCGGAGACGCCCTCGACGGGCGCACGCGTGCTTTAGTCGCACGGCTCTAGTTTCCCTCCCGGCGTGGCGAGGTCCTTCGAGTCGTCCGATGTAAGGAGCGGGGGCGGCGAGTTCAGCGACGCCGAGCCGATTATCTGATCGAGCCCGGCGCCTCAAGAGCACAGGGGGCATCCTGCGAGAGGGGCCCCCCTGTTCTTGGCGGGAATCGGCAATGCCCGACACAATGTCTGGTGGAAAAAGACGGATGCAATAGGAAAGTGAAGCAGCTCTCTAGAAGTTGCCTGGGTAGAACTTGTCTGCCTCTGGCGGCAGCCCAGCTGTCCCAGACGAGCGCGAGGCGGCGGTCCCGGAGGTGTTGCAGTGCGTAAGTTCCTGATGTTGGTTGTCGCTCTATGTCTGGTGGCAGCAACGGCCACCGCGGTTTTGGGGGCTGGCGGCAAGGCCTCCCAAGAGGCTAACGCGCCGGAGGTCGCCCAAGCCCCGTTCATCGGCGACGCCGACGGCAACCGCATCTCGGACGACCTTGATCTCATCCTTAGCGTCCAGTCCGCCGCGGTAGCCAGCGCGGAGAAGACCTACCCGGTCGTGGTCCTCCTTACGGAAACTCCCTCCGACAGCCAGCTCGCGGTCTTGAAGACAGGGGCCGGCTCTTTCGCCACCAAAACCGTCTGGACCCAGGCCGTTAGCGGTTTCGCGGCCGACCTCACCGCCGGGCAGATTGCCTTCCTGGCGAAGAGCCCTTCGGTGCGGCGCATCGATAACGACCGCCCTGTCCGGGCCCTCCTGAACACGGCCACCCAGTGGGTGGGCGTGCGGCAGGCCCGGACCGACTTCGGGGTCGACGGCAACCGCGACGGCTCGGCCACGACCTACAGCAAGACCGACGTGGTCATCTGCGTCATCGACACCGGGATCGACGCCTCGCACGTGGACCTCGACGGCGGCAAGGTCATTGGGTGGAAGGACTGCGTCAACGGGCTGTCCTACCCTTACGACGACCACGGACACGGCACCCACTGCGCCGGCATCGCCGCCGGCAGCGGGGACGGGAACCCGGCCTACAGAGGAGTGGCCCCCGGGGCCGCCCTGGTTGGGGTCAAGGTCCTGGACTACATCGGCTCCGGCTCCACCAGCGCCGTCATCGGCGGCGTCAACTGGATGATAGCCAACAGGGCCACCTACGGCATCCGCATCGGGAGCATGAGTCTCGGCTCTGCCGGCCCCTCGGACGGGACCGATTCCCTCTCGGTGGCCGTGAACAACGCCGTCGCCAACGGGATAGTCATGTGTGTGGCCGCCGGCAACGCGGGGCCCGACGTCGGGACGGTCGGATGCCCTGGGGCGGCCGCGTCGGCCATCACGGTCGGCGCCGCCGTGGACCCGGGCGAGTACGGCTGGGCCCTGGCCGACTTCTCCAGCCGTGGCCCTACCGGCGACGGTCGCACGAAACCCGACATATGCGCTCCGGGCTACGCCATCACCTCGGTCTACGCCGGGACAGGCAACGGCTACACGGTCATGAGCGGCACTTCGATGGCCACCCCCTTCTGCGCCGGCGTCGTGGCCCTGCTGCTCGACGCCAACTACGCCCTCACCGACACCCAAGTGAAAGGCATCCTCTTCGACCCCGCCAACGTGAGGGACTTCGGCCCGGCCGGCAAGGATAACGACTTCGGCCACGGCATCATGCTCGGCTACCGCGATATCCGGCAGGCAGGCGGCTACAGCTCCTGGTGGAGCGACGGGCTGTCTGCCCCCTTCTATTCCGGCTCCCTGAGCGGCGCCGGCGACTTTGACCTCATCACCTTCAGCGTGAATAGCACTACGCTCCCCCTCGCGGTCACCCTCCTGATGGACAACTGGACCTACTCCGTGGACTTCGACCTCTTCTTGAGGAACCCGAGCGGGACCGTGGTCTCCGATTCCCTAGGTATCACCCGCCAGGAGACCATCCTCTACCGACCGCTCGTCACCGGAAACTACAGCCTGGAAGTCAGGTCCTATAGCGGAAGCGGGAGCTACTGGCTGAACCTCAGCCTGGAGGGCGAGCCCGGCCAGTTCCGCTTCTCGGCCGCCGACTACACCGTCAGCGAAGGCGTGACCACCGGCGCTTTCGCCGTGGACCGGGTCTATGGCAGTCGCGGGACCTGCACGGTCGACTACTCCGTCAGCAACGGGACAGCCCTCGGCGGAGCGGACTACTCGCCCGTCTCCGGCACCCTCACCTTCGGGCCGGGCGTGGCGCGGCAGACCGTCCAGGTGCCCATCACCGACGACCTCCTCATCGAGCCCAGCGAGACTTTCTACCTTCACCTCTCGAACCCGACCAACGGGGCCACCCTCGCGACGCCCGCCGACGCCACGGTGACCATCACCGACAACGACACTCTCAGACCACCCCAGACCCCAACCGCCTCCACGAGCGCCGACGGCATCCTCTTGAGGTGGCAGCCTCCCCCGGGTCCTGTCCCGGGCGGCTACGAGATCCACATCGCCACCACGTCCACCGGCGCCTACACCAAGGTGAAGGACGTCACGAGTTGGCCGGGCGCCCAGCCGAACGCCGAAGTGACGGCGGCCGATTTCGAAGGCACCGGGTTCACTTTCACCAGCGGGCGGACCTACTTCTTCAAGCTGAGGTCCTTCTTCGACCTGGGCCCGGGGAACCGGGTGATTTCCACCTTATCGTCGGTAGCCAGCGCTCCGGCCGGACCGCTTCCCCCGCTGGCGCCGGCCAATCTCACCGCGGTCACGAGCGCCGACGGTATCCGGCTGAACTGGCTGGCGCCTGCGAGCGGGGTGACCCCCACCGGTTATGAGGTCTACGTGGCCACCACCTCGGCGGGGCCGTTCACGACCCTGGCCAAGACCGTGACGGCTTGGGACGGGCCGAACCCCAACTGCGAAGTCACGGCGGCCGACTTCGCTGGCACCGGCTTCACCTTCTCAGGCGGCCGGACCTACTACTTCCAGGTAAGAAGCTACTACGTCCACTCCATCGCTGGCCGCCTCGTCTCTGGGCCGTCAAGCACAGCCTCGGCCGTGGCCGGCCCCATCCCGCCGCTGGCACCAGGGTCCGTCACCGCGGCCACGAGCGCCACCGGCATCCATCTCGGCTGGGCGGCCCCGGCGAGCGGGGTGGCCCCCCAGGGCTACGACGTCTCAATCGCCGCCGCCGCGACCGGGCCCTGGACCCTGGTGAAGTCCGTGACCAGTTGGGAAGGGGCGGCCCCCAACTGCGAGGTGACCGTCCTCGACTTCTCGGACGGCCATGGGGGCTACACCTACGTCTTCACGGTCGGCCGGACTTACTACTTCCAGCTCCGGAGCTACATCGTCCACCCGATAGCCGGTAGGCTCGCCTCCGGGCCTTCGACCGCGGCCAGCGCCAAGGCCGGGCCGCCCCTACCCGGGGCCCCGGCCTACCCGACGGCCACCACCACGGCCTCCGGCCCGGCCACAGGCGTCCACCTGGGCTGGAAGCCGCCCGCGACTGGGCCGGCCCCGGCCGGCTACTCGGTCTGGATCTCGGCCATCTCGACGGGAACCTACACCTTCGTCAAGGATGTGACCTCGTGGTCGGGGCCCGACCCCAACTGCGACATCACGGTGCTGGACTTCAACGGCCTCGGTCAGCCGGTCTTTAGCTTCCGGGGCGGAGTCAGGTACTACTTCAAGCTCTACTCCTACACCATCCACCCGCTCGACGCGAGCCGCATCGCGTCGACCGCGGCGGCCACGACATCCGCCACGGCCGGCCCGCCCGCGTCGGGGGCTCCGACCTACCCGACTGCCACGACCACGGCCTCCGGTCCGGCCACAGGCATCCACCTCGGCTGGAAGGCACCGGCGACCGGGCCCGTCCCGGCCGGCTACTCCATTTGGATCTCGGCCACCTCGACCGGGGTCTACACCTTCGTAAGAGACGTCACGTCGTGGTCGGGGATCGACCCCAACTGCGACATCACCGTCCTCGACTTCAACGGCCCCGGCCAGCCGGTCTTCAGCTTCCGGGGCGGCGTCAGGTACTACTTCAAGCTCTACTCCTACACCATCCACCCGCTCGACGCGAGCCGCATCCCGTCGGTGACGGCGGCCTCGACCTCCGCCACCGCCGGCCCACCCGCACCGGGCGCGCCGACCTACCCGACGGCCACCACCACGGCAAGTGGTCCGGCCACAGGCATCCACTTCGGGTGGAAGGCTCCGGCGACCGGACCCGTGCCGGCGGGCTACTCGGTCTGGATCTCGGCCACCTCGACCGGGGCCTACACCTTCGTCAAGGACGTGACCTCGTGGGAAGGGGCCTTCCCGAACTGCGACATCACCGTCCTCGACTTCAACGGCCCGGGCCAGCCGGTCTTCAGCTTCCGGAGCGGCGTCAGGTACTACTTCAAGCTCTACTCCTACACCATCCACCCGCTTGACAGCAGCCGCATCCCGTCAGTCACCGCGGCCTCGGCTTCCGCCACCGCCGGGCCGTCCGCGCCGGGCGCGCCGACCTCGCCCACCGGGGCCACGGCCCCGCTCGGGGTCACCCTCGGCTGGCGGGCACCGACCACGGGGGCCGTCCCCGCCGGCTACGCCATCTGGATCTCCACGACTTCCATGGGGACCTACACCTTCGTCAAGGACGTCACGACCTGGGGCGGGACCTACCCCAACGTCACTATCACGGCCGAAGACCTCGACGGCACCGACCTCGGCGGCGGGGTGGTCGAGCCGGTGTTCGCCTTCAACGGCGGGGTGAGGTACTACTTCCGCATCTACTCCTACGTCGTGCACGCGCTCGACAGCAGCCACGTGCCCTCGACCACGGCCGCCTCCGCCTCCGCCGTGGCCGGACCCCTGCCGCCCAACGCTCCGACCAGCCCCGTCGGGGCCACGGCAGCGGACGGCTTCACCCTGCGCTGGACCGCCCCCACCACGGGCATCGCGCCGACCGGCTACAGCATCGAGCTCAGCCCCTCGCCCACGACGGGCTTCGTCCTTCTGCCCGACGTCACGAGCTGGTCCGGGCCCAGCCCGAACGTCGCCGTCACCGGGGCCGACATGGCCGCGGCCGGCCTTACCTACACCCCCGGGGCCACCTACTACGCCCGCATCCACTCCTTCGCGCCCCACCCGGTCTCGGGCGACCCCCTGGTCTCCCCGGGCTACGCCTCGGCCTCGGTGGTGGCCGGACCGCTTCCGCCCACCGCCCCGCTCTACCCGGCAGCCACCACGGTCCCGGCCGCCTCGGGCGGTGGCATGAACCTCACCTGGCGGGCGCCGACCTCGGGTCCGGCCCCCGTGGGCTACCAGGTCTACGCCAGCCCGAGTTCGACCTCGGGTTTCGTCCTGGTGAAGGACGTCACGTCCTGGACCGGGACTTACCCGAACTGCCGCATCGTCTTCGCCGACTTTACCGCCGCGGGCCTGACCATGACCCCGGGCACCCGCTACTACTTCCGCATCTTCTCCTACACGCTCCACCCGGCCACCAGCGCCCCGGTCCTCTCGCTCCGCTACGGGAGCGCCTATGCCGTGGCGGGGTAGCCGAAGTCCTGTTCGAAGGACCACTCCTCCTGGCCGACATCCGGGAAGCTCGGCTGTCGGCCAAGGAGCCGTCCCCGGTATAAGAGGCGGTTGATGATGGTCACGGCCTCGTCCCGGAGGATCAGAGAGTCGGGCCTGAAGGTTGAGTCCTCATAGCCCAGGACGATGCCGCTCCGCTAGCAGCCTTCGATGAGATCAAGGGCCCAGTGGTCGCCGAGATCACCAAGATGGTGGGTGACAGGTGGCACCCAGATGGCGCCCCCTGCCCAGAACGCCGAGTCCACGTCTGCGTAGAGCGACTGGCCCGTGGCCAGACCCTCCAGCTCCAGGATACGCATGAAGATGGTCGCAACTTGCGCGCGGGTGAGGCGCTCATAGGGCTTGGATTCCCCGTCGGGGTAGCCGATGATGTAGGGCTTGTGAGTCCGCAGGCCGTACCGTGCTATGGGCGATCTCCTCGGCGGATGGCAGAGTGGCCACCCGGACTCGATAGGTGAGGGTCCCGCTCTCCCCCGCGCCCACCTCCACCAGTTGACGGAGACCTTGACCTCCAGAGCCGGAACCAAGACGGGCTCGTGGGTCACGTGGACTTGCCGCTCTCTTTGACAAGCCGCACAACCTCAGTCCGAAACTCGGGCGCATACGGAGGTCTTGTTGCCGGCATCGTGGACACCCCCTGTGCCTGCATACCACCAATCCTTTGGTGTCCACTGAAGCCGGGCGACCTCACGATGAACCCCCCTGGCCCTCTTCACTGGAGTGAGAAGCCGGCTGCGGCGCGGCTTAGCCGCGCCGCAGCCGGCGGTCCGTCTCGCCTGGCCCCGGTCCGTCTCGCCTGGCCCCGGTCCGTCTCGCCTGGCCCCGGTCCGTCTCGCCTGGCCCCGGTCCGTCTCGCCTGGCCCCCGTCCGGGTCGCACAACCCCCGGGTCCGTCT
>Ga0315287_10007734_pt1 | contig 10794 bp, 8 predicted proteins | sample YL17G11_0_MG_FD_205037 | JGI IMG/M metagenome (GOLD analysis project Ga0315287, IMG submission 205037) | Sediment microbial communities from Yellowstone Lake, YNP, Wyoming, USA - YL17G11_0 | ecosystem: Environmental > Aquatic > Freshwater > Lake > Sediment | place: USA: Wyoming | collected...
CTGACGATTCCATGCTCGAGTTCCCGCTCACCCTGTATGGTCGCAGGGTCGGCGCATCGCTCCTGAACACCGGCGAGCCCCACATAGTCGTGCGGACGGACGACCTCGAAGGCGTCGACATGGAGCGTGCAGGAAAGACGGTCAACGCCGAGAGGAAGCGCTTCCCCGAGGGCATCAACATCAACTTCATGCAGGTGACCGGACCCCACACGATCGATGCCAGGACCTACGAACGGGGAGTGTTCCGGGAGACGCTCGCGTGCGGGACGGGGACGACCGCGTGCGCGAGCGTGGCAGTCATGCTCGGGTTCGTGAAGCCCGGGCCCGTGAAGGTGCGGGCGCGTGGCGGCACCCTCACGATCGAGCTCAGAAAGGACGGTACGGCCACCATGACGGGACCCGCGGTGCCAGTGTATGAGGGACGGGTCAGGTTAAAGGTCTGACCACGCGCCTGGTGTAGAGTTTTTCCACGGCTCAGCCGGACTTCATCTTCTTGAGCACTTCCTCGGCCGCGCACAGGGTATGCTCGACATCCTTGTCAGAGTGTTCCGTGCACGTGTACAGGGGCTTGTCCGGGTGGAAGTGGAACCCGCGGGCCATGAGCCCGTAGTCGAACCGCTGCCTCTGCTTCGAGTCGCACGCGGCCGCGTCCCTGTAGGACGATATCCTTCCCTTCGTGAAGACGATGTTGAAGGTCGAGCCCGGCCCGATGGCCCTCGCGTCGAACCCGTTCCTGGAGAACAGGTCGTTCAGCCCGTCCCTGATACGGTCAGAGACCTTGTTCAGGTACGGGTAGGTCTTTGGCTCCTCGAGCACGTCGAGCGTTGCCATGCCGGCCGCCAGCACCGTCGGGTGCCCGTTGAACGTGCCCCCGTGGAACACGCGCTGGTCCTTGGGGGTGGTCACGGGGTTGCACGCGTCCATGAACTCCTTCTTGCCCATGAACGCGCCGCACGGGAACCCGCCGCCCATGATCTTCCCGAGGGTGATCATGTCCGGGTACACGCCGTAGTCGGTGCATGCGCCGCCGAGCTTCTCCATCCTGAAGCCCGACATCACCTCGTCGAACACGAGGATGATCCCGAGCTCCTGGGTGACCTCCCTGACCGCCTTCAGGAACTCGATGCTGGGAACGACGAAGCCCCTCTGGACGGGTTCCATTATGACGGCGGCGAGCTGGTCCTTGTTCTGCCTGATGAGTCTGACCGTGTTCTCGATGTCGTTGTACGGGAGCACGACGACGTTCTTCATGGCCGCCTCGGACGTGCCGAAGGACCCCGGGACGTTGATGGGTGCGCCAGCCGGACCGGCTTTGTCCAACGCAGGCGCGAGGCTGACGAGCACCTCGTCGTAGGAGCCGTGGTACGCGCCCTCGAACTTGGCGATCTTGCCCTTCCGCTTCACTCCTTTGCATATCCTCAGCGTGTGGAGGGTCGCCTCGAGGCCGGAGTTGGTGTATCTGACGGAGTCGGCGAAGGGGAATATCCTCTTCAGCCTCTTGGCCATCTTCGTCTCGAGCTCGTGCGGCGCGCCGAATATCGGTGTCCCGTCGTGCTCGAGCTGCTTCTTTATCGCCGCGGTGACCGTCGGATGGCCGTGCCCGAGTATCAGCGGGCCGAAGCACAGCATGTAGTCGATGTACTCGTTCCCGTCGAGGTCCCATATGTGCGAACCGCTCGCCTTGTTCGAGTAGACCGGGTAGGGGGAGTAGAACTTGACATTGCCCGTGACGCCCCCTGGCAGATGCTTACAGGCCTCCTGGAACCACTGCTCGCTCTTCTTCGTCCTCGCCCTGTACTCCGCAATTGGGTCCCATGCCGCTGCCATGTCTGGCTCACCCCAGGTATATCTTCGTCGGGTCGAGCGCCCTGAGGGTCGCGACCTCATTCTCCGTCGGTGCGGCGGTCTGCTCCACCTTGGGAGAGACCTTGAGCGGCCAGGGCGTGTTCTCCTGGACCTTCTCCATCGTCACGCCAGGGTGCAGTGATGTCACCATCATCTCGCCCGTGACCTCGTCGAACTTCATCGTGCACAGGTTCGTGATGACCGCGTACGGCCCGCCGCCCTGCAGCTTCAGCGCCTTCCACGCGTTCTTGCCGTCCATGAAGCCAGGGCTGGTCTTGAAGTCGACCTTCTCGACGAACCTGCGCTTCTCGTGCGGCGTTATCACGATGATCTTCTTGACGTTTGATGCGATGTCGCATGCCCCTCCGCTGCCAGGGAGCCTGACCTTCGGGGTCTTGTACGAGCCTATGACCGTGGAGTTGATGTTGCCGTACTTGTCGATCTGCGCACCACCCAGGAAGCCGACGTCTATCCGGCCCCCCTGGAGATAGTACGCGAACTGCTCGTACATGGAGCAGACGCTCTTCGAGCCCGTGACAAGGCACGGGTCGCCTATCGACAAGGGCATCCTGCTCGGGTTCGAGCCGACCGCGCCGGACTCGTACACCATGTTGAGACCTGGTGCCTGGAGCTTCCTCGCGAGGTTCGCCGCCAGGTTGGGGATCCCGACGCCTACCAGCACGGATTCCTTGTCCTTCAGCTCCCTCGCTGCGACTATTACCATGAGCTCGCTCGGTGAAACTTCGACCATGTTCATCTCCTCCTCACACGCTCCCGTAGTTCACGGGCGCGCTGTATGCGGCCTTCGGCAGGAGCTTCAGTATCTTCTCCGCTGGAAGCTTCTTCATGTACGCCTTCCTGTCCTCGACGCCATATACCCACTCATCCAGGTACTTCATCGTAGACTCATGCTCCTTCGTGACATCGTCCCACTGCATGTAGAATTCGTTGTCCCTGTCGTAGTACCCCTGGGTGTACGACGGGTGGGCGCACCACGGCTCATGCACGACTGCGTGGACGACGAAGTCCGGGATGAGCGTCCTGTTGGGGTCGGACCTGATGATGTCCTCGCCGACTATCTCCTCGCACGTGAGGATGACCTTCTTCGACGCGAACGCCGCGTCCTTCTGCTCGCCTGTGATGCCCCATACATGGGCGTTCCCGTTCATGTCGGCCCTCTGCACGTGCACGACTGCGATGTCAGGGTTGAGCGGGGGCACGACCGAGACCTCGTCGCCGGTGTACGGGTCCTTGACGGTCTTCATGTTCGGGTTGAACGACGGCAGGTCTGAGCCCACATTCGTGCGCATCGGCAGGAACGGCATGTGCGTCGCCCCTGCGAAGAGCCTCCCGGACAGTCCGAAGTGGGTGTATTCGTCGATCTCGATAGGCTTCGGCACACTCTTCTCAAGGGCCCTTCTGAAGCATCGGAGCGACCCCACGCCGGGGTTCCCCGCGTAGCTGAACGCCATCTTCTTAGCGCACCCCGCGGCGATCATCTGGTCGTAGACGATGTCCGGGGTCGCCCTGCAGAGCGTAAGGTCCTTGCGCTTCTGCCGGATGATCTCATGTCCTGCCGCGAACGGGATCATGTGGGTGAATCCCGCCAGGTAGACGGTGTCCCCGTCCTTGATGTATCTGGACACCGCGTCCTTCATTGTCATCAACTTGCTGCTGTCCATTCAATCACCCTCATCACTGGTCTGGAACGAATTTGAACCCGTACCTTATGACGCCTTCCTCGCTGTAGATCTTCTTCAGCTCGGTCTTGACGCCCATGCCCATCTTGACATCCTTGGGGCTGATGTCTGACATCTGCCCTATCACCTTGGGGCCCTCGGCGAGCTCGACGACCGCCACCGGGTAAGACCCGCCTGCCTTCTCCTGGTCCGCGAACTCCGGAGGGGCACCGCCCGCGCCTATCAGGACGAACGTGTGGACCGTCCCCTTGCCGCTCAGCTGGAGCTCTTCGAACTCCGACGAGGCGTTGCAGTACTTGCACACGCCCTTAGGTGGGAAGTTGACCTTGCCGCACTTCTTGCACTTCTGCCCCAGCATCTTGTATCTCTGGGGGATCGTGCGCCAGTACATCGGGATGGATACATGCGCCATTTGTCACACCTCACTTGATAGCTCCCTTGATCTTGAGATACTGCACATAGTTGATGTACTCCTTCTTGTCGATCTGCGCCTGGACCGAAGGGGTGGCCTTGCGGTCTCCCACGACCTTCAGGCTGATGGCATCGCTGCCAGCGCCGGACCCGTAGGATATGACCATGATCCTGTCGCCGACTTTGGCAACGTCCAGGGCCGCGGCAAGCGCAACAGGCGTCGATGCCGCCCCCAGGTCACCGAGGCTCTTCGACACGAGGGCAGATGCGAGCTGGGGCTCGCCGAACATGAGCTTCCCGCCAACGGACGACGGGACCTTCGCATCCGGCTGCTGGATGGCGACATGCTGGTATTCCTCGGGCTTCCTGCCAAGTCTCTTCATGAGGGCGTTGGCTGCCTTCGTCGTGTTGCTGACCAGGGAGGCCTCGAAGAACTTCTTCACGCTTAGATCGTGAACAAGCTCATCCTCCGTGACCTTGAAACGCTCGCCGAAGTGCTCGGTCGCGTAGGACGCGTGCCCCTCGAGCTCTGCTATGAGATTGCTGCTCGAAAGGACGAAAGCGGCTGCGCCTGCGCCGAACCCGTGCTCGATGGGACTCCACATGCTCGCCCTGGGGGCGTCTGCCGCCGCGACCAGGGCGTGACCGCCAGGGTTCGCCATGACGTGCTCGAAGCCTGCGATGAGTGCCTCGGTGCCCGCCCTCGTGGATGTCGTATGGTCCGACGAGAAGGCACCGTTGGAGATGCCCGCACCGACGATGACCGTCCCTGAAAGGAGCTTCTCCACGTACGGTGCCGATGTGGACGCCAGAGCGAACCTCGAAACGACTCCTCCCTCGAGGGGGACCGATTCGAGTGCGCGCCTCGAGACCTTTGTCGCCGCCGTGAGCACGTCCTCGTCGAGGCCCATGACCGCCTTCTCGGACACGCCAGCTGCGGAGAACGAACCCCAAGCCGCCGCGTAGTCCTCCTTCTTGATCCTGAGCCTCGGAACATATGAGCCGTAACCAGAGATACCTACTGTCATCCCGTTCACCTCTCCAGGATCGAGACTGCGACTGTGCCTCCCGACCCTCCGACGTTGTGTACGAGGCCGCGCTCGATCCCTTTGACCTGCCTTGCTGGCTTCTGGACCGTGCCTCTGAGCTGGTTGAACATCTCATAGGCCTGGCCCGTGCCCGTCGAGCCGATCGGGTGGCCCTTGGATTTGAGCCCGCCACTCGCGTTCACAGGCTTGTCGCCCGTGATCTGAGTGTGCCCCTCCTCAATGAACTGTCCCGCCTTGCCCTTCTCGCAGAACCCGAGGTCCTCATATGCGAGCAGTTCGGCGATGGTGAAGCAGTCGTGCACCTCGGCGAGCTGGATGTCCTTCGCCGTCCGACCGGCCATCTTGTATGCCTTCTGGCTCGCCCTCCGGGTCCCTTCCAGGGTGCATGTGTCGACCCGGTCGTGGATTGCGAGGTAGTCGCTGGATGTCCCGAACCCGGTGACGTAGATCGGTGTGTCGGTGAACTGCTTCGCGATGTCAGCATCAACGACTAGGACTGCGGACGCGCCATCGGTGGTCGAGCAGCAGTCGAACAGGTTGAGCGGGTAGGCCACGATGGGCGCCTTCATGGCTTGCTCGAGGGTGATCTCCCTCTGGAACTGGGCCTTCGGGTTCTGAGCACCGTTCTTATGGTTCTTGACCGCGACCATGGACAGGTGCTCGCGCTTCGTGCCGAACTGGTGCATGTGCCTGTGCGCGATGAGACCGTACAGCCCGGAGAAAGTCGTTCCCGCGAGCCTCTCGTACTCCGTGTCTCCGGACACGCCGAGCCAGTACTTCTGCTTCGTGCCCGAGACATCGGTCATCTTCTCGACGCCCCCGGCGATCGCGACCTTGCTGTTGCCGGACATGACGTCCATGACGGCTGCAACGAGAGCGTATCCCCCCGAGCCGCATGCGTTCTCAATCCTGACAGTGTGTATGTATGGCAGACCGACGTATTCGCAGACCAGCGCGGACATGTTCCCGAGCTGGAACCCTCCTGAGCCGAGGTTCCCGATATAAGCCGCCTCGATCGTCTTCGGGTCGATGCCCTTGTCGACGCTCGCGACCATGTCCTTGTATGCATCGAAGAACAGTTCCTTGATGCCCTTCTCGGGGAACTCCCCGTACTTGCTCTGTCCTGCTCCGACGATAGCGACTTTTCTCATGTTCACACCTCGCCAAATACCTCGGAAACCACCGGACCCGGACCCGGAATCGGACCTTGTCCGGGGCACGTTTTCAGCGAGTCTGGAATGGCTTTTGTCGAAACAAGGCTCCGGATATATAGACGTTCTTAATTAACACGGTCAGCTTGGAAGATTACGACACGAAGCTCCGAATAACATTCGAAACGCTCGGAAACGCGGTCCTGAATTCGTAGCTCGCGGCCGAGCTTCGTAACACCGGCGCGGACAGATTGGGCAGATGCTAAATACGGAGTGTGCGTTGCTTTAATCAGTCTGGTTTCTAAGGGGTGCGTCGATGCGATCGTACAAGGACATGCCTTTGTGGAAGAACGTCAAAGAGAACGAGTGGAACGACTGGAAGTGGCAGCTGAAGAACAGGGTCACCACGGTCGACCAGCTCAGGCAGATCGTCAACCTGACCCCCGAGGAGGAAGCGGGGGTGCACGAGTCGCTCAAGGTGCTCCGCATGGCAATCACGCCTTACTGGGCGTCGCTCATGGACCCAGACGATCCGCATGACCCGATCAGGATGCAGGCGGTCCCCACGATCAAGGAACTGGACTTCAGCGCGTCCGACATGGAGGACCCGCTCTTCGAGGACATCGACTCCCCAGTGCACGGGCTCACCCATAGATACCCCGACAAGATACTATTCCTCATCACTGACCAGTGCGGCATGTACTGCAGGCACTGCACCAGGAGGAGGCTGGCGGGGCAGAACGACGCTGAGAGGGGACAGAACGACCTCGACGCGGCCATCAAGTACATCGAGGCGCACCACCAGATCAGGGATGTGCTCCTTTCGGGCGGAGACTGCCTCATATCGTCGGACGACAGGCTGGAGCACATCATATCGAGGCTCCAGGCGTTACCGCATGTCGATATAGTCAGGCTGGGGAGCAGGACCCCCGCCGTGCTCCCGCAGAGGATCACCCCTGAGCTGTGCAACATGCTGAAGAAGCACCACCCGATCTGGCTCAACACGCATTTCAACCACCCGAAGGAGATCACGGAGGAGTCGAAGCACGCGGTCGAGATGCTCGCGGACGCGGGCATCCCCGTCGGGAACCAGTCGGTCCTGTTGAAGGGCATAAACGACTGCCCGACCATCATGAAGAAGCTCTGCCAGGATCTCGTGAAGATACGGTGCAGACCGTATTACTTCTACCAGTGCGACCTGTCACGCGGCATAGAGCACTTCAGGACATCCGTCGCGAAGGGCATCGAGATCATGGAAGCCCTACGGGGACACACATCCGGATACGCCGTGCCGATGTTCATCGTCGACGCGCCAGGAGGTGGCGGAAAGGTGCCTGTGATGCCCACTTACCTCGTCTCGATGTCGGACAAACGCGTCATCCTCAGGAACTACGAAGGAGGTACGTTCCAGTACCCCGAGCCCAAGGACCGCGTGAGCATATGTCCGCCCAACTGCAGGATGTGCAAGGATTACCCCGAGATCGAGAGCAAGGAAGGCGTCTCGGGCGTGCTGTCAGGCAGGAAGTTCTGTCTGATTCCTGAGGGGAACGCGAGAGCGGCCCGTAGGAAGGAGTTCGGGAAGAAGACGCCCGAGATACTAGATTGTTCGTCCAACAGGGAATGATCCCCGAAACCTCGGCTGGGCCCCCGGGTCCACGCCCTCTGGGCGTGCCCGTCGACCCCCCGACGTCCATGACGTCGGTCCAGTGTATTCATCGTGCGAGCTGTGGAACCACGGCTTTCGTCCGAAAAGGTTATTAGCGACAATCTTATACTTCGGCCCCAGTTTTGCGAGGCGAGCGGATGGAAAGGAACATTTTCATCGAAGAGCTAACGCACACGTCAATAGAGAAGCAGCCGATCGAATTCGTTGAACGGAAGGGCATCGGTCACCCCGACAGTATCGCCGATGGGCTTGCCGAGAGCGTGAGCCGCGCGCTCTGCAAGATGTACATCGAGAGATATGGTCGGATCCTCCATCACAACACTGACGAGACGCAGGTGGTCGGTGGCCAGTCCGCGCCCAAGTTCGGCGGCGGAGCAATGCTCGAGCCGATCTACATCCTCCTGGTCGGAAGGGCGACCACCAACGTCGGCGGGGAGAGGCTGCCGTACAGGACCACGGCCATGAAAGCCGCGTACGAGTACCTCGAGAAGACCTGCAAGAACCTCGACATCGAGTGGGATGTCGTGCTCGACTGCATGATAGGTCAGGGCAGCGTCGACCTGAGAGGGCTCTACGAGACCAAGCGCCTCCTGTCCAACGACACATCGTTCGGATGCGGGTTCGCGCCGTTCAGCGAGACCGAGCGGATCACGCTCGATACCGAGAGGTACATCAACGGCAAGCTGTGCAAGAAGATGCCAGAGATCGGAGAGGACGTCAAGGTCATGGCCTGCAGGCGCAATGACAAGATCACGCTTACCATCGCCGCGGCGATGGTCGACTCCAAGATACCCGACAAGGATCACTACAAGAGCGTCATCGAGGAGTGCAGGGATGAAGTCCACGACTTCGCCCAGAAGATGACGAAGCGCGACCTCACGGTGTTCTTGAACACTGCCGATGACTATGACAAGGACATCTACTACCTGACCGTGTCCGGGCTGTCCATGGAGAACGGCGACGACGGGTCGGTCGGTAGAGGCAACAGGGCCAACGGGATCATCACACCGATGAGGCCGATGAGCATGGAAGCGTCCGCCGGCAAGAACCCCGTCACGCACGTGGGCAAGCTGTACAACCTCCTCTCGAACCAGGTCGCCGCTGAGATACACAAGATCGGCAGGGGCGACATAATCGAGGTCCACACGAAGATACTGTCTCAGATAGGCAAGCCGATAGACGCGCCGCAGGCGGCGGTCGCGAACATCATCTTCGCTGAAGGGGTCAATCGGAAGAAGTACGAGAAGGAGGCCACTGCGGTCTTCGACGAGATGCTCCAGAACATAGACAAGCTGACCGACCAGATCGTAAGCGGCAAGCTCAACGTGTTCTGACGGAGCGTCCAAACCCCAAAGAGGGGGCCACGGGAGCCTAGACGGCCCCGTCGGTCCTCCTCAGTTCATCCTCTTTGTTCTTCAGGAGCTTTGCGAGGTCCGAGAGCTCCTCCTCGATTACATGCAACCGCTCCCACTCGCCCTCGAGCCTCTGCTCGTCCTTGCGGATGGTCTCCTCGCGCTCGGTCAGCTTCAGGAACAGGTCGTCCGTCTCCTGCGTCCTCCGCGCCAGCTCCTCCAGGGTCTTCCCGTCGACCATGTTGGTCAGGCCCTTCTTGGACCCGTCGACCTTCTCCCAGAGGTCCTGGATCTCCACGCGCTCCTTCTCCAGCCGCTCGATCTCCACGGCCACCGTCCTCTCGCGCGTCTCCGCGTCCCGTTCCCGCAGGTGTATCTGCTCCTCGAGGTGCCGGAGCTCGAGCTCGCGCCTAGTGAGCGCGTCGTCGGTCACGCCTTTCTGTTCGCCGACCGGCGGCGCAGGCTTCATATCGTTCTGGAGGACGACCACGCGCTCGCGCACCTCCTCCTCGATCTGCTCCCTTCTGTGCAGAAGCTCCTGGCGCCACTTCTCCAGCTCGGTCCTGAGCTGTTCTAGCCCCGTCTCCTTCTCGCCGAGCAGCCTGCGCTCCTTCTCCTGCTCGCCCTGGAGCAGCTCGAACTCCTCGATGCTCCTCTCGAACTCGTCCGCGCGCTTCGCGAGCTCGCCATCCTTCGCCTGGAGCTCGTCCTTCTTCCCCTGGATCTCCCCCAGGATGCCCTTGTACTCGTCCAGGGACTTGTCCACGCCCTCCTCGCGCATCCTCAGGGCGGTCTCGAGGCTCGCGAGCTTGTCCTTTAGCTGCTCGGTCTCCGCCTCGCGTCCGAGAAGCTCGCTCATGCGCGCGTCCACTTCACGCTCGTGCTGCGCGACCATCGCCTCCCGTGCGGCTGAAGCCCCAGTCGTCTCGGCCATGACCATCCGTTCGGACTCGAGCCGGGCGCGTTCCTCCTCCAGCTCTTCCCTGAGCCGCTGCGCCTTTCCCATGTGTGCGGCTGCCTCCGTGGCATGTCCGTCAATCATGATCTTGGACTCTGTCTCGATGCTGGCGATGGCCGCCTCCCGGTCCGTGAGCGTCTTCTCGCGCTGGGAGACAGCGTCCTGCAGCACCCTCAGGTCCTCGGTCGTCTTCTTGAGCTCAGCCTGCCAGGTCTCGAGCTCCTCGCTGACGCGCTTCGCCTCGTCCTCCTTTGAGCCAAGAGCGCTCCGGAGCTCGGCGAGCCTGGCATCGTCCTGTGCGAGAGCATCGGTCCTCGACCTTATCTCCAAGACCCTGGCCTCCAAGGCCTTCTCCTTGCTCCCCAGATGCTGTGCCAGCTCCTCAAGGGATTTGCCTCGCGACTCCACATCCTGCTTGGAACTCTCCAGGTCCGCCCAGGAACCCTCGATCTCCTTGAGGGCCCTGTCCCGCTCCTGCTCGAAGCCCTCCACTTCCTTCTCGTGCTTCGCCGCGCTCTCCGAGGCCGCCTTCCGGGCCGCCTCCGCCGCCTCGAGCTCGGCCGCGAGGACCCTCCGGTCCTTCTCGAGGGTGCCGGTCTCCTCCGTGAGCTGCGCCTCCTTCTCGGCGAGGGCGCTGTCGGACGCCGCGACGGTCCTCTCCC
>Ga0315287_10007735_pt1 | contig 10792 bp, 11 predicted proteins | sample YL17G11_0_MG_FD_205037 | JGI IMG/M metagenome (GOLD analysis project Ga0315287, IMG submission 205037) | Sediment microbial communities from Yellowstone Lake, YNP, Wyoming, USA - YL17G11_0 | ecosystem: Environmental > Aquatic > Freshwater > Lake > Sediment | place: USA: Wyoming | collected...
GCGATGTGTGTCCACCTTGGCGAAACCAAGGTCCTCGAAGGGCAGCGATCGCAGGCGCTCTACCGCATTCGCGACCGTGGTTCGGCCCGCCTTCACCTCGCGCAGGAGGCGCCCCAACTGCCGCTCTGTCATGCAAGCGCCTGCCGGTACTGCTTCACCCTCTGATCAAGGGGCCGATGCGCGAAGAGCCCCGCGCCGGTGACAAAATCGCTTGCGCCTGCGTCAACCAGCGTCTTGATGTTCTCCGGCGACACGCCGCCGTCCACCATGATCCGCACGTCGCGCCCCGACCTCGCAATGAGCTTGCTCAGCGCCTCGATCTTGCGGATCGAGGCGGGGATGAACTCCTGACCGGAGAACCCGGGGTTCACAGACATCACCAGTACGTACTCCATGTCGTCGAGCACCCACTCAATGGCATCGGGCGGGGTGGCCGGGTTGATCGCCACGCCGGGCTGCGCGCCCAGGTCGCGGATGTGCGTGAGCGTTCGCTGCAGATGGCCGCCGATCTCGGGGTGAACCGACACGCGGTTCGCGCCGGCCTGTATGATACCCGGAATCAGCACGTCCGGCTGGGTGACCATCAAATGGGCATCGAACGGCAGCGTCGTCATGGGCCGCGCGGATCGGATCACCAGCGCGCCCACGGTGATATCGGGGACGAAGTTGCCGTCCATGATGTCGAAATGCAGGCCGTCTACACCGGCAGCGACCACACCCGCGATCTCGTCCGAGAGGTGGGCAAGATCACTCGCGATCATGGACGGGAAGAAGCGAACTGAGGGCATGGGCGTCTCCAATAGCACCAAGTGAGTTTCGACGGGGCAGGGGAGGCGTCCTGCCCGGCGTGCAGACTATGTCCCGCTGGCGACACGGCTTGCCGGGCACTCAAGTCGCCAAGAATCGGCCGCCCGTCACCGTCTATGTAGATGACATCGGCGCTCCGGCGTGAACATGCTTACGAGGCGGGGTGAGGGACGAATGCCGCTGACAGATCGGCGATTGGTGCGGAGAGTGCTGGACGGCGACACGCACGCGCAGAATGCGTTCGCAGCCCGGTTCCACACAGACCTATTCAACCTCTTCCTGTGGCTCACCCGCGACCCTGACCTTTCGGAGAACCTCACGCAAGACACCTTCTTGCGGGTTTGGGAACGTCTCGGGCAGTTCCGCGGCGAGAGCAGCCTTCGCACCTGGCTGCACAAGGTCGGCATCTCCCTGCTCGCGGAGTACCGCCGGACGGAAGCCCGAGAGAGCCGCGCGCTGGCGGACTATGCCCGAAGCGCGATCCCGCAAACATGGCCGGAGCGACTCCGGCGGGCCGAACTGCGAGTGGCGCTGGCTCAGGCACTCACGGAACTCCCGGAAGGAGAGCGTCGGGTGATCGTGCTGTGCAAGCTGCAGGGCTTTACGCTCTCCGAGGCGGCCGGCATCCTCGGCGAGCCCCTCGGAACGCTGGCGTGGCGAGTGGCAGAGGGTCTGAAGAAGCTCCGGGTGCTGCTTTCCGGAGAGCGGGACCCAGCGCTCGACGCGCCCGCGAGACTATGCAAGGAGGTGACTCGCGATGTGTCCCAAGGGTCATGAGTTGCTGATGGCAGGCAATGGATGGAGGGAAAAACTGCGATGGGCATGGCACGCCCGCGGCTGCGCTGCGTGCCGAGAGGTGCGCGCCGCCGATCGGTTTGTCGGTGTCTACGCCGCGCGCGCGGGGCGGTGGCCGACGCCGCCGACACTCCTGGGGGCTGTGATGGCCACACTCCCGGCTCCGGCCGACCCGCCGGTCAGACTGTCGTGGCCTCGCACGCGCGTCGCGATCGCCGGACTGGCCTGCGTGTTCGTGCTGGTGGCCGGCGGAGCGATACGGCAGCGGCAGTCGTCGTTCGGCGTGGCATGGGCCACCACGACCGAAGCGATGGGCAGGGCGCGCACGGTCCACTACAAGGGAAGGCAGCAGATCGCGGGCCAGTGGTTCCCGTTCGACGTGAAGATCGAGCGGCCTGACAGGCGGCGGTGGGAGACTCCCGGAGAGTTCACTGACATCGTCAACGGCGACCGAGACCTGCATGTCATGGAGCAACCATCGAGCGCGCCGTGGCATACCAGGCCCTACAGGTATGTCCTCAGCCATGCATCAGAGGGTCAGCAGCGGCGTCTGCAGAGCAACGACTTCACCTTGGAGTCTTCGCTACAGTCACTCCCGGACCACAAGAGGCTAGTGTACAGGCGGATGGCGAAAGACCCCAACAACAGGCGTGCCATCGAGGTCCGATTCGAGTCGTCTCCTAAGCTCGGCACGGTGTATACGACGACAGTATGGGTGGATCCGGAGACGCACCTGCTCACAGCGTGGCATAACGAGTGCCAGTGGAAGACAGAGGACGGCCGCCCCATGTACTGGCGGTCTGAGATCCACTTCATCGAGTACAACCTCGATTTCCCGGCAGACACGTTCAGCACCGAGCCGCCTGCCGGTGAGGAGGTGCTCGATCACTACTCCGAGAAAGGCATGCGCGCTAGCCTCGAGCATATGCTGGACCAGGCCGAGACCGAAACGGGCGAGCGTCAGCGGGCGCTGGTGAAGGAGTTCAACGACAACGACGCCCTCTGGCAGGTGAGCCGCTTGAGTCCGAAGGCCCAGAACCAAATCCGGGAGCGGATGGCGAAGCTGGGTGTCAAGACGCGAGCGAAGTAGCGTGGCGACGACGCTACCCCCCCGCCATCTCCGCCGCCAGGGCGATCGCGTCTACCATGCTGGTCGGGTCCGCTGTCCCCTTGCCGGCGATCTCGAAAGCCGTGCCGTGGTCTACGGAGGTGCGGATGATGGGGAGGCCGAGGGTGACGTTCACGCCCCCGGCCTTCATCCGCCCGCGGGCGTCGGGCATGAAGCCGACAGTCTTGACGGCGATGTGGCCGTGATCGTGGATCATCGCCACCACCGCGTCGAACTCCCCGGCCCGCTGGCGGGCGAACACCGTGTCGGGAGGCAGCGGGCCGGTGGCGTCGATGCCCTCGGCCCGTGCATCGGCGATGGCGGGTGCGATCTCGCGGATCTCCTCGTCGCCGAAGAGCCCGGCCTCGCCGGCATGGGGGTTTAGGCCGCCGACGGCAATGCGTGGGCCCGCCATCCCGGTAGCAGGGGCAAGCCCCTGCTCAACGATCATCTTCCGCAGCGCCTCATTGGTGAGCCGGATGACCGACAGCACACGCTCCCGCTTCACCCGGTCGCAGGCCTGCCGGAGCGAGACGTGCGTGGTGACGTGAGACACTCGCATATTCTCGTAGACCAGCATCATCGCCACTTCACAACCGCCGCAGAGTGCGCTCAGCATTTCGGTGTGACCGGGATGCGGCACTCCCGCCAACCGGAGCGCCTCTTTGTTGATGGGCGCAGTCACGATCCCCGCGACCGCGCCGTTCTGCGCCAGTTCCACGGCTCGAGTGATGTAGTCCGCAGCGGCGCGGCCGGCGGCTGCCGATAGCTGACCGAAGGGGATCGCGTCCGGGTCTGCATTTCGGAGATCGAGGACGCAGATGCTCTTGGGATGTTTGGCGGCCTCCGCGGGCGTTGCGACGGACTGGAAGGAGAAACGCCTGCCGACGGCCGCGCTTGCGCGCCTGAGGATGCGCGCGTCGCCGACAATGAGCGGCTGGACGATCCCCCGCAGCGTTCTCTTGGCGAGCGCGCCGACAATGACCTCGGGACCTATGCCGGCAGGGTCGCCCATTGTAATCGCCAGGATCGGGCGCGCGTGGCTCATCGGCCCGTGACATCCATCGTTCGGCGGTGGCTCAGGTAGTCGAGAATCTGCACGATCGCCGTCTCCGCTCCTGCTGCGCCCGGTTTTAGCACTACTGGATGGCCGGCGAGATGGCCGCCGATGACCGAGCCACCGGCGATCCCCGACAGCGGCTCATCGTCGATCTCGAGCGCTTCGGCGCCCACGGCTTCGAGCACTGCGAGCGCAGTCGAGCCGCCGCCGACGAGCAGGCCGTTCGGCCTGGTCTCGCGGGTGACGACATAGGCCAGGTGCGCGAGATGCTCGACGACAAGTTCGATGGGCCGCTCGACGCTCGGGAGGGCACCCGCAGCGTAGACAATCGCATCGCGGCCGAGAGCCAGCTCAGCTATTGCGCTTTCGATCGCAGTTTCTAGCTCAGGCAGCGGCTGGTCTTCGCGGGTCAGGTGCTGACATGGGAACGGGGTTGCGGCGAACCCCACCTTCGCCGCTGTCTCGACCTGAGTCGCCAGCACCCGGCTGGAGCTCCCGAGGACGGCTAGCGAATGGCCGAATCTCTCTGCCGACCAGCGCGGTGAAACCGCCGGTCCCCAGAGACGTCGTGCCAGGGCGCCGGCGAATCCGGCCGAGCCGGCCAGCGCAGGAATCGGGTCGAGTGACAATGCGACCTCGGCGACAGCATCGAGATCATCATCCGTCTCGGCATCGATCAGCAGAATGCCGTGATCCGGGATGCTCGTCCGCATCGCCAGCCGGCCGGCGCGGACCACCGAGAGGGGGCAGGTGAAGACGTCCAGGCCTTTTCGCTGGCTCTTGAGCAACTCCAACACATCGGATTCGGTGACCGGCGCCTCGGGGTCGCGCGCCATTTCGGTTTCGGCCACGGGCGTGCCGCAGACGAGGCAGATGCCCTGGACGATCGTCCGCTCACGCGCTGGGAAGGCCGGGGCGAACAAGACTGGCCCCGATGTGGCCTCCGCCACCGCGGCCAGCTCTGTGCCGACATTGCCGCGTAGGTTCGAGTCGACCTTCTTATAGATCACCGTGGCGTCAGCGGAGCGCAGGGCCTCGACGCTGCCATGCACCGACTCGTATACTTGCCCGGGCGGGCAGGCGCGGGAACTGGTGGTCACAGCGAATGCTCGCCGTCCCTCGAACGCGCGCGGCTGCGCGTCGAGAGAGACCGGAGTCGGCGACCCTGGGCGCGTGAGCGCGGCAGCCGTGTCGGCCGCGCCGGTGAGGTCGTCAGCGGTAACGCCAATGATATGCTCGGCCATGCTCACAGACGGTTCTGCGCGAGACGCGGCTCCCCTGTCCGGACGGCAGCATGTCCCATGGGCAGGATAGCCCAGATCGTGTGACGAAAGCGGTGGATGGTGCAGGCACGAGAGAGCGCGGCGGCCTCGCCGCAATGCCCGTGCCCGGAGGTCGTAGTGAGCCACGATCTGGCGGTTCTGTATGAAATCCAGAAGGTTGACACCGAGATTTCCGCCGTGAAGGGGGCCATAGCCGCCCTTGACCAGGGCGCTGACCTCGAGTTACAGATCGCGGCGGACGAGGCCGAACTCGCGTCTCTGGTCGAACGCCACCGCGGCACGGAGAGAGAATCCCTCGATCTAGATCTGGAGCTGAAGACCCTCGAAGAGAAGCGGACCAAGTTCCGGGCTCAGTTGTACGGCGGCACGATACGCAATCCCCGACAGCTCCAGGATCTGCAAGGGGAAGTCGGGATGCTGGACCGCGAGATCGGCAAGACTGAAGATCGCATGCTCGAGTTGATGGATTCGCTCGAATCCGGGCGAACGGAGATCGGAGAGCGGAAAAACCGCCTCGCAACGATGCGGGAACAGCTGCGCGAGGTGCAGGAGAGATACGCTCGCACGACTGAGCGCCTGCGCGGCGAGGGCGGTGTTCTTGACAGCCGTCGGAAAGAGCTTGCAGCTCAGGTTCCGGCGCAATTGCTGAAGCGGTACGAGCAGATTCGCGTAAGGCAGGGAAACCTCGGCCTGGTGAAAGTGATGGGGGTCCACTGCCCCGGATGCCGAATCACGCTTCCTTCCGAGACGGTGAAGGCGCTGAAAGCGGACCGGGGCACGATCACCTGCGAAAACTGCGGCCGGCTGCTGTTCTGGGATTCACCCACATCGGACGAGGCGCCCACCTGACCCCCATGCCTTGTACAGCCTGCCCGCTCCACACGATTCGGGAGGGTTCCAGTGAAAGACGTCGCCTCCAGCGCTGACACGCGCGGGATAACAGTCCAGTTGGTGGGTGTCAAGGATGTGCATCTGCCGGTGCGCGTCCGCAGGAAAGGCGCCGGTTTCGATAATGTGCTCGCGCGCATCGATTTCGGCGTCGAGCTTCCCCACCATTTCCGCGGCACTCATATGAGCCGCTTCGTCGACATTCTCTTTCGGTGGTCTCAAAAGCCGATCAGCAAACCCGACCTGCAGGAGATGCTTCAAGAAGCGTGCGAGCGACTCAATGCCCGCCGCGCACGCATCGAGGTGGCGTTCAAGTACTTCATCACCAAGCGCGCGCCGGTGAGCGGAAGCGAAAGCGCGCTCGACTACGACTGCCGATTCGAGGGCGTGCTCGACGGCGCCGACTATGCATTCACCCTCGGGGTCGAGGTGCCGGTGACGATCTGCTGTCCCTGCAGCAAGGAGATCTCCCAGCACGGCGCGCACAACCAGCGAGCCATCATCAAGGTGAGGCTTCGCTACCGGCCCGACGTGATGGTCTGGATCGAGGATCTGGTGTCGACGCTGGAACAGAAGGGCAGCGCGGAGATCTTCCCGCTTCTCAAGCGCGAAGATGAGAAGTTCGTCACCGAAAAGGCGTACGAGAACACCAAGTTCGTAGAGGACGTGGTTCGCGATGTGGTCGGCCTGCTGCGGGCCGACCCCCGCGTCGCGTGGTTCCAGGTCACGTGCGAAAGCTTGGAGTCGATTCACAACCACAGCGTCTACGCATTCCAGGAAGAAGACCGGGAGGCCGCGCGGAAGATCGATGCGGCGCACACTTTGGCGCAGGCTGAGGAGAGATAGGCGGGATGTCGGGCAAAGTCACCATCATCGGCAGCGCGGGTCGAGTAGGCTCGAACACGGCCTACGCGCTTCAGTTGGGAGCATGCTGCTCGGAGATCGTGCTTCTCGATGTTGCCGCAGAAGCGGCACAGGGGGAGGCGCTCGACCTCACCCACGGCCGCGCCGCCATCATGGGCGGCCCGAGCATCGAGGCGGGCGGCTACGACGCCATTGCAGGTTCTGACATCGTGGTTATCACGGCCGGGCTCCGGCGGCGTCCGGAGGAGTCTCGCCTCCAGCTTATCGAGCGGAACACAGCGCTCTTTCGCCAGATCCTGAGCGATGTGCGAGGGGCCGCGCTGCCGCCCGATGCGATCATGCTGGTTGTGACGAATCCTGTCGATGTGCTGACGTACGTCGCCGCGGCCGAGATGGGGTGGGCGCATCATCGCATCATCGGACTCGGGACGGTGCTGGACACGCTGCGATTCCGGTCAGTGCTGGGAAGGCGGCTCGGGATAGATCCGGCGAAGGTGGAGGCGCTGATCCTGGGCGAGCACGGCGACTCGATGGTGCCCGCGTTCTCTCTGCTCGCGTACGAAGGCGTTCCACTGCCTTCGCTGGTCGAATACTCGCAAGAGTCGGCCAAGGAGGCCTTCGTTGCCACTCGCGCTGCCGGGGCCGAGTGCCTGCGACTGAAGGGCGGGGCCGGGTACGCAGTCGGACTGGCAGTGCGCCAGGTGGTCACGGCCATTCTCCAGGACGCCGGGGAAGTGCTGCCCGTCTCCACGCTTCAGCGGTCGGGGGAATTCGCGGGTGTCGCGTTCAGCCTGCCGACTCGCGTCGGCCGGCGCGGCGTATTGGAGGTGCTGACCCCGAAGCTGTCGGAGGAGGAGCACAAGGGATTGCTGCACAGCGCCGAAGTGCTCCGGGAAACGCTCAGGAGCCTTGCGGGCAGGGCTGCTGCCTGAAGGGAGCGAACGGTGAAAATCAAGTTCCTGGGGCATGCGGCCTTCCTGATTACCACATCCGACGGCACGAAGATCGTCACTGATCCCTACGAACCAGGCGGTTTTGGCGGCGCCATCGGGTACGGCCCATTGCGGGAGCCTGCCGACATCGTGGTGATAAGCCACGACCACGCCGACCACAACTACGCCAAGATGGTGCCGGGGAACCCGGTCGTACTCAAGGGGCTTGGAGAGCAGACGGAGAGGGGGGTGACATTCCGCTCCCTGGCGACCTACCATGACTCCAGCCATGGGGCGGAGCGCGGCGGAAACGTCGTGCGCGTGATCCGTGCCGACGACATCACGCTCTGTCACCTCGGGGATCTGGGCGAACAGGTAACTGCCGAAGACGCTACCTGCCTCGGGCCGATCGACGTCCTCATGGTGCCGGTAGGCGGAACGTTCACGGTCGACAGCAAGGGGGCGACCGCGATCGTAAATCGGCTGCGCCCGCGCATCGCCATCCCCATGCACTTCAAGACAGGCAAGGTCGGCTTCAGCCTCGCCACCATAGATGATTTCCTCCGCGGCAAGCAGCGCGTTCGCACAGTAGATGGCTCCGAACTCGAGATCACACGAGATAGCCTGCCGGAGCCGACGGAAATCGTGGTGCTGCAGCCTGCGCTCTGACCTCCGCTCCACTCCCGCGTGCGGCATGAACCAGGCTTCGAAATCCACGGCGGAGCGCCTGAAGGCGCTCCGCTCTCGAACTCCCGCGGTTCGGTCTGGTGTTCCCAGACCGCGCCGCCGGTCAAGTTGCTCGGCCTGCTAGCGGCTGGCAGGCGCGGGATCTGCCGGACGGCCGCCACACGCGACCCGGGGGCCTCGCGAGGATCATGCCCGCCCTCAGTCTGGCGCATTCACTGCCCTGGCGTCGAGTGAGCATGCCAGAGGCCGCCGCAGCATGCGGGCTAAGTGTCTCACGGTTCCATGCGCTCTTCACCCGAACCATGGGCATGAAGTTCCGCGACTTCTGTCTCAGGGCGCGCGTCTCGTTCGCAGCGCACCGCATGCTGAACACGGACAAGACGATCGCGGCGATCGCGTCTGAGGCGGGGTTCACCGACGGCAGCCATCTCAACCGCTGCTTCCTCAGATTCTACCACTGCACGCCGGCGAAATATCGCGAGCAGCACTAATGACGTTCGCCCAATGTTACGCCATTGGGCGAACGTCCCTAGGTGGCGCAAGAGCGATCCGGCGGTCTCCGCAGCACACTCTCGATCGGCGTCAGAATGCTCTCCAGCGTCTCCGCGCAGTAGCCGCATACGTCGCACCGCTTGGCGCACGAGGTCACGCGCTGGTGCCAGTCGGCCGGGAACAGGGCGTTGTCGATGATGCTGCCGCCCAGCAGGCTGCCATATCCCGGCTCCAGCAGGTCGAGCAGGTTGCCTGGGAAATGCCGAGTCACGTACGCCGCTATCACCCGATCGGGCCTACTGTGCATCCTCGTAGCCAGCTTCGCCAGCGAGAAGAATCGCTCGTAGTGGTGCAGGTCTTCGGGGCGCACCCAGGTCCCTTGAAGGAGCGCGACCCAGTTCCGCCGCTCCGCGAGGAACCGGCGACACACCAGCGTGTCGCGCGGATCGGGCGCGGCCTGGATCTCGGATTCGTGAGCCACCAGGTTATCGTGAAAGGTCTGTCCGGAGCAGAAAGCCAGGCAGCCTGAGTTGACGAGAATGCAAAGCTCTTTCGCATTCCGATCAGCCCACTCGCGCAGTTCGGCAATTCTACGAAGGTCGCGGTTGTGATCGCGCTGGACGTAGAAGCTGTCAAATAGCTCCGCGAGGTAGCTCATGCCCTGGGCGGTGCCGATCCGCATGTTGACGGAGGCGCGGAGAGTCAGGGACGGGAAGCGCTCCTTGATCGTGCCGGCAACAAATGGCGAGGTCGTGGTAACGGCGTCGAGGCCGATGCGCCCGCAGAGCCGCTCGACCAGCGATGTTACATGATGGGCAAGCTTGGGCGATGCCGCAGCCGGCCCGTAGCAGTTCGCATTCAGCAGTAAGTCGAGCCGGATCCCCAGCGCGCGTATCGCGCGCAGATCGTGCTCGAGTCTCTCTTGTGCCTCCGGGTCCGAACCATGCTCATCAATGCCGAACGGCGAACGCCCGGATGGTTCGCCCGCCCAGGCGAAGTACACCTCGTCAATGTCGCCCCGGTATTGCTCGACTATCTCAGGGAACGGCCGATCATCGTCCTCGATGACCGGGTATCCCACCGCCAGCTTCATGGCAGATCACTCGATTTCGAGTTTCCACGGCTCGCGCTTGCGAAACGGCGCCTTGAACGCGTTCGAGAGCTTGCCGGCCTTCTCGAGATGGATCATGCAGGCGCGCATGCAGCCTCTCCCGCCGCAAATGGCGGCAGGGTGGTGGAAGCTCTCTATCGTGTTCTTGATATAGCGAAGCTCTTTCTGCAGCCGATCGCCGAGATCGCCCCACGCCTTCTCCCGCTCCTCGGCAGAGCCCGACATCGCTGCGACCTGCTTGAAATGCTCCACGAGTTCTTCAGTCAGAAATGGGTTGCACTCGGGAGACCCCGCCTGCCAGCCAACCCAGCACTTCTGGGTTTCGAGCTTGCCCCATTCCAGCTCTCGTCCGGCGACCGTAACCTTCACGGTCTCGGTCGTCGAGATCGCGCCGACCGGACAGTCCCGCGCGCAGAGCATGCACCGGTCACAGAGAGCCGGGCCGGCGTAGAGCGGGTCCGGCTCGAGAGGAGCGTCGGTGAGGATGAATGCCAGGCGCTGTCGGGGGCCGAAGCGTGGAGACAGGAAGACTTTGCTATAGCCAATCTCGCCCAGGCCGCAGATGAACCCGGCGATGCGGAAGTGCAGGAAGACATCCGGCTTCGGCAGCCCCGGGCGAACCGGCCTGCCTGCATTCGTGCCAAGTCGCACGCTGGTGTTGGTGTAGATCATCGCCTCATAGCCCTGATCCTCGATGAAGGAGCCAAGCTCGCGCATCGCGATGGGCGCGTGGACGTCGTTGATGTTCGCATACCCTACCGACGG
>Ga0315287_10007736_pt1 | contig 10791 bp, 11 predicted proteins | sample YL17G11_0_MG_FD_205037 | JGI IMG/M metagenome (GOLD analysis project Ga0315287, IMG submission 205037) | Sediment microbial communities from Yellowstone Lake, YNP, Wyoming, USA - YL17G11_0 | ecosystem: Environmental > Aquatic > Freshwater > Lake > Sediment | place: USA: Wyoming | collected...
TCGGATACAATAAGAGGCGGGCTTACCGGGCCTCCATCAGCCGGCTGTCCGAGATCATGACCAGCTACCCCGACTATTCCCGCCTGTACGATATCTATTACTACCTCGGCGATTGCCATTTCATGATCAGACAGTACGACCAGGCCGTCCCGTTCTTCACCAAGGTGGTCACGGATTACCCCAGCCTGGCCCGGGCCAAAGCGGCCACGAAGCGTCTGGCGGAGATCGAGAAGCTGAAGGCCTCCTTGAAGAACAGCAAGGACAGTAAAGACAAGAAAGCCTGACCTCGGGAGGGTGTGGGAGGTTTTCTCATGAGAAAGCGAAGCGGGGGGGCTTGGCGCCCAATTTCTCTGGGAATCGCGCCGGTGCTGGGGGCCGAACTCGAGGCCCTTCTTCTTAAATCCGGTGGCTTTGAGATAAAGGCCGCCGGCCGGTTCGTCTCTTCCTTCGGAATGTCCAGGACATGGCCGCTCGAGGGTTTCGCCGGTCCCCTACATCTTCAAGGTGCCTCCCGGAAGACATGATCAAGTTCCTGAGGGTCAGGAATCTAGCCACGATCGAGGACCTCGAGATCCGCCTTGACGAGGGTTTCTCCATCCTGACCGGGGAGACGGGCGCCGGAAAATCCATCATCATCGACGCCATCCGGCTCATCCTAGGCGACAAGGGCTCGTCCGATCTCGTCCGCACGGGCCGGAAAGAAGCGTTCATCGAGGCGGTCTTCGACGTTTCCCGGCAGCCTATCGACCTGGCCGGCCTCCCGGAGCCCGAGGACGGCGAACTCCTCATCCAACGCTCGATCACCGACCAGGGGACGGGCAAGGCCTTCGTCAACGGCGTCCTCGTGCCCGTCCGCCGGCTGAGGGAACTCAGCGGCCGGCTCATCGACATCTACGGCCAGAACGACCACGTCTTCCTCCTCCACCTCGAGAACCATGTCGGCTATCTCGACGACGTTGTCGACAACCCCGGCCTCCTCAGGGACACGGCCCGATCGGCCCAGGACCTCCGGCGTCTCGTCCAGGAGAAACGCGACCTCGAATCGAGGGAGAAGGAGCGCGTGCAGAGGCTCGATTTCATCGACTACCAAGTGAATGAGATCGAGGCGGCTCGGCTCCGGCCCGGCGAGGACGAGGAGCTTCTCCGGGAACGGGAGATCCTGAAGAACGCCGAAAAGATCGCCGGCCTGGTGGACAAGGCCCTAGCCCTGGCTTACCTCAACGAGGACTCCCTCATCCCCCGGCTCGCCCGGCTCCGGTCCGTCCTCGGGGAGCTTTCCGTCTTCGACGCCGCTTTCAGCGATTTCCATCAGGGCCTCCAGGAGGCTTCCATCCTGCTCCAGGACGCCGCTGCCGCGCTCGTCCGGTTCAAGGACCGCAGGGCCGAGATCCCGGAGAACCCGGAGACGATCGAAGAGCGGCTGAGCGTCATCGAGAAGCTCAAGCGCAAGTACGGGGGGACGATCGAAGCGGTCGTCGAGCACGGCGAGGCCCTCCGGCGCGAGCGATCCTCGCTCAAGGCCGGCCGCGAGAGGCTCCAGGAGCTCGAATCCTCCATCCGATCGAAATTCGGCGAGTACTCGGATTTTGCTTCCCGCCTCGGCGCCGAGCGGGCGAGGGCGTCGGAAAAGCTCGGCCGCCTCATCGAAAAGGAGATCGCTATCCTCGGCATGAAGAAGGCCCGGTTCGAGGTCCATCTGACCGACGTCCCCCCTTCGCTCGACGATGGCGCAACGATTCGCGACCAGGGCGCCCAGGACGCCGAGTTCCTGCTCTCGCCCAACCCGGGCGAGGAGCTCCGGCCCCTGAGGAGGATCGCCTCGGGAGGCGAGCTGTCGAGGATGATGCTGGCGCTCAAGTCCGTGGGCAAGGACAAGGAGATCCACAAGACGCTCGTCTTCGACGAAATCGACGCGGGGATCGGGGGAAAGACGGCCGAGTTCATCGCCCAGAAGCTCCGCCACCTGGCCGCCCGTCACCAGGTGATCTGCATCACCCACCTGCCCCAGATTGCCTCTTCCGCCGCCCACCACTTCCACGTCGAAAAGATGGTCGAAAAGGACCGGACCTTCACGAGCGTGCGCAAGCTCAGCCGCGGGGAGCGGATCGAGGAGATCGCCCGTCTCGTCGCAGGCAGCCGGTTAACGGAGGCTTCCCGGGAGGCCGCCCGAGAGATGCTCGACGCCAATTGCGATGGAGGATGACGCCATGACCCGAGCCGACGACGCCGTCTCCCTTTTCCGCCAGGGCTTTAGCTGTTCTCAGGCGGTCGCCGCCGCTTTCGCTGGGGACTTCGGCCTCGACAGGGACACGGCGCTTCGCGTCTCCCAGCCCTTCGGCGGCGGCATCGCCCGAAGGGCGGACTGGTGCGGCGCGATCACCGGCGCTTTTCTGGCGATCGGGCTCAAACACGGCCGGACCCGGGCCGAGGACGTCGCCGCTCGGGAGCGGACCTACGCCCTCGTCCAGGAATTCATCCGCCGGTTCACGGCCCGGCACGACCATGTCCGCTGCAAGGACCTCCTCGGCTGCGACATCGGGACGCCCGAGGGACAGAAGAAAGCGGAAGAACTGAACCTCCACAAAACGCGTTGCGAGGATTACGTCCGGGACGCTATCGCGCTCCTCGAAGAGATCTTATAATACCTCCCATGAGCGACAGCCTGAACGGTCTGAAGTTCTTCGTCCGGACGTTCGGCTGCCAGATGAACGAGAACGATTCCGAGCACATCGCCGGTGTCCTCGCCGGGGCTGGGGCCGGGAGGGCGGAGGGGCCGGAAGACGCCGACATCGTCGTCGTCAACACCTGCGCCGTCCGGGAAAAATCGGAGGAAAAACTCTACTCCTATCTCGGGCGGCTGTCCAGACTGAGAAGGAAGAGGCATTTTCTTCTCGGCGTCGCCGGCTGTGTCGCCCAGGTCCGGAAGGCCGACCTTCTCAAGAAGAGACCGTTCGTGGACTTCGTCGTCGGGCCCGACAACTACCTCGACCTCCCCGCGATGGTCAAGAACGCGGCCGAAGCCCCCGCCGTCCTGACGGATTGGGGCCGGGACTGGAGGGAGATCGGGGCGGAGGCGACGGTCCGGGAGAACGGGTGGAGCGCCTTCGTCCCGGTGATGGAAGGCTGCGACAATTTCTGCGCCTACTGCATCGTCCCCTTCAGCCGCGGCCGGGAGAAGTTCAGGCCCCTCCCCAACATCCTCGAAGAGGTCCGCCGCGCGGCCGGCGCGGGCGCCCTGGAGGTCCAACTGCTGGGACAGAACGTCAATTCCTACAAGGACCCGGAGTCGGGGCTCGGATTCGCCGGGCTCCTCGATCGGGTCTGCGCCGTGCCCGGGGCCGAATGGGTCCGCTTCATCACCTCCCACCCGAAAAGCTTCGGCTCCGGGATCATCGAAGCCATGGCCCGGAACCCCAAGGTCTGCCGGAGCCTGCACCTTCCCCTCCAATCCGGCTCTTCCCGCGTCCTCGAGCGGATGAACCGGGGATACGCCCGGGAGGACTATCTCGCCCTGGTCGGCCGCATCAAGGAGGGCCTGCCGGGCATCCTCCTCAGCACGGACATTATCGTCGGTTTCCCGGGCGAGACGGAAGAGGATTCCGAAGCGACCTGCGGCCTTCTCCGTGAGATCCGATTCGCCAACGTCTTTTCCTTCCGCTACTCGCCGCGCCCCCTGACCGAGGCGGCCCGCATCCCCGAAGACGTCCCCCTCGAGGTCAAGAGGCGGCGTCTCGTCGCCCTCCAGCAGCTCCAGAAGACGATCCAGGTCGAGCTCAACGAGTCGTCCGTCGGCCGGGACGTCCGCGTGCTCTGCACGGGGCCGAGCGTCAAGGGCGGCGGCCGCTACGCCGGACGGACGGAAGGCAACCAGGTCGTCAACTTCGAGGCCGCCACGGACCCGACCGGGCGCTTCGTCACCGTCCGCGTCACCGGCTCCGGCCCCTACAGCCTCCACGGAACGGGAAGCGGATCCTGAGGAGCGACCATCAGAAGTGCGGCGGTACTTGTCCCCTTCCTCTAGTCCTTCCCCCAAAAGGAAATCGCCCCGAAGTGCCCGCTCCGAAAGCCTGCCAGCCAAAACTCGCGGCGCAATGGCCGGTCTTGACGCCACCCGAGCTGTGACGGGAACCATCCAGAGACCCCGTAGCGGAGGGGGACCCATCGCTTGCGATGGGGGAACCGCCGGGACTGGTTCCCGGGGGTCCGGGGGAAATGGATGGTTCCCGTTGCAGCCTAAAAGGATGGTGTCACGCGGCCTCGCTCGCCGCTCCGGCACGCGTTGCACTTTGGAATGATTTCCGATATAATCACTCATCCCATGGATTCGCTCCGTCGGGAATTGAGAACAACGGATGAAAGTCAACGTCTGGAATACGATCCTACAGCTCAGTAAAGAGCGATCCGTCGAGCCGCGTCTCATCATCCAGGCGATCGAAGAATCCCTCCGGGTCGCTTGCTCTAAGTTCTTCTCCCAGAAGGAGAATGTCCAGGTCTTGTTCAAGCCCGAGAAGGGGGAACTCCGTGTTTTCACCGTAAAGCGAGTGACGGAGAGCCCCAAGAATACCGCCGAGGAGATCTCCCTCGACGAGGCCCGAGCCATCCGCCCCGACGCAAAGGACGGCGAAACGGTCGAGGTCGACCTGCCGTCCGATACACTGGGCCGCATCTCCGCCCAGGCCGCGAAACAGGTCATCTTCCAGAAGGTCCGCGACGCCGAACAGGAGAAAATCTACGGCGATTTCGCCCCCAGGATCGGCGAGATCGTCACCGGGGTCGTCCGCAGGGTCGAAGACAACGTCATCGTCCTCGAGGTCAACAGGATCGAGGTCTCATTCCCCCTGCGCGAGACGCTCCCCAACGAGGAGCACCGGCGGGGAGACCTGGTCAAGGCCGTCATCGTCCAGGTCCTCAAAGGCTACCAAGGGCCCCAGATCATCGTCTCGCGGGCGAGCCCGCGATTCCTGGCCCGGCTCCTCGAAACCGAGATTCCGGAGATCGCCAGCGGGGCGATCGAGATCAAAGACATCGTCCGCCAGCCCGGAGATAGGGCCAAGGTCGTTGTGGCCAGCCTCGAACGCGACATCGACCCCATCGGCGCCTGCATTGGCGTCAAAGGGAACAGGATTCTGGCCATCTCCAAGGAACTCCAGGGCGAAAAGATCGATATCATCAAGTGGTCGCCCGACCTCGTCAGCTACGCCAAGGCCGCCCTCAGCCCGGCCAAGGTCGACCGGCTCCAGGTCGTGAGCCAGACGGAGAAGGTCATGCTGGCCATCGTCCCCCAGGACCAGCTCTCGCTGGCCATCGGCAAGAAGGGGATCAACGTCAAGCTGGCCTCCCGGCTCGTCGGCTGGAAAATTTCAATCAAGCAAGAAGACGCGAATGAGTGAACCAACCAAGAAACCCGCCGTGAAGAAAGCACCCAAAGAGGCCCCCGCCAAGCCGGCCGCGCTTGCGCCCGCCGTCCACAAGCCGGTTGCGCACAAGCCGGTGGCCCCCGCCCCTATTCCCCCTAAGCCCGCACCCCCCAAGCCGCAGCCTCCGAAGCCGGTAGCGCCGCCTGCGCCTTCCGTTCCGAAGCTGGAGTCCCCGCGGCCGACGCCTCACAAGCCGGTGGCCCCCGCTCCTGTTCCCCCTAAGCCCGCTGCCCCCAAGCCGGCGCTGCCTCAGCCGGCGCCCCTCAGGCCGACGGTCCCTCCGGCCGCGGCGCCCACGCCCGCTATCCCCGTCAGACCGACTCCTCCCCCGCCGCCTCCCCCGCCGCCTCCCGCGCCGCTCAAGCCGCGGCACAAGGTCGAGTTCCGGGAGGGCTGGCTTCTCAAGGAGGCCGCCGGGGCGATGAAGGTCAGACCCAAGGACCTTTTAGACAAACTCGCCGCCAAGGGCATCAGGGCCGACCTCGATGAGTTCGTCGACGCCGAGCTCGCCGCGGCCATCACCAAGGCCACGAACTTCGACGCCGAGTTCATCACCCTCGACCAAGCCATGCGCCGGAAGGCCGAGGGCCGGACGGCCGAGCTCGCGCCGAGGTCACCCGTCGTCACCATCATGGGCCACGTCGACCACGGCAAGACGACCCTCCTCGACGCCATCCGCTCCTCTCACCTCGTCGAAAAAGAGTCCGGCGGCATCACCCAGCACATCGGCGCCTACCGCGTCGCCGCCAGGAACCGCACCATCACCTTCATCGACACGCCGGGTCACGAGGCCTTCACTCAGCTCAGAGCCCGCGGCGCCAAGGCCACGGACATCGTCATCCTGGTCGTCGCCGCCGACGACGGCGTCATGCCCCAGACGAAAGAGGCCATCGACCACGCCAAGGCGGCCAACGTACCGATCATCGTGGCCATCAACAAGATCGACAAGCCCGACGCGAACGTCGAACGCGTCAAGCAGCAGCTCTCGAAAGAGAACCTCCTCGTCGAGGACTGGGGCGGCAAGACGATCAGCGTCGAGGTCTCGGCCCGGGAGAAGAAGAACGTCGGCGACCTTCTCGAGATGATCCTCCTCCTCAGCGACATCCTCGAGATCAAGGCCAACCCCAAGGTCCCCGCGCAGGGCGTTGTCCTCGAGGCCCGCCTCGACAGCCAGAAAGGGCCCATCGCCACCGTCATCGTTCAGCAGGGGACCCTCCATCAAGGTCAAGCCTTCGTCTCGGGCCTGTCCATGGGCAAAGTCCGGGCCATGTTCGACGAGCATGGCAAGGTCCTCAAAAGCGCCGGGCCGTCCATGCCCGTCGAGATCATGGGCTTTTCGGAAGTCCCCGTCGCCGGCGATTACTTCCAGGTCATGGACGATCCCACGGCGGCCAAACACGTCGTCGCGTTCAGGAGATCCCGGGTCAAGGGAAAGGAATCTTCCCGAGACAGCGGCGTCACCCTCGACGAGATGTTCAAGAAGATCGAAGGCGGTCAGGCCAAGGAGCTGGCCCTCGTCCTCAAGGCCGACGTCCAGGGCTCGATCGAGGTCCTGACGGACGTCGTCTTGCCCCTCAGCACGGACAAGGTCAAGATCAAGATCATCCACGCCGCCACCGGCAACGTTACCGAGACCGACGTCCTCCTGGCCTCGGCATCCGAGGCCATCGTCATTGGCTACAACGTCAAACCGAACCCCAAGATCCTCGACCTGGCCAAGAAGGAAGGCGTCGAGATCCGGACGTACAAGATCATCTACCAGGTCGCGGATGATATCAAAAAGGCCGTCATCGGCCTGCTCGACCCGATCATCAAGGAAACCTTCCAAGGCCGGGCCGAGGTCCGGAAGATCTTCCAGATCCCCAAGATCGGGACGATCGCCGGCTGCTACGTCCAGGACGGTCGGATCACGCGAAACGCCGAGGCCCGCGTCCTCCGCGGCCGCGAGGTCATCCACCAAGGAAGGATCTCCTCCCTTAAGCATCTCAAAGAGAACGTCACCGAGGTCAAGAAGGACTACGAGTGCGGCATCGGCGTCGGCGGCTTCAACGATTTCCAGCCGAGCGACACGATCGAGGCGTTCATCCGGGAAAAAGTCAAGGCCGTCTAACGGCGCGGGAGGGTTCCGATGGTCGTCGGCGTCCTGACTCTCGATCTTTTTTTCCCTTACGCCCATTCCCTCAAGGACAAACGGCGCATCCTCCACGGCTTCAAGGACAGGGTCCGAAAGCGCTACAACGTCGCCCTGGCCGAGGTCGACTACCAGGACAAGTGGCAGCGGGCCTTGCTCGGGATCGTCAGCCTCAACAGCCAGCAGACGATCGTCGAGGAGGTCCTCGGCCACATCCTGTCCGACGCCCGAAACCTTCAGGAGGCGGAGGTCGCCGGTCAGGAGATCCGTTATGTCTGAAAAGGGCATCCGGCCGCGTCGCGTGGCCGAGCTCGTCCAGGCAGAGCTTAGCCGCCTCCTCATCAGCGAATTCCAGGATCCTTCTTCGGGGCTCCTGACCGTCACCCGTGTGGAGATGACCCCGGACCTCCATTCGGCCAGGGTCTGTCTCAGCGTTTTCGGTACGGCCGACCCTCGGGACCTCCTTGCCCGCATCGAGAAGAGCAAAGGGCACCTCCGGCGGACGCTTGCCTCCCGGGTCAAGTTGAAGTATAATCCCGACCTATTTTTCGCCTTGGATCCGGGCCCCGAGCACCAGGAGAGGATCGACAGGCTGATCGAAGAGACAAAGAAGCATGGCCACTGAACCCCGGGAACAGATCGCGGCCAGGATCAAGGCGTCGCGGACGATCGCCGTGACCTCCCACCTCCGGCCGGACGGCGACTCCCTCTCGACGGCCATGGCCCTCAGCCTGATGGGAAGCCTCCTGGGCAAGGATGTCGCCATCGTCAACCATGACCCAACACCCCTGCCCTTCTCCGGCTTCCCCGAGCTCGCCGGGATCCGCGTCGGCCAGATCCAGGCGGCGGACTTCGACACGGTCATCCTCCTCGAGTGCGCCGACGTCTCCCGCTCCGGGCAGGAAGGCCTCTCCGGAGCCTACAAGATCAACATCGACCACCACTATTCGAACACACCTTATGCCGACATCAACTGGATCGACCCCGAGGCCCCGGCCGTAGGGGAGATGGTTCTCGACCTGAGCCGTTTCTTGGGCATCACCTTGACCCCCGAGATCGCGGAGCACCTCTACTGCGCCATCGTCTCCGACACCGGCTCGTTCCAGTTTTCCAACACGACGCCCCGCGCCCTCGCGGCCGCGACCGAGCTCGCCCGTCTCGGCGCCAGCCCCATCCGCGTCACGGAGAGGCTCTACAACAACAACCGGCCGGAGAAGATCCAGCTCCTCGGCCGCGTCCTCTCCACCCTGGCCATGAACGGCAGGGGCACGATCGCCGTCATCAGCATGTTCCGGCGCGATACCGAGTCCCTCCACCTCAAGGAGATCGACACCGAAGACATGACGACCCTGACCCGCACCATCAAGGGCGTCAAAATGGTCATGTTCTTCAAGGAGATGGGCCATGAGACCTTCCGGGTCAGCCTGAGGTCGAAGGGCAGCGCCAACGCGGCCCGGGTGGCCGAGCATTTCGGCGGCGGCGGGCACATCCACGCCTCCGGCTTCACCGTCTACGGCCCTTATGAGCGTCTCATCCGGGAGGTCCCGGCGATCGTCGAAACTCTCCTCGACGGGGCATCGCAGGGCCCTTCCGGCCCGTCGGACTGACCGCCCCGGACGACCCGGAATGCCCATCGACGGCCTTCTCGTCATCGACAAGCCCGCCGGACTCACCTCGCACGACGTCGTGGCTAGGATTCGCCAGCTCCTTGGGGTGCGGCGGGTCGGCCACGGCGGGACGCTCGACCCGGACGCCACGGGCATCCTCCTCGTCGCCGTCGGCCAGGCGACGCGGTTTTTCCCCTACCTCTCCAAGGAAAACAAGGTCTACGAAGGCGCAATCCGGCTCGGCTTCGCGACGGACACCTATGACGCCTCCGGGCATCCGTCCACGGAGGAATCGCGCGACTTCCCCGGCCGCGAAGACCTGGCCTCGGCCATGAAGGGCTTCGAGGGGACGATCCACCAGACGCCACCGCCCTATTCGGCCAAAAAAATCGGCGGAAAGCCGGCTTACAAACTGGCCCGGGCCCACAAGGAATTCACCCTGAAACCGTCCGTCGTGATGGTCGAGTGGTTCAGGCTTCGCGATTACCGGCCGCCTCTCGCCGTCTTCGAAACGAAATGTTCGGCCGGGACTTACGTTAGGTCGCTCGCCCACGACCTCGGTCAACGCCTGGGCTGCGGTGCCCATCTCGACGCCCTCCGGCGCACGTCCGTCGGCCCCTACGCTCTGGGCGACGCGGTGCCCCTCGCCGCGTTGGAAGGGGCGAGAGGAAAAGACGAGGCTGCGGCGCTCATCCTGCCTCTCGAGCGGCTCCTGCCCGGAGTGCCCGCTGTGGCCGTCCTCCCGGAGGCGGAAATGCGTATCCGCAACGGCGCTACCCTCGGGCCGGCTCATCTCGGCCCCCCTCTCCCGGACGCTCCCTTTTTCCCCCGAGAAGCGTGCGTCCTGCGGCTGTTCGGGGAGTCTGGCAAGCTCCTCGCCCTGGCCCGGCCTTCCCCTGACGGTGAGAGTCTCCACCCCTTCCTCGTCATTTCCTGATTACGGATCGCCGGGCCGCCTTCAAAATGCCGGAAAACGGCGAATCATCTTGAATTTTGGCCGGGGGTAATGTATTGTATTGTGGTTATGCGCCTGAACAAGAACCAGATCGAGCATCTTGGGTCGGTGATCCTGCGCACTCTGACCAAGGAAGGCAAGATCATCTTCGAGGACAGGGCCCGTCTGCTCGAAGAGCTGACCAACCTGCTCGTCGAGGAGTTCCAGAAGGAGGATCGCCTCGACCAGGAGGTCCGCGAACTGCTCAGCAAGCACATCGAGAAGATCCGCAAGGATAACATCGAATACCAGCAGATGTTCAAGCTGATCAAGTCCAAGCTGGCCCGGGAAAAGGGGATCGTCCTGTGAGCAACAGACTGTCGCGGGAAAAGATCAACTACCTGTCCCGCCAGATCCTCAACGTCCTCGAGAAGGTCGACCAGGTCGATTTCCTGGACGACCCGAACGAGATCCGTCTGGTCATTGTCAAGTCCATCGAAGAGGAAATGAAGCTCTACGAGTCCCTCGACAAGAAGGCCATCGACAAGATCCAGTCCCAGAAGAAGGCCATCGAGGAGGGCAGCCGGGAGTACGAGATCCTCTACCGGAAGTACTACAACGACGAGCTGGCCAAGCTCGGCAAGCTCAGCGACTGAAACCCGGCGAACCGGGGAGCGATCTTGGGGACATGTCCCCCTGGCA
>Ga0315287_10007738_pt1 | contig 10791 bp, 12 predicted proteins | sample YL17G11_0_MG_FD_205037 | JGI IMG/M metagenome (GOLD analysis project Ga0315287, IMG submission 205037) | Sediment microbial communities from Yellowstone Lake, YNP, Wyoming, USA - YL17G11_0 | ecosystem: Environmental > Aquatic > Freshwater > Lake > Sediment | place: USA: Wyoming | collected...
TGAATTTCCACCCTTGCGAGGCCTTCGAGCACGAGATTGCGGATCTCGTCGATGGGCTGCTGTCCGCAGCGGATACCGGCCGCGTGCGGTCGCACCTAGCGGCCTGCGGAGCCTGCCGGTCCTGGCAGGCGCAGTACGCGGCCGTCCACGATCAACTGGCAAGCGCACTCCCGAAACCGGGCTTGTCGGCCGGGTTCGATGCGGCGCTCAATGCGCGCATCCAGGAACTCAAGACCGCCAATGGCCGCGAGTCGCGGCGGGTGGCTGCCGATCAGGAGCACGATGAGCTGCTCGTCAGCCTGCGCCAGCAGACGGGCCGCCGGGCCGTGCTGGGCGCACTTGCGACAGGCTCGGTCGTTGCCTTCGGACTGCTCGCCCTGCAGCGCGTCGTGCTGCAGGATGCCGCCGTTCACGCCGCGCTCCAGGGTGGCGAACGCTTGACCATCGCGTGCGGAGCCATCGGCGCGGCGATCGCGGCAGCCGTGATCGTATGGACGCTTTCGCGCAGCGCGATGGTCACGCCACGTTTCGTGCGCTGGTAGCGTAACGCGGCTACGCCAACCGCGTCGGCCGGATCTTCGTCCCCGCCTTCGCGAGCGCACGATCGAAGGTAACGAACACGGCGTCTTCTGGCGCACGAACCAGGTGCAGTGCGTCCGCGAGTTCCAATCCCGCTTTGGCAGCATCCAGCGCACGTACTACTGTTGTCGCGTCCTCGACCTGCACGTTCGGCAGGCCCAGCAGTCCGCGCAGCGCATCCGCCGCCTCTGCCGAGGCCAGCCCATACACCGACTCGAGGACCCAAGCGGATTCGAGCAGTACCGTCACTCCGATCCAGATCTCATCCGTCTCGAACAGCCGCCGCGCTTGCGCGGCCTGCCGCTGATCGTCATTGACCAGCAGTCTTACTACGACGTTGGTGTCGACGGCTAGCATGGCAGGCTATCGGTTCACCGCGCGACGGAAGCGCCTGGCAACGGCACTCCGGATGCCCTCATCCATGTCGCTGACCGTCTTCGCCTTGCCCCGATGCTGGACCGAGCCAAACACCGCATCGAGTTCCGTCCGCGGGAATGGCGCCCGCGCCCGGAGACGCACGCCGTCCGCCGTTGACTCCACGACGAACTCCGTGCCGGGAGACCAGCCATGCGCGTCACGCACCGACTTCGGCAGCACGACCTGGCCCTTCGACGACAGCTTGGTGGTTTCCATCTGCAGATGGTAAGACGCCGTAAGACGATCGTCAAGAAACTGGGCATTGCGCACGGCCCAGGTCGGATCTAGCGATCTTTCCGAATGTTAAAAATCCGCAGGATGTAGATGTCCGAGCCGGCGATTTCGTAACGCAATTCGTAGCTCTGGACGAGCACCCGGCGCACCTCGCGCTGCCCAAAGCCCGCAACCCGTTCTCCGAGCCGCGGCTGAATCGGGATGCGTCGGACCCTGCCGACCACCGCCCGCACCGAGCGCGCGGCCGCCACCGGGCTCACCGGCTCCAGGAATTCGTGAATCCGTCGCAGATCGGCGTAGGCCGCCCGCGCCCAGCGCAGCGCCACGGCTTTCAGCCTGCGCGCTTTACGCGCGCCTTCGGTTTCCTCGTCCGCCCAAGGCTAGCGACCCACGCCTCCACCTCCGTGTGCTCGACGACTCGACCGGCATCCACGTCCCTGAGTGCCGCGACCGTCTCGCTCCGCCGCTCCTCGGCGAGACTGACATAGGCTTCGACCGCTTCCTTGACCAGCCACCCGCGCGGCCGATCAAGTTGATCCGCGAGCCCGTCCAGTTTCCTGGCCAGATCAACCGGCAAATGCGCCGTCACAACCCGGGTACTCATTGTTCCAATCACTCTGAATCAAGTTGACTAACAGCATACCCGCGGCCCAGCCAGCCAGCAAGATTCCCGCCCGGCGCGGCCGTCAGAGAAATCGTTCGACCAGCGCATGCACGTTGATGGAGGCTCGGAATCGGGTGCAGATCAGGAACGTGCCCAACATCTTGCGATGCAGGAACATCGTCTCGGGCGGCGGCGATCGCAGGCCCTGCCCCAGCAGGACTTTGAGGCTCTGGTCGCGTGCGCGCACGAAGAGACCCGAAGCGGCGAAGTCGTATGACCCACGGTGCGCCAGCGGTTCGCAGACCAGCTGGATGATGTCCACCGCATTGCGGATCATGGGTTCCGGGTCGTCCGGGCGCGCATACCCGATCTCGAAAGCCGCTTCGCGGATGACGTCCTGGTCCCCGGCGACCACACCCCGGCACGCGCGCCGGTAAGCGTCCACGAACGCTTCCCGGTACTCGCCCACCGACCCCAGATCGAGAGCCGCGAGCTGCTGCGTCGCCGGCAGGTAGAGGTAATTGGCCGGGTTGGGATCGGTCTGCATGAAGCGGAACTCGAACAGCTCGTGGAACAGCAGCTCGTACAGCTGGCGGGCCACGGCATTGCGCCGCGGCTGCGGCACCGCCTCGCTGGCCAGCACCTCGAGAGGCTCTCCCTCGATCCACTGCATGGCGAGGATGTGGCGCGTGGTGAGGCTGCGGTCCACATGCGGCACGACGATCCCCGGCATGTTCGCCACGAGCCGCCGGTAGCGCTCCAGCGAGCGGGCCTCGGACTCGTAGTCAGTCTCGAGCCTGAGCTGGCGTTTCGCCTCCGTGGCCAGCGCCGGGATATCCAGTTTCTCCGCCAGGAAGTCCAGCCGCCCCAGCAGGCCCGCCAGATTGTCGATGTCGCTGTCCACGCTGCGCGCGACGCCCGGATACTGGATCTTGAGCGCCAATTCCTGGCCACCGTGCTTGCGGGCGCGGTGCACCTGGCCGATTGAGGCGGCCGCAACCGGCTCGAAGTCGAAGCGCGCGAACTTTCGCTGCCAGCCCTTGCCGAATTCCCGGCCGAGAACGCGCCGGAGCTGGGTGTCGGGCATCGCATAGCCCTGCGCGTGCAGCATCGAGAGCGCGTTGCGAAACGCCTCCGGGACGATCTCATCGCTCTGCAACGACAGGATCTGCCCCAGCTTCATCGCCGGGCCGCGCAAGGCAGCCAGGCGGCGCGCGAGAAGGTCGGCGTTGCCCGGCGTGAGCAGCGCCGCCGCCAGATCCGGCTTGCGGCCAGCGGACACCTGTCGCACCGTACCGAGCGCCGCCGACAGGGCCAGCTCGCCGCTCAGCAGACCGAAACGCAGCATCCGCCCCACACGGGAGGCGGGGACGGCACTGCGCTTACGACGGGGTGGAGTGACCATCATCGAATACCAGCTTCCGCTCAGGCCAGCGCAGCGCGCGATCGCCCCTGCTGTCCCGCAACCTCACTTCGCAACGCCGCCCTGCCCAACCAAACTCCGATGTGCTGCGCCGGTTGAAATGGGCGAAACGAAAGCCTACAAGGGCGGGAAAGGCAGCTCGACGTAAGCACCCGGCGTGATCGCCGCGACTGCTTGCGCTACGTAAGCGGTGTGCTGGCGGATAAGGCGCCAATCGGTGGTCAGCAACACCACGATGGCAAGACGACGATCCGTCAGATTCTGCTGATAGCGAAGGCTCCTGTCCGTGGTAACGATCGCCGCGAACCCCTCGGTCTCCGCCGCACTCAGCAGCTCGCCGTTCTGCAACGCTTGCCATCCGCGTTCAAATGCGGTGACGATTTCGTGATCGTGCAGCGAATGGCGCAGAGGGGCCGGCGTTCCCTGGTCGAACAGAATCTTCACACGACCCCGTTACGCCGCCTCGAGACTGCGCTGCGCGTATTCGAGAACAGCATCCACCTGCTCGCGCGCGACGCCCGGGAACCACTCCAGAAACTCCTGGACCGTCGCACCACCTTCGATGTTCTCGAAGAGCGCCTTCACCGGGACGCGCGTATTCTTGAACAGCCAGGCGCCACTGACTTTTCCGGGAATCCGCTCCACGGCGGAACACTGTGACCAATCGATCATGTGCGTAAAGTGGTGAACTTTCGTCCAGAAAGCAAGGGTATCGTCAATCCGTCCGCCAATTCCTGAACCTGGGGGCTGGCGAGCAAAGGCCAGGAATCTGTTAAGGCCTGCGCCAGGATCGCGGCTCAGAGGCGCGAACGCACCGTCCATCCCAATCCAGCCACCCCGCCCAACCCGATCGAAGCACGCCTTCAATTGGCGCGGGAGCGGCCGCGAGGCAGCATCTGCTCCGGCTAGCTGCTCGCTACGGGTCTGAACAGCGACTTCGCCGTCCGCCCCACCATGCGGCACACCACCGCATCGAACGCACCGCCGACCACGCCGCCCACCACCGGAATCACCTTCGGGAACTGCGCGACGCCGCGACTCCCGGCCCTGGTCAGTAACTTGAAACCGATCCGCTTGTTGATCTCGACGAGTGCGCGACCCGGCACCAGCTTCATCCCTTGATGGGGGAGCTTGCCACCCAGATCGATACCGAGGTCCTTCATCGCATCCTTCGCGACATCCCCGGCGAGGCTCAGCAGGATCATCGTCCGCACACGTTCCTCACTGAGATCGTGCCCATAGATCCGCGCGATCGCGCCGGCCATGCGCGCCTGGATCAGCCACGACGCCACCAGCGCGGACGGGATCCCGATCGACAGCGTGATCACGCCACCCAGACCGGTGATGAATCCGGTGGTGAAATTCTTGCTCATCTCCCACTTGACCAACCTATCGACGCGCTCGTCGTCGGTCGCGTAGCCCTGGTCGATCAGGTACTCGTCAGCGAGATCGCGTGCGCTCGACAACGGTCCCGCACCGCCCAGCCCTTTCTCGAGCAGGTACTTCACGAGCCTGGTCGCCGACGCGTCGGTCGCAATGCGTTGTGTCATTTCGATTCAGACCCCTGCCAAACCACTCTACGGCGGCCGCCGGCCGCGAGGCGGCACCGCAGCCGTCTCCATCCCCTCCATCGCCTCAGAACTCGTCCTTGCCGGTCAGTTCCTTCTCCATCCGGTCCGCGCTTAGCGTGACCGCCTCGATCACCTCTTGAATCGTTGCGGCAGCGGCGTCCGCGGCGATCGGGGACGAAAACACGACGAGGAATTCGTCCTGCCCCTGGCTCACCTGCCATGCGCCGAGGACCATGCGGACGTTCTCCGCAAGGAGGTGATTGGCCAGGTTCGCGGATGGCGCGCCCTTGCCGCGGTAAGCGACCGACCACACGTCCCGAACCTCGAGCTGTGCGATCTTCGCCGTAGTCGAAGCGATCCACACCCGCTGGCTGCGGCCATCGGCGACGTTGTAATCCAGTCGAAAGTCACCGTCGTCAATGCTGTAACCAAGCTTCGCTGCCTTGAGGGCCGCTTCGACGCGCGGGTCCATCGCCGCCGGATTGACCTGTGCACTGGCGTCGGACAACAAACCGCCGAGTACGGCCATGGCTGAAGTCAGCAGGAATTTCCGCACCGCACAGTCCTCCTCTCACTCCCGATCCGTTCCCTGCCAACATCTGGCCGGGCAGCCGCTCAGGTCGCCGGCACGCGCTCGAGGCGCGCCGGGACGTGTTTGTGCCACGGCGTGCCGGCCAGGAAATCCCGCTGCGCGATGTCCGTGAGCTCGTTCGGCGCCACGCCGGCCCGCGCCACGCTGCCGTCGGCGGCCCGGTAATCGAGGCCCTGACCGTTCGGCAGGGAAATGTGGCCTGGCTGCATGTCCGCCGTCACCTCGGCTAGCACCTCCGCAGTACCGCGGCGCGTACTGAGCCGCAGACGGTCGCCACTCGCGCAACCAAGCGCCGCCGCATCCGCCGGGCTCAGCCGCAACGTGCCGAACGCGCCTTTGCGATGCCAACCCGCGTCCCGCACCAGCGTGTTGCTGGTCTCGCTGCGGCGTTCTCCAGCCGACAGCACGAACGGATACTCCGCGTCACGCGGCAGCGTCTCACGATCGATGCGCTCGAGTTCCGGCATCAGCTCGGCGAGGTACAGATTGATGCGGTGTTCTGGCAAGCCGATCGCCTGCCAGCTCTCGGCGTAATCGCTGACCGCAAAGATGAGCCCCGACGCGCTCGACAGGATCGCATCGAACAGCCGATTGCCTGCGAGAATCGCGGGTCCGCCGAAGCCGGCGCGGGCCGCCGCGGTAGCCTGGCTGCGCACGTACAACTGTGCGACGCCCCACAACGATGCGGCCGTTGCCATTCCCGCCGGCAGCGTCGGCCCGAGCGTCCGATAGAGGACGACCGAGGCGTAGCGCGCGACTCTCGGATTGCGCGCCGACACCCAGGCGAACGCCAGTGAAAAGGGCAGCCGCCCGAGACGCGCCGCGCGCCGCAACGGCGCGTAGTCCCGCTCGGAGAGCTCGCCGAGCGCCTCGATCAGCCGCGCGTGGATCTCCGCCTCCGTGAGCGTCCCCGGCAGGGGCGGGAACAGCGGCTGGCGCAGCTGAAAGCCGTTGCGCGGAAACTCGAGATTGAAGAACGTTGCTTCCGCCTTCTCGAACTGGCTGCTCGCCGGCAGCACGTAGTCCGCCTCACGTGCGGTCTCGGTCATGGCCACGTCCACCACCACGGAGAGCTCGAGCGCCCGCAGCGTCTGCCGCATGCGCTGGCTGTCCGCCAGCGAATGCACCGGATTCGCGCACTCGATCCACATGGCTCGATAGCGCTTCGGGTGATCGGTCAGGATCTCCTCGGGGATCACGTTGCAGGGGATCAGCCCGATGATGATCTTCGCACCGACCACGGGACTGCGCCGCTCGCCCGGCGAGGCACCGCGACCGCCGCGCCCCCCACGGGTTGCGCCTTCACCCTTGCTCAGCCTGACCAGCGAGAGCAACGGCACGAAAGCGTTGTTCGTGCCCTCGCGACCGTAGTTGCCCGTCAGCAGCCACGCGAGCCGCTGCAGGTAGCTGTTCAGCGTGGAGTGCACGTTCATCTGCACACCCAGGTCTTCCATGACGGAGACGCTCTTCGCTCGCGCAATGCGGCGCGCCGCTCGGCGCAGCAGGTCCTCGTCGACGCCACAAAGCGACGCGTAGCGGGCGACATCGATGCGACGCAGCACCGGATCCAGCTTCTCAAAGCCGCTCGTGTGCTCGGCGAGCCAGGCATTCGCCACCAGATCCTCCTGCACGAGGATCGCCGCCAGGGCGGCGAGGCACCACGCATCCGTACCGGGCCGCGTCGCGAGATGGAAGTCGGCGAGCTCCGCGGTCTCGCTGCGGCGCGGATCGATCACGATCAGGCTGCGTTGCGGGTCGTTGCGGATTTCGCGCAGCACCACACGCGTGCGGGCGATGCCGTGCGAGTGCCAGGGGTTCTTGCCGACGAATACTGCAACCTCGCAGTGCTCGAAGTCGCCGTGCGCGCCCGTGCCGAGCATCTTGCCGCCTACCCAGAACTCGCCCGTCTTCTCCTGGGCGAGCGCGTTCGAGCGGTACCGGATGCCGAGCGCCTTCTGCGTGCTGTCCGCGTAGGTGCCACCGAGATGACTGCCCTGGTTGGCGCCGCCGTAATAGAGGATGCTCTCGCCGCCGTGGCGGGCCTTGATCGCACTCAATCGCTGCGCGATCTCGCGGATTGCCGTCTCCCAGTCGATCGCCTCAAAGGTCCCGTCCGCGCGCCGGCGAATCGGCGAGGTCAGACGGTCCGCGCCGTTCTGGTAGTAGTCGAGGCGCTGCGATTTCTCGCAGACATAGCCTCTCGAAATCGGATGCGCATCGTCACCGCGGATCTTGGTGATCCGCCGACCCTCGGTCCTTACTTCGAGTCCGCAGTTGAGCGCGCAAATGATACACGCGGTTTTCTGCCAGGGTCCTGTTGCATCGGGCGACATGGTTCGACTCCGGGGCGACGGTGCCAAGAATACCGCGACCGGGCCGTCGAGGTCCGCAACCTCTACGTCAGTATTTCGAACGCAGCGCGGTGACGTGTCGTCAGTGTGACGGGGGGCTCGCCTGAACGTTCGAGCGTCACTTCGCACGCGGCAAGCTTGCTGTTGAGGCAAGTGTGAGTGCCGCCTGGCGGGTTGTAATACGTGAGCGACACGAAATCCTCCGGCGCCGCATGAATTCGACCATGGATGCGAACGCCTGGCTGCGCACTGTCGAAGTGCCAGCCGAAATCCTTCCATGCACCCTTCGCCCGGAACAGCTGCAGCCAGGAGTTAAGCCGGTAGTCGTGTCCACCGAATCGCAGGCAGACGATCGTCATCGGCGGCGTCCACAACGGTCCCGCCTTGACCCTCGCCGTCACACATTCTAGGAACGCCTCCGGTGCGTCGTCGAAGCCGGCGACCTGTCCCCAGGCATACGTGTCCGTGTGCTTGCTGCCCCAGTTGTGGTTCTCACTGCCGATCCAGCCATCGATGGCGATGGATTCGCCGTCCACTTCGAGCGCCCCGTCGAACACGACTCGCGGACGCGTGCAGAGCGCCTTCGCCTTCGGCAATCGCGCTTCGTACGTCCGCTCTGGCAGGAAGATCATGGGCGTCCCGCCGTCCCGGTACGTAAGCGTCCATCCAATGCAATGGGCGCCGCTGGCATTGCCGCGAAGTTCGCTGGCCTTGAGCGTCGCGCCGCCGATCCGCACGTCAAGCCCACGCGGCGCAAAGTGACAGTCGCTGATCGGAATCTCGGACTTGGCGGCCCGGATCAGCCGCCGTTCGCCGTCAAAATGGATCGCCCAGAGTTCCCCGATGGCGTCCTGCGGTCGGCTCTGCGGCACGAATATCGTGTAGCGGATCCAGAACGCGACATTGCGCGTTGGATGGTTGGCGCGCAGGAACCAGCTCTCGTAGTGGCCGCGCAACTGGCCCTGGCGGTAGCGCGCGCCCTGCCAGTATGAAAGATCGTGCCGAGTGGCTTCGCCCGTCGTCATCGTCCCCTCAGCGGCGGTGGTCCCGCCGGACCCGCGCAGGGCGGGCTGTGCCGGTCAGACGCGACGTGTCCAGCCGAAGCGATCCGCCGCCTCGCCCGTCTGGATCGCGACCAGCGCCGCACGCAGCCGCTGCGTGACTGGACCCACCTCGCCGCTACCGACGCGGTATTCCTTTCCGCCGTGCACCAGCGTGCCGACGCCCGCCAGCACGGCGGCCGTGCCCGAGAGAGCCGCCTCGCCGGTGTTCACCCACTCGAGCATCTCGGCCACGGTAAAGACGCGCTCCTCGATTTTGAAGCCCTGGTCCCGCGCCATCGTCAGCAGCGAGTCGCGCGTGACGCCGTGCAGGAACGTCGAATCGAGGCTGCGGGTGAGGATGTGCCCCTCGCGGATCAGCAGGAAATTGGCCGCGCCGGTTTCCTGCACCGAGCCGCCCGGGCAGAACAGCACCTGGTCGACCTTGTACTTGTCGCGAGCAGCCAGCGTCGGTCCCATCGCCGCAGCGTAGTTGCCGCCGGTCTTGACCACTCCCAGGTGCTCCGCCGTGCGATGGCACTGGTCCTCGACGTAGATGCGCAGCGGCTTCATGCCGCCGGCGAAGTAATCCCACACCGGGCTCGTCAGCACGATCAACGTCGCTTCGTTCGACGGCTGCGACGCCGCCCCGATGTTAGGCATCGTGCCGAAGAGGATCGGCCGCAGATAGAGCGCGCCCGGAGGCTCCGGCACCTGCGCGCGAACGCGATCGATCGCCGTGAGAACCATGCGCGCGAGTTGCTCGGCATCCGGTTGCGGCAGCGACAGCAGCCGCGCGCTCTGGCGGATGCGCTCGATGTGCTTGTCCATCCGGAAGACGTGGATGCTGCCGTCGGCCCAGCGGTAGGCCTTGAACCCCTCGAAGCAGCTGCTGGCGTAGTGCAGGACGTGTGCCGCCGGGTGCATCGGGATCGGCGCAGTCGGGCGGATCTCTTCCGCGCTCCACTTGCCGTCCTCGTACGTGGCGATCGCCATCTGGTCGGTCAGGACGCTGCCGAAGGCAGGTCGGGCTTGGGGATTCGTGCTCATGGGTCGGTCTCGAATTGCGGTTGATGCGCTCAGGCCAGCAGTTTAACCGGGGATGAAAATGGCTGCCGGGTGCTCGAGCAGGTCCTTCATGGCCTGGATCATCGCCGCCGCATCGTAGCCATCGACGAAGCGGTGATCGAAACTCGACGACAGGTTCATGATCCGGCGGATCGCAATCGCGCCGTTTTCCACGACGGGTCGCTCGACTGCCCGGTTGACTCCGATGATCGCCATCTCCGGCGCATTGATGATCGGCGTGGATGCGATGCCGCCGAGCTTGCCGAGGCTGGTCACGGTGATCGTGGATCCGGTCAGGTCCTTGCCGGTCACCTTGCCGGTGCGGGCGCAATCCGAGACGCGGCGAATCTCGTCGGACAGGTCCCACAGCGTGCGCGCCTCGGCATGGCGCACGACGGGCACCTTGAGGCCGTCCGGAGTCTGCGTGGCGATGCCGAGATGCACGCCGTGGTAACGCACCAGCACGCCGCGCTCCGCATCAAAGTGAGCGTTGCACTGCGGAAAGCGCTCGATCACGCGGACCAGCGCGGCCGCAATGAACGGCAGGTAGGTAAGGGCGGGCGCGCCCTTCGGCTGGTTGGCATTCAAATGGCAACGCAGCGACTCGAGCTCGGTGACGTCGATTTCCTCGACGTACGAGAAGTGCGGAATGTTGCGCTTGGCCTCGGTCATGCGCTGGGCGATCAGGCGTCGCACACCGATGACCTTGATTTCCTCGATACCGGTGCGTGCGACGAGTCTGCTGGGTGCCGGCGCAGCAGCCTGGGCGGCCGGGGCGTCGCTGCCGCTCAACGCTGCTTCGAAGTCCTGTCGGGTAATGCGGCCGCTCGGGCCGGACCCGCTCACGCTGCGCAGGTCGACGCCCGCTTCGCGCGCGCGGCGGCGGGTCGCGGGGGACGCCATGACTCTTCC